>Ga0335072_10013698_pt1 | contig 11544 bp, 11 predicted proteins | sample Lox_Sample_21_FD_206725 | JGI IMG/M metagenome (GOLD analysis project Ga0335072, IMG submission 206725) | Soil microbial communities from Loxahatchee National Wildlife Refuge, Florida, United States - Lox_Sample_2.1 | ecosystem: Environmental > Terrestrial > Soil > Wetlands | place: USA...
AGCGCTGGAACATCTGGCGGATCAGGCCGTCCGCGTCCGGGTCCACCGGTGGCAGCGCCGGCTGCGCGGTCGCCGGCACCGAGCCGCCGAACGGGCTCGTCTGTCCGCCCCCGGGCGCACCCCCGACCCGGCCGACAAACTGGGTGATGATGTCGCGTTCCTCGTTGGTCATGCGGTCCCCTCCGGGTCCGTGGTGGCGGCCGTTCCGCCGGTTTATGCTGTGCGATGTGGCCCCGGCGCACGAACCGTTCAATGGCGGGACGCACCGGGGAAAAGGCCCAGCCGGCGCGCCTCGATCACCGGGCAGCGGTCCATTACCACGGCCAGGCCGGCGGCGCGCGCACGCTCTGCCGCCGCGTGATCGATTACGCCGAGCTGCATCCACACGACGCCCGCCCCACGGTGGATGGCCGCATCGACGACCGCGCCGGCATGGGCCGCATTGCGGAACACGTCCACCATCTCGAGCGGCGCCGCGTCCGCCAGGCGGGCCACCACCGGGCGGCCATGGATCGCCTGGCCGGCAAGCCCCGGATTTACCGGCGTAACGTCGTAGCCGCAGTCGAGCAGGAACCGCATCACGCCGTGGGAGGGACGCCAGGACTTGGCCGACGCCCCGACCACGGCAATGCGCCGCGTGCTCTCCAGGATGGCGCGGATGGCCGCGTCGGTCTGTCCGTCGATCCCCATGTGGTTCACCAACGCTGCATCAATCGAATCGCCCCCGAGCCGGCCGCCGGGTCATCGCTTCGGCTCCACCGTCTGCCGCATCCGCCAGGCAGCAATTCCACCACACCCACCGGGCAGCAAAAAGGCCGGGAGATACTGCCCCGGCCCTTCGCGAATGCCGTCCTGGCGGATCAGCTAGCTGGCGACGTGATGCACCGGCTTCTTATGCACCGCGTGGTGGGTGCTGACCTTGTGCACGATGTGGTGCTTCGCCTTGTGCGTCGAGTGGGTGGCCGCCGAGGCTGGCGCGACGGCCAGAGCCATGGCGGGAACCAGGAACGCGGCCGCAGCGAGGAGGGATTTGCGCATGGTGGACACGGTGGGAGGCTCCGTGAAAGGGGAGGCGTTGCGGGGAGCTTAGAGTCGGGGCGAAAAGCGCGCCCTAAACGACTGACATGATTATCGCTTGGGACGCGGAGTCGGGCAAGAGCTTTCGCGTGCGAAATCGCCGTTTCGCGCCTCCGTTCACAGCAGGCACAGCACCTGAAGTTCGCGCCGCAGCGCCGGCGGCAGGGCTGCCTCGCCGCGCGCTCGCGGAGCGTGGACAAGGTCCGGCGGCGCGTCCTCGGGTCGGAGGTAGCGCCAACCCTGGAACGGTCGGGTCGCGCGGGCGGCGACCGGGACAAGCTGCGGATCGAAAATGAGGCCGGCGCAGGCGCTGTTGTCGTCCCAGCGGTCCTCGATCACGTCGAGAATGCGCTGCCGCACCAGCGTGGCGCCGCTGACCACCCAGTAGATCGAGCCGCCATCGACCACTTCGTCACGCCGGCGCGGGAAGTTGCGCGTGCGGTGGCGCAGCGGCGGATTGGTCTTGGCGCGCTCGGCCTGCAAGTCGCGCAGGTGCTCGATATCGCGGACGCCAACGGCGAGCTTGGTGAGATGCAGCATGGGGCAGGCGACTCGGGACCATTCTGGACCAGACGCCACTGTGCCAGGGGCGGGGAGGGGAGGGAACCCGGCCGAGGCCAATCCGGTGGGGCGGGGAACTGCGCGCGGTGCATCCGCCGCGCGGACCGGCGGCCTGGTCGGGCGGACTATAACTCGCCCCGGCCAGCCAGCGCCCGGATCCGGTCCGCCGTACGGCAGGCGATCGCCTGGATGGTCAGCGACGGATTCACTCCGCCGACCGTCGGGAACACCGAGCCATCGCAGACCCAGAGGTTGCGAATGTCCCAGCTCCGGCAATCGGCATCCACCACGCTGTTGCGCGGATCATCGCCCATGCGCGCGGTGCCATTCAAATGCGCCGTATTGTCGGTCTCGTGCCAGACATCGTGCCCGCCGGCGGCGCGCATCGCCTCGGTCATGTACCGCACGGCATGCCGCACCAGCCGCTTGTCGTTGTCGCACAGCGAGAAGGTCACGCGTGCGACCGGCAAGCCATATTGGTCCGTTTCGTCGGCCAGCGTGACGCGGTTCGCTTCCCGCGGCAGCACCTCACCGACGATCTTCAAGCCGGCCTGGTGGTTGTAGCACGCCATCGCGCGCGTCAACGCCTCGCCCCACAGGCCGCGGTTGCCGGTTTGCGTCGCGACCCATTGCTGCGGCAGCGGACCCTGGCTCATATAGGCATAGCCGCCAAAAAAATCCTTGCCGGTATCGACGTAGTTCCAGTGCTCGGTCATAGCGAGCGAGGGCGGACCTTTGTACCAGCGGATCTCCTCGTCGAACGCACCCCAGACCGCATGATTGGTCTGCACCATCAGGTTGCGGCCCACCAGCCCGGTACTGTTCGCCAGCCCATCGGGAAACCGGTTGTTGGCCGAGAGCAACAGCAGGCGCGGCGTTTCGATCGCATAGCCGGCAACCACGACGTTGCGCGCCGCCTGGAACCGCCAGGTGCCCTCGCGCCGGTAATGCACGCCGGTGCAAAGCCCGGCATGATTGGTCTCGATGCGTCCCACCATCGCCAGGTCGCGGATTTCCGCGCCGGCGCGGACGGCACGCGGAATCCAGGTGATCAGCGCACTCTGCTTCGCATTGGTGGAGCATCCGAGGGTGCAGAACCCGCGATAAACGCACGGCGGCGAATGGCCGCGCGGTGCGGACACCGTGGCGAGCGGCGTCGGCACCCAGTCGATCCCCAGTGCCTCGGCGCCACGCGCCAGCACCAGCCCTGCGGCATTCACTTCATGCGGGCGGTAGGGATAGCGCGGCCGTTTCGGCCCCCACGGATATCGCACCGGCCCCGAAATCTTCAGCGCCTGCTCGACCTGCGCGTAGTAGTCCCACATCTCCCGCCAATCGAGCGGCCAGTCGGCGCCATAGCCAAGCTTGCTGCGCGCCTTGAACCACTCGGGCCGAAACCGCAGCGACACCATGGCGAAATGCACCGTACTGCCGCCCACCGCCTTGCCGCTGTTGTTGGAGCCAAGCTGCAACGGGTTGTCGCCGTCGCAAATGCGCTCGTCGTTCCAGTAGAGCTTGCGCTGATGCGCCTCGTCGGAGGCGAATTCCTCCAGCGGGCGCCACCATGCGCCGGCATCGAATGCGACCACCGAAAATCCATGCTCCGCCAGCCTGCACGCCAGCGTGCCGCCACCCGCGCCGGTGCCGACGATGGCGAAATCGACCGCCTCGGTCTCGGGATATTCACGCATCGGCATCCAGCCGCCGATGCGGAACGGGTCGGGCGCGCGGCCATGCCTGCCGCGCGGCGTGTGCGTGGCGTCATCAAACATGGCGCCGCGCGTTGTTGTGCCGCGACCGGTTGCCGTTGTCCGGCGAGGCTGCCTCGACCGCTTCCCACGGATCGCGGCGGTTGAAACCCATGCGGACATAGCCGCGCGGACTTGCCGGACCGCCGAAGCCGATCTCGTTCCAGGCCGTTGGGTGCGCATAGTACGCAGCGGCGATGTCGTGCACCAAACGCTGGCTGAACCATAGCGCGCACGGCATGCCGTCCCATGCCGGACTGTCGAGTTCGCCCTGCTGCATGCAAGTCAACACCGCATTCTGCTGTGCGATGCTGATGGCGTGGAAGCGCGCGCCATGGCGACTGACCGCTTCCACATCCACGGCGTGCAGGCCGCGACGCCAGGCTTCCGGCAGCGTCGGCAGGCGTGAGTCGCGATAGCCGTCGATGAGATTATCCGCGACCTTGTGGTCTACCAGTGCTGCCACCGGTACCGGCGCACGGTGCTTCGGTTGCGGCACGATACGGTCGCACAGCGCGGTCAGCGTTTGCCATTCCTCGGCGGTGAAGAATCGCGGTTCGCGCGGCATGGCCAGGCGATGGTCGATCACGCGCCGCGTCGGCTCGTCCCATGACGGCGTGTGGCGTTTTGCCAGCACATCGTAGCCCGGGTAGCGCTCAGGCATCGGGGCGATCCTGCAGCAAACCCAGCGCGGCGAGCCCCGCGAGTGCCAGCGCGGTGAAACTGGGCGGCGCAGGGATTGGCGGGCCGTTGAGCAGGTTCCGTCGCCAGTTGCGCCAGCCTCCCATGTTGCGGGCGACGCCGAAGATATGAAAGCCTGTGCCGATGAAACCGAGCGCAGCAGTCAGCCTGAGCCACCAGCGGGCAAGACGGCGATCGACGCGGGCGGGGCCGAGCGCGGTGTTGCCGAGCAACGCGGCGGCGACCGGCGGTACCGTCACAGGCAGAAACATCGCGGGATCGTGGTAGGCGCCGCGAAAATGCAGCAGTCCGGCTTCACCTGCCGTGCCGAGCATGCCGATGCCGCTGACCGCCGCCATCACGCGTCCCGCGGGCAGGCCCACAACGGTCGGCGTTCGCTGCCGGGTGTTGTCGCGCACGCGTTCCGCGGTGACGCCCAGCAGTCCGGCGATTGCCAGTGCGAAGGGCGCTCCGATCGGTCCGCCATAAAACAGATTGTGCCAGGAGAATCCGCCCGGCCTCTTGGCCACGTTATAAATGTGAAAGCCGGTGCCGGCGATGCCGGCGAGCCCTGCCAGCGCATAGGTCGTATCGCGCACGGCGTGAATGCCGCCGCGCCTGTCCCCCTGGCCATGCGCGCTGACCGCCAGCGTCAGCAGCGCGCTGATCAAAGGCACAAACATTGCCGGGTTCTGAAATGAACCGCGATAGTGCTCCGTTGCGCTGTCCGCCAGCACGGACGTCGCCAGCAAGCCTGCCGCGCGATTCAGCCGGCGCGCCGCGGTGATGTGCGCCGCGGACCCGCTACCCGGGACGGGTGCGGACGACACGCCGGCCGCGACACGATCCGGAGGCAGAACAGTGGGCGCGGCGCGGCGGGCGACGGGCGTGGGATGCGTTTGCCGCCGGGACGGATGGAGCCGACGATCATGCCGCCGCCGCGGTGCGAGCAAGCCAAGCGCCAGTGCGCCCAACGTGCCGACGTGACGCTCGCCGAGCGATGTCATGCGTCCCTCAGCTTTGGCGGAAACGATGATCGGCGCGGGTCCCGCGGCGATGGCCCGGCATCAATGCCTTCCACCGGACCTGCTGCCGGGCAGCACCGTGCTCAGCACTTCCCGCGCGGCGCCCATGAGCATCCCGGCCTCATTGGGATCGCCCGATATCGTGGCCGAGGCGAAATTCCGTGCCTGCTTCAGGGTGATATGCGGCGGCAACGGCGGCACTTCCGGGTCGGTCTTCACTTCCAGGACCACGGGGCGATCCGATGCCAGCGCTTCCTCCCACGCCGCGGCCAGCCGATCCGGATGATCGACAAAGATGCCGCGAAGGCCGAGCAATTCGCCAAAACGGTGATATGGCACGTCCGGTATCTGCTGCGACACGTTGAACTTCGGGTCGCCCTCCATCACCCGCTGCTCCCAGGTGACCTGGTTCAAATCCTGATTGTTGAACACGCAGACGACCCAGTGCGGATTGGCCCATTCGCGCCAGTATTTCGCGACCGTGATCAGCTCCGCCATGTTGTTCATCTGCATCGCGCCGTCGCCGACCAGCGCGATGACCGGCCGGTCCGGATGCGCGAACTTTGCTGCGATGGCGTACGGCACGGCAGCACCCATCGAGGCCAGGCCGCCGGACAGCGAGCACATCATGCCGCGGCGGATCTTCAGATCGCGCGCGTACCAGTTGGCGCAGGAGCCGGAATCGCTGGTGATGATCGCCCGGTCCGGCAGGCGCGGCGACAGCTCCCACACCACGCGCTGTGGATTGACCGGATTGGCTGCCGTCATGGCACGGCTTTCCAGCACCTTCCACCAATCCGCCACGTTCTTCTCAATCTGCTTACGCCACGCGCGGTCCTTCTTCTGCTCCAGCATCGGCAGCAGCGCGCGCAGCGTTTCGCGGGAATCGCCGACCAGTCCGACTTCCATCGGATAGCGCAGCGACAGCATTTCCGGCTCCAGGTCGATCTGCACGCCGCGCGCCTGGCCCTCCGGCGGCAGGAACTCCGAATAGGGGAAGCCGGAACCGATCATCAGCAGCGTGTCGCAATCGCTCATCAGCTCCCAGCTTGGCTTGGTGCCCAGCAAGCCGATGGAGCCGGTAACCCAGGGCAGGTCGTCGGGCAGAACCGCTTTACCAAGCAGCGCCTTTGCCACGCCGGCGCCAAGCGCCTCGGCGACCGCGATCACTTCGTCGGTGGCATGCCGGGCGCCGGCGCCCACCAAAATGGCGACCTTCCCGCCGGCATTCAGCACTTCGGCGGCGCGCCGCAGATCGGCATCGTGCGGCACCACCTTGGGTGCACTGTAGCCGACGCCGGAATGCAGCGTGCCATGCGCGCGGGGCGGCTCGGCATAGGGCGCTTCCTGCAGATCGTTCGGCAACACCACCGCGGTGACCCGGTTGCGGCCCTTGGCGATGCGCATGGCCCGATCCACCACATGCCGCACCTGCGCCGGCATGCTGGCCTGGCAAACGAAACTGCCAGCCACATCCTTGAACATCGCCGGCAGGTCGACTTCCTGCTGATAGTGTCCGCCCATCGCGGTGCGGGCCTGCTGGCCGGTAATCGCCAGCACCGGCATGTGATCCAGCCGCGCATCGTACAATCCGGTGATCAGATGCGCCGCGCCTGGCCCGGAGGTGGCCATGCAGACGCCGACCTCGCCGGTGAACTTGGCATAGGCCGAGGCCATGAAGGCGGCCATTTCCTCATGCCGCACCTGGACGAATTTGAAGTCGCCGTTGGCGCGGCCCAGCGCGCCGATCAGTCCGTTGATGCCGTCGCCCGGATAGCCGAAGATTGTGTGCACGCCCCATTGGTGCAGCCGCTGCAAGAAGAAATCCCCCACGGTTTGGCTCATGGCTGCTGCCTCGATCTGCTGACGGTTCGATCTGCCCTGGCGGCCCGGTTGGCCGCGCCGTGTCAGCAACGCGGCCGGCGGCTTCGTCGTTTGCCGCTGCGCGATCACGGAGCGCTGAACCTGCAATCACGTCATCACGTGGAAGCCACGGTTCGATGGCTGAACCGGACGCGCTTTGGTTCGTTGAAGGGGCATGGCGAAACGGAACTCTGCGGTGCGGAAGGTCGTGGCGATCACCGGTGCCAGCGCGGGTGTCGGGCGTGCGGCCGCGACCGAGTTTGCACGGCGCGGCTGCGATGTCGGGCTGATCGCGCGCGACATGGACCGGCTGCGGCAAGCGGCGGCGGACCTGCGCGCATTTGGCGTGCGCGCCGTGCCGGTCGCGGCGGACGTGGCCGACTTTGCCGCGGTGGAGGCGGCCGCTGCCGATATCGAACGAGCGCTCGGGCCGATCGATGTCTGGGTGAACAATGCCATGGCGACGATCTTCGGGCCGGTGCGTGACATCGCCCCCGACGAGTTCAGGCGTGCGACCGAGGTGACCTATCTCGGCCAGGTGCACGGCGCCATGGCGGCGCTGCGGCAGATGCGTCCGCGCAACCGCGGGACAATTGTCAATATCGGCTCGGCGCTGGCGTATCGCGCGATCCCGTTGCAGTCGGCCTATTGCGGGGCAAAATTTGCCGTGCGCGGCTTCACCGATTCGTTGCGCACCGAACTGCTGCACGACGGCGTGGACGTGCATTTGACAATGGTGCATTTGCCGGCGCTGAACACGCCGCAGTTCGACTGGGCACTGAACAAGATGGATCGGCGGCCGCAGCCGGTGCCACCCATCTTCCAACCGGAAGTGGCTGCCCGCGCCATCGTGTTTGCCGCGTTTCATCGCCGCCGCGAGGTGTGGGTGGGCATGCCGACGGTGACGGCGATTCTTGCCAATCGGTTGATGCCGGGGCTGTTGGACCGCTACCTCGCCAGGTCCGGCTTTTCCGGCCAGATGACCGGGGAAGCCGCGCCCGCGGACGCACCCAGCAATCTGTTCCAGAGCGTCCCAGGGGATTACGCCGCCCACGGCCGCTTCGATGCACGCGCGCGGAATCGCAGCGCTGAACTGGTCGCGAGCCGCTATCGCAATGCGATCCTCTGTGGCGTGCTGGCGCTGGGTGGAATGGCGTTGGCGGCGCTGAGCAATGGCGGCACGCATCGACATGGGAAGCGTGCGCGGGCTTGATCCGTAATCATGTCGTCGTGATGCGGCACGCGACGAAAACAATTTCGAGTCTCAAGGGCGCGCGGCCTGGAGCAACGGGATTGGGACCGGGCGACCCTCGGCTTACCGGACCTCCACGAGTTCCAAAATCTCCTGGCTTGGCCCTGCGAGCATGACGGCGCGCGTGTCGCCAAGCTGATAGCTGCGCCCGAGCAGCGTAACGCCCTCGCTGTCGAGCTTTACGATCCATGCGTCGAGATCGGTCACGCTCAGCGCAATATGATCCTGCAACTGCCCACGGCTGCGCACCAGCGGTTGCGTACCCGGATTGGGATACCAGGTGAGCACCACGTCGCCGAATTCCACGCCGGCGCGCGGTGCACGGAGCATGCCGTCGCGGTTCAGCGCCGGCCAGGAACGGTCCTCGCCGCGGGGCACTTTGCAGTTCGCTTCAGTCAGCGTCCCGGCGGACATGCCAGCCCGCGCCGGTGCGTTCAAATGCTTCTGGTACCACAGCAAGGCGCAGAGCGGATCTTCCTGGTAGAGGTGCACGTGATTGAAGCGCTCCGCCGGGTGGTCGCCGGCAAATTCGACCAGCGCATTGTCGGGTCCGCGCATATAGACGAAGCCGCCGCCGCGGGTGGGTTCGATGCCGGCGCGTATCGCATCTTCGATCTGTGCGCGGGTGCGGCCGGGGACACCGCCGGTGCCTGGCCAGGTATCGCTGCTGATCAGCACGGAACCGCCTTCGTCGGTGGTGTAGAGCGGCAGCAGTGCCACCTCTGGACGCCGCTGGTATTCCGCCAGAGTGGCGCGGGCATCGGTGACGTGCCACCCGAAATGCCAGATGGCACTCTGCGGTTCGCTGGCGGGCGGCGTGTCGGTGCGGTCGAACAGGATCAGGACGTCGTTCGGCGATTGCAGTGCCTTGGTGCCGTGCCATTCGGTGCGATGCGTGCTGGGGAATTGCCGCGCGTACCAGTCGATCGCGGCGTCGGGATCGACGGAGTTCAGGTGCAGATGATGGAACCCTGGCGTGGGCAGCATGACGGTCCTCCCGGGGGTGGCACGACTCGGCGACTTTGCTTGCATTGGCGGCGGATGCCGGTCAGACTAGGGTCCCTTGGCAACAACATGAAAGGAGGTGATCCAGTGTCTCATTGCTCCGTGAAGTCCATCGCCCAGACCTGGATCGCCGGCGCGAGCGCGACGGCGTAGCCTATTCCGGTCCGGCGACGGATCGTCACAGCAATGCGAAGGCTCCGGCGGCAACGCCGGAGCCTTCGGCGTTTCGGGGGACAGCATCGCGTAAGGCAAGCGGAACGCGCGTCCGACCGCCCCGGGGAGTGCCGCGCCCTGGCCAGCGCGAGCGTGCCACTCCCTCACCGCGGCTTGTGCGGTGGGATGACGGTCAGGACGTACGTCTCGGGCCTGGCGGCATGGCCCCAAAACCGATGTGCCAGCGTCAGTTCGACGCGCGTGGTTTCCGGCGTGGCCAGGGCCGCGGTGTCCGCGAGGCAGGCCGTGTCGTGACGGAGACAGATCGACAGCAGCCCGTCGTGCGCGAGTTTTTCTGGTGTGACCCACAGGCTGCGGCTGAGGTCGAACTGTGTGAACGCGTGTGGACTGTCAGGGCTGTAGAACGCTGTTTCGTTCTCGTACCACGCGCTGCCGGTCACGTAGGCCAGCCGGGTGCCGACCCGGTCGTGCCATAGCCTGGTTGCGGCCAGCGCCACTTCCTGGAACGGCACGACCTTCTTGCCTTCCGCGAGCATCCACGTGCGCGCGTAGGCAATCGCCGGCGACAAGGCCAGCGACCCGAGGCACACACCGACCGCCAGCCGTACGCTGATCCGGCACAGCCGCTCCACGTCGCGAACGCCGGCGAGTTCGATCGCCAGCAAGGGCAGCAGCGGGAACGTCGCCACGGTCATTTCCAGCGTGACGGGCGTGCGGATCGCCAGCCCACAGGCCACCGTCAGCAACACCGGGGCCAGCGAGAGCGTCGCCAGGATTCCCACTCCGGGGCCGCGTCGGTCCGCTGTGGCCGCGCGGGGCGGGTCGGATCGCGGCCACCACCGTGTGAGGGCGAAGGGAACAGCGAGGCCCGCGTGCATGACCGCGGCGTCAACCAGGGTCTTTGCCGCATGGCCGGAGACGTACCACCAGGGCCAACCCGTCTTGCTTTCGAGATAGCGGATCGGCGGGGCACTGTGGGCGAACAACCACCAGATGTGGGGCACGCACAGCAGCAGAGTGACGCAGGCCGCGGCATAAGGCGCGGGTGAGGCGAAATAGCGCCGGCGCGACGGATGCTGCAGCACCGCGAGCAAGCAGGTCGCTGCCAGGATCAAGGCGTAATATTTCGACATCAGCGCCATTCCCATGCCGGCGCCGAATGCGGCCGCGTCCTTGAGACCCCGGGTGCGCAGCGACCGCAGGAACCAGTGCAGCGTCCACGGCCAGATCGACAGGAAGATCGTATTGGCATCGTATTTGTAAGCGTAGAACGTGGCGGCCGGGACCAGCAGCAGCATCGCCCACGCGGCCAGGCGCTTCGGGCCGCTGACGAAATCGCCGATCAGCGTCCAGGCACCCCAGAGGCCGATCGCGCAGTTGCTACTGCTAAGAAAGGAGAACGCCCATTGGGTGTGCGGAAACACCAGGAACCACAGGCCGCAGATCCAGGCCCAGAATGGCGGATGCTGATTGTAGCCGAGCTGGAATTCCTGCCCCCAGGCATAGGCCTCGGCCATATCGTGCGTGATTGCCATCGACGTGTTGGCGATTGAGAAATATGCCCCCCAGATCAACGCCAGGGCGATGACGCACAGCAGGACCGTGCGTGTCGCCGGTTCCTCCTGCGCCGCGGTGGCGGACAGCGGCTGCGTGGCAGATGCAGGTGCAGTGATATCGGCCATGTTTGCCAGAGCAATCCTTCGTCGTGATGGCGGCGCGTCATAGCAACCGGTTGGGCCGCCGGTAACGCGTCTATTGCCGATCCGGCGATTCGCGGCTCGGCGCGCCGAAGTTCACGTGCCGGTGATGTAACCGGGCGACACAACGCGGGAACATCCGTGACACAGCGGTGCCGCAGGCTGTGTGTCGCGGCAACAACCAGGAGGATCAAGGATGCTTCGGCGACTCGCTTCTCTCATGCTGCTGGCGCTGTGTCTGGTGGCGTTGGCAGGCTGCGTGGTGGTTCCCGCGGGACCGGGTCCGCGGGGCGGAGCCTGGGTTCCCGGGCACTACAATGGCTGGCGCTGGGTGCCGGGACACTGGGCATAGCGTTTCGCGGACACGGTTTCGCTGACGCCTGGCGTATCGTGGGACCGTGGCTCGGGGAGGAACCAGGCGGCACCATGGGATTCTCCGGCGGTTTCTCCCTGTGGGTTTT
>Ga0335072_10013701_pt1 | contig 11543 bp, 9 predicted proteins | sample Lox_Sample_21_FD_206725 | JGI IMG/M metagenome (GOLD analysis project Ga0335072, IMG submission 206725) | Soil microbial communities from Loxahatchee National Wildlife Refuge, Florida, United States - Lox_Sample_2.1 | ecosystem: Environmental > Terrestrial > Soil > Wetlands | place: USA: Florida...
TTGATCCCTGGCGACGAAGTTGATCAGGATTTCTTCCACGCCCTCGCCGCAATATCTTTTCGATAATGTGCACCCTCAAATGAGATCTTCTCGCACGCCTCATAAGCTCGCGCAACGGCCATTTCCAACGAGGCGGCGCGCGCTGTCACGCCCAGCACGCGTCCACCTGATGTGTAATAGACGCGATCGCGCCTCGACGTCCCCGCGTGAAAGACTTTCACGCCCTCAACGGTTGCCGCTTCTTCCAGTCCGTCGATCCGCTTTCCGGCCTCGAACGTTCCGGGATACCCTCCGGAAGCGATTACCACGCAGGCGGAAGCGTCCTGCGACCACTTGAAATCCCCATCGCTGACGCGTCCTTCGATGGAAGCCTCGAGCGCATCGAGAAGATCGCTCTCCAGCCGCATCAGAATGGGCTGGGTTTCAGGATCGCCGAAGCGGCAATTGAACTCAAGAACCATGGGCCCGCGTGCCGTCATCATAAGACCGCAATACAGCACGCCCTTGAACTCAGAGCCCTCGGCTTTCATCCCTTGGACGACGGGGCGAGCAATGTGATTCACCAACCAATCTCGCATCTGCCCGTCGACGAGGTCGGGCGTGGAATATGCGCCCATGCCGCCTGTGTTCGGCCCAGTGTCGCCATCGCCGACGCGCTTGTGATCCTGCGCTCCAACTAACGGCGCCACACGCTCACCGTCACTGACGACCAGAAATGAAAGTTCGTCACCTTTCAGGCATTCTTCCAGCACGACACGCGTTCCGGCATCGCCCAACATTTTTCCGCTGAGCATTTCCGAAGCCGCGCCAGCAGCCTCTTCTTTCGATTTCGCGATGACCACGCCTTTACCAGCGGCAAGGCCATCGGCTTTCACGACGACTGGAGTGTGAAAGTGGGTGAGAGCGGATCGGACTTGCTCGATCGAATCGCAGATCGCGAAAGGAGCGGTGGGAATATGATGACGCTGCAGAAACTCCTTGGCAAAGCTCTTGCTCGACTCCAGCCGCGCCGCCGCTTGTGTTGGTCCGAAGATCGGCCAGCCACGGCGGGTGAACTCGTCGCCTACACCCAGGCTGAGCGGCAGTTCCGGGCCGACCACGGTGATATCGGGTTGGAGTCGCTGGGCAAGGGCAATGATGGAATCCAGACTTTTCAGATCGACCGGCAGGCATTCCGCCTCGTCCGAGATGCCGCCATTCCCCGGGGCGCAATAGAGTTGGCTCACGCGAGGCGATTGCTTCAACTTCCAGACCAGCGCGTGTTCGCGGCCACCGCTACCCAGAACGAGAACCTTCATAAACGGAGAAAAATTAGGTTAGGGCAGCCGACAAAAAACTGTCAAACGGGAATCAGGCGGGCGGCAGGAGGGTTGATAAGGAGGCGAGGCAAGCGCGCGCGATCCCGCTCGTCCAGACCCGTCTGCGCAGGAGGCTTGCCCAGGATGACAAGCAGACTACGGCAGTCGCCGATCAGTTGCGATAGACTTTGCCTCTGGGATGAAGCATTAATCGTGATTAACTTTTTTGGACGTATAATTTCCCGGTGATCACCGTCTCCAAAGAAGACTATCTCAAGTCGATCCTCGAAGCGGAAAGCGAAGGAGAGACGGTGATTTCGGCGCGTCTTGCAGACTGGCACAAAGTTTCGCCTCCCGCGGTCACCATGGCGTTGCGCCGGCTTAAGAAAGATGGATTGGTCCGCATCGTGAAGGGCGGTGAGGTCCGCCTTACCGTAGCCGGCCGAAAGATTGCCCGCAGGCTGACACTGCGCCACCATTTGATCGAGCGCATGCTATCGGAAATGTTTGGCATGGAGTGGTGGAAGGTTCACGATGAAGCCGAACGATTAGAGCATGCCGTATCGCCTGACTTCGAGGCAAAGTTGCTCGCGAAACTAGGCAGTGACGGTGCTTGTCCTCACGGAAATCTCAGCGAGGTAGAAAGTCCTGCAAGCCGCCGGCACCGCGGGCTGGTTCTGCTCGCGGATGCTGATCTGGCGAATATTTATACAGTGAGCGGAATCTATGAGCGCGACCGGCAACTGCTGGAATTCCTTGAGCAGCGCGGCATTCGTCCCGGAGCAAAGTTGCGCCTGCTGGAGCGCAACTACGATCAGACCCTTACCCTTTCTACGCCAGCGGGAACGGTCTCTCTGGGACCGGCTGCATCGAAACGCGTATGGGTGTCGGCCGTGCCGCGATCCAAGCGTTAGCCCACCTTTTTAGTTAACCATAGTTTAGACTCTGTTATATACTCAGGCTAACTACCGATCCGCCCCGCCGCGGCACAATTCGACATGAGCACTCAGAAAGCAGAACGGGCCACTGAGAGGGAACTTGCTTCGCGCTCAACCGCGGCTTCGGTCGTCATTACGCATGAGGACATCGATCGCGCCCATGATCGCGAACTGGTGTGGCAAACACGGGCCCGGCCCGGCTTCGGCCCACGGCTTCGGCTGCTTTGGCTCTTAATCGGTCCGGGGATTCTTGTCATGCTCGGCGAGAACGACGGGCCCAGCATGCTGGCCTATGCGGCAACTGGCGCCCGCTTCGGCATCGGCTTTTTCCTTCCCTTCGTAGTGCTTACTTTTCTCATGGCCTGCGTAGTGCAGGAAATGACGGTCCGGCTGGGTGCGGCAACGCATCGCGGCCATGCGGAGTTGATTTTCGGGCGATTCGGTCCTTTCTGGGGATGGTTTTCGATGGTCGACCTGATGGTCGGCAATTTTCTTACCCTGGTGACCGAGTTCATCGCCATCCGCGCGGGACTCGGCTATTTTGGCGTTCCGCCCGTGGTTGCCGTGATGGCGGCATGGCTAGTTCTGGTGGCGGCGCTGATGGCTCATCGTTACTGGACCTGGGAGCGAGTGACGCTCGCCGCTGCGTTGTGCAATCTGCTGTTTGTCCCCGTGGCGCTCATGACCCATCCGCACTGGCCGGAAATTGGACATGCGCTGGTCGCATGGAAGCCGTTGCCAGGCGGACTTACGCAGCAAACTGTGCTGATTCTTCTAGCAGATATCGGAGCGACGGTCACTCCCTGGATGCTGTTTTTTCAGCAGAGCGCAATTGCCGACAAAGGCCTTACGACGCGCGACATCCGTTTCGGCCGTATAGATACCGTGCTGGGAGCGGCTCTGGCAGCATTAGCGGCACTGGCCACGATCGTGGCGACGGTGCCTTTGTTTGCCCACGGGATGAGCGCTGGAAATTTTGAGGCTGCCGAGTTCGCACAAGCCTTGCAGCCTTTTGTGGGGCGATGGGGCTCGTCGCTGTTCGCGCTGGGAATGTTCGAGGCCGGCATGGTCGCCGCTATCACCATTTCGACTTCATCCGCCTACGCCTTTGGCGAGGTTGCACGGTTGCCGCATAGCCTGAATCTTCCTTTTCAGCAGGGAAAATCTTTTTACCTTGTGTTGCTGCTTGAAGCGGCGGCGGCGGCCGCGCTTGTGCTGATTCCTGGCATTCCATTGGTTTACATCGTTCTGGTCGTAAACGTGATTGCAGTGCTGGCGATGCCTCCGGCCCTGCTGTTTCTCTACATGCTGGTGAACGATCGCGAGATTATGGGCGACCTTGTCAGCCCAGTGTGGGCCAATATCCTCGCACTCGGGGTGGTCGTAGTGCTGATTGCAGCGGGCATTCTATTCGGAGTCAGCGTCGTCGCCCCGAGTGCGTTGGGATTTTTCGGAGGCAGATAAATGGAAGCGAAATTCCCGGAAAAAGGCGAAGTCGTGAGTGCCGACGCGATTGCGTCCGTGGTAGCGGCACTAGAGCCCGACCAGCTGATTTCCGCAAAGGAAATGAGCCACTTGCCCCGGCGACGGCTTACGTTGATGGAGAAATCACTCTTCTGGCTGCTTCGCTTTTATCTGGCTTTCATGTTCCTGATCGTGATCTACCAGGTATGGACCGGGAAAAGTCAATAGCGAATGCATATGGCGCATTTCAATAAGGTAATTCCTGTAGAACGCAATCCCCGCTAGACTAAGTTCTTGGCTGCCAACTACTATCAGCTATAGTGTCGAGTGGGTGGGATACGTGTTGCCCTGTCGGGGAGAGCGAAATCGCTCGACGAAGTGGGACGTTTTTCTTGCGGAATCCGAATCAAGCACGCCATCTCCTGCAACCCTCGCGGTTTGATCTAGGACCGGTTGCGCGATATGCGCTGGGAGCCGCGGCCGGCGTCGCCGCTCTCGTCTTGCGCGGGGTGCTGAATCCTTTATTTGGCGTGCACAACCCTTATCACACGGCGTGGCTCGCCGTCGTGTTTTCCGCGTGGTATTGCGGCGTTGGTCCCTCCCTGATCACGGCGGTTATCGGGGCTGCGGGTGTCTGGTACTGGTTTTTGCCTCCGATTGGCTCGTTTATCGGGAAAGACGTTGCCGAGGTTTCCGGAATTGTCGGCTTCCTGGTTTTCTCGGGTGTGATCATCGCCTTGGAGGAATCCACGCGACGCAGCATATTTCAGCGAGAGTTGGCGGAACAGGAGTTGCAGAGAGCGCACGACGAACTCGAGCGGCGCGTCGGCGAGAGAACGGCCGCACTCGAACTGAGAACAGCCGAGTTGGTGGAAAAAGCCACTTTGCTTGATCTTGCCAACGACGCCATCCTGATCAGAAGCGCGAGTGGGGAGATTTCTTACTGGAATCGTGGCGCCGAGAGGCTCTACGGATGGAGCGCGAGCGAAGCCTTCGGTCAACTGCCTTCCGAGTTGCTGCGAACCGAGTATCCAATTCCTCTTGCCGAGATCAAATTGCAGGAACAATGGGAGGGAGAACTGACGCAAGTGACGCGGGGCGGCAGCCGGATAGTCGTCGCGAGCCGCTGGACGATGCTGCGCAACCAAGAAGGAGATGCCGTCGGATGGATGGAGATTAACACCGATATCACCGCCCGCAAGCGCGCGGAATATGCGGCGCGAAAGCTGAGCGGGCGAATCTTGAGTCTGCAGGATGACGAGCGACGCAGGATGGCAAGAGGACTGCATGACAGCCTCGGGCAATATCTCTCAGCGCTGAAAATGAATCTGGAAATGATGTCGCTCACGAGTGATGATCAACGCTCGCTGCGGGCGGGGTGTTGCAACATTGTCGACCAGTGTCTGACTGAGACGCGCACGATTTCACACCTGCTGCATCCTCCATTGCTGGATGAAGCTGGTTTTGGATCGGCGGCGCGCTGGTATGTGGAGGGATTTGCGCAACGCAGCGGAATTCACGTGAATCTGAATTTGCCGGACAATCTTGGGCGGCTGCACGATGAAGTCGAGATCACATTATTTCGAACGCTGCAAGAAGGTCTGACCAACGTCCACCGTCACTCGGGCGGGACGAAGGTGGATATTCGACTCGAACTGAGCGATGGGCAAGCCCGATTGGCGATTGAAGACAATGGATCTGGAATTCCACCGGACACACTCGCTCATCTGCTGGCGGGGGAAGCTGAAGCCGGGATTGGCATTGCTGGAATGAGAGAGCGCGCGCGGGAATTGGGAGGAATACTTGAAATCGAATCCAGCCCGGGCGGGACTGTGCTGAGGATGGTGCTCCCCGTCGAGCATCCGCCGAAAATTAAGTCTGAGAAAACCGACGGCGAGCGGCAGGTTTCGGCCGCGTAAATCCCGCGGGTGCACACTAACGGCGGTTGAGCGCCTTATCGTTGACCGTCTGATTGCGGCTGACTAGAATCGCGTCACTACGCTTCCGGGGTAATGTATGAAAGCTTACCTTTTCAGATACGCTGCATGGATTCTTCTGTTCTGCGTGGCAGCAACGTCCGCTGTTCTTGCTGACGACGAAAAAGGACACCAGCACCACGAGGACTTGAATGAAACGCAGCTTGGCACTGTGCATTTTCCGGTGTCCTGCTCTGCTTCAGTGCAAAAGTCATTCGAGCGCGGCGTTGCCCTTCTGCATTCGTTCTGGTACGAGGAAGCGGAGAAGGAATTCCTCGACATCGCAAAGGATGATCCGCAATGCGCGATGGCGCATTGGGGCATCGCGATGAGCGTGTGGCACCAGCTTTGGAATGAACCGGACGCAAAGGTGATTGCTCGCGGTCTCTCCGAGGTGAAGACAGCGCAGCGCCTTGAGGTTAAAGCTACACCGCGAGAGCAGCTTTATATCGCGGCGCTGACCGCCTTTTATAGCGACTCCGACAAGATGGATCACGCGGCGCGGGCGAAGGCGTATTCCGAGGCGATGAACAAAGTTTACGAATCTTATCCCGAAGACCACGAGGCGGCAGCGTTCTACGCACTTTCGCTGCTCGCCTCCGAACCGCACGACGACCCAACGTTCGCCAATCGCAAGCAAGCGGCTGCGATTCTCGAAAAACTCTTCGCCATCGAGCCGGATCATCCCGGCGTGGCGCATTATTTGATCCATAGCTACGACAAGCCGCAATTGGCGGACCTCGGCATCCCGGCAGCCCGCCGTTACGCCCAGATCGCCCCGGCAGCGCCGCATGCGTTGCACATGCCGTCGCACATCTTCGCGCGTGTCGGACTTTGGCAAGACGACATCAACTCAAACCTCGCGTCGATCGCCGCCAGCCGAAAGAGCGAGGCCATGGGCATGGGCGGAGGCAGTCACCAATTTCATGCCATGGATTTCCTCTTTTATGCGTACATGCAAAGCGGGGAAGAGGACAAGGCTCGCGTTCTGATGGACGAAGTAAACAAAATGCCGGCGATGCACGACATGTACGGCATGGGATTCGATCCGCACGAAGCGACGAAGGCCGAGTTTGCGGCGTTATATCCGCTGGAAATGCGCGATTGGACGGCGGCCGCAGCGCTTTCTCCGGCAAACGTCCCTGGAACGGCGCAAGACTCTTTCAGTTACTGGGCGAAGGCAATCGGCGCCGCGCACCTTCACCAAACGGAAGAAGTGCGCAAGGACGTAAGTGCGATTGAAGCCATCCACCAAAGAATGGTGTCCGAGAAAAAGAAGGATTTCGCGGAGGCTACGGAAGAGGATCTGAAACAGGCTCGCGCCTGGCTGGCGTTCTCGGAAGGCAAATACGATGATGCGCTGGCGATTATGAGGCCGATCGCCGACCGCGAAGATTCCTTAGGTGACGAACCGCAAGGCATTCCAGCACGGGAGATGGTTGCCGAGATGCTGCTGGAGGCGAAGCGGCCGCAAGAGGCACTCGCGGAATACCGTATCGATTTGAAATTTAATCCGAATCGTTTCAACGGGCTTTCGGGAGCAGCACGTGCCGCGGAGGCGGCCGGCAAACCCGGCGATGCAAATGAATACTATGCGCTCTTGTTGAAGACCTGCGCGGGCGGAAGTTCGACACGGCCGGAGTTGAGTCGCGCGCGGGAATTGTTGGCAAAGAAGTAGGCGCGTTATTCGAGCGACGAGCCGAGCATCTGGTAATGGTACTTTTTCCCGTCCCAGAAAATCACCGAGGATGAGTCCTCGCCTTCGCCTTGCTCTTCCATGAAAATTCCCAGAGTGTTGCGCTTTTTTACCGAAAGGCGTTTGACGGTCAACGTCTTGAACGGCAGATTGATCAGCAGGAACTTGGCTTTGGGAGCATCGGATTTCCAGCCGCCCTTTTCGGCGCCGTGAATGATGAGCAGGCTGATGCCGCGGCGCTCGGGATCGTCGGAGGCGAAGGTCGACGTTACTTTTACGTCGCCGAAGCCAAGGAAGTTGTCATAAGGATCGGCGACGATGAAGTTGTGCTCGTCCCGATCCGCCATGGGATTCTTGCACTTCGCTACGACCGCGAGGTCCTCGATGCCGTCGCCGTCGAGGTCCGCGACAAACTGCGCGGGGCCGGGAAGCAGCGAACAATTTTCGCCGAATTGCCTGTGGATGAAATCGTCGTTGACCGCAGGCGACGGAGCATGCGCGGGCGCTGGCGGAGGTCCGACACTCTTCTTCGGCTGCGCCGAGGCGGCGGAGATCAAGAGAACCGTTAAAAGCGGGAGGGCGAATTTATGCCTGGACATGAGGTAAATGTACGTCCGGGTAGATCAGTACGGGAAGGTTACCAGGCGTAACGGAAGTAACTGCGGGTTGAATCTCTGCCCTCTTGATGACTGCCGGCGGCCCAGGGCGACCGCCGCTCTAGATTACTTACGGAAATGCTCCCAGCCTTGAGCTTTCACTTTTCGGTGGGTGCCGGACTCGATCACCAGGCGAATTTGTTTCGAGCGGGTGATTTCGCCGATTTGGGTGATGCGCACCCCCGCAATTTCCAGCGGGATGCGTTTGGTCGGGGGCGCAGTGAAAAGCAGTTCGTAGTCTTCCCCACCGTGGAGTGCTTCTTCGAATGTGACCGAATGGGCTGGCTTACCGGCGCGGGCGAGTGGAATTGCGGCGGATCTGATCTCCGCTCCGAAGCCACTTTCTTCGCAAATATGGGCGAGATCAGTGGACAGACCGTCGCTGAGATCGATCATGGCTGTCACCAGAGCTTTCTCGCGCAAAAGACGGGCGGCTTCGATCCTCGGCTCCGGGTAAAAGTGGCGAGCATAGGTGCGAAGGGTCGGCTTGTTTCCACGTCCGGCTTGGAACTGGTGAACCGCGGCGGCAGCGGCACCCAGCACGCCGGTCACATAGATACGATCGCCGGGCCGGGCTCCGCTGCGCAGGATGGCTCTGCCTTTTGGAACGGTGCCGAAAACAATGATGTCAGCGAGGATGCCGTTCGGGGATTCGGCCGTGTCGCCCCCGGCGAGGGTGACGTCGTGCTTCGAAGCCAGAGCCAGTAGGCCGCGAGTGAATCGCGTGATCCAGGATTGGGCTAAATCCCTGGGGACTGCCAAGGAAAGGAAGAACGCCACCGGCTCACCGCCCATGGCGGCGATATCGCTGAGTCCGCGGGCAAGGCAGCGATGACCGACCGACTCAGGAGGGTGCCAGTCCCGGCGAAAGTGGACGCCTTCGAGTGAGAAATCGGTGGTGACGAGCGTGTCATTGCCGGGCGGAATGCGAAGGATAGCGCAGTCGTCGCCGATACCGGTTTGAATGATTCGAGAAACTCCCGGCGATTTCGCCATGCGGCGGATTTCGGAGATCAGCGCTTTTTCAGGTTTAGGCACTTCGGAAAAAGCTTAAACCACAGAGGCGCGCAGGAGGAACACAGCGGAGCGACCGTCGGGAAGCGGCAAACGGCCAAAGGGGTAACTCGTACGGTGGGACCAAAGTGGTTACTACATCTTCGGTAATCAGCTACGGCCTTGTGCGGCGTTGACAGGGGGGAACCTAGTTTGCTACCGTTTACCAGTCATTCACGAAACCTTTGGCCGAGCTAAGTTCCGCAAAGAGTTGGCGTTGCGGAAAAATCGATCTTTGTGGCTTCGGTCGCAGTTCCGGTAGGTAAGGGTACGCGCAAGTTTCCATTCCCAAGATGGGACGCAGACCCTGGAAATCAGGTGGTCCGAACAGGCTTTCTGAAAACACAGAACTTGGCTTGGAATTCCGGACCTGATTGATAACTGGTTTAAATACCGAGGAGCGATTTGCAGAAGCGTTTCTACATTCTTTTTGTGGCGCGCGGCGATGATGGGCAGCTGCGCAAGATCTCCATTCCCGTTCATTATCTCTACATTTTTGTTGTGGGCGCGGCGATCGGTTTCCTTAGCCTGACTGGGATTGCGAGTTCCTACACGCGCATGCTGCTGAAGGTCTCCCGCTACAACCAGCTCCGTACTGAAAAAGAAGAACTCAAGAATAACTATTCGAAATTGGAGCAGGTGGCGAAAGAGCGCGATGTGCAGGTCGCATCGCTGGGTTCGATCGCGGCTGAGGTCTCCGCCCTTTACGGATTGAAGCAGCAGCCGACGCTGGTGACGGCGAGCGTCGAACAGATCCACGATGCGGATGTGACTTCATCCCTCGATCAGCTGCATGCCTTGCAGACATCGGCGTTAACCGGCGCGACCATGGTTGGACTGACTATGGGGCTTACCCGCAACGCTACTACAGCGGATTGGTTTAAGGCGAATTCGGCTCCGAATTTGTGGCCGGTTGAGGGACAGGTGACCGGCAGCTTCGGAGAACGGATCGATCCTTTCAATGGGGAAGGCGCGTTCCATAGCGGCGTGGATATCAGCAGCCCTTACGGAACGCGGGTCATTGCTCCAGCTGATGGAGTAGTCACGTTCTGTGATCAGCTGGGCGGATATGGCCGGGCAATCCAGATTGATCACGGAAACGGCATCACTACCCGATACGCACACCTTTCCGGCTACGCTGTCACCGTAGGACAATCAGTGCATCGCGGCGACGTGATCGGATATGTTGGGGCAAGCGGACGCTCAACTGGACCACATCTGCACTACGAAGTCCGCATCAATGACACTCCAGTGAATCCTTACAAGTACCTTCGCATTACGGTTGCGCATAGCGACGGCTTCTCCAGCGGAAGCTAGAGCGACTACGATTCGTTGCCCTTAGGCTCCTCTCTTCTTCCCGGAAGCTCAGCTATTTCAATAATTTTGACCGTTCTCTCGGCATACAACTCTGATTACGGGCGTAACGAGCTGCACCAGAATGTGTGCCAGATCATGGATAAGAGGCGCCTAACATAGGGGTGCCCCTCCCTGGCTGTGGCCGGACGACCTTGCATTTTCTGGAGAAGCACACTCTTGGACAATCCCGCAACGAAGCGGTTGGGACGGTATGAAGTTCTCGGCGAACTCGGCCGTGGAGCGATGGGAGTGGTCTATAAGGCGCGCGATCCACAGATTGATCGAATTGTCGCGGTGAAGACGGTTTGCCTGCGCGGCGAGGAACCCGAAGCTGAGGTAGAGTTTCGCCATCGCTTTCTGAATGAGGCGAAGGCGGCGGGACGGTTGCACCATCCCGGCATCGTTTCGGTCTTCGATGTGGGAGAGGATGCGGAGACGCACAATCCCTACATAGTGCTGGAGTATGTGGCGGGCGAAGCGTTGAACAAGATTCTGGCTCGCGAGAAAAAGCTGGCACTGACACAAGCATTGGGCTTAGCGGAAGAGATTGCTGAAGCTCTGGGCTATGCGCACGAACAAGGCGTGACCCATCGGGATATCAAGCCGGGAAACATTCTCATTACTCAGGATGGGCATGCGAAGATTGCCGATTTTGGCATTGCCAAGCTGAATCTGGCGCACTTCACGATTCCGGGACGTGTGCTTGGAACGCCGGCGTACATGGCTCCAGAGCAACTGACTGGGGAAGGCTGCGATGGACGGTCGGATCTGTTCTCGCTCGGTGTGATTTTGTATGCGATGGTCACAGGTCATTCTCCATTCCAGGGAAATAGCGCGACGACGGTCTGCTTCAAAGTAGCGAACCGGGAGCCGATTGCGGCCAGCGTGCTTGATCTGAATCTGCCGCATGAACTGGATGCCGTGATTGGACGGGCGATGGCGAAAAATCCCGATGAGCGGTACCAGAATGGAACGGACTTCGCGGCTGATTTGCGTCTCTTGCACTCGGGTATCGTGCCGCCGCCTTCGCCGACGACCACATCCCTGCAAGCGATTACCGCGGCTGTAGATCGACAAGGGAAGTCGCGGACGGGAACGACCTCTCT
>Ga0335072_10013704_pt1 | contig 11541 bp, 9 predicted proteins | sample Lox_Sample_21_FD_206725 | JGI IMG/M metagenome (GOLD analysis project Ga0335072, IMG submission 206725) | Soil microbial communities from Loxahatchee National Wildlife Refuge, Florida, United States - Lox_Sample_2.1 | ecosystem: Environmental > Terrestrial > Soil > Wetlands | place: USA: Florida...
TGACCGGGTGGAGGAACTCGCCTTGCCAGGCCCGCTGGTGATCGGCCTCGATGACCTGCAGTGGGCCGATGCGTCCAGCCTGCTGACGCTGAGCGCGCTGAGCCGCCGCGTTGAATATCTCCCGGTCGGCCTCATCGCTTGTTTCCGGCCGGCGCCGCGCTCCCCGGAGCTGGACCGGCTGGCCGCTTCGCTGGCGGCGGCCGGGGGACGGCAGCTGAGCCTGGGCGGTCTTACCGAGCAGGCGGTGGCGCAGCTGGTGGCAGATGCAGTGGCGGCAGCCCCGGGCCGGGGGCTGCTGGCTGGGATCTCCGGAGCGGCGGGCAACCCGCTGTTTGTCACCGAGATGCTCGGGGCGCTAGCCCAGGAAGGGATGATCGAGACCTCCGACGGGCGGGCCGAAGTGGCCCAGCTCATCTTGCCGCCCACGCTGCGGCTGACGATCTTGCGCCGTCTGAGCTTCCTGTCCGATGACACGCTGCACGCGCTGCGTGCCGCGTCGATCCTGGGTTCCAGTTTCACGATCACCGATCTGTCAGTGACGATGGCCCGGCCAGTCCTGGAGCTATTCCAGGTGCTAGCGGAAGGGATCACCGGACGGGTGCTGGAGGATGACGGTGACCGGCTCCGATTCCGTCACGACCTGATCCGCGATGCTATCTACGAGGATCTGCCGGCGGCCGTCCGCAGCGGGCTGCACCGTGAGGCCGGGCAGCGGCTGGCACGAGCGGGAGCGCCGTCCTTGCACGTAGCCGAGCATCTGGCGCGCGGCGCCGGACAGGGAGACACTGAGGCCATTTCCTGGCTGACCAGGGCCGGCCGTGAGGCCGCGGCGAGATCGCCGGATTCGGCCGCCGACCTGATGGGGCGAGCCGCCGGACTGATGCTCCCCGGCGACCCGGACCGCGACAGTCTGCTCGCGGAGCAAGCCAGCAGCCTGATGCTGGCGGGCCGGATCCCCGACGCCCTTGCGGCCTGCCGTTCGCTGCTCGACCGCCGTCACGACCCAGGCGTGGAGGGGCCGGTCCGGATCTGTCTCGGGCACGCCCTGCTCGCACAAGGGCAGGTGCGCGAGGCGCTGCAGGAACTGGAGCGGGCAGGTCAGTCATCCACCTTGTCCAGCTCCGAACAAGGCGCCGCAAAAGCGTGGGCAGGCTTCGCCCGCGTGTCGCTGGGCGACCTCGACGGCGCCGCCGCCGCCGAAAAGGAGGCCCGCGCTGCGGCGGCAGCCGCAGGCGATCACCTGACCACCAGCATCATCATGTCGACGGCGGCCAGGATCCCGGAGTCCCGCGGCCGCCTCCTGGAGGCGCTCGGGCTAGCCGACCAGGCGGTGCGGCTGGCCGATGCGAGCCCTGGCCGGCTGGGGCACCGCTTCCCGGTCTGCCAGACCCGCGGGCGCATCCTCATCGAACTCGACCGGCTCGCGGAGGCCAGGTCCGCGCTTAGCGCCGGCATGCGGATCTGCGAGGAACTGGGCGTCCGCTGGGCCCTCGCCGCCCACCAGATGTACCTGGCCTACGGGCGGTTCGTCGCCGGAGAGTGGGATGACGCCATCGCCGAGCTCGAGGCGAGCATCAAGGTCGCCGAAGAGACCGGCGAGACCTACAGCCTCGTCTACGCCCACGGCCTGCTGTCCCGGATCAGCTTGTATCGCAACGACCTCAACCGCGCCAGGGAATCCGCCGCCGCCGCTGACCGGAACCTGGCCGGCTGGGGCAGTGGCCACAGCCTGGCCTGGGTGGCATGGCCGCGCGCGCTCATCCTGGAGGCAGTCGGCGAACCTGGGCAGGCGCTCGCCACGATGGCCGGTCTCTGGGACTGGTGCGCCAGCTCCGGGCTCGCACTGGAACACCCGGCCATCGGAGCCGACCTCGTCCGGCTCGCGCTGGCCGCGGGCGACACGGGGCGAGCCAGGCAGGCGTCAGCAGCGGTCGCCGAGGTTGCCTCCCGCAACGACGTGGCCTGGATGACGGGCGAGGCACTGCGCTGTCAGGGCCTGATTGAGGATGACACCGAGATTCTGCAGGCCGCTGTGGCCGCGCACGCCCGCGGGTCGCGTCCCTTCAGGCTCGCGCTTGCCTGCGAGGACGCGGGCAGCGCCCTCACCCGGCACGGGCACGCGGAACGTGCCGGTCCGCTGCTCGACCGCGCGGCCGGCCTCTATGAGGGGCTCGGTGCCGCCCGTGACCTCGCCCGCGCCGAAGCCGCATTGCGGGAGGCGGGCATCCGGCGTGGTCGCCGGGGCCCCCGCAGCCGACCGCAATTCGGCTGGCAGAGCCTCACCCCGACCGAGTTTTCCATAGCGGACCTGGTCGCTGAGGGGCTGTCCAATCGCCAAATTGGCGAGCGACTGTACATTTCATCCCGGACCGTGCAGACACATCTCGCGCACATATTCGCCAAGCTGGACATTTCCTCGCGTGCCCAGCTCGCCGCCGGGGTAACCGCGCGGCGGCGCGACGAGACGGGCCGATGACGCCCTCTCAGCGGCCGCTTCGACCGTAAGCGGACAGCGACATTCATGGCGTGACCCGTGCGGCAATGCGCGGCGGCGGCCCGATCCGAGGATCGCAGCCTGCAGAGATGACTGAGGAGGATGGACGATGCGGGCGGTACGCATTCACACACAAGCGGGGCCCGGGGCACTGGTCGTGGAGGAGGCCCCCTACCCGCACACAGCCGAGAACGACGTCGTGATCCGGGTAAGCGCGGCCGGGTTCACGCCCGGCGAGCTGGACTGGCCGAGCACGTGGAAGGACCGGGCCGGGCGGGACCGCGGCCCGGTGATCCCCGGCCACGAGGTCTGCGGTGAAGTTGCCGGGCTCGGCACCGGGGCCCGCATCATCGGCACGGGGCGGGAGCGGGACCGCACGGCCGTGGTGGAAGCCGGCGCCGAACGTTTCGCCGCGCTCGACGCAGAGCACTTCGAGGAGGTCGCCGGACAGGTGGACGTGGTGCTGGACACAGTCGGCGGGGACGTGTCGCGCCGCTCCGCGGCGGTGGTCCGGCCCGGCGGGACCCTCGTCTCGGTAACCGCCCCGCCGAAGACCTGGCCGACCGACTGCCGCGCGGTGTTCTTCGTGGCCGAGACTCGGGACGCGTTCCTGCGCAAGCGGGGCATCCCTGGCAAGACCATCATCCAGGTCGCCTGACCCCCGGCCCGCTTCCGGCTCCCGCCGAGCCGTCGGTCTCAGGTGTGCGGACTTGTCACGTCGGCGAAGCGCGGTGCCCCGTCCTCGCGCGGGACCCGGGCGCCGTTGGCGGTGAAGCTGATGGCGTGGTACCAGCCGACGAGCATCAACAGGTCAAGCAACTGCTCCTGGCTGAACAGCCCGGCCAGCCGGCGCCATAGGTCGTCGCCGATGTCGGCGGCGTCGTGCAGGGCGTCGGCTGCCTCGATGAGCAGCCGGTCTCGCTCGTCAGCCCAACATGGATCGCTGGCGCTGCCATGGGTGAGTGAGGTGATCTGCTGTTCGGACAGGCCGACCCGCCCGGCGAAGAACGCCACGTGCACTCCCCACTCGTACTCGCACCCGCAGCGCGCGCAGGTCCGGTCGATGATGATCTCGCGGTCGCGCATTGACAACGAGAGCCGTTTGCTGAGCTCGTAGCCGCCCCAGCCGCTCATGGCGGTGGTCATCGGAAAATTCCGCACGAAAGTACGGAACAGCAGGATCGGCGGCTCCCCTGGCGGCATCATGGCGGCAAGGCGCTCGGCGACGTGGGGCGGATACGGCGGCTGGACGGGATCGATCCTGGGCGTCATGACGACCTCTTCCGTTGTTTCTGATTCCGAAACACCTCGAATCCACGATATCGTTTCTGATACCGAAACACAAAGGGGTGACATGGCAGCGCGGCGACCGCGACCCGGCGTGCCGGTCCGCGGATCGGCAACAGGCCGGCCGCTGATGGCGGCGATGGACCTGCTGGGGCGGCGCTGGGCGCTGCGGATCCTGTGGGAGCTGCGCGACCAGCCGCTCGGCGCACGAGCGCTGCAGAGTCGCTGCGACCGGATGTCGTCCAGCGTGATGTACGAGCGGCTGGACGAACTCATCGGCGCGAGCCTGCTGACCAGGAACGAGGCCGGCGCCTATCAGCTCACCGAATTGGGAACCGCGCTCGCGCCAGCGCTCGAATCACTCGACGCCTGGGCCAGACGCTGGTCGGAGACACTGCAGGAGTCAACTGGCGGCTGACCCGGCGGCATGCTGCCCGCCGCGGATCCCGCGACGACCAGCCCGACAGACATCCGCCATCTAGCCGATGCCGCCGCCGCACCACGGGTTCCGACCAGCTCGAACGCACCCCGCTGGCCAGCAAGACCCGCGCCGTCGACCGCGGCGGTCTCCGCGGAACCAGCCCTTCAGGCGCGACGGCTGCCATCAGCTCGGACGGAGGCGCCCAGGCCGATGCGCAAAGCGCGTCACACCGCAGGCCAGCGCCGGCCGGCTGGCCGATGTCTGCCGCAGAGGTGCTGACACAGGGTGGCTATGTCCCGCGGCGCCAATCAGAAGGAGCCGCTGGAACAGAAGGAGGGCATGAGCATGCGGATATTCCTAGCCGGCTCCACCGGAGTGCTCGGTCGCAGGATCATTCCCCTGCTCACCAGCCACGGCCATGAGGTCACCGCCCTAACCCGGCGCAGCGAGCAGGCCAGCATGCTGCGTTCCCTGGGCGCGCGTCCGGCGGTCGCGGATGCGTTCGAGCCGGTGTCGCTGGCCGCGGCCGTCAAGCTAGCCGCGCCCGACGTGCTCATGCACCAGTTGACGGACCTGACGTCCGGCACCAGCGCCTCCAACGCCATCCTGCGCGCACGCGGGACCCGCCACCTCGTGGACGCTGCTCACGGCGCCGGCGTCGGCCGCGTGATCTCGCAGAGCATCGCATGGGCCTACGCCGCCGGATGCAAGCCAGCCGCGGAAGAAATACCGCTGGACCTCGGCGCCGACGAACCCAGGCTGACCACCATCAGAGGGATCGCCGCTCTCGAGCAGATGACCCAGGAGGCACCCCAATGGGTGGTCCTGCGCTTCGGCATCCTTTACGGGCCGGATACCTGGTATGAGCCGCGGGGCAGCAAGGCGGCCGAAGCGCGGGCCGGTCCCCTGCTCGCCGATGACAATGTCAGCAGCTTCGTTCACGTCGACGATGCGGCCGCGGCCTCGGTCCAGGCGCTGACCTGGCCATCGGGTCCGGTGAACATCTGCGACGACGAACCGGCCGCGGGCCGGCTGTGGGTGCCTGAGTTCTGTCGGGCCGTAGGCGCAGCGATGCCGGCCGCGAGCAACTCCAGCGCTCGTGAACCGTGGGCGCGCGGCGCCGATAATCGCCACGCGCGCACGCACCTGGCCTGGTCACCTCGTTTCCCGTCGTGGCGTCAGGGTTTTGACGCGATGCGACATCGGGCGGGGCAGGGCGCGACCCGCTCTGGGCCGCAGTAGGCGACCGTCTCACGGAAGACAAGGAGAAAGCGATGACTACCACCTCTCCGGCGGCCCGGTCGCGGCCGCGCGGCCCGGCTCGCGAGAACGATGTCAGCGTGGAACTGCGCGGCCTGGAGCCCGTGCCGGGCGCGGAGCGCTACGGCCGCCCGTTCCGGATCTTCACGATGTGGCTGTCGCCGCAGTTCACACCGTCCGCGCTGTTCATCGGGGTGCTGGCGGCGAGCCTCGGGCTGAGCTTCTGGCAAGGGCTGCCCGCGATCGTGATCGGCAACATCATCGGTGCTCTGGTCGTGGCGGCCCTGTGCACCTGGGGGCCGCGCACCGGCATGGGCCAGATGCCGCTGTCCCGGGCCGCGTTCGGCAAGTCGAATGTGCTGCCCGGCGTAGTCAACTGGGCGGCCACCATCGGCTGGGTCGCCTTTAACAACGTGTTCGGCGCGACCGCGCTCAAGCTGCTCATGCACGCGCCCTACTGGCTCGGCCTGCTGCTGATCTTCCTTGGAGAGGCCACGATCTCGGTGCTCGGACACGAGGTCATCCACATGTTTGAGAAGTGGATGAGCTGGGTGCTTGGCATCATCTTCGTCATCATCACGATCCGGGTGATCACCTCGGGCGGGACCACCGCCCTGCACGGCACAGTGCACGGCGCCGACGCGATCGGGGTGTTCTTCCTGATGGTGGTGTTCGCCGGGAGCGATGGCTACGCCTGGGCACCGTACGCGGCCGACTATTCCCGGTACTTCCCGGCCAGCGTCTCCCGGCGCAAAATCTTCTGGTACACCTTTGCAGCAGTAGCCGGCGGGCTCACCTGGATGATGCTGCTCGGCCTCTCGGTGGCACACCGGGTGGTGAGCGCGGGGACGATGGGCACCGCGTCCGCTATCCGGAACCTGATGGGCGGCGGCGCGCTCGGCGTGCTCGCGATGATCGCGATCTACCTGGCCACGGTGGCTGCGGACGTCGTGAACGACTACACCGGGTCGCTGTCCGTGCAGGCGGCCGGGATCACCGTCCGCCGACCGGTGATCGCGCTGATCAACGGCGCCGCGGCGTTCGGGTTCTCCGCGTGGTTCCTGTATGCGCCGGGCGCGCTGTACGACAAGGTCGAGAACCTGCTGCTGTTCTTCACCTACTGGATCTCTGCGTGGCTCGGCGTGGTCGTCGTGGACTGGGTCCGCCGCCGCGGCCGGGTCGACGTGGCGGAGCTGCGGGACTTCGGCAGGCTCCGGTGGAGTGCCCCGGCGCTCATCGCGTTCGTGGCGGGGTTCGCCGCCTCGATCCCGTTCTCCAACACCACCGCCGGGTTTGACTTCGTCGCCAGTCACCCGGCGTTCACGGACGTGGTCGGCTACTTCTCGTTCGGCCCGCTGCACCAGGCCGACCTCGGGTTCATTGTCGCGTTCGCGGTCGCCGCGCTGCTGTACCTCGCGCTGCAGCGCCGCCCCGCCACGTCAGTCCCGGAACCCCAGCCTGAGAACGTTTCCTCCGGCAACGAGCAGGCACAGTTCGCCGGCCGGTTCCGGCCTGACGCCGGCCGGGCAGCGGTAACGGCCCCACCCGCATCCACTACCGACAAGAAGGAACAAGCCTCATGACGCGCACCCGGGTCACCAGCGGCAGGCTTCCGGTCCCGACCGGGCCGCTCCCGGAGGCCAGACAAAAGAGCCAGGTTCTCCTGTTTGTCCTGCTGGCGCTATGCCTGGCCATCTCCGGGGTGCCGTCGCCGCTGTATGGGACCTACCAGCGGGAGTGGGGGTTCAGCTCCTTGACGCTGACGGTGATTTTCGCGACCTATTCGCTGGCCGCGCTGGCTGCGCTGCTAGTGGTGGGCAGGCTGTCTGACAGCATCGGCCGCAAGCCCGTGCTGCTGACCTCGCAGGTCATGCTGCTGGCGGGGCTGGGGTTGTTCGTAGCGGCACGGTCGGCTGGCTGGCTGATAGCCGCCCGCACGCTGCACGGCGCGGCGATCGGTTCGATCGCCGCGACCGCCGGCGCGGCCTTGCTCGACCTCAGGCCGGCGCACGGTGCCGTGATCGGGCGGCTGACCGGCATCGTATTGACATTCGGCATGACCACGGGAGTGGTCGGCAGCGCGCTGCTTGGCCAGCTCGCCCCGGACCCCCTCGTCACCCCGTACCTCGTGGCCGCCGCAGCGGTCCTGGTCACCCTTGTCGGCACTGCGCTCATGCCGGAGCCATTGCGGGCCCGGACGGCGCTGAACCTCCGCATCCGGCCGCGCGTACCCGCACAGATCCGCGGCCCCTTCTGGTTTGCCGCGGTGAGCACGGCCGTAACGTGGTCGGTGCTCGGGCTGTACCTGTCGCTGGCACCAGGGCTGGCCGACCAGGCGGTCGGCAGCCACAACCTGTTGGTGGGCGCCACGATTTCGGCAGCGCTGGTCGGCACGGGCGCGGTGGCGCAGCTCATTACCCAGCGGACGGACGCACTGCGGCTGGCCATCGGCGGCGATGTGCTGCTCGGGATCGCTCTGCTGCTGAGCGTGAGCGCAGCGGCAGCGCACAGCGCCTGGGGCATATACCTGACCGCAGTGGTAATGGGCGCGGGCCTTGGCCCTGCCTTCAACAGCTCGCTGCGGCATCTTGCCGCCGTTATCCCGGCCGCAGAGCGCGGTCAGGTCATGTCGGCCTACTACCTCACGGGGTATCTCTCGCTCGCGATTCCCACGGTGCTCGCGGGTCTGGCGGCCACCCGGTTCGGCCTAACTCACACGTACGTAGTATTTGGTGCGGTCGTCGCGATCGCCTGCGGTGCCGCAGGATGGCTGGGGATCAGGCTCGCCGGAGAAACCAGGACCGACCCAAGGACCAACGCCCCCAGATTCCGCCGGACCGAGCCAGACGTCCCCGGACACTAGAGCTACTCTGAACTGCGGCAACCGGACCCAGCACGATGTGGTCAGAAGGAATCATGCTGCATGGCATGCAGAAGGTCAGGGGTTCGATGGACCAGTGATGAAGCTGCACACTGGCCATTTCCTCGAACGGCGCGCGGCCTTACCTTGGCTGATGGGAGCGTGTGACGCGCCTTTCGATCGGCAAGGAGCCTGTCTGGTGATTACCCGTCCGCTGTCGCTGAACCACATCGCTTATCCGACCTGGGATTCCGCAGCCACCTACCGCTTCTACACCGAGGTGCTCCGCTGTGAGTTCATCGCGGCGATCCAGCTTGACTCGGTTCCATCGACCGGGGCGAACACCCCCTACCTGCACACCTTCTACCGGCTGCAAAGGGGCGGCTGCATCGCATTCTTCGAGGTGGACGGCCTCGATGAGCCTGCGCCGGACGGCATCCCCGCCTGGATCCGTCATCTGGCACTGGATGTGGCCTCACTGGAGGAGTTGTCGGAGTGGCGTGATCACTTCGAGGCCCATGGCCTCAGGCCGGTCGGCATCGTCGACCACGACGGGGTATGGGAATCGCTGTACATCTTCGACCCACAGGGCGTGCGCATCGAACTGACGGTGCAGAACCGGCCGCTCGGCGAGTCCGACCGGCAATCCGGGTTGAAGACACTGGCTCAGTGGGCGGTCCGGCATGGCCAGGACTTCGCCGCCGCAAAGCCCTGTTAGCAGGCATTTAGCTACTGCGAGCGACACTAACCGACTGGCGGGGGTTTCGTTCGCATGGAGGATTGCCTGGGCGGGCATGGCGTAGCGAAGGCCTCTGTAGCTGATAATGGGCTTGCTGACCATACCTCGGGCGCGCCGGTGACAGCACGGCCTCAGCTCGCGGAAGGACGCACATACGTGTCACTAGAGGAAGGATCATCCGGGCAGCAGGAACCGCAGGCTGGCGCAGCCATCGACCAGCGGCCGGCGAAGACATGCCCGGATTGCGCTGAACTGGTTCTCGCGGCGGCCCGGAAGTGCCGCTTCTGCGGGTACCGCTTCGATCGTGCGCCGGCGCCGCGGGGCAGCGCCAGCCTCCTGGGCATCCTGCTCCGGCCGCCAGAGCGCTTGACGATGGCCGACACCCTGGCACAGCTGGGCGTGGAACTGGGCCGGGACGAGCAGCCAGCCCAGATGTGGCTCGGACGGGTTCAGGGAAGCGACGGTTACGTGGTTCTCACTGATGCGCGGCTGCTGTTTGTCAAGGGCCTGCGCCGGGGCAACGCTGCGTCCGGTCCACAGCAGAACAGCCTGAGCGAACTCGCCGGCGTCGAGGTCCTGAGCCGCCGGCGGAAGCAGATCCTTGTCATTGACTGGGGCCGCTCCGGCACGATGAGCATCGACAGCCTGTCGCGGGAAGGCCTGCGTCAGCTGCGTTCGGCCCTCCTGGCTCGCATCGACGCATCGCCCTAGAACGCTCTGACAAGCAGGATGCTTGCCTGGATACGGGCTCGCCTAGGAAGACCTGGCAGAGGACAACAATCACGGTGTGGCTTCCCAGGGTCAAGGAAGCGAACGGGGAAGGGTCAGCCTCGCGCGCCGGAAAGCGGCAGGAGAGCCACCACCGACAGCAGTGCCGAGGCAGCCGTCATCGCCGCGCGGCCGAGCGCGCAAGAGGCGAAGACAGCGAACCGGAACACGCCAGCAAGCGTGCGGCATCCGCCGCCCCGTCCGCAACGGATTTTCGCGGCCGCCGCTTCGCGCCAGAATGGTTGTTCTGTGCAAGCGGACCAGCCCGATGACCCGGTACCAACCAAGTTACGCGTCGTGGTGGGCGTGAAGGCATATCGGCGTGCCCCTCCCGCTGTCGTGTGCCACGTCGTGACACCATGGACTAGGCCGTGTGTCACGACTCGACAGGAGCACGGTGATGCTGACGGGTGTCGCGATCGTCCCGACCGGGTTCTCGGGGCTGGGTTACCTCCCCTTCGGCTGGGAGTTCGGGGTCGTCGTCGTGCTGCTGACCCTGCTGTTCTACGTCCGCGTGTACGGACCGCAGAAGCGTGCCGCACGCCGTGCCAATCAGCGGATGCCAGACGACGACTGAACCTCACGCTGGCTGGGCCTGCCCCTGGGCCTTGGCCGCGGGGGTGGCGTGACGGCGCTGCCGCCAGGCTGCGGCGGCCAGCATGAGCAGAGTCCCGGCCGCCGCCCAGGTGGCCAGCACGGTCAGCGGCCCGGCCACGTTCGCCCCGTTGAGGTAGATGACGCCGCGGGCGGCGCTGAGCCCGGCCGCGGGCGGCAGGCCCTGGCCGATCACGTTCCACGGGGAGGCCAGCAACGAAGTGGCGATGGACTGGCCGGAGGTCGGGTCGCCGAATATCACCATGGCGATGATGGCCAGCAGCGTCCCCGGCAGGCCCAGGACCGCTTGCAGGCCAGCGGTCGCCGTGGCCGACGCGAACACGACCAGCATGCCAATCCCGGCCAGCGCGGCGTTGTAACCAGGCGCTACGCCCATCACCGGGCCGAACACCAGCGCGCCTAGCAGCCCGGAGACGACGGCGTACCCGGCCAGCAGGGCCAGCCGGAGCGCCACCTGCCGCAGGCTGGGGCTGCGCACCCCGCCGAACGTCACCCCGAGCACGGTGGCGCCGGCGTACCCGCCGAGTATCCAGGCGATGACCAGGAAGAACGCCGAGATGCCCGTGGGATCCGAGGCGGGCAGCGGGGCCAGGTCCCGCACCTGCAACGGGATCTTCATGGCCGCCGCGGCCGTGCTGAAGCCCTTCGTGAGCACGCTCGCCGTGCCGGGACTGACCGCGGTTTCGACCACCAGGGTCTCCCCGTGGCGGCCTGCCAGGATCGCCGCGTATGCCTGTCCGCCGCGGATCGCGGCCTCGGCCGCCTGGGCGGTTGGCTCGGGGACCAGCCGGATCTCGCTCCCGCCGTGGCGGCCGACCGCGGCGCTCAGCGGCGAGGTGCCGACGACGGCGACCGGGGCGTGATGCAGTGCCGGACGGTGCAACACGCCAAGGAACACGCTGGCCAGCAGCAGCTGGAACACCACCACGGCGGCCAGCCCGTAAGCGGTCATGGCCAGCCGCCGCGCCTGGCTGGGCCGCTGCCGCCCGCCACCGGATGACTCCCCTGACGACGCTGCGCCGGAGTGTTCCGCAGCGGCCGGGGTCTGCTCGTCTGGTTTTGCCGTCATCACAACCGCCTCCCTGATGTGCACGTTC
>Ga0335072_10013705_pt1 | contig 11540 bp, 12 predicted proteins | sample Lox_Sample_21_FD_206725 | JGI IMG/M metagenome (GOLD analysis project Ga0335072, IMG submission 206725) | Soil microbial communities from Loxahatchee National Wildlife Refuge, Florida, United States - Lox_Sample_2.1 | ecosystem: Environmental > Terrestrial > Soil > Wetlands | place: USA...
ACTAGAATAACCTTTGAAGGCCAGGGTTGGCGACCGGGCTAGCTGTGATTGGCCGGAGCGACGCCACCTTGTAAATAAATTAAAAAGACGTAAGTATGATTTTAAAGAATGCACTCGATTGGCGGTTAATTCAATAAATGTCGATTTACGGTAAGTCCGCCTTTAAAACCGGTTCACGATTGGATACAAATTCGGTAAATAGCGCTCGGCGCAAAAATGAGCGCTAGCCTCGGACCAGCTCCCATCCGCCGCGGGAAAAGGATGGGAATGAGCGCCGCGTCGCTCTTTGTTTGCCTCGGGCGAAGTCGTACCTGCAGGTATTGCTATAAATAATATGCAGAATTTAGCAATTATCCGTGAGAGAAGAGGGCAGCTGCGATGCTTCGCCCAGCAGTAGGACGTCGAGCTCCATCTACGCTAGAATGCACCGTTCGTTTGTTTACAAGCGCGGATCGGCACTTGCGGCACTTACGATGGTAATGTAAATCCTTTTTTAAAGCGTGTGCGTGATTGGCCCTAAAATGCCATAAATGATGAGTTACGGTAGATATCTTTTTAGAACCCGTTCATGATTGGATACAATACCTTGGTAAATCTTAAAACGGTCATTCTTGGCGACGGCACAAAATGAGCGCCACGTCGCTCTTTGTTTGCCGCGAGGCTCGCGAGGCTCGCGAGGCTCGCGAGGCGAGCCAAGCTGAAGAGTCCTCATCCACAATATATATTCAAAATCCAAATCGGCGATAGTCTATAGCTATTATTTAATCGGCAAGTGAACCAGGAAAAGTGGGAATTTATAGTGTTAAAGCCAACGGGTCCATGGCCCCGGCGGCTTTGTTATATAATCAATTTCTATATCCGGAAGGCAGTACCCGAGGGTGCGACCTTATGTAATTCAGTTACGCCTCGTACTCGTGGGTACTGCCTTATGTAATTCAGGTACGAGTCGTACTCGTGGGTACTACTATAAATAATATGCGGAATTTGACCGTTGAGTTTTTCCCAGGTTTCACCAGTGAATCAAGATTCTCGCGAAGGTCTGTAACACGAGAATGCACATTGTCATCCAGAGCTCGGCAGGACTACGAATTATTGCTACGTCCCATTGAGTCTGCAATATGGCGAAACACGTGGCCCCCCGACGCGACGATCTGCGCCATAAATAAACAAATCTTCGCAAGCTGTCAACCTTCCGCCGGTAAAATTAAGCTAAATATTATCCTCCACTTAAAAACTAGCCCTTAAACACGGATTAACGTAAATCAGCTGTTAACGTGTGGAAAAAGGTAAAAAATGGGTCCGTATTCGAGTAACTTCGTAACAACAACAACAACGACACGCGTTCATTCGGTTTTCCATCATATTCGACAATACATCCAAGGTGAGTAGCCATTGCGAAGCTTGCAATTAACATCAGTGGAACCTCGACTCAATCCTCAATGGGCCGAGGTCGGAAAGCTAGTGGGCTTTCGGAAGAACAAAAGAAATTGAACAAACAAGTATCGGATCGAGAATCTAAAGCCAAACGCAGAGCGCAAATCAATCAGCACCTAGATCAAATTAATGAAGAAATTGAACAGACTCGATATGGCGAAGCTCTCCTGTCAATTGTAAACCCATTGGCACAATTGGAGACTCCAGATGTGCGAACGGAACTCTTGCAGAACGCGTTGTTTGACGGTAACTCTGCGGAAATGGAACAACAGATTTTAAATTCGCTTGATGATCAAGAACAACTCGTCACCGAGTTTGGATATTCACATGACGATCCAACCATCCTTGAAGATGGCTTTGGATATGGAGGTCAAGGTATGAATTATTCTGCTTACCGTCCGCTAACGGAAGATGATGAGCAATTCCAGGAGGACAATGACCAATGGAGGGACCATCAACAAGAAGGATTTGGCGACTACGGAGGATTGGCTGAAGAGGAAGAAGGATACGGAGATGCTGAAGACGAAGAAGGATTTGGCGACGAATTAGGATGCGATGGAAGAGGTACAAAATCTCAAATCCCGGCGGCGTTAACTCCGATAGGGTCTCCAATCCATGTTAAACCAGAATACAGCATCGTCAACTCTCCGAAGATGACGTTGAAGGAAGTTCGAGATGACTCTGGACGCGTTACAATTGATTTGATATCAGGTTTGATCCACTGTATCCCGGGGTTGCTAATCAATTGACAACGAAAACGAATCTGACGAGGAAGCTGAATTATTGGACCCTTCGAAAGCTCCCGCGACAACCAATTTGCAAGCACAACGTGCAGTCAGAAGGCAATATTCCCGAAGAATTGTTTTATCAGACGACGGAGAAGAAGACGAACCAGAAAACGAATCAGAGATCGACCGAATTTGTGACAGCGACGAAGAAAGCGACGAGGCGCTAGAGAATGGTATAATCAATTCACTCTATTTTTTGCCAACAGCCACTAATGTTTAGAACGCCCAAAACTCACAACTGCCCAATGCGTAAAAATTGCCACCAAAATGTTTGTTGATCACTTGATTGAGTACAACGGCTGCAACCACGAAGATCATTTCAAAACTTATGGTCCGCAGGATATCAGCATGGCCGAGTTCGTGGAGGACAGACTGTCTACAATGGAAAGTGTTCGTGAGCTCGGAAGACCTGATTTTGCCAATAACGATCGACTCCCACCACGAAATCGAACTTACTATGAGGATGAACCAAATGAATACGACGTCGAAGACTTATCCACACAGCTAGAAGGTGCCCCTCTCTCTCATATGTCGGCTAGTCGATGGAGTGAAACTTGCGAGGACACTGAAAAATTGTTTGTTGGAGCACCTACATCTATTCCCGGACAAACTGGTTTGCCAAATCTTGAGGTGGGTAAAGATTGTGATATCAGCACTTCTGAGGACGCAGAAAAAAGAGCCAAATCACAAGGAGAACTCACTCTCGATATCGACAGCATTTTAGCATTGTTCACAGATCTATCAGCAATACAGACCTCCATTAACATTTACGCCAACTCTAATCCGGCAAAAAACCTAAATTCTACAGTCCATTTATCTCACCAGAACCACCCTGTCCATCATATCCCGCAATTCTTCATTGGAACATTGGGCGATAGTCCCGAATACCAGCTATACATGTTGCTACCCCGCTTGTTCAAAAAGAATGTTCGGCGTACGAAGGGAAATTTGCACAACCACGTACCGGAACGTGTCATAGAACTATTCATGGACACTTGTTTCTTGCCTGCTGTGCAAGAGACTCTCCCTCCAAGAGAATCTCAAGCGTGGCACTTTTCCTTCGCTCTTGTCAAAGCCAACTCCAAAGCCAGCATTAAGGAGGGGAACGCATATAAAATACCCGGCGGACGAGTCGGGCAACAGATTTCCTACCGGTTAGCTAAGGAACATATACCAAAGGTGTGGAAAAAGTGCCAGAGATATTTGAGAACTTTCATCGAACAAGATCCTGAGTATGCGGTGTTTAAAGGCTATCAGTTTTTTGTTACCGGCAAAAACTTCAAAGACCTTTTGCATGCGGAGAATTGGCCACAACTCATGAAGACCTGTAGAAAGGAGGTACAGCCCATATTCCTTTATCAATTAACGCTGGTTTAGATAGACCGATGTTTCAATATCCGAAAAATTGACCACGACAGATTTTTTGTGGATGTCGGAATCACTGTCAACATGAGTGAACGATCCAAGTGGGGTTATACATTTGTCTGGAGGGATTGCGACTTAAAGAAAGTTGAGGAGGCATTCCAAATGAAAGATTACGAGGGCAGCAAGGTCGACGTTTGCCATTTCAATCTCGCCTTCACCCGAGATATCGCAGGCATGACTTTGAGCGGCAGGAAAGAAAGTGTCATCAGGAGAGCCGGAATTGTCTTTACACAGTTTTATTCCAAGGGTAAACTTCAATTCGAAGTGACCAGATACTTTCCATTCGCCAAAGGAGACGACACTATGAGTCAAATGGCTGTCAATGAGATTTACCGAGAGGCACTGCGGAGTGTCATGGGTTCCAAACACATGTCGATGAAAGCCTGTCGGACGAGTTACAACCACTCGGGAAAAAGGTTGATGATCGCACTTCGGAACAACGACTACCAATCATACGGTGCCAGAGAAGAGCATCGAGTCACTCTGAATTTCTTGAAGGCCGTCACCACAGAGTTCGAGAAGCGAGGTAATCCGGCAATACGAGCTCCTGAGACTCGTACTCAATTCTACGTGATCAAAACACGCACTATCAATATGTTCTCCGAGGTCGTCGCTTGTCCTATTGCACGCTGGTATCAAGAAGTGTTGGGAACTGCACCAGAAGGGATGTTGGGGATCGACCGACAAAAGCTTGCAGTTCTCTTGTCCTATCTCCTCAAGAGCTCTTATGGCAGTGCTCCATTAGAGCGGCAGCCGCTCCTGTGGCACAAGAGTGTCCTAGGTTCGGATGGTTTTGTGAAAGAGGTCGGCCTAGGATTGAAGAAGACAATACGAGAACGAGGCTTTGGTTGGCTAGATCCCAGAATTTTCAACTGGACAACCAACAACTTCGCCGCAGGAATTGCAGACGACTTTCCTTTCCCTTCCTCTCTTGTGCAGAGGACCTACGAAAAGAGGAAACGACAGAGGGATGTCATGACATCCGTGCTGCAAGACATGGACCACATGATCGGACGGGTGCAGCTCCTCACCGTCAATACTCGCAGGGAGAGGTTGACCAGGTTGTTTTTCCTGGATTGGATTGCCATTAGACTTTTGAAGCAGTATTTCCAGGACATCTGGAATGGATTGTATCAGTCCTCATACGAATTCCAAGGGAAGATCCAAGAGAGGGTTCGTCAAGACAAGGAGGCGGAAGCTGAAGAAGAAGAGTGGGACGAGGAGGACCTTTCATATTCGGAAGAGGAGGAACGCCAGCCGACAAACAAGCAACGTAGGTTAACCACCCGAAAATCCAGGAAGAAGATTTATAAGTCCTTCGACCTTGACGACCTACCTCATTTGACATATCGATCAGTTAAGAATGAGTTGAAAGAGGAGCCACAAGCCGCAGCGCTGGGGAAGGATTACCTCACGAAGGAAGCTATCTTCGATTTGCTTTTTCTACAACATCTCGTACCAGAATCCGGATTGAAGCAGGGGTGGAAGAGCCTGTCGCACCTTCATGGAATAAAGAACCTTCGCCAACACATGGAACCTGACGACTTCAACCGTATCATTGAAACCATGCGTCTGTTGTTTGATAAGTACTGCCTCTGTATCCCCGCACCATCTAAAGATCGATGGTTGGCGAGCACTGGTAAGAGTAAGGACAAGCCTCTGTGGATCGGGTTTCGCTTGGACGGCGAGGAAGATTGCCACGAGCGCCATCCCATGCCACGAGCACGGAATGGGTCGTGGTCAGTGGAGCGAGATATTTCCCGACATATGTTATGGGACATGACTGCGGAGGAAGCAACGGAATGCGACTTTGAAAAGGTGGACGACTATATTTACGTTAGGAGCGGAGGTGTCATCAAACCGAGGAAACCCGGTTTGGCACCAACGCATCCATCAGGAAGGAAGCAAGCGAGGGTGTTGTTGCAAGCCGTAGTGGTAGAAAAGAAGCGTAGGAGAGAAGAGATGACTCAAGAGTGACGCGAGAATATTGTATCGTTCGGTTCCAAGTTATAAGCCAGAGTTGTAATTCACTGAAGTTTAATTTAAATGATGCATCAATTTTTAACAACTACTATAAAACAGAACTTGCATAGCTATTCTCACAATCCACTGTCTTCCAGATTATGCCTCTGATACCTTGTGTCCCGGTGACCAAAGGATACGGATCATCTCTGCTGAAAAACGGGTGGACGTGTAACTGGTAATGAGTTGTATCGAGTCGGGAGGAGAAGTCGATGTTCAAGGCACGACGGGATTTGCGACAACAGACGTCGAGGTTGTCGAGGTTAAGGGAGGGGACGAGACGACGTGCCGAGTTGCAAGACTTGATACCACTTCACCTATCAGTCAGAAGATCACCGCAGATGAATTACCTTGAAGGTAGAGGAATGCGATGGCCATAAGAGAGGTCGTGTTCCCTTGGCAGGCAGAGTAGAATGCTGCAGTGACTTGCGAAATAGAAAGGGTGACGAGTCACCACTTCACCTACGAGTCAGAAGATCACGACACCAGATTCACCTTCGACCAATGCGGTGTCGGAAAGCAAGTGCAGTGGGTATTCGTGACATTTGGATGGTGCAAAGTGTTCCGTGGGTCGAGTTGGTAAAAGGTAGCGAGTTTGAAGGCAAATCGGGTACCGCTTCACCTACGAGTCAGCAGATCACCACAGATGATGTACCTCTGCTGGATGGAGGCATAAAAGCTGGAGAATCCACCACGGCGACGACTGCTGGTAATGGTGCTGGCCATTTGCTGCAAAGAAAAAGAGTGACGTGGCGCTTAATTTGATCTGGTCGAACTTTGAATTTATCCCTCAGAAATTGAGCTCTCTGATTGGCCAATCCATCCATTGCCCAACTTCCCTCCGAAGGCTGGATTGACGGATTATGAGCATAAGTCGTAGTCTACATCCATTAATTTTGGATCTGGATTCTGGCTTATTTGGCATCCATCTTGGATCGTGCTAGCACATTTTGCTTTGCACGCATTTTGGCTTTTGTGTGCTGGATGCTGGTTGACGGCCAAGCTGCTCGCTTATCTTTTTGGCAGCGCGCACGTGCCCCAATGAGAGTCTGCCCCGCGGGGCTGACTTTACCCGCTTGATCACCAAAACTACTCAACGTCCAAACGCATGACGATTGCCACAATCTGTTTCTGGAGACGCTGTCGCCGACAAGACACAGAATTGGGGCCTTTGACAATCAAAATCTCAGCTCTCTACACTGTACCCCCTATTTGGAGCAACTTATCCAAAAAGGGGGTGAGCGACACCCGTGGGGTACGACGTTGCCGACGGGTGCCACGGGTATCCCGTCGGATGGCTCTACATTTTTGTCGCTAATTTCGAACTTTTCACCTCGAAAACCAAAGATTTGCACCCCAAATTGCAACTTTTGTCTTTGGAGGCCATAGCGTCAGTCGACGGCGTTTACAATTGGCCAGAGTATGTAGCGTGACTCATCCCCCGTTTCAGCTGACACGCACCCATCAGGCATAAAATTCCGGAGAAAGTTTTATATGGACAACTCCATATTCAAGCTTTCTGGTGAACTTTTGATGATCGTTATCAAACCTGTTGGTTACATCATGGGACGAGGACAATGCACCACTGTATATATATTCGGGCATCGCCACCTCCTTTTCGACGCAAACTCTTCGGGTACTACACTCATCACCTCCTTTTCGACACAAACTCTTCGGGTACAACACTCGGGTACAACATCGCTGAATCCTTTAAAAGTTCTCCATCACAAAATCTTCAATGGCAAAGACGTTTGCCCTCCATTCTCTCGTTCTGATGAGTAGATCCAACCGCAGCAAAAAAATTGTTGCACAAACGGCAGCGGGATTGAGGCGTCTCCGAGCCCCCCGTTTCTATGCCCGCTTTTACGGCAATGCAAAATCGGTTGCATTCAAGCGCTTCAAATTGAATGTAAAATCCTTCATTCCTTCATTCTCAATTACTAATGCTGTAGCATGATATCGAGGTCAATACATCTTCGCTGGCCGCCGTTGTGTTGTCTCGACTCCGTCTTGCCGACCTCAGGAAGACGCAACAACTCGCAGAGGAATCCCGTCACTTGCCAACTCCCACCACCAACGTTTCGCCAGAGCCTCTTTCCGTTCCATCCAACCAGGTTGACGAGTCGGATTTATCCCCTGATGAATCTGTCTCAATTCCAAATTCGAGTTCGCCTGATGAATCTGTCTCAATTCCAAATTCGAGTTCCGCCACTAACGACGACGAATCGCATGGCACCGAACCTTCTTCCATCTCCGACAATCCAATGCATGTCGATTCTCCAATTGATGATGATAGTATGTCTTCCGGTGAATTTCCAGTGTACTTTCCCGCTAATTGTAGGAATGCCAGTCTCAATTCCGAATTCAAATTCCGGCACTGACGACGACCAACCAAATGACGCAGAATCTTCATCTACCTTCGACAATCCAATGGATGACGATGCTAGTGTGTTGGATGACGATGCTAGTGTGTCTGACGGTGAATACTCAATGTCTTTTCCCGCTAATTGTAGAAATGCCAATTGATGACGGCGGATTCGGTGGTGGATACCATGATTTCGGAGGCGATGGTTACGGAGGCGATGGTTTCGGTGACGATGGTTTCGGTGACGATGGTTTCGGTGACGATGGTCATGGTAACTCTTCTACATTTCTCTTCTGACATCAGACATCCCTATGAGGCTATCACCAGAGCCACCTGCAATATCTCGGATGCCGTTGCGGTCTCAGTCGCTTCCCCCTCCTACCCTAAATCACCCTATCTCACCAACTCCAATCCGAAACAGCATTTTTACCCCACAACTCACTCCTCGTCCTGTTGCGCGATCGGACACAAGTCCACCTTCCGATTCGGGTGCACCATCATCCCCCAGTCCAGTCACACCACAAACACAGCCTTCATCCCAATTCCCCCCGAATTCCTCTCTTCAACCATTCGGTACATCGCCGCCTACGCCAACCGTCCCAACTGCAATGAACCACCTTGCGACTCCTCGAGCAACACCCGAAAAACAGATCGGTCCAATCGTCGATGGTACACCAAGTAAGCTTGGTGCATTTCTGAAAAATCAAATCGCTTCTCATATCCTCCCAACCCCCACTGTTGGACTCGATACGTGGATCGAAAGAGAGGATGTCGACGAAACTTATCGAAATCAATTGCTTGCTTCGGGAAAACAACCGCAAGATAAGGTTGTTAAAGACACCGTCAATCGGTTCATGGGCGTCGCACGTCTCATAACAGTTTCCGCGCCCGAACATCTTGATGCTTTCACCGAATTGCAAAAAATCAAAATGAAATTGATGTTCTCCAAGTACAATCCCTCTTGCTCCTCATCTGACTGTAGTGATTTTAATGAATTGTCCGACGGTCTTGCAATAACGTTGGAAGAGTATACCAGGCAATATAACATGCTTGCCGGTACTCTAGATCCCTCTCGTCGTGCCAGCGCATCAGTTCATCTTGCGGCAAGGTTCTTTGCCCTCAAAGTTCTGGACCATACTGTCGTTGCCCCACCACGCAACATGTGTTGGTGGTTTATTTTCCTCCATCAACTGGTGCTCGAAAAGATCGCAATCCGACATCCATCGGCATGCGGCTTCCGGGGATTCAAAACACAAAAGATTGAAGAGACCGTAAATGACGATCTTGAACGGTTATGCACCCTTGCCTTGAATAAGCCGGTGCCAGCGACCCAGTTGAAAGGACTGAAGGTTCTACCCATTGTCTCTCAATTATGCTAATAAATAGAGAAGCGCATCAATTTTCCTGCGTCTTTGTTGCGACGTGGTATCATCTTTCTCCCAATTCGAACACCTCACTTCAGACGAAGTGAAATTTTTTTACGCAACCTTGACGACATCGTCGATGTACCAAAACCTTTGTCATACCTCAGGTTTTGGTTCTCTGCAGACATATGGGACCATCCGAGAATCTATTCGCGACGATTTGGAAGGACATATCTTCGGCACCATCGAGACCCGCTGGGACGAATTCAGCCAAGTCATGCACCAGTGGCATCGAGATGTCTCTCCGAACAATCTCCAACCTTTCATTGGACGTTGCGAACCAAATGTCATATCCTTTCTCCATCTCGTTGCTCAAAGTATTAATGATGAGTGGGTATTCTCTGTAGATTTGGTCAATGTGGCTAACAGTTAGCCGGACGTGACGTACACAATGATTGAGCAAGTGTTGGAATTACCCAATGGTTTTCTGGGTAGTTACGTACGGGAGGAAAATAACCCTTCAGTAATGGACGTTGTCAAGTCTATTCCACAGTGGGTCCGTGGTCATCTCCCAGCATGGTTGTAATCTTGTTTCATGGGATTTCTGTTTCTTCATGAAATTCAGAATGCATTTCTATTTTCAAATTCGAACGTGGCAATGCTGGCATTTTGTTTGAGGATTTCAGGGAGTATTTAATAGTCGAATTCAAACTCATAACTTATTCATATTCGAGTACCCTCCATTCCTAAACAAGTCTCTGGCTTCGTCGATCGTGACACGTACAATTCTCAGTTGGTGATCTCTAAAAAACTGGAAACTCATTTTTGAAATTGGAATTGAAGTTTTCGAGTTAGGGAGATTTCGTAGTGGTACCCACGCGTACCAGGCGCGAAGTGCGAATTGCCAACCTCCCTCGTCAATCTGGTGGTACTCGCGGGTACTACATTCGAATCTTGGAGATAGAGTTCATTTCACGATCACCAGTTGCATTTATTCGAATTGCCAACTTCCCCCGTCAGCGTCCTGGTACCCGCAGGGTACTACCTTAGAATCTTGTAGATAGAGTTCATTTCACACTCATGCATTGCATTTGGATTACAAGGGCGACGGAAACTGCACTTACAAAAAGGATGGGATCCAAGTTTGCGCAGTACACCTTTCGCAGGTATAGGTCACGTGCCGGCACGTGACCTATACCTGCGAAAGGTGCTAAAGGCTCTGTTCACACTGGACCCCTATTGGACCTATCCGAATTGAGGAGCATCGTGGGTTAGGGTTGCGCCTCGGGACCAAAATTACCCCTGAAACGACGACAAGTCGCACTCGCCATCCAACAACGCTCCTAATTTGCCTTCACGTCTTTTTATCCAGTCAATCCAAACAATATGTCAAATGTTCAGAACGTTTCTGAAGACCTTCAAGGGCCTCGAACAAAGAGAAAACGTCCAAATCCCTCTGACGATTCAAATGGGGCGGGTGAAAAAACTCAGGACCCGTCCGGGCCATCTCCCACCACAGAGAAAGTGCGCACTCGCGGCAAGACATGGAACGACGAAGATTCACTGAAACTCATTGCGGCCATGAAAGACGCTGAACTCTCCAGAACGGGTTTGTCTACATACCGCGCAAGCTAAGCAAAGGCAACCCGGAAAGCAAGGCGGCAATAGATGGACGGATGTTCCACAATTTTCTCAAACGTGGACCGGAAGCCATACGGGATGAACAAGCGGTGGTCAAACGTTTCTCGGAGATGGATAGCTCGTACAAGTAAATCTCTATCTCGATGGGAAGCAGAGTTAACGTAGATTTATCAAGGGTTATCAAACTGCCAGGGCTGTTGGAACATCAGGCCGCGAGAGTTGGTTCACTTTGGACTCACCTCAACAATCAGCGCTATTGAAGGGCAAAGTAATTCACCGCTTTTGCAATCTTTTTGACTCTAGATTCACTTGTCTCAAAAGTTGTATGACGCCATGGAAGATCTTCTCGGTACTCGTGCCAAAGTTGTTCCTGCATTGTTAATTAATCGGACGACAAACCACGGGGAAAATCCAGACACGGAGGCTTCCAACAGTCACCGTTCTGATTCCGAAGAAGACGATCCCGACACCGAACCTCCAAACCGAGACCCGAACCTAACT
>Ga0335072_10013706_pt1 | contig 11540 bp, 10 predicted proteins | sample Lox_Sample_21_FD_206725 | JGI IMG/M metagenome (GOLD analysis project Ga0335072, IMG submission 206725) | Soil microbial communities from Loxahatchee National Wildlife Refuge, Florida, United States - Lox_Sample_2.1 | ecosystem: Environmental > Terrestrial > Soil > Wetlands | place: USA...
GAATCATCCCAAGAACCCTAACACAGGAATGTTGCGCCTTGATGAACGAGACGGGAGGCGCAGAGTCTGGTGAAGCGCGTTGCGATTCTGCGATAATGAAATAAAGTGCGAACATGCAGCGCATGAAAATCTTGATGGGGACAGGCCTTTGACCGGCAACGAGATACGCGAGCGATTTTTGAAATTTTTTGAGGAGCGCGGACACAGGCGCGTGCGCAGTTCGTCGCTGGTCCCGGCGAACGATCCGACGCTGCTGTTTACCAACGCCGGGATGAACCAGTTCAAGGACGTTTTTCTGGGCCTCGAACAGCGCGACTACAAACGGGCGACGACCTGCCAGAAATGCGTGCGCGCGGGTGGAAAGCACAACGACCTTGAAAACGTTGGCTTCACCAACCGTCACCACACGTTTTTCGAGATGCTGGGAAATTTTTCTTTCGGCGATTATTTCAAGAAAGACGCAATCGCGTATGCGTGGGAGCTGATTACTTCGCCCAAATGGTTCAGCCTGCCGGTCGAAAAGCTGTATTTCACCGTGTTTGGCGGAGCAAAGATTGGCGACACGGAATTGCCGGCGGACCATGAGGCGGCGTTGCTGTGGACCGCTACGGGAGCACCGAAAAACCGCGTCTTTGAAATTCCCGGCCTCAAAGAGAATTTCTGGCAGATGGGCGATACGGGCCCTTGCGGCCCTTGCAGTGAGATTTTCTACGATATGGGCGTCGCCGCATCGGAGGCGGGCCATACCGATTGCAAGTTCCCCTGCGATTGCGGCCGCTACGTCGAAATCTGGAATTTGGTGTTCATGCAGTTCAATCGCGACGCCAATGGCGCGCTGAATCCGCTTCCCAAGCCGAGCGTCGACACGGGCATGGGCCTCGAGCGCGTCGCCGCTGTCCTCCAAGGCGTCGTCTCAAATTACGACACGGATTTATTTCAGCCGCTCATTGAGGAAGCCGTGAAACTGACTGGTCTTGATCAGCAGAACGGCGATGAGGAGATCTCGTTACGCATCATTGCCGATCACTCGCGTGCCGCAACTTTCCTGGTCTCCGACGGCGTTATTCCGTCAAACGAAGGTCGGGGCTATGTCTTGCGCAAAATTATTAACCGCGCTCTCGTGAATGCAGGAGCCCTCGAAAATTCGTTGCTAAACGTGTTGCCAGGAATGGCTGAGGCAATTGCGGCACAAATGAGGGAACCATATCCGGAACTTACGCAGAATATCCAACATATATCCTCTGCCTTGAGATCAGAGACCGCGCGCTATCTCAGGACGATGAGTACGGGAATCAAAATACTGGAGAGGGAAATAGGCGACATTCAGCAGAAGGAAGCGGAGTGGAGGAAAACTCAACCCGGGATTACGATACGTGCCGTAAATCTACCAGGAGATGTTGCGTTCAAGCTTTACGACACATTTGGTCTGCAAAGAGACGTAATCGAGGAGGCTTCGCGAGTCCGTGGCCTCGGAGTCGAGTGGCAAAAGTTCGACGAGGCCATGCAAGAGCAAAGAGAGCGAGGCAGAGCTTCGTGGAAGGGCGCGCACAAGGAATCGGCGAATCCGGTTTACACCAAGCTGGCGGAGCTTTATAAGACGGAGCCGGATTTTTATTTTGGGACGAAGGAGCGGGATGCGCGGATCGAAGCAATCGTCACCAAAGCCGGCAAGGTCAACGAGCTGAAAAAAGGCCAGGAAGGCGAAATCGTTCTCGACCGCACGTCGATTTACTCGGAATCAGGCGGGCAGGTGGCGGATACTGGAAAGCTCTACGACAATTCCGAGTCGATGGAAGTAGCCGAGGTGCGCGGCGCCTATTATCCCGTCAGCGGATTGATCGCCCATCGCGTCGTTGCCAAGGAAGACCTGCACGTAGGCGATCGCGTGGCGGCCGTCGCCGACGCCGACCGGCGCCTTCACAACATGCGCAACCACACGGCGACACACCTGATGCACGCGGCGCTCAGAAATATTCTGGGCACGCACGTGAAGCAGGCAGGGTCGCTCGTCGCGCCGGATCATTTGCGATTCGATTTTTCGCATTTTGCAGCGGTCGATCCCGGCGAGATTGCGGAAATCGAGCAGCAGGTGAACGAAGAGATTCGCCGCAATCTCGAAATGCGCACCGACATCATGAATATCGACGACGCGCTGGCTTCGGGCGCGCTCGCATTTTTCGGCGACAAATATCCTGAATCGAACGTCCGCGTGGTCACCATTCCCGACTCCGGCTATCCGCGCGGTTTCTATAGCAAGGAGCTGTGCGGCGGGACGCACGTGACGCGCACCGGCGACATCGGCGTGTTCAAAATCGTCGGCGAGCAATCGACCGCCGCGGGAGTGCGGCGCATCGAGGCAATTACTGGCGACCGCGGACTCGAAGAGTACCAGCGCGCTCTCGGGACGCTGCGGCAAGTCGCCGGAATGCTGAATGCCAGCGAAGAGGACGTTATCGCGGCTCTCGAGAAGCAAATGGCATCCGTAAAGGCCCTGGAGAAGCAATTAGAGGAGCTGAAGCGCAAGCAGGCGGGCTCGCAGGCCCAAGGGCTTCTGGAGAACGTGCGCGAGGTCAAGGGCGTGAAGGTGCTGGCGTCCAGGGTAACCGGAGTGGACCGCGAGGGCTTGCGCCAGATGGTCGATACGCTGAGGCAGAAATTGGGGTCGGGGGTAGTGGTGCTGGCCTCGGCAGACAACGGCAAAGTGGCTCTAATTACAGGAGTTACAAAAGATTTGCAGGGAAAGCTGCATGCCGGAAAAATCGTCCAGGAGCTGGCCAAGCTGGTAGGCGGTTCGGGCGGCGGAAGGCCGGATTTGGCCGAGGCTGGCGGAAAGGACACATCCGCCGTAGAAAGTACTATCGCACAGGTTTACCCCCTCGTGGAGCGACTGTTATAATTCCCTTCGCGCCAGTCAGATAGCCGGTATATTTGCGTTCCGGGCGCGCCAAATTTGCAGAGGTTTCAAAGCTAGCGGAGCCATCTGCCTTCCCCAGAGTTTCCTCTATGCGAAACCACTCGATCCTCGCGGCAGTCCTGACGGCAGCGGCCATGCTGGCGGGCGCGGCATCCGCGCAGGCGCAGATTACGTCATACATAGATAGCGAAGGGCATTTGGTCTACGTCAACACGGATTCGCCAAGGGAGGCGAAACGGAGTACTATGAGTTCTTCCCCCAGCGCTTCGTCGGCGTCTTCGCCTTCGGATGCGGCGCCGCTGGATAGCTCGTCCGGCTCGCTCGACAAGATTGTGAAGGACGCAGCCGAGCGGCACAGCCTGGATCCCGCGCTGGTGAAGGCGGTGATCAGCACGGAATCGGGATGGAACCCGAGAGCGGTCTCGCGCAAGGGCGCGATGGGGCTGATGCAACTCGAGCCGGGCACCGCGGAACGGTTTGGAGTGGGTAATCCGTTTGATCCGGCGCAGAACGTGGAGGGCGGTTCAGCATATTTGAAGGAACTGCTCGACCGGTACAACGGGGACTTGACGAAGACGCTGGCGGCGTACAACGCAGGAGAGCACGCCGTGGATTTGAGTGGCGGCGTTCCGGCATATCCGGAAACGCAGCAATACGTGCAGAAGGTGACGGACAAATATTTCTTCGCGCCGGGATCGAGCGGCGCAAAAGAACGGTGGGATCACGTGAAGTCCCCGCCGGTACGCGAGGAAGTGGAAGCGAACGGCCAGGTCGTGTTTACGAATCAGTGAGGCTGGGGGAAATGATTCGCGCAATTGCAATTTGCGCGGCGGCGTTGGCGCTGGGGGCGCTGGCACCGGGCGCTGTGGCGCGTACCGACAAGGCGGAAGCCGCTCGCGAGCAGTTTGAGCGCGCCGTCTCGATGCGCACGCAGCTCGAAGGCTACCTGCCGAAAGATCGCACGCTGGCCGATTACAAGCAGACCGTCGCGGCGTACCACAAGGTCTACTTAATTTCGACGGACTCCGAAGAAGTGACGCCCTCGCTGGTAGCCGAAGCGGAACTATACGAAGAGATGGGCAAGCAGTTTGACCCGCAATATTTTCAGTCGGCGATCGACACCTACAAATTCCTGATGGAGCAGTACCCGGGCAGCCGCTATCGCGGCTCGTCGCAACTGGCGATTGGAAACATCCAGAAAGACGACCTGAAGCAGCCGGATGCAGCGCAAGCGACGTTTCAGGCTTACCTGAAGCAATTCCCACATTCCGAACATGCGAGCGATGCGCGCGCGGCGCTGAAGGAAATGGCGGACGCGCGCAATGCGGCGGCCAGCGCAGCCGCGAAGGAATCCGCGCAGAACGCGGCGGCAAACTCGAAAGAATTGGCGCAAGAGGCGGACGTGGACGAGACTCCGGTGAGCGCGCCGACGCCGAAACACCCCGGAGAAATTCCGCGCGTGACGGATATTCACACCTGGAATGCGGCGGATCACACGCGAATCGTGGTCACACTCGACGATGCGGTGAAGTTCGAAGCGGCGCGGCTGCATTCGCCCGACCGGATCTATTTCGATCTCTACAAGGCGAGACTCGATCCGTCGCTTGCGGATAAGACGATCGCGGTGGACAACGGGCTGCTGAAATCGGTGCGCGTGGCGCAGAACAAACAAGGGACGGTGCGCCTGGTGCTCGACGTGAACGGCGCGAAGGACTATTCGGCGTATCAACTGGCAAATCCAGACCGGCTGGTGATCGATGTTCTTGCCGCGCCAGCCAATTCGGCAAAGAACCGGCAGGATATCCAACCGCCAATTCCCTCCCTCGTCGCTGGAAGTGGTGCGGCCACGGCAGCGGTGGTGGTAACGAAAGATTCGCGCGGCTCGAAGCCCGCTGCGACCGTAGCTGTCGAGGAAGAGCCGGGGCCCGGGAAAAAATCGGTGGCACGAGGAAAGACAAAAGCGGCACAGGTGGCGGCGCTCGTGCCTCCTACACCCGCTCAGCCGACGCATGACGGGCAGATTCCGCTGACGCGCGCGCTGGGGCTGAAAATCAGCCGGATCGTGATCGATGCCGGGCACGGCGGAAAGGACACGGGAACGATCGGGCCGCACGGCCTGATGGAAAAGGACGTGTGCCTGGATGTGGCGCTGCGGCTGGGAAAAGAGATCGAAGAAAAATTGCCGGGCGCGGAAGTGATTTACACAAGGAAAGACGATACGTTCATTCCGTTGGAAGAGCGGACGGCGATTGCGAACCAGGCGAAGGCGGACCTGTTCATTTCAATCCACGCGAACTCGAGCCACAACCATTCGGCGCGCGGCGTGGAGACCTATTATCTGAATTTCGCGACATCGGAGGAATCGATGGAAGTGGCGGCGCGGGAAAACGCGCTGTCGCAGGAATCGCTGCACGATTTGCAGACGCTGATCCAGAAAATCGCGCGCAACGAAAAGATTGAAGAGTCGAAGGAGCTCGCGAGCGACATCCAAGGCTCGCTGAGCCAACGGCTCGAGCTGGTGAGCGAGACGGAAAGAAACCGGGGCGTGAAGAAGGCGCCGTTTGTGGTGCTGATCGGCGCGAACATGCCTTCGGTGCTCGCCGAGATTTCCTTCCTGAGCAATCCAACGGACGAACGCCTGTTGCGTCGGCCCGACCAGCGGCAGCGAATCGCCGACGGGCTCTACCGCGGAATTTCCACGTACTTGGCCAGCCTCAACAGCCTCTCGATTGACAAGGTGAAAGTTGCCTCGGACAATCGAGTGATGGCCCCCACAACCACCGCGACGGTTTTGGCGCCGAGCGGGAACTCCAAGTAGGGTAACAGCGTCTAATAAGCGGACAGGTATGCGAAAAATACTCGTATTGTCGTTTGTCATCGGCTTGATGGCGCTCGCAGCGCAGGCGCAGAGCTTGCTGCCGGGTTCTTTCGCCAAGTGGAAAGAGCAAGGCGCTCCGTCGGCGGCGACGACTGTCGATCCGGAAGCCCAAGCGTTGCATGAGTATGGGCTGACTGGATCGGAACAGGCTTCCTATCAGCGAGGCGCGGAAACGCTGGACGTGACGCTCTGGAAGTTTCAGGACCCGACCGGCGGATATGGCGGTTATTCGTATCTGCGTGCGCCCGATATGGCGCGGAGCAATCTGGCGGAACATGCGTCCTATTCAAGCGGTCGCGCGCTGATCCTGATGGGGAATCTGGTGCTGGAGATTACCGGCAAAGATGTGGCGAGAGACCTGGCGAGCCTGGCAGCATTGAAGAAGGCAGTTGAACCAAGCGCTCAAACCGGGCCGTACCCCGATCTTTGGAAATTCCTGCCAGCGAAAGACATGGTCGAGGGAACGAACCACTACGCACTGGGGCCGGTGGGACTTGCGAAATTTCTTTCGGTCGGGTCTGGCGACTGGCTGGGATTTTCAGATGGAGCAGAAGCGGAAGTGGCGCAGTACAGAATCGGAGGCGACAACGTGTCGCTGCTGCTGGCGGATTTTCCCACGCCGCAATTTGCACAGAAGCGGCTGGAAGAGCTCGAACAGAGCATGAAGATCAACAACCCTGACGCGGCCGCGACTGTTCCGTCGCTTTACGGAAAGCGGACGAATACACTGCTGGCGATCGTAGCAGGAGCGAAAACCAAACAGGAGGCCGATGCGTTGCTGAACCAGATCGAAATTGAATCGAGCGTGACGTGGAACGAGCCGACCTTTCAATTCACGCAGCCGAATATCGGAACGATCGTCGTGGGGACGATCGTGGGCACAGGAATTATTTGCATGTTCGCTCTCGTGGCGGGCATCGCGTTCGGAGGAGTGCGGATCGTCACGAAAATCGCGTTTCCGGACAAGGTATTTGACCGGAGCAGCCAAGTGCAGATTCTGCAATTGGGGCTGTCCAGTAAGCCCATCAATGCAGAGGACTTCTATGGAATCGAGCTGCGGCGAAAAAGTGACGGCAGTGGAAAACTATAGCAGTTTTGCTGCCTAATACCGTAAGTGATTGCAAGTTAGGCAGTTAGACATGCCAAAAAACTGTCTTTCGCTCTTGACTCGAAGTTTCTGGTCCACTAGACTGCGCACGAGGAAAGGGTTCTATGGCCATCCGCGCATTGGCCTTGGAGCTTTCTCCCTTTGAAGGCCCGCCGCCCGGCGGGCCTTCTGCTTTTATCCGCACAAAAATATCGAATAAAAAGCTACTGATTCGGAGCGGGACCAGGGCCAGTAACGCGGATGAGCATCTCGAGTCCGCGGCTGAGAACGATCACTTGCGGACCGGTGAAGCCAGTCGTGCCGAGCCCGCCGATTCCGCCGATAACGGCGCCGAGTCCGGCGCCTTCGCCGCCGCCAAAAATTCCGCCGAGCAGCGCGCCAGCACCAGCACCGAGTCCCGTGTGAACGAACGATTTTTTACCGCGTCCGCTCGATTCGATCGCGCCTTCTACGTCGACAGATTCGCCGGATGGCGCATGGTAGAGCTTGACGATTTCTGCAGAAATAGGCGCGCGGCGACCGTCGGGCATCACCAGCCGGTTGAAGGCGAGAATCATAGTGGTGTGGCCGCGAAATTTCCCCGAATTGTCGATGTCCTGAATCGTGCCGTAAACGCGCGCGCCCTGGTAGATGCCTCTGTCGAGGACGGTAGCGCTGAAGGGATCGCCAACGATCGAATATCTCGTTGTAAGCGTGTCGTCCATGCGGATGCGAAGGGAGGTCCACTGCGGGACGGAGAAGGCTGAGGGAGAAGAAGCCGCCTGCGAAAGCGGCGCGGATTGCGCCGGAAGCACTCCCGCGGAAGCGAGCGCAAGAAACGCGAAAACAGCGAGGAATGAGCGCGAGGGTTGGCCGCAACGAGATTCGTTCATGCTAGGATTTTCTCCGTTTGCAAGTTCCACCCGGGCGAATTATCGCAGACGCGCACTTCTTCGCAACCGAGATGCATCCAAGAGGATAGGCGCGATTATAACATCGGGCGAAGGCGGCTAGGCGAGGGATTGATTGTGGAAAAAACAACGGCAGCGAATGAAATGCCCGAACCGTGGCTGCGCGGAATGGGGAGTGGGACTCCGGCGGTGCAGCGCGCGGTGGTGCACGCCTTGCAACAGGCTCGCGAGGATTTGGACAAGTGGTGCGGTGAATTGACGGATGAGGAAGTGAACGCACGGCCCGGAGGGGTGGCTCCGGTAGCGTTTCATTTGCGGCACATCGCGAGGAGCCTGGACAGGCTGCTGACCTATGCGGAAGGACGGCAACTTTCCGAGGAACAGCTCACAAAATTGAAAACCGAGATGGAGCCGGGTGCGAAGACCGCGGAAGTCCTCGGGGAAACGAGACGCGCGGTCGAGAAAAGTATCGAAAGAGTGCGCGCGACCGATGCGGCGCGGCTGGAAGAGCCGAGGAGCGTGGGAAGGAAACATTTGCCGACAACGCTGGGAGGGCTTTTGGTGCACTGTGCGGAACACACGCAGCGGCACGTAGGACAAGCGGTGACGACGGCAAAAATTGTCGCCGCCTGGGGCGGCAAATTTACGCGCGAGAATCAAAACATCGATTCGTTCCGCGAGACTTGAGGTTTCAGACTGCGACACCGCGGGACCGCGTAGAGACTTCCTCAGGTAGCAGAGTATGGTCCGGGAAATTTCCGTAGAGCTTTTCGCCGGCCTCGCCCTGCGTGACCGCGCTGACCAGATAACGCCCTCCGACGAAACAACCCTTCCAGGATTGGCCGACGCCGCCGAAGACCTCTTCGCGATCGCCGCGGGAGCGTATGGTATTGATGCCGATTTTGAATCCGCGCAATTGGGAAGCAATAGCGCCAGCGGTCGCGGGATCATCGCAGGCGATGGAGGAGACGAGCGAGCCGTTCGAGACGTTCATTTCCGTGATCAGCTCTTCGACGTGATCGACGATGACGATCGTGTCGAGCGGGCCGAACGGCTCGTTGTGATAGAGCTTCGTATTACGAGGAATATTGAGAAGAGCGGCGGGCGCGATATAGGCTGAGAGGTCCTGGTTCGGCAGAACCATGCTGTCGGGAATCGCGCCTTCGTAGAGGCTGACGGCGCCTTTGCCGAGTGCTTCGGTGTAAAGCACGCGCAGCTCTTCGACCTTCTTACTGTTGATGAGCGGACCGAAATCAAGCTGAGGAAGAGGATCGGATTCGTTTTCGACCATTACAGGATTGCCGCAGCGCACGGAACGCAATACAGGAAGGTACATGGCCAGAAACGAAGGAAAGAGTTCGCGCTGGACGACGTAGCGGACGTACGCCGTGCATCGCTGCTTGCCGTAGTCGAATCCCTTCTTTAATTGCTGTCCCAATGCGGACCAATCGGAAAACTTCCAAACGCCGTAGGCATTGACGCCTTCCATTTCGAGCATGTAACGCTTCTTGTCGTCGTAGAGAGTGGAAGCGATGACGCCGCCGTTCGTTTTTCCGCCAACGAAGGCGAGACAATCGACGAATTCGTTGCGAACCAGCGCGTCGCTGAGCTGACCGCCGGAACCGCTGACGAGAGAGACGGGGAGTCCGCAGCGGCGGGCAAGAGCGTGAGCCAAAGTGAGAGCGTAAAGGCTGCCGTCAGTGGGCGTTTTGGAAATGACTGCATTTCCGGCGAGCACCTGGACGAGCACGGCGTGCATGAGGACGGACATCGGGTAGTTCCAGGACGCAATATTGGAGATAAGGCCGATAGGCGCGCGGCGGCCAAGCATGGGTTCGACATTTTGCACGTACCAATCGACGCCGCTGATGCAGCGGTCGATATCGGTGAGGGCCTGGGCGTAAGGCTTGCCGATTTCCCAGATCAAGAGGCGGGCGATCAAGTCGCGATGCTGGCGAAGAGCGTCGAGGCATTCCAAGACCCGGCGGCGGCGCTCGTCGAGATCGGTCTGCGCCCAGATGCCAGCTTCGGAATGCGCAAATTTTACAGCGCTGCGAGCCGTGTCGAGATCGATCATGGGAATGCGGCCGAGGCTGCGGCCATCGACTGCAGAGTCGTAGTGTTTGCCGAATCCCGGGTGCTTCCATTCGCCTTCCATCAGGTTCAGCGCGCGGCCGTCGGAGGCGAAGGCTTCGGGGATTTCTGACATCAGGGATCGGTACAGCGTGTCCCAGTCAGCAACTGGGGCGATCATTGGCATTTTCGTTTTCCTCTCCTCGAGCCGGGAATGCTGGATTGAAGGCGCTTCCCTGCCCCGACGATCAGGCGGACGCCGTGAGACGGTGATGCGCGTGGCCGGCCATTTGCTGAATTCCGGAACTGGCTTCGCCAAGCTCGCGAAGAATGACGGTGGCGCGGGCGAAGAGATAGCAGTGACGGTAGATTTTCATGCGATCGCTCTCCCTCCCACAGATAATACCTGCCGATGAGAGACTATCAAAGAGGGAACGATGGAGGGAATCCCACAATGGATCCAGACGCACCCGATCCAGCACTTCTGCAAGGCCCATCCGGCATACGGAACAGGCGTGGCGAAGGGACTGGGATTGAACATCCAGAACATCATCGAAGGCCCCCAAGACGACAGCCGCTGATTAATTCCGGAACCCACCGCAATCGGCAGAGGTGAGTCCGAAAGAACTCGGCTCTTTTTGTTTTTCCTCTCGCACAAGTTGACTTTCCCTCCCTCGTGCGAAAAACTTCTCGCGGATCGAACGGGACGAGATGAATTCTGCGCAGCGGCGAATCGCATGCATTGGCGGCATCGACGTGGATTGCAAAGCGCGCGTGAAGGAACCGGCGCGCGGCGGGACTTCGAATCCCGTGACAGTGACGAGCTGCACGGGAGGAGTGGCGGGAAACATCGCGCGCAACCTGGCGCGGCTGGGATGCAAGGTTTCGCTGTTTTCGATTGTGGGTAATGACGTAGCTGGCGCAGGCATACGCAGGGAGCTGCGCGAACTGGGAATCGCGATGGATGGAGTGGCGGAATCGTCGAGACAGCCGACAGCGAGCTATACGGCGGTGCTCGAGCCGGATGGACGACTCTTCATCGGGCTCGCGAACATGGAGATTTTCGAGGAACTGACGCCGGAGTGGGCGGACGAAATTGCCATAGGACTCGGTGGTCATCCGATTTGGATCTTTGACGCGAATTTGCCGGCGGCTACGATCGCGAGACTGCTGCGCCTACATAAGAAAGAAGCGATCGTTCTGGCGGATCCGATTTCTGTGGCAAAAGCTGAAAAACTTCAAGGGCTGCTGGACTGCGTCGACGTAGTGTTTCCCAATAGTCAAGAAGCCGGCGTCCTGAGCGGGCGCAAGGTGGAGTCGCAAGACGAAGTGGAAGCCGCGGCACGAGAAATCCGCAGGCGCGGAACGAAGACTGTGATTGTGACGCTTGGCGAAGACGGAGTGTACGCAGATGACGGCCGGAGTGGACGATTTGTCGCGGCCATTCCGCCGGCGAAGATCGTGGATGTGACAGGAGCGGGAGACGCGCTGGTGGCCGGATACGCGTACGGCATGATGAGTGGCGGAGCGTGCGATCCGGTGCTGTTCGCACTGGCAGCGGCGAGTCTGGCGCTGGAGACCGAGGAGTCGGTTTCGAGCGAAATGTCACCAGAGCGCGTGGCAGAGCGAATCGAAATTCACGCGAGGCGGGCGGCGAAGCAATGAATCCATACCTCG
>Ga0335072_10013707_pt1 | contig 11540 bp, 14 predicted proteins | sample Lox_Sample_21_FD_206725 | JGI IMG/M metagenome (GOLD analysis project Ga0335072, IMG submission 206725) | Soil microbial communities from Loxahatchee National Wildlife Refuge, Florida, United States - Lox_Sample_2.1 | ecosystem: Environmental > Terrestrial > Soil > Wetlands | place: USA...
GGCACGGGCGCTTAGGGTGAAGGCGGTGATTGTGATGCCGCGCAACGCGCCGCCGCTGAAGGTGCGGGCGACGGCCGCGCTGGGGGCGGAGATCGTGACCGTCGGGCCGGCTTCGACTGAGCGCCTGCGCAAGGCCGAAGAGCTGGCGGCGCAGCACGGCTACGTCATCGTGCCGCCCTATAACGACGAGCAGATCATCGCTGGACAAGGCACAATCGGACTGGAAATTCTTGAAGACCGCCGCGACATTGATCTGGTACTGGTGCCGACCGGCGGCGGTGGACTGATCAGCGGAATTTCCGCTGCGCTGAAGCTCAGCGGTTCGGATGCGCGAATCATCGGTGTCGAGCCTGAGTTGGCCAACGATGCGCAGCAAAGCTATCGCAAAGGCGAGATCATTGAGCTGCCGGCGGAACGTGTCTCCAGCACGCTGGCCGATGGGCTGCGCACGCAGTCGGTCGGGCCGATCAACTTCGAACACATTCGCAGTTTTGTGGACGACATGATCACCGTCAGCGAAGACGAGATTCGCGGCGCGATGCGCGAGCTGGCCCTCAGCGCACGTCTGGTCGCCGAGCCTAGCGGCGCCGTGACCTTTGCAGCCTGGCGGTTTCATCGCGAGGAGTTACCGGATGCGAGGAAAGCGGTTGCGGTAATTAGCGGCGGCAACGTTGATCCGCAGTTGCTGGCGGAGGTGCTGGCGACTGATTCAGCACAGCGGCTCTAACGCGGCGTCCTGTTGAGCGAGCGTGGCATGAAACGCTACGCGAAATCTGCTCTGGGCGGTGTTCTTGCATTTCGCTGCATTCGGCTGGCGCGGTCGCTGCGCTCAGGATGACACCTTTGAGAGCTGATCTGCCCGCTAGAATAGGTGGCGAGCAAATCCTTATGAAAGCCGCAGTTCTCGACACGCCTGCCCCGATTACGCAACGTCCTTTGAAGATCGAAGATGTCTCCAAGCCTGGGGCGAAGCCCGGTTATGTCTTACTCAAGGTTCGCGCGTGCGGGGTGTGTCGTACCGACCTGCACATCGTCGAGGGTGAGCTTCCGCCGCGGCTGAGGCCGGTGATTCCGGGACATCAGATTGTCGGCGATGTTGTCGACGGCGCGACCGACGAAGTGCCGCAGGGGACGCGCGTCGGAGTGTCGTGGATCGGCGGCATTGACGGCACATGCTGGTATTGCCGTCACGCGATGGAGAACCTGTGCGACTCGCCCACGTTTACCGGCTATACCGTGAACGGTGGTTATGCGGAGTATGCGCTGGCGCGCGCCGATTTTGTGTTTCCTCTGCCGGCTCAACTGGACGACCTGCACGCCGCGCCGCTGTTGTGCGCTGGGATCATCGGGTTTCGAAGCTTACGCGTGGCGGACACGCAGAAAGGCGAGCGCGTAGGACTGTTTGGATTTGGCGCGTCGGCACATCTTGCTATCGATGTGCTGCATGCCTGGAAGTGCGACGTGTACGTGTCGACGCGCGGGGAATCGCATCGCAAGCTGGCGGAGGAGTTGGGCGCCAAGTGGGTAGGCGCGGAAACCGACAAGCCGCCGGTGAAATTGGATCGCGCGGTGACCTTCGCCCCTAGCGGCGATGTCGTGCTCGCGGCGCTCGCGAGCTTGCGCAAGGGAGGGGTGGTCGCGATCAATGCCATTCATCTGGATCACATGCCTCAGTTCGATTACGACACGCTGTTGTGGGGCGAGCGGCAGCTTCGCAGCGTGGCTAATATGACGCGCGACGATGCCCGGGATTTTCTGAAGCTGGCGGCGGAGATCAGGATGAAGCCCAAGGTGACGCGGTTTTCGCTCGACCAGGCGAATGAGGCGTTACTGGCGGTGCAGCAGGATGCGATCGATGGGGCGGCGGCAATTTTGCCGTGAAGTGCGTTGCCACGGGATTTGAAGCACTCTTCCCCCGATAGGGGGCCTTCGACTCCGCGACCGGGCAACTACCCCGCCGAGCGCAAAAGCGCACTTGTCAGGGTATTTGCGCGGTCGCTCCGCTCAGGATGACACCGTGTTTGGAAGGTCGCGCAGCGAGGCACCGACGGGGCGCTTGCCCTTACACCATTCCCGGGAAGCCGGCGAGCAAGACCATGCGTCTGTGCGCGGCGTCCCAGTACTCGGCCTGCTGGACGACAACCTTCAGCAGCACCAGCCCCGGGTCTTCCGGTCCGCCCGAATACCACGACGCGTACCCCGGTTGCCACAATCGCTTCGTCATTCCGTGATCGCGTACCAGCTCGCAGAATCCGCTGACTGAGACATAGCGCTGCGCAGTGTGATCGGCGTAGGCAACATTCACGTGCTGACTGGTTCGGACGGCCTCGACCTTCTCTGAGTTGTTGTGCGAGAGGAACCACAGGACGCCGCGTTCGTCGGCGGCGCGCGAGGCCATTGGCCGGCTGTGCAGGCTACCGTCTGGGCGGACGGTGGTGAGGACAGCGATGTCGATTCCCTGGATCAGCTCATTCAGTCGCGCGATGGGGGTTGTGGTCTCGGCCATGCAAGCTCCTGGCTTCCCAGTTTGCAACGAAGCCATGCCGTTTGCAATGTGTCTGCTATCGAAACCCTTGCTGGCGATGTCTAATGAAATGGGCCCTCTCCGGCCGATTCCGGCGATTGCGCGGAACAAATTCCCATTCATTTTCGTATCACAGCTCAAGGACGAATACTGCCCGACAGCGGAGGAAGCGGTGGCGAACGGCAAGAACAACAAAAAGAAGCGCTGGACGATCACGATTGTGGCATCCGTTGCGGTGCTGGTACTGGTGATCGTGGCGGTGGCGGCCACTCGCGGCGGTACCAAGATCGATCCCACCAAACTAGCCAAGGTGGAGCGCGGCGACATCACCAAGAGCGTGGTGGCGACCGGCAAGATCACGCCCATCACCAAGGTTGAGATCAAGTCGAAGGCCAGCGGAATCGTAAAGAAGCTGTACGTCGACGCCGGCGACCGCGTGAAAGAGGGCCAGGTGCTGGCAGAACTCGATCGGGTAGAGATTGAGGCGCAGGTCAACTCGGCACGCGCACAGTTGTTGTCGTCGCAGGCCAACCTGAAGAGCGCCCAGGCGGACGAAAAGCGCGCCGAGGTGGACGCGGAGGGCGTGGATATTCCCACGCTGCAGCGGGCCTATGAGCGTGCCAAGGAGATGTCGCGCGACGGGGTGGTCTCGCAGTCGAATCTGGACGATGCTGAGCGCGGCTACATCATGGCGGTAAACAAGCGCGATGTCGCGCGGGCCCAGTTGACGGTGAACAAAGCGAAAATCGCGCAGGCGCAGGCGCAAGTCGAGAAAGACCAAGCCAGCCTGAAGCAGTTTGAAGAGCAGCTCAGCTATACCACGATCACCGCGCCGATTGATGGCGTAGTGCTTTCGCGCGATGTTGAGGTGGGCGACGCGGTCAGCTCGATTCTCGTCCTCGGCTCCGGCGCGACCCTGGTGATGACGTTGGGCGATACCAGCGAGGTCTACGTCAAGGGCAAAGTCGACGAGAGCGATATTGGCAAGGTTTATCTCGGCCAGCCCGCGCGCATTCGCGTGGAGACCTTCAAGGACAAAACGTTCACCGGGCATGTGACCAAGATTTCGCCCATGGGCGTCGAGAAGGACAACGTGACGACCTTTGAGGTGCGCGTGTCGATCAATAATCCCGGAGGCGAGCTGAAAGCGGAGATGACGGCCAATGCTGAGATCATCCTCGACGAACACCACAACGTGCTGATGATTCCGGAGAGCGCGCTGCTGTATGACAAGGACAAGAACGCGTCAGTCGACATTCCGGTGCCGAGCGCCAAGGATGGCATGAAGAAAATCCCGGTCACGATCGGGATATCCAACGGCGTCAAGACGGAAGTGGTGTCTGGGTTGAGGCAGGGCGACCAGGTGGTTCTACAGCAGTAATCCAGGAGTGGCATCATGAACAGGCGTTGTGCAGCTGTCCTTTTGACATTCTTGTTCGTCCCGATTCTGCTGGTCGCCAGCGACGGGAATTTTGATCGGACCCTTTCGGTTTCCGGGGCCGTGAATTTAGACGTGAGCACGGGTTCCGGCGACATTCGAGTGACCACCGGCAGCTCAAACCAGGTGGTGGTGCACGGGACGATTCATCGCAGCAACTGGGTCTTTGGGGGCGATGACAACGCGGTGCGGCAGGTTGAAAATAATCCTCCCATTCAGCAGAGTGGCAACAGCATTCGCATCGGTTACAACCTGCCGGAGGACGTGCGGCGCCACGTTTCGATCGACTACGACATCACCGTGCCTGCCGATACCGCGTTGCAGGCGCATACCGGCTCCGGCAACATCGACGCGGCGGGCGTCCGTTCCGCCTCGCAACTGCAGACCGGCTCGGGAGACATTCGCGCCCGAGACCTCGGCCACGGCCTGCAAGCGCATACCGGAAGCGGCAATATTCGCGTGGAAAACGTAGCCGCGCCGTTTCAGGGCGAGTCGGGTAGCGGCGACATTGAAGCCAGCTTGACGGGATCAGGTGACGTCGACACGCGCACCGGGTCGGGACATATTGAGGTGCGTGGAGCGAAGGGATCGTTGCGGGCGCGCACCGGCAGCGGGGACATCGAAGCTGACGGCACGGTGGCCGGGCCGTGGGAGCTGCACAGCGGATCGGGCAACATTCGCCTGGCGGTTGGTTCGGGCACCGGCTTCAACGTCAATATCCACACCAGCTCAGGCTCGATTCATTCCGACCTGCCGATCACGGTGCAGGGTTCGCTGGGCCGGCAACAACTGAGCGGAACGGTGGGCGGAGGCGGCCCGACGGTCGAGGCTTCGACCAGTTCCGGCGATGTGGAGATTCGCTGAGTTGGATCGCTGCCGGTAGTGTCCTACTCTGCACTCGCCATAGCTTCACGATGGCAATATACTTGCCTTCGCATGACGGAGTCGCTTGAGCCGGTCATCATCGTCGCGGTGCTGATATTGGCTGTGGTCCTTGTCGCGTGGGCGCTGCGCAGGGACGGTTAGCAGCCGTGGATTCATCGTCCGCGCTGCAGAACATTCGGCAAAACTAATTTTCAAGCCGCCCTCTTCGCTTCGTGTGGCCGCCCGACTTTGAAAATTGGCGACACTACCTGGTCGTCGCCGGATTTCTCAATTCTGCGCCGGCCCGTGTAGAATCAAAGCTTCGTTCCTCAGAGCCGCGTGTTCCGCGGGCACCTCGTCTTTGCTGATCAGGAGGGGTTGTCCGGCGAGAAACCAGAATCGGCGGATGCGGAGGTTAGGCCTGCTGAGCGGCTGCCCCGAAAGATCACAATGCTACAAGGAGTCTAGCGAATGGCGATTCCAGCCACTCAGTTACGCCCGGGTATGGTCATCAAGCACAACAACGACCTGCATTCGGTGTTCAGCGTCGAACACCGGACGCCGGGCAATTTGCGGGCGTTCATTCAGGCCAAACTGCGCAACCTGCGCACCGGCGCGATGTTCGAGCACCGTTTCCGCTCCGGCGATCCGATCGAGAAGATCACCGTCGACGAGGTACAGATGGAGTATCTTTATGCCGATGGCGATGATTATTACTTCATGAACACCGAGAACTACGAGCAGATCCATCTTGGGAAGGACATTCTCGGGGATGCGGTGGATTACCTTATTGCAAACCTGGCCATCAAGGTAGAATTTTTTGACGGCAAGCCGGTGGGCGTGGAATTGCCGCAGACCGTCGAGCTTATGGTAGTAGAGACCGAGCCGGGGCTGAAGTCGGCTACCGCCAGCAGCGTGACCAAGCCGGCCAAGACGGAAACCGGCCTGGTGGTGCAGGTGCCGCCGTTCATTAATGAAGGCGAAAAAATTCGCGTCGACACGTCGGAAGGTGCATACTTATCGCGAGCATAAATTCTTGTATGCTAGTCACAGCAATTGGATGGAGTTTTCCACTTCGTCGTCTTTCGGACAGGTTAAGCGTCAATTCCCTTTACCGATTTGAATTGACAAGTTCTGCGTTACGCTGATAGTTCCTTGAAAGCAGCAGCTTACAGCTGTGGGGCCCCTTATGGTATTCGTTTAGCGGTAGCAAATCCTGCGAATCACTAGGAGCGAAAATGAAGACTGTAATTAAGTTGGCTGTGCCTTTCGTGCTGATGTCCGCGATCCTGATGCTGTCCGTGCCGGTATGGGCTGCGGATAAGGCAAGCGACGAACAAACCCTTCGTAATGCCGCCAGTGTTTTGCAGGCAATGCTGGAGAGCAAAGACATTCCGGGCGGCGTAATTTCGAAGGCTGACTGCATCATCGTTCTGCCCAGCGTCAAGAAGTTCGCTATCGGCATCGGTGGAACCGGCGGCCGTGGGCCGATGAGTTGCCGGGAGGGCGAAAACTATCGCGGCAAGTGGTCCCCGCCGGCGATGTACACGATTGGCGGTGCCAGCGCCGGCTTACAGCTCGGCGGTACGGCCTCCGATATCGTTCTCCTGATCATGGCGCCATCGGCCGTCGACAAGGTGCTGAATGGCAAGGTAAAGGTGGGCAGTGACGCTTCGGCGGCGGCGGGTCCCGGAGCCAGTGCAGGAACGGCTTTTAACAACGCGGATATTCTGACCTATGCCCGGTCGAAGGGGCTTTTTGCCGGCATCTCGCTGAACGGTGCAACCCTCGATCCTGACACCGACGCCAACGCGCGTATTTATGGCAAAGACGTCAGCGCTAAGCAGATCGTGAGCGGCGGACACGTCAAGACCACTCCCGGCGGCGCGCAATTGACGGGGCTGCTGGACAGCCACATTCACTAGATTCATCGCCTGCGGTCCACGATTGAACCTCTCGCACGCCGGAGCATTGGTTTGCTCCGGCGATGCTTCTTACTGGCGTGAATGCTTGATCAAGAAGCTCGCCGCAAGAACATTTTCGGCCGTGGCCCCGGAGCCGCTCGCAAAAGGAAGAACGAATGAAGAAGCTTCTGACTTTTGCCATGCTGTTCTGCCTCGCGTTTCCCGTGCTTGCCCAAAAGAAGGAACAAGACCGCCTGCGGGATTCGTACGACGTGCTGAAACAGGTGCTGGCGGCGCCCGACAAAGGCATCCCCGAAGACCTTCTGAACAAGGCTGAGTGCGTGGTCGTGTTCCCTTCGGTGAAGAAGGCGGCCTTCGTTTTCGGGGCGAGCTATGGTCGCGGTGTGATGACGTGCCGCTCGGGCGCGGACTTCCGCGGGCCGTGGAGTGCTCCCGCATTCTTTGCTCTGGAAGGCGGCAGCTTCGGCCTGCAGATTGGCGGCGAAGCCACGGACTTCGTCCTGCTGGTGATGAATGAGCAAGGTGCGAAGTCGGTGATGACCAGCAAGGTCAAACTGGGCGGAGACGCCTCGGTTGCCGCGGGTCCGGTGGGACGGGCTGCGTCGGCGGAAACCGATATTGTGATGAACGCCGAGATCCTCTCCTGGTCGCGCAACAAGGGAGTTTTTGCCGGCATCTCGCTGGAGGGCTCCACACTGCGCTCCGACGACGATGCCAACAGAAACCTCTATGGCAGAGAACTGAACGCCAAGCAGATTGTCCTGCAAGGCCAGGCGAAGACACCGCCGCCGGGCAAGGCGCTGATCGGGCTGCTGAATCGTGTCTCGCCGAAGCGGGTGTGAGAAGCAGCACTTAGCACTTGGCAGTTAGCACTTGGCAGTTAGCACTCGGCACTTCGCGCCTGGCGGTTTCCAAGCGGGACGATTCGAATTGGAACGGCGCGCTTGCTGAGCCCAGATGTACGAAATACCGAAGCTGAGTGCTAAATGTAATTGCTAAGTGCTTACTGCTAACTGCTGCTTTATGCCTGATCTCGAAACTCGCCGTTATGTCATCTCGGGCCGCGTGCAGGGTGTGGGCTTCCGCTGGTTTGTGGAGCGCGAGGCAGCTCAGCTCGGCATGGCCGGCTGGGTCCGAAACTGCGATAACGGTGACGTTGAAGTAATGGCTACGGGCGCCGCCGACCAGCATCGCGCGTTGCGCCAGCGTCTGCAGGAAGGTCCGCGCGCGGCGCGTGTCGACCACGTCAGCGAATCGAAGGCCCAGCTGTTGACGGCGAACTCATTCCGCATCGAAGGAGGCGTCTAGATGGTGCCGACCAAAGCGCCGCAAAGCTGCGACGACCTGAAGAAACTCATCCGCGAAGTCCCCAATTTTCCCAAGCCCGGCATCCTCTTCTACGACATCACCACGCTGCTGAAAGACCGGCTGGGGTTCGCCCGGCTCATCGACGCGCTCACCGAGCACTACATCAACCACGACATTGATCTGGTGCTGGGCATCGAGGCGCGCGGATTCATCTTCGGTCCGGCCCTGGCGTATCGGCTGAACGCCGGCTTTGTGCCCGTGCGCAAGCCCATGAAGTTGCCGGCTGAAGTGCTGCAGTGGAAGTACGAACTGGAGTACGGCCACGACACGCTGGAGATCCACAAAGACGCGATCAAGCCGGGACAGCACGTGATCATCTGCGACGACCTGTTGGCTACCGGCGGCACGGCGAGGGCGACCGCCGACATGGCGAAGGCGCTCGGCGGCAACATCTGCGGCCTGGGATTTGTGGTGGAACTCGACACGCTGAAAGGCCGCGAAAAGCTGAAAGAGTACGAGGTGTTCTCGCTGCTGCACTACGAGTTGTAGGCGGAACTGCCCCGTGAAAGAGTTGCCGCTCTACCAGATCGTCTTCACCAGCGGGCAATCCAGTATTCGTTGATCTGCAGTTACCAAAGGCAGGCCCTCGGCACGGGCGGTGGCGGCGATAACCCGGTCCGAGGGGTCCTGAGGAAAGCTCTCGGGAAAATAAAGCGTCAGCGCGGCAACCTCGCGCGTAATCGGCAACACCATTATTCCCGCAGCGTATCTTTCGATGATCGCCTCCGGGGTGCTGTGAATTCGCAACCTTCCTCGTCGGATTAAGTTAGCGATTTCGACCAGAGTAATCGCCGAGACGGCCAGTCCGCCGGCGTGGCGCGCTCTCCTGATGGCCGCGTCCGCCGTGCGGGAAAGCTTTCGTTGGTCCGATTCCAGCCATACCAGGACATGGGTGTCAAGAAGAATCACCTCAGACTCTCCCAGTCTTCCAGTGGAATGATCGGATTAATGAGATCGTCAGGATCGCCAACGATTTCGACAATTCCCTTTAGCCTGCCGAATAAAGAATCGACACTCGTCTCTTGAAAAGGAATCAGCTTGGCCATTGCTTTTCCCCGCTTCGTGATAATTACTTCCTGACCCGACTCGCTGACTTCGTCGATGATGGCCAGGCACTTGGCCTTGAACTCGCCTGCTCCAATCTCCCTGGGCGGCACGACGAGCTTTGGTTTGGCCGCCTTACCGGCCTTATTGGCTTTCTTGGAGTGGGCTGCTGTCTTCTTTTTGTACTGAACCGGGAGGGTCGCCATATGGTCACCTCCAGATGACCATGGTCATTTTAACATGGTCACATTGCGGACAGCGGGCCCGAACACGACCCTGCGACCCTCGATCCTGTAGTTTCCCTCTAGCACAATCCGGATCGCCTCGGAGTAGGCGATGTGTTCCTGTTCCAGGATGCGGGCGGCCAGGGTGTGCTCGTCGTCGCCGTCGAGCACAGGCACCGCTCTCTGCACGATGATTGACCCGTGATCGAGGTTTTCGTCGACGAAGTGAACGGTGCAGCCGGAGATTTTCGCGCCATAGTCGAAGGCCTGCTTCTGCGCGTCGAGACCGGGAAATGCGGGCAGCAGCGAGGGATGGATGTTGAGGATACGATTGGGGAATTGCTGCACGAACCAGGGTGAGAGCAGCCGCATATAGCCGGCCAGGCAGACCAGGTCGACCTGATGGTGACGCAATGCAGCGACTACGTCGCGGTCGTGTTCTTCACGTTCGCGGCCTTTGGACGAGACCACCAGCGCGTTCAGCCCGCGCCGTTGCGCCGACTCGATGCCGGGCGCGGTCTCGCGATTGGAGATCACGACGGCGAGATGGGCGTCGAGCGCGCCGGAGGCGATATTGTCGGCGATGGCCTCGAAGTTCGAGCCGCGGCCCGAGAGCAGGATCCCAAGATTTCGGAGACGACGATGGCCGCTGGATGGGGTCACACACAGCGATAGTAACGGGCTGCGTTGAGCGCGTGCAATCGCGAATTATTGTGACTTGGTGGGCACTGCGCTGTCCGAGCTCGAGCCGGAAGCGTTCGTGCTGTTGGTTGCCGGCGGCTTCTTTTTGTGCGTGGTCTTCCTCGCCGGCACGGTGTCGTCAACGACGACTTTCTTGGGAGGCGGCGGAGGCGCGGCCGCGGCTTGCTGCAGGTTGCGCACCTGGGTTCGCAACTGGTTCAACTCCACCTGGTTTGATGCCGCGAGCGACTCCAGGTTCTCACCCAGGTCGCGCCGCACCGAGTCGATCACATTCAGGGGCGGCACCAGGGCTTCGTAGTCGCCCTTCGGACCGAAGGCGCCGGCCGACTCCGTGAATGACATGAACACGTCATACAGTGCGTTCAGATTGCGATAGAGTTTGAAGCCCGCGCCCAGGTCCTGCGGAGCGGCGCGAAGATTGTCGATCAGGCCGGGCAGGGCGCTGGTCAGGTTGCGCTGCAGGGATTCGGCGTTGGCCTGCGCCTGCTGCTTCGAGGCGGAGTCGGCTTTCCACTTCTCGATCCGCATTTGCGCGATTTCGGAGTTGGCCCGCGAGGCCGCCGACTGCAGGCGGTCGAGATCGGAGGCCAGCGCCGCAGGCATGGCATTGACCGACGGGCGCGGCGCGGCGGCGGGCGGCATGGGCACAGCGGTGTTCTGCGCTGCGACCGCATACGCCAGAGCGGCAACAAAAATCGTAATCGCAGTAGCTCTCATCGTGCTTCCTGAGCAAATGAACTGGACAAGGGAACAGGACGAGGCGCAACTACATACTAGCGCATTTGCTCAGTCCCCATGGTAGGATGCAGCCGAGCCGCGCGATGCCTTTCGCGGACATCGCACGCTGCCAGAGAAGCCGGCGCGTTGACGAAGCCGTAACCGTGGGAGACAATACAGAAGGCGCGTCGAGCGCCGTCCTTCCGCGAAGTGGGCCTGTGGCGCAGCTGGGAGCGCGCTTCCATGGCATGGAAGAGGTCGTCGGTTCGATCCCGACCAGGTCCACCAAAATCAATCCATTTCCTGTACGCGAGTTGACGCTGGAGCTGACGACCGGTTCCGGAACTCACGGCGCGCTCTCGGCGGCGCGCAGGAGCAGGTACTCACATCGCGCGGCCGTTCCACCACTTCCTTGCGTTCTTCATTTGACTCGCCTGTTTCACGGACGTAAGATGCGCGATACGTGATCGGGCAGAAAATCTCTCATTACGCCATCCTGGAGAAGCTCGGCGGGGGTGGCATGGGCGTGGTTTATAAAGCCGAGGACACACGCCTGCATCGCTTCGTTGCGCTGAAGTTTCTGCCTGACGACGTGGCCAGCGAGCCGCAAGCGATGGCGCGTTTCGAGCGCGAGGCCCAGGCGGCGTCGGCGCTGAATCATCCCAACATCTGCACCATTTACGACATCGGCGAGGAGGGCGGCAAAGCCTTCATCGCCATGGAGTATCTGGAAG
>Ga0335072_10013708_pt1 | contig 11540 bp, 13 predicted proteins | sample Lox_Sample_21_FD_206725 | JGI IMG/M metagenome (GOLD analysis project Ga0335072, IMG submission 206725) | Soil microbial communities from Loxahatchee National Wildlife Refuge, Florida, United States - Lox_Sample_2.1 | ecosystem: Environmental > Terrestrial > Soil > Wetlands | place: USA...
CAGCCACATTAGGACTAACGCAACATACTGCCAAAGATTCAATGCCACAAACGGTATACTGGCAATGGCGGCACCGATAATGTAATCAGTTTGATCAAAGGGGAACCAGCCGTGACCGGGTGGAATACCGACCTGTCGTTTGAAAAAACTTTCAATAGCGTCACCACCTAAGGCTCCGATAGCGAAAAGCGGTCCCAAGAGTAGTGTAGGTAGCTTGGCGTAATCAATCCGATCAGTCCATGTGTGTAGCCAGCCTATATGCGCAACCAATAGCTGTTGCAATGCAAGCGTCACGGTGCCGAATATGATGCCCGCGACAAGTCCACGCCAGGTTTTGTGGCTGCCGAAGATACGCTTACCGCAAAAGCTCTTGCCAAAATCCATGGGTGCGTCAAGGCGTTTGAGCTGCGGAATGTGCGCGGCAAAAATTGGCATCATATTGGCTACGCCAGCTGGCATAAAAAACCAAAGTGCAAAGAATAGCTCTTTAAGCATGAGCCTCTGTTAATTTCTTAAGTACTCGAAGTAGTCGGCTCAACGAAGTGTACGCAGCGCCGATGGCAATAACGATTACTGCTATCGTTACCTGGTTACTCAGCAGCCCGACGAATAGAATAAACATTCTGATCTCGAATGGGAATAATCCGCCACGAAAGCCTTTGTTGACGACATGTCCGCGTGCCGCCACCTTGGCCATAGCCACATCACCGGCCGCATTGACATAGCTCGTTAAGAGCCCACAACCACAGGCGATCACTGCCCATACAGCGAGATAGGGCCGCCCAGTACTCGCGATAATGGCGTACCCTGCGCCAGCGTACAGGAGGATTTCCTTCATACGATCAGTGACGCTATCGAGTAGTCCGCCTTCCGGTGACTCACGCTTCTGTAAGCGTGCCAATTCTCCGTCTAAGGTGTCAAACAGTCCAAAGACGAGCAACAATCCAGCGGCCCAATAGTTATATCGCATGGCAATGAGCCAGGCAATTGGTATATGTGCAAACAATCCAAACAGTGTTACGCCATTGGGTGTAAATCGGCCGCCGCTCACCGTATCTAAACAACGAGCCAGCACGTGCATAACGCTTCGCACGAGCCGCTTTATCGGATCAATCATGACGCCTGTATTGTATCAGATAGCAAACTGTATGTGATGTTTTGGCCTAGTGAAACGCTGTCATGAAGCTGAGGACGGCTAAGATAAGGAGAACAATAGCAATGAGGTACGTAAACGTACGAGCAGGTATATGACGTAACCACTTAGCACCGAGCATCACGCTTAAGCCGGCAGCTGCCCAAAGTGCTAGGACGGCCCCAATGCCAACACCGACCGGATCATGGTATCTAACTGTGTAGTTAGCAGTGGCGATTTGCGTAACGTCTCCCCATTCCCCCAGAAAGACTACTATAAAACTTGTGGTGAATACTTTAAGAAAGCCACTGGTAACGTGAGTGTTTCGTATTTTGCGCTTTCGGCGATCTCTATGTTCGTTAAGGGCTAGCAGTGCTGCGCTTAGCAAGAACAATGTACCGACTATGATCTCTAGTGTTTTGTGAGGTAATAGTGATATCAGATGCCCGGCTGTAACCGCTATAACGACTTGTACTACAAATGCTACTGCTGCACCGGCCCAGACATACCCTTTTCGGAATCTTGCGCTAAGAGTTAAGCTCGCCAACATCGACTTGTCCGGTAGCTCAGCGATAAAGATTACTCCGAATACTATTAGTATCGTTGCGGTCATGCTTAGCAGTGTAACAGGCTAATAGTATGGTGCCTATGAATCACTACTGATCATCGACCTATAATTTATTAAGGTGGCAAGTCAGGTTTTCTAAAAAGTATTACGCTTTGTGATATAGTTGAACAGTGGTATAGTAACGACCATGAGTAGAAACGCCCCAGGATTTTTACCCCAAGTCTCATTTAGCATCTTGCTTGCCCTGAGTCTACAGCCGCGTCACGGTTACGAGCTCATGCAACAGATAGAGGAAGATTCCCATGGCAAGCTGCAGCTTGGACCCGGTGCACTGTACGGCGCTATCCATCAGTTGCACGACGAAGGGCTTATAGAAGAACTGCCTGTTGAGTCGGACCATGAGCGTCGTCGCTACTACCGACTTACTACCGCTGGTGCAGAACGGCTCGGTGCCGAGTTAGAGTATTTCGAAACTAGCGTTACTTTGGCGCGTGAGCGGCGAGTATTTGACGGTATGGAGCTTACCGCGGCATGGCTGATCTAGATACTCGCTTCCCTGTTTATAGTCGACTGCTGCGTCTGTACCCGGCATTTTACCGTCAACGCTATAGTGAGCAAATACTGCAGACTCTGGCTGATATGCTCGACGCCAATCCATCACGAGCACATCATGCTAACGTATGGCTACGTACTAGCCTTGACTTGCCTTGGAGCGTGGCAACACAAAGGGTTAATTATGCGAGCCTACTACTCACCCATGAGACACCGGATTTTGTACGACGCAATTCATTAGTAAGTGGCTTACTATTCGTACCATTTTTCGTTATTGCTACTGCGAACGATCTAGCGGCGCACAGATTTTACCACACGTGGCTCTGGAGCTACGATGTGCTACTGACGTGGATTATTGTGCTGCCTATGCTTGGTATGACACTCAGTATCGTAACGTTATTTATCTGGCTGTCGGGCAATCGACGCTCTTGGTGGCGGTCACTGTGCGATCTCAGCCACAATTGGACAATGATACTACCAATAGTTCTCGGGCTTGGCATATTGTTCCTGGTATTTTTCCACGACAGTGTCCACTGCATTACGGGGAATCCTATCAGTGAACTCCGTAACCTACACAGCACGCTTCGGTGTATTGAACAGCGTTAGCTTAGTGTGCAATCCACAGACCTAATGCGGCGAGACTCAGCGTTAATGACACGTTAGTTACTAAGTGCCAATAGGCAGCACTCACGCGTCTCTCCTCAAATAGACGTACTGTTTCAAAGCTGGCGGTGCTGAACGTGGTATAGCCACCACAGAAACCGGTACCTAGAATTAGCTTCAAGCTGGCGCTGGTATGATGGTATAGTACGAGACCGGTCAACACACCAAGTACAAGTGAGCCGCTGGCGTTGATAAGTGTAGTTCCCCAGGGGAGTGTGTACCGTCTATGGTCTCTTGAGCGGATATGTCCATCTAGCACAAACCGCGCTACTGCACCAACGCCACCAGCTAGTGAGACCCAAATAGCTATCATATACTCTGCCTCGTGCGCAATTTGTGGTGCGTCCCAGCTAGCCAGATGCCCAGAGCACTTAAGAGGATGCCTCCCACCACGCTTATTAACGTATATACCCCGGCTCGGACAGGATCACCGTTACGAACTAATAGGTCTGCGTCGACCGCCAAAGTACTGTATGTGGTGAACGCGCCGATGAAGCCTGTACCGATACCGAGTCTCAAAAAACGCCGCAGTCCAACGTCTGGACCACTCCGCGCCAATCCTTCGAGCAGCACACCGAGGGCAAGTGCGCCGAGCATATTGACGATAAATGTAGCCATTGGCCATTGATCAGTCTTGGTTGGGAGTAATAGTGTGATAGTGTAGCGCGTCAAAGCACCTAGACAACCTCCAATGAATACCGTCAACTGATACGTTCGAGCAAGGTGGATTGTCACCTGCGGGCGCGTTAGTACAACGTCTGGATCGACTGGTAGCTCTGGATGAGCATCAAGCTGTGTCTGTTGTTCTATTTGGTCATGCTTTAGCATCGGTACTCCTGTATATAAATAGCGTCCACGAAAAATATTTCGTAGACGCTATTAGCTCTTTTGAAGATTGAGCGGTTAGAGGTGAGCATCATCACCTATCCGGTATCAAGTAGGCTATGCTGCTAGGCCTGCATTGGTAGGGGTTGTAGAAGGCCAATAGTATTGCCTTCAGTGTCGGATATGTAAATCGTATCACCCACACCAGGCACGGTCTGCCTTTCTCCCACTAGCTTACCCCCTGCAGCTTGGACTTTTGCGATCATTTCATCCAGGTTATCTACTGATACCCAGGCAATAACGGGCTGTGGGTTATAGGTGCGCGGCATAATAGCCCCATCGATACCCATCTCTTTTTCGTCGCCAGTTTTGGCGAGCCAGTACTCACCTCCGGGCATATTGGAGTCTGTGATTTGCCACCCAAAAATCTCGTAAAATTTCTTTGCTCGCGCCGTATCGTCAGCTGTGATCTCAAAATGTACTACTCGTCCCACTGCGCCCTCCTATATGTTACTGTCTGCGTACAATTGTACTCTAAGTGCAGGCAGGATTGACAGTCTGCACCATTTACTCTGCGTCGCCTATCAATTTAGGAGGCAGTAAGGCTCGCAATACCCGCAATACTCGTTTTGGCAATACGCGGTTGCCGGAAATGAAATGGGTATTTGAGTTAAAGGGTCGGCCATTTGCTAGTGCATTAAACAAAATCGTGAAGTGTTCGCCCATGTGCCGGTCGCTGATCATGTTAGTTTCTTTACTTCGTGCCAGAGGCTCCGTACCGGGTACCCAGTCTACCATCTCACTAAACCACTGATGATTTACATTTGTGTCGAACCAATAGTGTACGCCATCATCAGCGGTATAGCGTGCAACCCGGACGTGGTTCGACTCAGTCGATGCGTGGACCGCTATATCGTTCCAGGTGACGGTTCCCGTACTCTGGGGGTCGTTTTCTTCAAAGTATTGGTCAATAAGAGGACCTGCAATTTCTGCTAACTGCTCCCCAGATGCAATGTCGTGCACAAACTTCTCCGTACCGAAAGCACTGTGGTTTATCTCGCTTGTAAGCTGGGTTAAATCAAATTCCATCTGTCATAGTTCCTTCCAGCGGAAGAGATAAGTTAATTATATACTATATATATTCTTTAGTCAATTTCATAGAAATCAACGGCATTTGCATCCAGTGATTACACGACTGCTACACTATAATTATGCAAGCTTTCCTAAACTGGCTTGACGACTACACTGATGGTATTCAGGTGTTTGTACATAACCATATTGTGCTGGCTCCGCTGTTTTTCCTGCTAGTTGAAGAAATGGGCGTCCCTTTGCCCGTGCCTGGCGACGCTATTATTGCATACGTAGGATATGGTCTCAGCAAAACTCATGCCGCCGCATTATGGGAAGCGCTTATTATAGCGCTCGTTGCAGTGCTCATAGGCGCGACGGTGCTTTTTCATTTGAGTCGTCAATACGGGCAGACAGTTATCCGTTGGTTGGGCCACTTTGTTTTTCTGAAACAATCGCATGTTGCGAGGGCTGAAAAGTTATTCGAACGCTACGGTGTATGGGCGATTATTTTTGGTCGGCACATCCCCGGTATGCGTATTCCTATCACCATCTTTGCCGCGTCGTCAGGCATAAGCTACCGTACCTTTATTCTGAGCACCTTTGTGTCGACGGTTGGTTGGATACTGTTTTACTTGGAAGTAGGTTCGCATTTTGGTGGAGATTTTCAGGCACTGTTTCGTCGCGACACTGGGATCGCGATTGGCGTCTTCGCGGCGCTAGTAGCTACGTTCATTGCGTTACACGTAGTTGGTCTTTATCGTGAGCGTAGCAAGAGGATTAAAAGCGGCAAGGGTTAAGCTGTGAAAGCAAATTTGTATCTACCCCCATTCTCTTTTTCCTACTCAGTAGCTTGTTTGCGTTCAGCGGTTTAATATCGCCTGTGTAGTCTCATGGATAGCAGAGGTTGAGAAGCGTATGAGCGATTCATTTTCCGTGGACAGTGTTTCGCTAAAATCGATGAAGCTGAGAAGCCTTTCCGTTGTCTGCAACTCGCGTCGCAAGCTAAGGGCGCTGACTCGAAAATCGTGGCCGAGAGCATACTCATACAACACAAGGGTTTGTTCGAGCTGACTTTGCATTTGTTGTAAGCGTTCTATGAATTTAGCCAGCGTTGCTTCATTCAGGTTGCTATGCCCCATTGTGAAATCGAGATTTGATAAAAATTCCTGTACACGTGCATTATTGTTCTGGATATACTCCGCTGCTTCGTCGTGATTACTGATTGATTCTCTTTCGGTCCGGTTGGGCTCCAGACCGAATAGGCGTGCGATCTGCCACTCGACGCGCGCACATATAGAATCAATCTCTTCTTGCGCCAGGCTCGCTGCATCGCTGGTTTTACTGGCTTCTTCTCGCACGCCTAAGTAGTCGATAATCAGAGCAGTAAACACAATAGTGATTGACGATGCGGCCAGGCTGTCGAATAAACCACCCCATAGCGATTCGTAGCCGAACCGACGCGCAACCAAGAAACTCACGATGAATAACGTAATACCGATGATTAAAATAGTGACACGTTGTCGGGTTATGAATTGTTTGAAAGTCATAGGTATAATCTGTCTATGTATAGTAGTGTAACGCCAACTTAATAAGAACGCTCAGTAGACGACGCGACTTGCTTCTCATCGGCCAAATGAGTATCTAGACCGACTGACCGAGGGGCGTAGTACTGTGTCTACTTATTCTAGTGAGTCTGGATGAATAACTGCAGCGCCTTGCCGTAACAGCTCGATCTTGATGCGGATGATGGTCGATGCTAACGGCGACTCGAGGCGGCCGCCGTCTACATAAAAATTTAGGCGATTACCAAATATTTCCTTTGCCTCCTCGATACACTTGACCATGGGCTCATTGGGCCGATTGGCGCTGGTAGTCAGGAGTGGTCCAACCTTTTTTAATAAGGTCATAATCCCGTGATGATTTGGAACACGCACCGCTAACGAGTTCAACCCAAGGTCCAGGTATTCGAGCCCTGGTTTGGTGGGTAATACGGTCGTGACTGGGCCTGGCCAGAACTGCTCGGCGGCCTTGACATGTTCGCGCTGTAGACCTAGATCAAGCAGCTGCTTTGCATTGGCGGCGATAAGCGTTCCGGGCTTGTACTTTCGTCCTTTGGCATCGATAACTCTTGTGGCGGCCGCAGAATCAGTGGCGATCCCGACTAAGCCATAGACAGTGTCGGTTAGTAGTACGCCTACGCCACCGGAACGTAATATATCTACCAGCGCCGGCTCTGCGAGATTGTCAAAAGTGGGTACGGTGATTTTTTTCATTGCTACGTCGACCCTCGTGCATCTATTGGGCAGCCAACAAAAAAGGCCATCCATTTATATGTGATGGCCTTTGCTATCAGGCTAATTTAAGACACAGTGTCTAGTTTTGAAATATAGACTCTGGGAAGGTCACTGTCAAGTCTAGGTACTTCTTTCCGTCGATATGGCTGATGTTATGCAAGACGACATGTACTACCAAGGGAACGGCTAAGAATATGTGGCATTGGAGAGATAACAGGTATAGGGCTTGCCCGCTTGAGTGAATTCGCTCTGCTATCCTATCAACGTAAGGTCGACGATAGTATGCGAGAACGTGCCGGCCGAGACGGGCCTCAGAGCTATTAGCACTGGAAGACTTGCAAACACTTGTACAACGCGCGGTATTAGCAGGAGCTCGATAATCTCGCAGGATGTTGTTGCTGTGCTCTCAGACATCATTCTAAGCACTCAGACTATTCTGATACGTTATCCGTATTATCTTAGATGGACGTAGGTGTTTTGCGCTTTTCGCGAGTGAAATAATTCCTAGACAGGGTTCGCACCGGCGTGCGATGCTTAAAATCGGAGAACCGTCGCCGACGATTCTCCATAGAACGGTCACTGTATTTACGTAACGCATAAGCTGGCTGACAGAAGTAAAACCTACTCCTGTCTATGCAAGCGCTGCCCTCTGTAGCTCATACACCACAATTTGGAGCACAAGGGTCTATTAAGTGCACTTACGAAACTATGACGATCATATTCGATATGAGGGATCGTGCTTCGAAAAGCTCGTTTCCGGCAAAAAAGAACGGGTGGTCATGAAAGAGCACCAATGCTGGTCGTTTTCTCTCATGATATCCGTTAGGGCATACTAAATTTTGTAGCGTCGCCGAACTTGTTACAAACAGTTTTTAGAGCGACAGTCACGTCGAATCACATTCGGCCTTGCTTTCTTTTTGCCTGAAGCCTGTGTCTGTCCATGTTCTTTTGCAAAAGAAAGGAGTGTCTGTGAAGAAATCGAGTCGCCTGTACATTTTAATTATCGGTTTTTGGATTAGCCTACTTAGTGTCACGGTTGTGCCGTTTTGGCATGAGATCTATCAATCTGACCATCGTGGTTTGGCGGTCGCATCACTGGTGACACTAAGTACTCTATTTGTGTCGTACTTCTGGCTGAATGGCACTAAAGACTTGATCTACGTACTATTCTACTATCGACGGCGTGGACATTTTGAACTGCCCCCAAATGGCTATTTTCGTGAACTTAACGGCAGTACGGCAAAATGGCGGGTGGCGATGGTGTATTGCACTTACAATGACTTTAATGCCGAGAGCCTCGAGAAGAGCATGCATCAGGACTACCCAAAACATACGGTAGTCATATTAGATGACTCCACGGATGATGCTTACAAGCACGAGATAGACGCTTTCGCGCAGCACTATGGTGTGGAGGTGGTACGCCGAGATGACCATGTTGGGTTTAAGGCTGGAAACCTCAACAACTATCTACGCAAGGCGGACTACGACTTCTTTGTTATTTTAGATAGCGATGAGATCGTACCATCGAATTTTATAACTCGTTCCTTGGACTACTTTGCCTATTACCCGAATGCCGGCATCGTACAAGCTAACCACCTAGCAACACGTAACCGTAATCACTTCATGCAGCTGTTTGCTATTGGCGTAAACTCCCATTGGCCCACATACCAGACTGCCAAGCATTATTACGGATTTCTGTCACTACTAGGTCACGGCGCTATGGTACGACGCGACTGCTACTTTGCGGCAGGTGGCTTCCCTCACTTAGTCGCCGAGGATCTGTGTATGAGTATAGAGGCACGCAACAAGGGCCTATATACTGCATTTGCACCTGACATTATGTGCGAAGAAGAGTACCCGATAGACTACCTTGCCTTCAAGAAGCGTCACTCCAAATGGACACAGGGCAACATGGAATTTATAAAGAGGTACACGTGGCGAATTTTGCGTTCATCCATGACATGGTACGAAAAACTCGACATCATATTGTTTACCTACAGCCTGCCCTTGTCTGCGTTTTTTGCGCTCTACGTCATTATTAATGTAGTTGTATTGCCGGTGCTACATTACCATATCGTGTATCCGCTTTGGATGCTTGCGCCGACGGTTGTATTTCTGGTATCCCCGATGTTAAACGATATAATCTATCACGGGCCACGGATTGGCACCCGTAGACTTGTCCACTATCTAGCACACTCGATGCTGCTTTACGGATCGATGCTATTTATTAGCCTGCGTTCGTCCATTAAATCAACATTTGGTCGGTCAGTTTTTATCGTGACGCCTAAAACTAAACGTGACCTGACGTTTCGTGATGCGGTACTGGTAAATCGAGGAGAGATCATCTTTGGTATCAGTGTGCTCATTATAGCGATCATTTTTGATAAGACCCCATTGCCAACGCTGCTAGTAGCTATTCCTGCATTACTGAGTGTCTACTTGGCTAGGCTTGCTAACGAAGAGCGTAAAAAGAGTGAGCAGACTCTGACAACCGCGAAGCAGTTGCGACGTCAGCAGTTACCCGTCGCTTACTCTGAGCATCTCGGCGGGGTCCTGTCGACCGGCGCGGTAGGCCGGGTAAAGGCCAGCTAGCGTCCCGAAGAGCGTAGTAAGGCCGATCACACCGACTAGTAGCAATGGTGGCGCTGTGGCGATATTGGTGATTGACAGGTTAATATTCTGTGCCTTTAGTAACTCAGTAATATACCTGTTGATGTAGTGGACAACGCCGAGCCCTAATCCACTGCCAAGTACGCCACCCACAAAGCCGAGTATACCTGCCTCAAGCAGGAATTGTCGGACTATGAGGCCCCGTGTAGCTCCACAGGCTCGCCACACGCCGATAACGTAGCGACGTTCGGTCGCGACCATGAGCATGGTATTCACTACGCCAAGCGTTGCTGCTACGACTGCTATAACCGCAACAGCGCCAAACATCACCCACATCGCAGTGGAGAATTGCTGTAAGCGTTCGACTGCCTGTAGGGTTGAGACGACCCCAAACCCAAGGTTGCTAATGCTGGTTACTACTGTCCGAACGTTGGCAACATTGTCGACGCTAACACTAAGTGTTGTATAACCCTGAGTGCTAATTTGATCGGTAGACTTTAGGTCGCCGATCTGGTCTGGCGAAGGACTACCGTTGCTTACGTGGGCTGCTTTATCGGCGTCGTATACCCAGTAGTTAATAGTGCGTACAGATCGTGCCCAGTTCATCGGTATGAACATATTGTTCTGATTACTACCGCCAGTGGTAATACCTATGACTGTCGCCTGGAGAGTGGTTGTGCTCTGGTTGAACTGCTCATTGACCTGTTCAGTGGCGGTTGGTCCTGGTATGTTGGCGCCATCTCCTCGATAGCCCTTTTGCGTGGTTATCTGGATAGTCTTGCCAACGAGTTCTTGTGGCTCATGGCTATAGCCAAGACTTTCGGCGTACGCGAGGCCTAGTACCACGACATGACGTGAGTCGTTTGGTTTGAACGTAGTACCGGCATTAGTCTGTAGCACGGAGCCATCTGGTATGCCATATGCTTGAGCCACAAATTGCTGGTTTGTCCCGGAGACCGTAAAATTGTTGAACTCCCAAATATATTCCTCTGGTATCACGCGCTGCACATGTGGCAGTTGGCTCAGCTGGGTCACCACAGTGTCGTCCAACTTGGCGGCGCGTTGATTAACATGCTGAATACTGCCAAATAGGCTGACCGCACCAGTCGACTGGTTGGGCGTGACCGCAATACTGGTTAGGGAGCCGCCCGGGCTAAGCTGGTTAACTATGGCGCTGCGGCCACCAATGCTGATGGCAGCCATGGTAACCAGGATAACGGTGCTAATTGTGAGCGCAATAAGTGTCAACCCGGAGCGTAGGCGTGCTCGCTGCAAGTTCTTACTGCCGACACGTAGATAATCGAGTGCCCGCATACTAAAGTCGTACCTCCTTAGCAATACTGCCGTCCACGATATGCACAATACGGTCGGTACGACGGGCTAAACTCTCATCGTGAGTTACTATAATGACAGTAATGTTCTCGCGATGGCTGAGCATAGCGAGGATCTGCATGATTTCTTGCCCGCGAACCGAGTCAAGGCTGCCAGTTGGCTCGTCTGCAATAAGAATTTGAGGATGATGTACAAGAGCTCTGGCGATGCTGACACGTTGCCGTTGCCCGCCGGAGAGTCGTTCGACCGATTGTTTTGTTTGTTCACTGAGGCCCAACAAAGTTAGGTAGCGGGACGCAACACTGCGTCGTTCGCGTGGTGCGACACCAGCTACCATCAGGGGGATCATGACATTTTCAAGTGCACTGTAGCCTGAGATAAGACTGAAGTTTTGAAAGACGAAGCCCACCGTGCTGTTACGGTAGCGCGATAAGGTGCGATCACTTCGTGTACTGAGTTGTGTACCGGCGACTGTCACATGGCCGCTATCCGG
>Ga0335072_10013709_pt1 | contig 11539 bp, 11 predicted proteins | sample Lox_Sample_21_FD_206725 | JGI IMG/M metagenome (GOLD analysis project Ga0335072, IMG submission 206725) | Soil microbial communities from Loxahatchee National Wildlife Refuge, Florida, United States - Lox_Sample_2.1 | ecosystem: Environmental > Terrestrial > Soil > Wetlands | place: USA...
TGATTTCCTTCTGCAGGTTGCCGATGAGATCCATTAATGTCGCAAACTACCTTGAATGACGTTTAGCCGTCGCCTCGTATGGTCGGCAAAAGCGGTCAAAAGCCCTAGAACAATTATGATCGCACCCTCTGTCAGTATGATGGTCCTCCGTCGCGATGATGGTCCTCCGTCGCGATGATGGTCCTCCGTCACGATGATGGTCCCCTGTCACGATGATGGTATTCTATAGTATTTCCCCAAGCAAGCTTCATGTAGCCCACCTACTTAAATACCTAAGCGTCACGATGGAGCTACATGTAGCCCACCTTCACTTCCGGACCAGGTGTTGTCCTCTGGTGATCCGCGCGACAGCTGCTGTATTTGCAGCTCCCAAATGCTTTTCGTCCAGTAGCGATCCATTGAAGTTATTTAGAAGGTTAAAGAAAAATGGATTATATGCAGGCACCCTACAGAACCTAATCTAATGTGTTGCCCCCAAACCATATTTATTCACGCGATCTTGGTTGGCGGGTGTTAATCTGATGTGCGCGAGAATTGTTTTTTGCGATTTTCTCAGTCGAATGGGATTTTCGCGAGACGCCAGCAGTACCACCTTGGAGACATTTCCACTGGCTCCGATTTGACACCCTCTTGGGTCCCATCGGACTCGATTATGCGATCTTAATCGTTTTTCGCGTGTTTCTCTGTCAATTTTGGTCCGATCTCAAAAATTTTGAAATGGGCCATCAGCTCTAGACATCACCAACCACCCGGAGCACTTAAAACGCAGGTCTGGAGAGGCATTTCGGCAACGGGCAAAGATAGGAGGACCAGGAGACAACGCATGCGCATATTTGGCTCGGTTTATTTACGTATTACCCTTTAGGGTAATGGGGGGGAACCCCCCAGTAAATAAACCGAGCGTATTACCCTTTAGGGTAATGGGGGGGAACCCCCCAGTAAATAAACCGAGCCAAATATGCGCATGCGTTGTCTCCTGGTCCTCCTATCTTTGCCCGTTGCCGAAATGCCTCTCCAGACCTGATTAAAACGACGATCGCTTACATAGTCGAACTTCCCGATGAAGTTGGGGAAAGTCGGTCCAGAAACTCCAGAAATGGCGTCGGATTGACGGGGTGACGCAGGAGGTTCGTGAATGCTATTTCCCAATCGGGAAGGCGAAGATTTGATCCAAACATCCCAGAAAGAGGGTCAGAGTGATGGGTTCGAAGAGTAGGCATAGATCTGACAAGATCTAGACAAACAACCTGATTGCCAAAGGTATTCAGTTCGCAAGCGATAGCAGGGGAGATTGCCCAAATTCGTATCGCACATCCAAGGAAAGCTCATCAATTGCAGCCACATTGAGGAAGTTGGGAAATTATGACAAGAAAACATAACAGAGACTTGAAAGTGGCAGGTCAGAGCCATGTAGCCCACGCTCGCCGAGGTAGGGTCCGTGTAGCCCACATTATCATGCAGGTCGACTTCATGTAGCCCACCCTGGCTGAGGCTGAATTTGTGTAGTCCACGTTCTCAAACCCATTAACTTCATGTAGCCCACCTTATTAAGCACGTTTTCAAGTGGATATATGGATATCGAAAGTTGGAGAGCTGGTAAGTAAAGGCTAAAAATAATATTATATCTTCTTTCGACTTCTTTTCAACTTAGGCACGTCTCCAATGATTGAAACCCTCGTCAAAGTAATGAATGCCAAGACAGTAGCGCCATGAACGGCGACATATCAACCCATACATGAAAAATTTAATCTCAAAACCCATCTGCTATCTCACTCAACCCATTCCAAATTCACGTCAACATAAGATCAGCCTGAGACTCAAAGGTGCTCAAAAACCCAGGCGGAAGAGCGCATGCCTCTTCAACTATATCGGGCTGAAGGTCAGGCTATTGTCAACTATGCAACGTGAAAAGGATATACAAAGTCGTGCTGAAGAGATTGGAAAACCAAGTGAAAGAAAGAGAAGATATTAGGTCCCCCTGAGTTCGTCATGAAAGGACGAATACTTTCCCCATTTACTCCAGGATGGGCTGTCCTAATTGTTGCGGCGAAATTTTCAAAATGCCTCTCGAGTTCATGCCAGATGAGGTTCAAGAAGTATTGTTGCGACTTGAAGTGGTAACTCCCAATCGCACCAAATTCACCAAAACCAGCATTTCGTTTTGCAACCTCGACGAAAATGGTATCAACAACGAGAATCCCGAAGGTCATCCTTTCTTTCATTTCCCCAAGCTGCTCAAAGGCACAAATTTTGTTGACTAGAAAGCCACAGAAGGTCAAAAGGAATTGAATTGATTTCTACAAGTCATTAGCGTGACGGACGGAAGGAACCCACTTTGTTATTTTTGAAGTCATTTTTGGAGAGAGGTTTGTGATTGGGACCAAATTTCTCCCGAGTCAAAGCGATCAAGTCGCGGTTGACGAGCTGTTGGATTTGTTGGACGGATTTTCCCTCCAATCCACATTCGGTTGCATGTTCGAAGGCTATCTTTTCATAAATAAGTTGGTGTACGAAAAGGAAGAGCCAGGCCAGGTTTTCTGGAGGATTGACAACGGCCCCTGAAAAGCGAGATAGTCCGATCCATCGATAAACCAAGTGAGTAACCGGACTATTGTGTTGAATTACACCTTCAGCTTGAGTAAATTGTGTGACGAAGGCTTCCAAGCTTTTCCCAACCGCGAGACCGATTTCTTCAATATGTCTACCATCAGATACGAGGAGGGAAAACAAAAATACCCTTGATCTCTTGCGAAAAGAATGTCCATCAGTTGTTTGCTCTCGGCCGAGCGTGACTGAGAAGGAAGCTCCAACGCTAGATACGCAGCAACAGTGATAGATCTTTTCACATAGCGAGTAGCTGCTTGCCAATCAACGTCCTTCATATCCTGTTCTCCTCGAACAAATTGCATGTACTCTCTGGTGAAATCATCCACAGATTTCACCTGACTCCCTTCACGGGCACCAAACACGGAAGCCAACGTCCTCGGTGCACCCTGTGCAGGCAAACATTGGGCGGTAGCGTTAGCCAAGAGTTGTCCAACCCGAGTGGGAGTAGAAGTTGTTGTAGAAGTTGTTGGTGGAAGTTGAGTGGTCGTGGGAAGAACGGTCTTTTGGGGACTAACCGGAGGGGTACGGAGACCGAGATCATTCCCCGATGATGGAGAATCTGGGTTTCGAGTCGTTGGCACAGACACAGGGGATGGAGTAGAAGCGATGGGAGACACAGGGGATGAAGTAGAAGCGATGGGAGGAGGTGAGGAGGATGGCGAATCAGGGTGAGGATTTGCAGCAACTGGAGATTGGGCGACGGCAGGTTGAGTGGAGAATTGGGAGTCGACAGGCGGAAGCAGAGCAGGAGAGGGAGGTGGCGAACTAATGTCAACAAGGTAAGCCAATACAAGAATACCCATGAGGTTGTTCCCCATGAGGAGGTTCGATAGAACCCCCAGTATCATCCTCGGTGCCAAATCCATCCCCGCTATCCTCGGAGCCAAATCCATCCCCGCTACATCCATTGTCATCTTCGGGACCAAACCCATCACCACCAAATCCATCATCATGATAACCATCAAATCCATTCCACTCCTCACCACCATAATTATCGTCGTCACTGCTTTCATCATCAACACCCTGCCCAGAAGCTGTGGATTGAGAGGAAATAATGGGGTCAGGAGGCAATAATAAATCCAAATGTGTAAGGGTATCCGGCAGAGTCAATGCTTTAGATCGGATGGAATTGGAGGCAGCACCTCCGGATCGAAGTCTCGCCGGACGGACCCTGTCAATATTGGCATTGAATGCACTTGGTTCCGATGCCGACCTGACGAGCTCTTCAGACTTCGCCAAGTTTGTTTGAGAGACGAACGAAACTGTGGAACTGATCCTTATCGAAGATTCGGCTTGTTCCAGCTCCCTCTGTAGGTCTTGACGACCTGTGATGCGGTGCTACTACCGTTACCAGAGGTCAAAAAAGGGAGGCGACCTTATCCATCCATTTCTTCAAAGCTTTTCTTCCGTAGCCGGCGGGAATCCCGCCATAATAGACAGCGTAAACCCCAGGATTACGACGACTGCGGGTTGTTGCAGCAGTTACAGAAATAGGTCTAGGTCTAGGCATTAGCCAGTAACATCAAGAAACTTGCCTTCTAGGTGCCATGTCAGAAGCGTCAAAGTGTACTGAGCTATCGACTTGAAAAAAACGAAGATTGGGAAGACGAAGACGGGGAAAACGAAAACGTCGAAGCAGGTGGATGGGTGGGTCCTTATGTAGTCCCTCGCCACTGAATGCTGTGCCAAGGCTTGAAACAAGGGGTGATTCCGAGTCATTTTGATGCTCAACCATCTGCGAAGGAAAAAAGCTGTTGGAGGACAACAAATTGTATGCAAAACCCCATACAATTGTTTGTCCTCCAACAGCTTTTTCATCTCCAGTCCCTGGTGCGTGTGTGTGCTCGGTCCTCTTTTTTATAAATGAAGGATTGTCCCATGACTAGGCCCAGCGCATGACGCAACGCCCGCTTGAGATACCAGCCAATGAAGTCCTTGTAGCTCACCTTTTCGAAACGCTGCACGGACACATTCTCATGTAGCCCACGTTGCTTGATGCCGATCGACGTCGTGTAGCTCACCTTTTCTGACAAAGCTCCGTAACTCTAAAGGCCGAGCCACATGTAGCCCACCGTGCTGTAGCCAATGAACGTGGTGTAGTCCACCCTTCGCGCAAAACTTTCAATGGGAGCTACATGTAGCCCACCTTGTCGGCAGCCAATCAAGGTCGTGTAGCCCACAAAAAGGGGGGGAAAACCAAACTTCATCTCCATCTCCGCAGAGCCCCTGAACCCTCGAATCTGCCAATTTGAGCCCTGATATCATTGCATCCATCCAAGGTAATAAGCCGACTGTGCTGATCTTCTGAACTGTAGGTGAAGTTGTTTCACTTCTCTACCTGAATTCCACACGGCCCTCAAACCCTTCAAATTTAGTCGCTTTCCTCTCAAACCAATTCGCCGATTTCGTCTTGCTCAACTCCTCGTTGCGGCCAGTATCGTGAACATCCTGTGGACTGTCTTTAAAGTCCAGTATCCCAGTATCCCTTGAACGAGGTCAATTTTTGATGTTTGTCAGCCCCACCGGTTTAGTCGCCTTGGGTGTCTCCTAAGGCAAACAGGAGAAACAAGGATTGCGGGGAAGCTGATAGATAAGCAATAACGCTGTCGGGATAAAAGGACACTCCGCTTGGTGGGAGAACAATATCCATATCCGACTGCGAACGCACTTCCGCTACCATTTCTTCTTCTATTACGATCTGTCTCATCCAATTCTGTTCCATCGTGCTTCTTGCAAATGCCTCCACATCCTGACGACGGTTCTCCCTTCTTTCAATTGGCAAGAACGGTCCTGCAACAAGCGATGTTCTCGTTAAACATTCACGTTGTCGAACCTGAGCGTATTATCGGCCATTATGACAGGGTTCAATATCTGTTGCAAATTTTAGTACAACTGTCCCAAACCTATCACGGTGAGGAAATGCTGGTCTCCTGGATTCAAACCTGTCAACAAGTGTCTCTATCAATATCGGAGCACCTTGAGTCTATTGAGGAATATGGTTACGATACCGGCGATGAGGAAGATTCAGTAGTACCACAGCGAATCATAATTGAATTCGAAAAAACGCTCACTGGCGGGCGACCTCGAGTTCGGCTTCCTTGGGACACAGTAACGGCATATCGAAAGTCTAATCACTCCTGGTCTGAAATTGCCACTTTATTAGCTCTCTCACCGAAGACTCTACTACGATATCGACAGCGCGATCAATATGAAGATCCCAACCCTTATTCGACAATCACAGACGACAACTTAGACGCCCTCACTCGACGAATGATTTCAGGGACTGGAGGTGTCGTCGGACTCACGTTTATGCAATCTCTAATATCCGACTGTGGACACAAAGTACAACGGAGAAGGATACGAGCAAGTATGGCGCGAGTCGACGTCTTGGGTAACCTGGAACGATGGGCCGCTCTAATACCTCGATCTGTATATTCTGTTAAAGCCCCAAATAGCCTTTGGCATATGGATGGAAATCTCAAATTGAAAGACTACGGATTTGTATTGCATGGCGCGATTGATGGATATTCTCGGCGAATCATCTACATCGAATGCAATACAAACAATCGGGCTGCTACTGTTTTGGATGCTTTTCTACATGGAGTTGGTTCTGTCGAAGCGGTGCCCCGGCGAGTACGAGCTGATAAGGGATTAGAGAATCGGGAAGTGGCTGTTTGGATGATTATGACCAATGGGACAGATCGCGGAAGTTTTATTACCGGCAGAAGTGTGCATAATCAACGTATCGAACGACTATGGCGAGACGTGAACCGATGGTTGACACCCTTTCATTTGGTTTTCGACTTTTTGCGAGATAACATTCTTTACGATATCGCTGACGAGGTCGACCGATTTGCTCTTATATTGGTGTATCTCCCACTCCTCCGACGAAGTCTTTCCCAATTTTCTCGTGTTTGGAACGGTCATAAAATTCGCACCGAAGGGCACCGTACTCCAATTCAGCTCTATGCCCAAGGTAATCCAGAATCCTTATGGACACCGACGTCAAATGCAGAATTAGAAGAGTATGGAATAGATTGGGAAGGGCCTGTGCCACATGAGGAGGATGAGGGTCTTGTCGTCGTTGAACCGCCTAGGAATCCGTTAACAGAGCATGATTGGGAGGTTTTGAAGCAGCAAGTTAGAGATCAACTCCATCCAGAAGTAGAAACGTTGGAAAACAATCTCATGTCGCCTGACTTCAATTATGGGGCGGATTTATATCAGGAAATACGTTTGTGGATAGAACATCGAATAGCACAGTACGAGAATTAACTGCATGGGATCCATAAGACTCATCGAGATGAAAACATTGAATATCATACTCCAGTGAATAAAGGCACCGAAGGTGGGCTACACGAAGTGGGCTACATGAAGCTCGCATTGAGCTCGCAGTGGAAGGTGGGCTACACGAAGTGGGCTACATGAAGCTCGCTTGTTGAATGTTTCCACTCACGGTTAGTCTCGAGATGGCCAAGTGGATGGAAACTTAAAGGAAGAGTACGATAGAATTAAAGATTTAACGAGTATAGGATTATAAACTTAGTACAAGATTTGTTGACTACAGGATTTGTCGAATACAAAACTCATCACAAACTCACCGAGAAGAAAAGTACAGCCAACTCAAAGTTGAGTAAAGGCATTATTACAAGCAATAACGCTATTATCCATTAGATCTTTAAATTCTGAAAATGGCCTGTTAATAGGCCACCCAGGAAGCCGAATAGTATTGAAACAAGTCTCGAATTTGGGTGTGAAGTAGACTAGATCTGGCAAAGGATTCTCTTCTGTAGTTCGCGATGCCCTGTAGACGACCTGTATGATCAGTATCATATTATAGCATCAAACATACATCGATAGTACGTAACCCATCAGTGAGGCCCAGTTGGCCAGTAACAGCTTGGACAAAGCGTACAAGCATTTCCGAAGAGGCTTCAGTGACCCATTTTCTCAAATGGGATTTCGTGCGGTTGGTATCTCTCAAGTTATATTGTCTCCGTTCGCCCTCCACTCGGAAATTAAGTAACCGACCAACAGTTTCAGGAGTGGTGACTGTTTGCGCAAAATGAGATTGAACGTCTTCAAAATTGGTCAGATGAAGGTGCTACAGCATTTAGTCCTACTATAAAGGAAGGGCAGATACAGAAGTAAATCCGCTAATGCGCTGGAAGCCTTCACGCACTTTATCAAACGCGGCTTTGGATTCACCGATAATGATGTCGTTTCCCATTCTTCGCACCAAGTCATCCCTCTCCATACTCGCATCACGAAGTTGTTCTACAAATTCCTCGTAAGGCAATTCCATGTGATCCAGCCACTGCAGAACTTCGTCATCAATTTGCTCCATTGTAATATCGATGGGATAATGTCTGATTATTTCTGAAATTCGAGCCAAGCCCGAAATTTGTTGATTGACGATACAGATTGGAATGTAACCATAAATGCTGTAAGCCAGGATAGCAGGGTTCACCGAGAAAGGGAACGGCACCATCGGGTATATGAAAACATACCAGTAAAAGATTATTCCAAAAACCAGGTAGGATCTTTCCGAATCGGGGGTCGTGTCGACGTTAGCAAAAGAGACAGTAGATGTCGTCTCGTCTCTGACAAAAATCTCGGTATTGATGATGTATTCAAATACCTTATTCACCTTGTCTGCTGTTACACCGCCAGCATCGTAAGTGACGGAATCGGGAACTAGGACCCTTGGCTTGTGACGAAATTCCTGAGGCTCTGCGTGTGCGAGCAGACTCATCAAAGTCGAGATCTGGTGCATGAGATCGGGATCTCCACGAAGGTCCCAAACAAAGCGATTGTCGTCAGCTATTCTGAACGGTATCGTGGCACGCCTTCGCTCATTTGCCAGGAGGTCAGAGAACGATTGAAGGAGAACGTCAGGATGTATGAAGGATTCACGGACTCGCTCTAATAATTAACTGACGATGTTGAGGAGGACAAACCCAAAGTGCCACTGTCGGGAAACAGATCCATTAACTCAGGTGATGGACTAATTGAGTGCATCTCGAGATCCTCGCTGAAATCGGGCATTGCCTCTGAGGCGGCCTCCGGGGTCGTACGCATCCGAGAGGCTGGAGTTGGAACTTCAACTCGAATCCGTCTTCTCGGATGTGATGTTTCTCGATTTGAGATGATCGGAACATGGATACGCGTAACTTCTGCGCTGGCCGGTGATGGTGTATTAGGTGTATTAGGTTGCAGAGTATTGGTTTGAAAGTGTTGCTGGAATATTGTTCGCATTGCAAGTACTGCAGCTTGCTGAATTCGTTGTTCCCAATCTGCAGGCAGCTGCGATGCAGGCAGCGGCGTTGATGAGTACGAAGCTGACGAAGAAACAGTGGGTGTGTGGGAACTTGAGGGAGCCGAAGGTTCAGATCTTGGACTTGGAACTGAATGCCGAGAACTTGAAGGAACGGGCGTATTACTATTTGAAGGATCTTCAAACTCATCATCTGAATCCGACTCATCGCTGCCGTCTAGTGTTGCGAAGCTTTGAGGTGCAACGGGGCCAATGTAGATTTTTTTCGGAACGTAACCGCCACTGGCCAACCTAACATAAGCCTGAAAGAAGACATGGATAACGTACTCTATAAGAGTTTCAAGATCAAAGTTCTGATAAGTGATATCAGAGGTGACAGCATTCAAACCTTGACTCCTTCCGCTTGGTCGATAAAATCGGAATTCCCGAAGTTCCAGATGCGCAAATGCAGTAGTAACAGCTTCTAAACAATTTGCCGGATCTCCATACAGAAAGTCAACGTCTTGGATCATGCGGTTCTCGATCATACTCCTATGAAGCTCCTCACCCTTGCGAGGTATATACATTGGCACTTTTCGAGCTTCTAGTTCATTGTAAGGAAGAACCATAAATTTAAACCTTCTGGGAAGCTGATATATGCCTTTATAGAGTTTTGGAGGATCAGGTTCGGGGTGCTGAGAACCGGGTTGCTGAGATTCACGTTGTTGTGACGATGATGACGATTGCCTACCACCCCGACTGCCTTGCTTACCGCCTCTTCGCGGCTTCTGATAACGTAGATTTCGCAATCGAGTTAAGTTGATTCGAGGTGGCTGGGGAATTGCGGTCTCGGTAGAACCTGTAACAAAGGAAGCAGTAGCAGATGGACGGTCGGATGACGAATTATTCGGAGATCTGTCCATGGTTAACGATATTTCGAAGGAATTGGAATTTACTGTGAGATACTTGGAGGAGTATCCGGGACTGACGAATGATAAGGTTGAAACAACCGATCAACTTCAGTCATCGCTGACGAAGATACAAGCCTTCGTTGAGAAAAGGGTCCCAAAGTGCCACCGGAATTAGGTGCGGTCGGCGTCAAAGATGGTGCTGTCGGAGTCAATGATGGAATTGGAACTTGTGGAGAAAGAGTTCCAAAAGAAACAGCAGAAACACCGGAACCAGGCAGAATAGGATTCGACGTTTGCGGCTATCGTGAGTAGAAGTACAAAAGAGCAAGATACGGCACAATGATAATTTGCATGGTGACTACAACATGCGCATGATGCTCCTTGATCTGGAGGAGCATATTCTAAACACTCACACGTTGCGCCTTGCGACAATCGTTTTCCACATTGGCCTCGTCGAACAGACATAGTAGTCGCGTCGCGGTAGGATGTGAGAGGGGAACGAAAAATAAAAGACAAGCAATGTCGGGGGGGATGCCGAGTTTATATGAAAATACAGCACTTCCTGCTAATATTGACTGAACGATCTGTGCGCAGATATTCCTCGTTGTTTCTCTGCTTTTATCGGAACCTCCGCAATAGTACTGCATCCATGATCCTAGTATTTTGCCGAGTTTACAAATCAATTCAAAGGTCCAAGCGCAAAGATTCTTCTTTGACTGGCTGCTTTTCTCGGAATCTCGGCAGTAATGAAGGCATCTTGTTCCTCGTGTTTAGACATCACCATCATAGAGATTGGTGCTTCGTAGTGCAAGGTCTCATCGTCGTTACTGTTGTGAGTGGCGGTTATAAATTCGCAGATCATCATGATGGTGGGCTACATGAAGCTTCCTTCCTTGTAGCCCACCTTCCTCATGTAGCCCACCTTCCTCAATGTAGTCCACCTGCCTCATCGTCGCGACCAGACGTTATCATCACCGTTGCCCGTCCTAGGATCCTTGTAGTTGGTCGAGCATCCTCGCAGAGTGTCCAACCATCGAAATCTAGCTTGTACGGCTAGTTCACGATGGTGTAGCCTCGTGATCCCGAGGTCTACCATGATTGGCTAGGGCTTTTGACCCTAACGGCTTGCCATAGCCTCGGTAGAAATCTCCGAAGTGAAATTTGAGGTAAGTTCTCATTACCTTAATCTATTCTTACTTTGCCCGGCCAAAAGGACCGTTTTCCAGCTGATGGTTTCCTCAAATAAATTTAAAATTAAAGGGGGCTAAACGTCGGGTGGAGGGTTTTCGTCGGTAACGATGACATTTGTGTGGGTTCTTATATTGTAAATACTAATTAATTTCAGGTGTTCAGGGGAAATTGACGATGAGAAGCGGTCAATGCGTCCATACAAAAGGGAAATTGAGAGTGCAAAAGAGCTTGGACCTCTTTCGCCCACCGTGACTTGAACTGCCTTTCTGCGGGTAGTAAGATTAGGCTGCAGCGAACCTCCCACTCACGATTTTCATATTCACGTTATTCCCAGTATAAATGCTCGGCATTTTGAGTGTTGATTGCTGGCGCTCGGGTACCTTTGTACATACAATCTCCATTGACTCTCGTTTCAAAAAGACCGACACACTCCTTTCGGTCCTCTTTTTCTTTCACTTGATCTCTCTCTGCCTCACTCACCCTCAGTCAATCCTTACAAGTTCTGTATTTCCTTTGGAGAGGTGCTTTAGAGCGTGTTTGTATCGACAGATACCATATTCGACCTTGACGGCGG
>Ga0335072_10013710_pt1 | contig 11539 bp, 11 predicted proteins | sample Lox_Sample_21_FD_206725 | JGI IMG/M metagenome (GOLD analysis project Ga0335072, IMG submission 206725) | Soil microbial communities from Loxahatchee National Wildlife Refuge, Florida, United States - Lox_Sample_2.1 | ecosystem: Environmental > Terrestrial > Soil > Wetlands | place: USA...
GAGGTGCGCAACGTTCCCGCGGATCGCCTGGTGAAAGTACCGCGCGGCATCTCCGACGAGGAGGCCGCAGCGCTGATGCTCAAGGGCCTGACTGCGCATTACCTGCTGCGCCGCACCCATCGCGTAGCCCGCGGGGAGAGCATCCTCGTACATGCGGCGGCGGGCGGCGTCGGGCTCCTGGTGTGTCAGTGGGCGAAGGCGCTGGGCGCAAAGGTCATCGGCGTGGTCGGCAGCGATGCGAAGGCGGAGCTCGCGCGCCGCAACGGCTGCAAGCACGTGTTGATTCTCGGGCGCGAGCCGCTCGCCGCGGAAGTCAAAAAGCTGACCAAGGGAGAAGGTGTCGCCGTCGTCTACGACTCCGTGGGCAAAGACACGTTCATGGACTCGCTCGACTGCCTGCGCCCGCTCGGCATGATGGTGACCTACGGCAACGCGTCGGGTCCGCCCCCTGCGGTGAGCCCCCTCGAGCTGAGCAAGCGCGGCTCGCTGTTCCTCACCCGCCCGACGCTCTTCAACTACATCGCCACGCGGCCGGCGCTGGACGCGGCGGCGCGCGAGCTCTTCGCGGCGGTCAAGAGCCGCGCCGTCCGCGTCAGGATCGGGCAGCGATATGCGCTGACGGATGCAGCGCAGGCTCATCGGGACCTCGAGGGCCGCCGCACCACCGGCGCGACGGTGTTGATTCCCTGACGTTCAGCGCAAGGGCAGCCGTATGACGAAGCGCGAGCCGAGGCCCTCGCCCTCGCTTTGCGCCTCGACCGTTCCCGAATGCAGGTCCACCAGATGGCGGACGATCGCGAGGCCCAGGCCGAGGCCGCCGTGCCGCCGGCTGATCGAGCCGTCTTCCTGTCGGAATCGCTCGAACACGTGCGGCAGGAATTCCGGCTTGATGCCCTGGCCGGTATCCGCGATGCTGATCTGTGCCTGATCACCGCGGGCCGCTATCTCCACTTCGACGCGCCCGCCGGCAGGGGTGAACTTGATCGCGTTGGAGAGCAGGTTGCACACCACCTGCTGCAGGCGGGCCGGGTCCGCCCGCACCACCCCCGTGATCTCGCCGAAGACCGGCACGATGCTGACCTCCTTTGCCTGCGCGGCCGGCTGCATCGTGGCGATCGCCCCTTCGACCACCCGACGCGGCACGACGTCCGTCAGCTCGAGAGCGATCTTGCCGGTGACGATGCGTGAGACGTCGAGCAGATCCTCGATGAGGCGCTTCTGCGCCCGCGCGTTGCGCTCGATCGTCTCGAGCGCCCGCGCCTGAGTCTCCTCATCCAGGCGGCGGCTGCGCAGCAGTGTGGTCCATCCGTAGATCGCATTGAGGGGCGTGCGCAGCTCGTGCGACATGGTGGCGAGGAACTGGTCCTTCAGGTGGCTCAGCTCCTCCGCCTGCCCGCGCAGCACCCGCTCGCGCGCCAGCAGCTCTTCACGCTCGTTCTCCGCGCGCAGGCGCTCCTCGATCTCGGCCCGCAGGCGCTCGTTGCTGTGCAGCAGCTCCGTCGTGCGCTCCGCGACCCGCGACTCCAGATCCTGGTTCGCGCGGGCGAGCGCCGCCCGGGTCAGGAAGAGGTCGAGGAATACGCCGATCTTGGCGCGCACCACGGACGCGACGACAGGCACCTGGATGTAGTCGACGACACCGAGCTCGTAGCCGCGGGTGCGTTGCACGGTATCCGCGTACGCGGTCACGAGAATGATGGGCGCGTGCCGCGCGTTGCGGTGTTGACGGAGCAGCTCCGCGGTCTCCAGCCCGTCCATCCCCGGCATGTTGACATCGAGCAGGATCGCCGCGAACTCGCCCTCGAGCACGCGCTTCAGCGCCTCCTCCCCGGAGCTGGCCATGACCACCTCGGCATCCAGCCCTTCGAGAATCGCGCCGTAGGCCAGGCGCTTCTCGGGCAGGTCATCGACGATCAGGATCCGCGCGCGCGGCGCGGCGACAACGGCTGGCTCCGCGCCCGGGCCGGTATCGCTGCTGTGTGTCACACCGCGCCTTGGCGACGTGCGATCAGCGCACGACGCGCAGCGGCCGCGCGTTGCGCCCGATCCCGAGCGCGCCGCTGCGCACGACCTCGAGCAGCTCGGCGCCGCGGGCGAGATCGGCCGTGAAGCTGTCGATTTCCGCTTCGCTCGCGGTCAGCTCCACGATGAAGCCGTCAGGCGCCGGATCGAGCACGCGGCCGCCCGTGCGTACGACATAACCTCGAACGGCATCGGTATCCGCCGGCCGGACCCGCAGCTTCAGCAGGATGAGCTCGCGCTCGAGATGCTCGCCCGTCGTCATGTCTTCGACGTTCACCACGTCCACGAGCTTGTTCAGCTGGTTGACGATCTGTTGGATGACTGCGTCCGAGCCGGTGGTGACCAGCGTGAGGCGGGATACCGTCGGATCGTCCGTCGGCGCGACGGAGAGCGATTCGATGTTGTAACCTCGGGTGGAGAACAGTCCGGCGACCCGGCTCAGGGCGCCGGCCTCGTTCTGCAACAGAATGGCGATGATATGACGCATAAGAGCCCAGAATAAAGGATCGGGCGTCCAGCGGCCATTGGCGCCGCTTTCGTGCCGCAGATCGACCTGCTAGTCTCCGGAGACCACCGCCCGCGCGACCCAGGCGACTCCGAGAGCTCCGCATGAGCGACACCGTCATCCAGCCCCGCCCCGCTACCGGGCATCCGCTTGCCGGCCAGACTATGTCCGGTGCGCGGATGATCATGCAGGTGCTGGCCGATGAGGGCGTCGAAGCCATCTTCGGCTACAGCGGCGGCGCCATTCTGCCGACCTACGACGCGGTGTTCCTCTATAACGAGGAGCAGGCACAGCGCGGCGGCGCGCAGATTCCGCTGATCGTGCCCGCGAACGAGCAGGGCGCGGGATTCATGGCCGCGGGTTTCGCACGCGCCACGGGCCGCGTCGGCGTCTGTCTCGTAACGTCCGGCCCCGGCGCCACCAATACCGTCACCCCCATTCGCGACTGCATGGCGGACTCGGTGCCGATCGTCGTGATCTGCGGGCAGGTCGCCCGCGCCTCGATCGGTACGGATGCTTTCCAGGAAGCGCCGGTCGCGGCCCTGATGGGCTCGGTCGCGAAGCACGTCTTCCTGGTCACCGACCCGGCGCGGCTCGAGGCGACCGTGCGCTCCGCCTTCGAGCTGGCGCGCACGGGCAGGCCCGGCCCGGTGGTGATCGACATTCCGAAGGACGTGCAGAACTGGGAAGGCGTCTTCCAGGGCGCCGGCACGCTACCCCTCCCCGGCTATCGCCGGCGGATGAAGGAGCTGGCCGATCAGCTCATCGAGGCGGACGCCGCCGAGCGGTTCTTCGAGATGCTCGGCGAATCGCGCCGCCCGCTGATCTACGCCGGCGGCGGTGTGATCAACGCCGACGCCGCCGGTGCGCTCACGGAGTTCGCGACGGCCTTCGACGTCCCGGTCGTGACGACGCTGATGGGCATCGGCGCCATCGATACGGCGCACCGCCTGTCGATGCGGATGCTCGGCATGCACGGCGCCGCCTTCGCCAACTACGCGGTCGAAGACTGCGACTTCCTCATTGCCGCCGGCTCGAGGTTCGACGACCGGGTCGCCGGCGTGCCCGCGAAGTTCGCGCGCGGCGCGAAGCGGATCGCGCACCTGGACATCGACCGTGCGGAAATCAACAAGGTCAAGCACGTGCAGTGGAGCCATGTGGGCCTGCTCGGCGAGGCGCTGAGCGCGCTGACGGAGCACGGCCGCCGCACCGGGTTCAAGCGCGATTACGGTGAATGGCACCGGGCGCTCGCGGAGCTCAAGCGTGTCCACGCCATGGGCTACGACCGTGAGAGCCGGCTCATTCAGCCGTATTACGTCATCGAGGAAATCAACCGGCTGACCCGCGGCGAGGCGATCGTCACCACCGGGGTCGGCCAGCATCAGATGTGGGCGGCGCAGTATTGCGATTTCCGCCGCCCGCGGCTGTGGCTGAGCTCCGGCAGCATGGGGACCATGGGCTTCGGGCTGCCCGCCGCCATCGGCGCCCAGCTCGCGCATCCGCGGCGTCTGGTCGTGGACATCGACGGCGACTCGAGCATCCGCATGAATATCGGCGAGCTCGAGACCGTCACCACCTACGACCTGCCGATCAAGATCGTCGTGCTGAACAATTTCGGCGACGGCATGGTCAAGCAGTGGCAGAAGCTCTTCTTCAAGGGGCGCCTGTCGGCGAGCGACAAGTCGCTGCACAAGAAGGACTTCATCCGCACCGCCCAGGCCGACGGCTTTCGCTACGCCGTGCGGCTCGACCGCAAGGAAGACGTGCCGCGGGTGGTCGCGGAGTTCATCCGCTTCGAAGGACCGGCGTTCCTCGAGGTCATGATCGACCCGGACGCGGGCGTCTACCCCATGGTGGGCCCCGGCCAGAGCTACGAGGAGATGATCACCGGCGAGCACATCGCTTCGCGCCACAAGGTGGACATCAAGCCGCCGGGCCCCTCGGAGATGTTCTGAGGAGAGCACCGTGAAGTATCTGCATACCATGGTCCGGGTCAGCGATCTCGACGCCTCGCTGCGCTTCTACCGCGATGCGCTCGGGCTGGTGGAGCTGCGGCGCAAGGACTATCCGCAGGGGCGTTACACGCTGCTCTTCCTCGCCGCGCCGGGAGACGACTCGGCCCAGGTGGAGCTGACCTTCAACTGGGACCCGGAGGGCTATGCCGGCGGCCGCAATTTCGGCCACCTCGCGTACGAGGTCGACGACATCTACGCCACCTGCCAGCGCCTCAGAGAGCATGGCGTGACGATCAACCGGCCGCCGCGGGACGGACGGATGGCCTTCGTCCGCTCTCCCGATCAGATCTCGATCGAGCTGCTGCAGCGCGGCGCGGCGCTTGCGCCTTCGGAGCCGTGGACATCGATGCCGAACACCGGGACCTGGTAGGCAAGCCAGAGCTCCTCGAGCGCTATCTGCAGCAGCAGATACCGCTCTCGGCCGCCATGGGCGCGCGCGTGCGGCTCGCGAGCCTGGAGCGGGTGCAGCTCGCAGCCCCGCTCGCCCCGAACGTCAATCACAACGAGACCGTCTTCGGGGGCAGCGGTGCCGCGCTCGCCACTCTGGCGGCCTGGTCGCTGCTGCATCTTCGCATCGCGCACGCCGGCCTCGAGGCAAGGCTGGTCATCCAGCGCAGCACGATGGAATACGAACACCCGATCCCCGGCGACTTCGAGGCGGTCTGCCGGTTCTCGGATGAGGTCGCCTGGGCGCGTTTCCGGACCACCTTGGCTCGTCGCGGTCGCGCGCGCTTGACGCTGGGGTCGTATCTGTTCTACGACACCCGGCAAGTGGCCGCCTTCGAGGGAGACTTCGTAGGACTCCTGTAAGGAATCACATGGAACTGCAACGCGCATGAGTGCAGAATGTAGGGAGTTGGAAACAACGCCGCTCGTCAAGAAGAGGCAACCTCACATGAGCAACGCTGAGATTCGGGGGCGATTCGTCTGGCACGAGCTGATGACGACCGACCCGCAGGCCGCAGGCGCCTTCTACTCGAAAGTCCTTCCGTGGAAGACCCAGCCCTCAGGCATGCCTGATTACACGCTGTGGGTGTCGGGCAAGACACAGACCGGCGGCCTCATGGCCCATTCCGGCGCCCCGCCGAGCTGGCTGGTCTACATCGGCACGCCCGATGTCGACGCCACGGCCGCTGCCGCCGAGCGTCTCGGGGGCAAGACACTCAAGCCTCCGGCCGACATTCCCGGCGTCGGCCGCTTCGCCGTGCTCGCGGACCCGCAGGGCGCCGCGTTCGCGGTGTTCAAGCCGAACACCCCGGCAGGCGGCGACGGCGGCTCCCCGCCCGGCTTCTCCTGGCACGAGCTCGCCACGACCGACTACCAGGCCGCGCTCAGCTTCTACGCCGACCTCTTCGGCTGGAGCCGCGGACCCGCTCACGACATGGGCCCCGGCGGCATCTACCAGTTGATCGAGCACGGCGGCACGCAGATCGGCGGTGCCTACAAGCTGATGGACGCCTCGAAGCCGGCACACTGGCTGACGTACATCACCGTCGCCAGCGTGGACAAGGCGGCGGCCGCGGCCAAAGCGGCCGGCGGCCGGGTGACGCAGGAACCGATGGAGGTGCCGGGCGGCAGCCGCATCGCCCACATCCTGGATCCGCAGGGCGGAGCATTCGCGGTCCACGAGCTGGCGAAGCAGGCCGCCGCCAGCAGCCCGGCGGAGAAGCCCGCCGCCGCGAAGAAGGCGCCAGCCAAGCCAGCCGCGGCTGCCGCTCCCAAGGCAGCCGAGGCACCGGCGAAGCCCGCCAAGCGAGCCGCCGCCAAGGCAAAGAAGCGGCCCGCGGCCGCGAAGCGCGCGGCCAAAAAGGCGCCGGCCAGGAAGAAGGCCGCCGCCAAGCGCCCTGCGGCGCGCAAAGGCGCACGCAAAGCCGCGGGCAAGAAGGCCGGCAAGAAGAAGTCAGCCAGGCGCCCGGCGCGCAAGCCGGCTAAGCACCGCTGAGCCTACGGCGGTATCGCGACCGGCACCGTTGGAGAGCACATGACCAAGCGACCCAGGGCCGTTCCCTGGGTCGCGAGGTCAATTGAGCTCGAGCACTTGGCCGCGCACAAAATCGGAGGAGCGGTTTTGGACGGCGAATGCCGGCCCGAGAGGGTTCGCACAGGGACGGGGCCGAACAAATCGCCGGGAGCGATTTGCGCCGATTAGCGACACCGCCGCCAGGCGACTTTTAGCCGAGTTTGATCAGCGGCCGTCCGAAATTCTCGCCGCGCATCGCCTTCACGAGATGCGCGGGCGCATTCTCGAGCCCCTCCGCCACGTCCTCCCGGCACACCAGCCGGTCCGCGCCGTACCAGGCGATCGCATCCTTCAGGAATTCGCTGCGGCGATGCGCGAATTGGCCGGCGTGCAGCCGCAGCACGGTGATCTCCCCCGGCGCGTATCCCGCCCGCTGCAGCAATTCGGCGGGATCGTCGTCACGCACGCTGTTGAGAATCACCCGGCCGCCGGGCGCAAGATGGCGCCCGGAGAGCACGGCCTCGAGCAGCTCGCCGCCCGTGTCGTCGAAGTAGACATCGAATCCGTGCGGCGCCAGCTGGCGCAGCCGGCTGCCCAGGTTCTCGGCGTGGGCGTTGACGCACGCGGAGAACCGCGCATGCCGGGTGGCCCAATCGCACTTCTCGCGCGAGGCGCCGATGCCAAACGCGCGAGCGCCTTTGATCCGCGCGACCTGGCCGGCCATCGCGCCGGTCACGTTCGCCGCCGCGGACACCAGCACGGCCTCGCCCGTGCGCAGTCCGGCGAGGTCGAGCAGGCCGAAATACGCCGCCATGCCCGCGGGGCCCAGGAGGCCGAGCGCCGTCGACGCCGGAGACTGACCGGGATACAGCGCGCAGGCGTGACGACCGTCGGAGACGGCGAGCTCGCGCATGCCGCACTCGAGCACGACGTGTTGACCGACAGCGAAGACATCGTGCCGGGACTCCAATACTTCGCAGACACCCAACGCCGGAACGACATCGCCGGGTTGCGGACCGCGCTTGGAAAGTGCCGCGTCACCGGAAGGGACGCAGGTGAACGGATCGACCGCGAGCCAACGCGCGCGGCAGAGTATGCCGCCGTGAGTCAGGCGAGGCACTTCGCCCGGCACCACCTCGAAGTCTCCCGCCGCCGCAGGCGGCCGCCTGATTCTGACCTCGAGGTTGCGCATCGATCCTCCGCTACTGTGCCTGGGCCTCCGCCGCCTTGCGCTGGGCCGCATCCTGCTGGTACGCCGCATTGATCTGCTGCTGCACCTTCGCCTCTTCTTCCTTTGCCTGCTTGGCGTTCTGGGCGGCGCTGACACCGCCGGCAGCCGTCGTGACGCTGGTCGCGGCAAGGCCGCAGCCGGCGAGTGTCACGGTGACCAGCACGGCCAGGGACTTCGCCAGGAAGCTCAGCAGGGTTCGCCTCATGCGAATAGCTTAAACCCGAACCGCCGCTGCGGCACAATCACAGTCTGCCACCATGCCCAAAGCTTCCCCCTCTCGCACCGCGGCGCCTCCACCGCGGGTCCGCCGCGGCTATTTCGAGTGCCGCTACGGGCAGCTGCACGTCCACAATGCCATCCCCTCGGGGGGAGGGTTCGAGGAAGGCACCCCGCTCCTGTGTCTCCATCCCATCCCCCACTCCGGGCAGATTTTTGCCCGCTTTCTGGTGACTGCCGGGGTTGGGCGCTCAGTTTTTGCCCCGGATCTGCCCGGCTTCGGGGATTCCGATCCCCCGCCGATCCAGGCCGGGGTGGCGGAGCACGCGGCGGCCATCGGCGACTTCCTGGAGACCATGCGCCTGCGTCAGGTCGACCTGCTGGGTCAGCGCTTTGGCGCCCTGGTCGCCGCCGAGCTGGCCGCCACGCACCCGGCCCAGGTGCGGCGCCTAGTGCTGGTCTCCCCGGCGGTGCCAGCCGCCGCGGGAGTTTCGGAGCCACAGCCGCCGGCCCCGGCCGCGGACGGCAGCCATTTGATGGAGGAGTGGCGCCGCGCGGCCGCGTACTGCGGCCGGGAGGCCGCGCCTGAGGTCACCACAGCCGCGCTGGCGGAACGGCTGCGCAACGGCGGTCAGGTCGCGGCCGCAGCGGCAGCCGCTGCGGAGCGCGGATACTCCTTGCGCTCCCGATTGGCGCCGCTCACCGTTCCCGTGCTCATCGTGCGCGTCGGTGAGGAAGTCGTTGCCAACAAGGGCCACGCGCACGATGCGCCCGCCCGGGCGCGGCTCGTGGAGCTGCCCGACCAGGGCCCCTCCCTCTTCGAGACGGCGCCCGGGATCGCGGCGCAGGCCGTGGAATCCTTCCTGCGCTGACTCTATTTGCCCTCTTCGATGGCGCGCGTCCAATGCGCCACCTCGTCGACCGTCATCGATCCGGCCACGGTCAGCCGCGCGTCCTCGAATCCCCACGCGCCGACGTCGGTCAGGTACTGCTCCCGCGAAAGCAGCGTGCCCTGACAGACGCGGCGCGGAGACGGCGGCGCATGCAACTCCTTTTTCAGCCGCTCGATGAGCTCGCTCATCACCCACTCGGGGATGCGCGCCCGCTCCGACGGGTACACGAAGCCGAACAGCGCCAGGTAGGAGAGGAGCACCCGCCAATGCCCGTCGAAGCGCGCCAGCAGCCGCTGCCAGTCGAGCTGTTCCGCGCGCGCGAGCAACAGGTGCATGATGTCGGCGCCGTCGTAGCGCTCGCGCTCGGTGACGAATGCCTTCGACCAGATCATCTCCTCCGGCGCGCAGAGCGGCACGTCGACGCCGAGCACCGCTCCCTCCACCGCATGATCGAACCATGCGTCATCCACCTGAGCCAGCCCGTTGCCCGAGCTGAAGATGACATCGATGCTGCCGTGCTCGCAGCTCGCCTTGCCCAGCCAGTGCGGGAATGTCAGCTCGGTCTCGATGCCGGCGGCGCCCAGCGCCCGCTCGACGTCCGCATAATGCTCGCGCCGCGTGAACACATCGAGGTCCTTGGTGTCCCTGACGATACCGGTATGGCGGGTCAGCGCGTAGGCGCCCCCCACCAGGAACGGGATACGGGCCTGCGCGAGCAGCCCGAGAGTGCGCACGTAGAAGGCATGGGCCCGCTCGTCGAGCTCGTCGAGCTGTCCCTGACGCTCGTCACTGCACGGCATGCGGATTGCTCCCTGGCAGAACTACCGAAGGAGGACAAGCAAGCCATGCGCCTGGCCGCAGCTGGAGACCTGCATGTGAAGAGGACCTCGCAGGGGGCGTTGCAGCCGCTCCTGGCGCCGGTCAACGATCACGCGGACGTGCTGTTGCTCTGCGGCGACCTGACCGACTACGGTCTGCGCGAGGAGGCGGCGATCCTCGCCAAGGAGCTCACCGCCGCCGTTCGCATTCCCATCGTCGCGGTGCTCGGCAATCACGACTTCGAGTCCGGCCAGGAGGCGGATGTTTGTCGCATCCTCACGGACGCCGGCGTCAAGATCCTCGACGGCGAGGCGTATGAGATCCGCGGGGTGGGAATCGCCGGGGCCAAGGGATTCTCGGGCGGCTTCGGCCGCGCGACGCTGGGCGCCTGGGGCGAGCCGGCGACCAAGCGCTACGTGCAGGAGGCGATCGACGAAGCGCTGAAGCTCGAGGGCGCGCTGGCGCGGCTGCGCACGCGGCAGCGCATCGCGCTGCTGCATTACTCGCCGGTGCGCGGCACGGTGGAGGGTGAGCCGCTCGACATCTTCCCGTACCTCGGCACCAGCCGCCTCGAGGAGCCGCTCAACCGCCACCCCGTCGATGTCGTCTTTCATGGGCATGCGCATCATGGGACACCGGAGGGACGCACCAGCACGGGCATACCGGTGTACAACGTGGCCATGCCCCTGCTGCTGCGCACGTATCCCGACCGCCCGCCGTTCCGGGTCGTCGAGTTGCCCGAGGTCCCGCCCTCGGAAACGGAGGCCGCATTGCGGAATGCGCGTCAGACGGCGAGCAGCAAGCAGCCGCCGATCGTGGAAAGGCCGGGGGGCAGCTCGGATCGGCATTGATCGCTCGGGTCTGCGCGGGGGATCAGCCAAAAGGCATTTCCCCGGGAAATGCCTTTTGGCCGCTCCCCCGCTTTTTCGCTAAGCTCGTGCAATGGCCAGCGAGTACATCGAGCGGATCCTGAAGGCGCGCGTCTATGACGTCGCGATCGAGTCGCCTTTGGAGGAGGCGCCTCGGCTGTCGCGGCGACTGAGCAACCAGGTGCTGCTCAAACGCGAGGACCTGCAGCCGGTGTTCTCGTTCAAGTTGCGCGGCGCCTACAACCGCATTGCGCATCTCTCGGACTCGGCGGCGAAACGCGGGGTCGTCTGTGCTTCCGCGGGCAATCATGCTCAAGGCGTGGCGCTCGCCGCGAAGCGGCGTGGCATCGCCGCGGTGATCGTCATGCCGCGCACGACCCCGCAAATCAAGGTGCAGGCGGTCATCGATCTCGGCGGCGAGGTCGTGCTGCATGGAGATGACTACGACACCGCGCTCGAGCGGGCGCTGGAGCTCGCCCGGGAGCGCAGCCTGGTGTTCGTCCATCCGTTCGACGATCCGGATGTCATCGCGGGCCAGGGGACGGTCGGCGTGGAGGTGCTGCGCCAGACGGGCGGCCACCTCGATGCGATCTTCGTCCCGGTTGGCGGCGGCGGCCTCATCGGCGGCATCTCGGTGTACGTCAAGTACCTCTATCCCAACATCCGCGTCATCGGGGTGGAGCCTGAGGACGCCGCCGGCATGTACGAGTCGCTGAAGGCGCGGCGGCGAATCACTCTGGACCGGGTCGGGATCTTCGCCGACGGTGTCGCGGTCAAGCGGGTGGGGGAGGAAACCTTTGCGCTCTGCCGCGATCACGTCGACGAGATCCTGCTGGTCGACACGGATGAGATCTGCGCCGCCATCCAGGACGTGTTCGAGGATACCCGCTCCATCGTGGAGCCGGCCGGAGCGCTGGCCGTTGCGGGACTGAAGAAATACATCGCCCGCGAGGGCTGGCGGGACCAGCGCGTGGTCGCCATCAACAGCGGCGCCAACATCAACTTCGAC
>Ga0335072_10013711_pt1 | contig 11539 bp, 13 predicted proteins | sample Lox_Sample_21_FD_206725 | JGI IMG/M metagenome (GOLD analysis project Ga0335072, IMG submission 206725) | Soil microbial communities from Loxahatchee National Wildlife Refuge, Florida, United States - Lox_Sample_2.1 | ecosystem: Environmental > Terrestrial > Soil > Wetlands | place: USA...
AATTGTACATTGCCTGAACGTATCAGGATGCCGGGATAGAACAATTGACCTAGAATATCATGGAGGTCATGTCACGTAATAATGCTTTTACGAGCGCATAGAAGCAGGCAAGCCATGAGGCAGGTAGATAAGATGAATTAAAGATCTCAAAATGAAACCATAAGACTGTAGATGATCATGTAGTACAGTAACAACTTAGATGGTGTTTATACTACGGAATTCACAGATGGTGCTTATACTACCAGGGTCACAGTCCGTATTTCACTATTCATATATGTTCCTTAATTCATCTTCACGATCCACGATCATGGGCCTTGCAGTTCTCACTTCCTTACGAGTCTTCACACTCCTTCACTCACAATCCTCACAATTAAACAACTACGCATATCAAGGAAATATTTTGTCTTCTCTTCTCTTCCAAGGGCGCCAAAAAAAAGTGAAGCCTAGGTACAGTGGAGAATCGTCATGTACAAAGTGAAAGGGGATTATTGAGTCTTGAAGAGGAGAATCGCGCAATGGCCGAGGTAGAAGTAGATGAAATGCTTGGTTTCTAAGGTAGTTAGTGCGTGCTTGCTAAGTTCGGTGGTGAGAGGGAGCGGAGTAAGGGTGGATTGGTGGGAGGAGGGGAAAGAGAAAAGCGTACCGTGAGTGACGAAGCTGCCGAAATTTCGGCCGACTATGCAGTGCCAGGTGGGACCTTTTTGTTGATCGAACTGTTGGATGTTTGTTAGAGTTTGTTTTATCATGGGGCGAGGGTGGGATTTACAGCCTGCTTGATGTATTTTGCAATGTCCTGGTGCAGAATGTGAGCTTGGTTTGGTGGGGGGGAGTGGGGTAATTGACCCTCTCAATGTTAAATTTTTCCATTGCTTCTCGTGCTTTGAGGTGTTAGCTTCTGCTGGGTATTCTGTTACGAGGTCTAATGTGAAAGTGAAGGTGAGACTACTTACCAATATCAATGGCTTCTTGCTGCATATCCTCAGTCTAGGTAAGAGCGTCAGGGGTCAGCTGCGTCGCGTAGTAGAGGGTCTGATCGCGCTTGTAGGGAGCTCACCATATCTGCAGATTTGATTTGTGCTATAAGACGTTATGTCAGCAGGGTTCACAGAAGAGGATTATACATGGTGTAGCTTATACTATACCTTGCAACAACGTACCCTCCGTCTTTTCCTTGGCGGCACCTTTCACTCCTCCTTCGGGGGCTTTTTCAGGCATGCTGGTAGGCATTTCTTAATCCAGAGCTTGAAGCTGAAGTGACGCTTTGGAACGGGGGCCCAGGGTTGAGTATAGCCGTCGGGAGCGTACTCGTGGGGTTCTGGGTCAAGCTCAGTGACACGGCGGAGGGTGGAACGACAGGTGGCTTCAGCGGCGTGGATTTGGTTTCTGCGGGCTTCAGCAAGGGAAGGCCTACTATTATAGTGGTAGCACTCGTCGGCGGGAATTCGAAGACGTTTTGGGAATTCAAAGTTGAGATCTAGTGATCCTCGAGTTTGCCAATATCGTGAGTTTGGTGCCATTGTAGCGAAAGGCTAAGCTAGTCTGTAAAGCGTTAGCGCACTCGGGTAACTATCCACTCTGGGTTACAGGGCACTGCATAGGCGCAGGAACGGCTCACGCACGGACTTGACAGGTGGAGGGACAAAGTTTGTGTAAAGGTTTAAAATATTCAACAGGAAGTTTTGTTAACCACAAAACGTGTTGTCGCCCTAAAGTTGTCACAGCCGCGATATTAAGCGCAATACTAATGTTAACACGGGCAGGACAATGGCCTCTTCGCGGATCTTCGTCAAAGGGCTACCGCCTTCCATTTCTGAAGATGACTTCAAGAAACATTTTGCTGCAAAGCATACAATTACAGATGCAAAGTTAATCTCGCGTCGGAGGATTGGGTATGTGGGTTACAAAAGCCCAGAAGATGCCGCGAAGGCCGTCAAGTACTTCAACAAGTCTTTCATACGGATGTCGAGGATTGGTGTAGAGCTTGCTCGGCCGGTATGATCGATTCTTTAGTCCGTTCTAGCAGAAACAGCTGACAGAGGTTATCTATATAGCCATCAGATGCGACGCTACCAGTTTCTAGGAAATCTCAAAGACAACATGCAAAGGAGGTGCAGAGAGCGGAAAAGGCAACGAAAGCTTCAAGCCCTGCTGGCAATCCTTTACTGAAGAGAAAGAGGGGCGATGTCGACAACTCTGATCCGAAGTTGAAAGAGTTTCTTGAAACCATGCAGCCGAAATCAAATTCAAATATCAGGGGTAGTACTGAAGATACACAAGCGCAAGATATCGATGAGCCACCCAGGAAGGTCCAAGCTATAGAGCTACCAGGAGCAGAGAGTGATAACGAATATGAGATTGTCCCAAAGAAGTCGACAAAGGAGCAGTTCACGCCAGTATCAAATGCCACGATTGTCGCAGTCGTTCCCACCGCTAAAGCGGAGCCGTTTGAAACCCAGAAGGCAGAAATTCAAGGCGAGCGATCCCAAGGTGGTGGTGGACTTGATGCTACAGATGACGATTGGCTAAGATCTCGAACAAATCGGCTGCTTGACTTGGTGGATCCTGCTGATATAGCTAACAAGACTCTTCCTGAAGAAGGCTATCAGCAGCCACTTCCATCAGAGGAGCGTCTCCCATCTGTAGATGTTGACGCTGCAGCAGAGCATGAACTTATTGCTAGGAAGGTTGTCGAAGAAGCCCCATCAGATAGCCCAGATCCCACCGTTGAAGCCATACAAATAAGCGGTCGACTATTCGTGCGAAATCTGCCATACAGTGCAAAAGAAGATGATTTAAGAAAACACTTCGAATCTTATGGCACTTTGGAAGAAGTACGTGTATCCTATTGATATACCTTCTGCTTAATGCTTCATGATGAATATCCAGATAGGGACATCTTATGCCTTTCAGCATATGATGTGAACTAGACGACCATTTTAGTAGATGCTTCGTGTTTTCTGAAAGCTCATTCCTTCACTCAGTGATATCTTGCTCATCTGTATTCCGCTGACGAGCTTTACTCAGGTCCATCTTCCACTTGACAACACCGGGAACAGCAAAGGTTTCGTGCTCATACAGTTTGAAGACCCGTCAGCGGCTGTTGAAGCATATCACAGTACTGATGGAGAGCCATTTCAAGGACGACTATTGCATGTTATACCAGCTGCAGCGAAGAGAGAAAATAAACTCGACGAATTCGCGATAGCAAAGCTACCCCTCAGGAAGCAAAGGCTGATCAAGAAGAAGGCGGAAGCATCCACCTCCACTTTCAATTGGAACTCGTTATATATGAGCCAGGACGCGGTCAATTCTTCCATAGCTGACCGTCTCGGTGTCTCTAAGTCCGACTTATTGGATCCCACCTCAGCAGATGCAGGCGTCAAACAGGCCATAGCAGAAACATCGATTATACAAGAAACAAAGGCCTACTTTTCCGACAACGGAGTCGACTTGAACGCTTTCAAGAAGCGTGAACGAGGTGACACATCCATTCTAGTCAAGAATTTTCCATATGGAATGTCCATAGATCAGCTTAGAAGGATGTTCGAAGAATTCGGACAGGTTCTCCGAGTTCTGATGCCGCCTTCCGGGACAATAGCAATCGTAGAATTTGCGCAGGCACCTCAAGCTAGAGCAGCTTTCGCGAGCTTGGCTTATTGTCGGATGCAAGACTCTGTCCTGTTCCTTGAGAAAGCACCTAAAGATTTATTCACTCACGTTAATGTCAATAACACATCATTAACCCCAAAGGCGAAAGGCTCTATCGATCCCAAACCCTCAGCAACAGATCTTCTTGAAAGAGAAGCAGAGATTGCAACTGCCGACACTAGCACACTTTTCGTCAGGAATCTTGATTTTAGTACTACAAGCGTTCGTCTTACAGAGGTCTTCAAACCGCTTGATGGCTTTATGTCTGCACGAGTCAATACCAAAACTGATCCTAAGAAGCCTGGGCAAGTTTTGAGCATGGGATTTGGTTTTGTGGAATTTAGAAGCAAGACCCAGGCTCAGGCAGCTTTGAAGGCTATGGATGGATACAATCTAGATGGGCACAAGCTCGTCATTAAGGCTTCAAATAAAGGCCTGGATGCAGCTGAAGAGCGGCGGAAAGAGGACCAGGCCAAAAAGCTGGCTAGTAAGCGGACGAAGATCATCATCAAAAATTTGCCATTCGAGGCGTCTAAAAAGGATGTGCGGGCTCTATTTGGAACTTATGGACAGCTCCGATCGGTACGCGTACCTCAGAAGTTCGACCACTCAGCTCGAGGTTTTGCTTTCGCCGATTTTGTCACAGCCCGTGAGGCAGATAATGCGCTAGAAGCGCTGAAAGACACTCATCTCCTTGGCCGTCGCCTTGTGCTTGAGTTCGCCGCGGAAGATGCAGTGGATGCAGAAGAAGAAATCGAGAAGATGCAAAAGAAAGTCGGAAAACAAGTTAGCAAGGTTGCCTTACGGAAGCTCACAGGAGGGGGTCGCAAGAAATTCAATATTGAGGGCAACCAGAATGAGAATGATGAATGAAAGGCTTGAAGTGGCTGCTGTTATTTGCTGAATAGTCTTGTTGAGTAAATAATCTCACCTGGCATGCGCAGAAATGGAAGTGTCCATCTGCCCCTTGCTCGGATCTCCACTGTGATCCAAATCATCCCTGTGCACCCAAGCTTTTCAGCTATCTTGCCATAGCAATATGAAAACAGAGGAACCTTCATTCCTTATAATGATCAGATTGTTAACTTATTCCGGCTTATTGTCTAACAAACGAAAGATAAGGTAAGACATCCCGACTTGGTTAACTACGCGTGTACCTACATTTGAGCCCGTGGATAGGAGGCATATTTATTGCGAGGCTCCTTGGCAGCCAATAAAATAATAACAGATATACTGTCGAATATCTGTCTACACTCTACTTTCGCATATTCACATGGTCTTGGATGTTGTCAAGGTAATGATGGATAGATATATTATGGGCAAATGACCCATTCTCTGATGGTGAAGTGGAAACGCTCCTCCCATTGATGTTCGATTTCCTTGCTTCGGTCCACAGTAAGCTACTTGGGGCAGCTGGAATGTTCTCTTGTGTCTTCGGGTGTAGCTAACAGTGGGAAGCACGGTGCGAGGACTTCACATGAGGAATGTGCCATGATCGGCCCAATCCTATCGAAGTTGTTCTATCCTAGCTTTTGGGACTGTGTACACTTGGCTGCCTTATAGAGAGTTGTCGGCTCCTTATAAGCTTTCGATGCTGCTCCTTCATTCTCGTGCCAGTGTGCTACATTCTGTTCCTCTAGGTCTGGGTTTGGCTTTGTCATTCCTACCCACATTTTTACTCTGACTACAGCCCTTTGTTGAGGCCGAAGGACCTTACTACATCAGCGTATTCTAATAGGCGCACCTCTTCAAACGAAGGGAAGCATTCCTGCTCTCAGTGTGTCTTCAATGGAAGAACATCGCTACGTTCTACCGTCTAACGTTTATCCATCACTAAACTCCTTAGATACTCCAAAGCCTAGACTTCCTCTCACAGACTCTACCGGCAACGCCCAATCTCACACCGTGGCTACTGCAAATATCTACAGTGACCGGAAGGGACTACAGCCTCGACCTCCGTCGAATTTCTTATTACCTACTTTACCATCACAGCCTGCTCGTCCACCGCATCGAACGTCACTAGAAGCTCGTAGGTCTCATATAAAACGCCAACGAACACATCGGGCCAGTAGACCAAACCCCATAGTTGAATCCGAGCATTATCAAGCTTATCGTTCTCGTCAGGTAAAGGGCGATGATGGAGATCAAAAATGGCCGGATGATCTTGAGGACTTGTTCCTTGAAGGCTAGTTATCTGCTACCCTATCTTCTCATATTCATACTGACAATTTCTAGCTCTGTGCTTACTACCAAACATGGGAAGACGCAAATTTTCTTTAAATGGCAAGCCCCATGGTCGAAACGAGTTAATCTCTAATTGGCTATGGCTGGGTCACTGTGAATCACTTCCACCTGGGCAACCACCGGACCAGTCACGGCACCGGACTAGGAAACAGGTCTCCAGTCACATTCAGGTGTTGAAAGGATTCATGCGAGGCCATCCAGCTTGTAAGTCGATTTGCGAGAAGCCATCGCGCCGTATACTGACTGGAAATAGTTGATCGCCTTTTCCCTCCCAAGGATGCCCTGAGGAACGGCTTCGAAGACTCCTTTAAGAACGATCCATGTCTCAGGGCGCTTGCTCAGGGCCGTTTACCTCGCAGACTTTCTAGTCAACATGACTTCGTTCCATCTATGAAACATGAATTACCAAGTCCTCTGTTTAGTCCATCACGCCAAAAAACACCATCACCACATCAAGAAGGCCAATACCTAGGCCCGCCGCATCAGTCTCTTATACCGTCCTTGTTCAAGATGTACATGACTACGCTTCAGCCTGGCGTCAATTTCAAGGACGTTCCAGAAGATGATGCCGGGGGTGGAAAACTATCCACTAAAGTGCACACATATTCAGATTCAATACCACGAGCGGTCGGCTACTTCACGCTTGAGATGTTTCCTGATTGGCAGACGAGGTTTCCCATTTTGGCTCAAATACACTCACGAAACGAGTTAAAATGCGACGTAATTCATGTGGAAGCATCACTTGAACTTCGATATGGCAGCTTACCAGAACGCTCCGAGCTCTGGGGCAGGTTCGAGCTCCTAGTGACTGGCAAACATGACCGACAATCTACCTGGCGCTGCACACAAAGTCTCTATAAACCTGCAGATCTCTATGGCGCACCGACCGCAGACCCTCGATTCGAGAACGTAACCAGCACCGCGGACATTGACAGATACGAACCCGGCGTAGGAACACACCTCCACGTCAGCTTCCCCGCTCTGTCCTGGGCCTGGGCCCTACAACGCCTCTCCATCCTCGAAGCCCAATTCCACAAAGCAGTGCAAACCGGCACACCACTGCCAACACCAACAACAGCAAGGCAATACATTGACCAAATTACCATGTTCCAAGAGATTTTCTGCTCTGAAGCCCCCAACCAACCCTTCACTCGCAAAACCATCCTTCTCTGGACATTCAAGAAATGCAAAGCCGGCAAACAAGGCCTCGCCACCTGGCGCTATCTTGATCCCTCCCCGCCTCGAAGTTCATGCTTCTCGCCTCACCCAGGCGCTACACACGTCGTCTCAGCCGCCATGAACGAGACCTTCGCCGCTTGGGCTCACGAAAGCGTGCCCCCATCCCTCCAGCTTCCGCCATCCGCGGCGTCAAACCCCTTCGACCAGCTATCCTCCTTCAACAGCCTCCTAACACCGTCACTGCAAAGCATGGTTGGCGGCGCGGCGGATATGCAATTTCCGTTCTCGGCATATGGCTATCCGCCTGTATCTGCTGAGAATCTAAGCTCCATCTCATATGACACGCGCGATGACGATTCGACGCTCATGGGCTTTCAGAATGCCGTCAGCGGCGTTGGAAGCGATAGTGTGGGAGGAATGCATATGGATTCTTTCTTATCTGCAGCGAGTGTTTTGACGAGCTTTGACCGGGGAGGGGGTTTGTGGGAGGCGGGTACTGGTGTGCAGAGTTTTGAGAGCGATCCGGCGTTTTTGGCAAGCTATAGCAATGTGGTGCCGGCGAGTGCGGGGGGCCATATTTGGGACGGGGGTGACGTTCCTGTCAAGAGTGGTGAATGGGATGCTGAAGAAGAGGGCAAGCAAGAGAATTGGGATGTTGTTGATGCGAGGTTGTTGGAGTTTGATGCCTTGGGTAGGGGGAATAAGTGATCATCTCTTCTTGCCCCTTCAATTTAATCCGAGATCATCTTTTCTATGATAGACTAGTTCTCAAACGATGAGATCTAGTTCTTTTTATTCCTGGAGCTGGACGGATGGACTGGAAGCGTTGGTTTGGGTCTAGGCAGTCGAGTATGAGCTAACGATGATATTGTTTTTCAGATGCATTTTTAGATACGAACCTCGAAATATCATTATGTTATCAAGATCCCTTCCTGTCGTTGAGCTTCTCTTTTATTTTCTGGTACGTCTCCTTTCGTCGAACAAACTCTCCTTCGTCGAGTACATCTTTTATTGTCAGCTTTTTTGCTACATAGAGGTCGTCACCAATTTACCAGATAGCTGTGGAGACTTTACCGGCCACGCCACAAATGGTTTCGAAAAGAATGATGAAGCATTTGAGGGCAGGATTTTGGATGCGAATCCTGGGGCGCGCTGAAAAAATCGACCTCTGGTTTTCTGAGAGCTGGCTCTATCACTCTCTGGGGATTCTTCTGCATGAGATGCTCTATGCAATGTTTACACTCTATATGTGTCGGTCCTGTCGACCCTGCAATAAGAAGTCCGTACAAAATATAGGGTGTGAAGGACACAAGCATGTCTGGGTGGGGACTTCGACATTGATTGAGAATGCTACTAGAATGTTGCACAAAGGTCACCTGGACTGAAAAATAAAAAAGTACAGAGCTCAAAGGAAAGTGATGTCGCGAGCTTATCAATTGGTACGAGTCACACATATGGATAAGCACCTGGAACTGCCAGATATCTTTATGTGTTTTCCTTCTGGATGTAGGGAAGTAGAGAGGAGAGATGGATATAGATCCTGCATAGCCGGTCAATACACGATAACTAATTGGAAAATATAATGCCTTGATAGTCATAGGCGGGATGGCTCTTCTCGAACTCCCTAGCAGATTTTTTGTTCGTGCCCCGTTTCAGTCTCTTCTCACTTCTCATTGTCTTGTACTTTAATTCGTCCTTTAAGTGAATGTTCATCCACTGATCCCAGCTCATGATTTCTGACGACGCCTACCCTTGTCATACGACTTGATAGGTGGAGTTAACTTTCGCCTTGCTTATAACTAGTTTATCATTGGTTGGTACTACCACGCTACGGAGGTACACTCATACACTTTCAAGTTCACACTTCATCCGTAAATACCACTGAACAGATTCAAGAGCAAGCCTTTATACTATATCGTGCATGTGTTTTCGGCCGTAAGTAAGCACAATTACGAAATTAAGTTCTTTCTTATTTTCTTGTGGCTGTTCTTCTTGTCCTTGGTATCGGAATCGCAGGCTCCAGAATCAGCAAAGTAATCAGGAACCCACCCTTCCTCGGCTCTCAACATCTCACTACATCCTGAAGCACCTCATTACCTTAGATTATTACTTTCATAATATAAAGTACTGTTTTCCATTCACTATAATGAATCTCTCAGTCTCTAAAATCATCTTCTGTTATCATCCTCCATGAACTTTGATCTAACATGGCAACTTTCTTCTCCGACTTTGTCAAAATAGGGCCACGGACTTCGGTGTACACACCTTCTAACCCTACGGCTGGGCAACTTATTATAGTCTGTACCTGGCTCGGTGCTGCACGGAAGCATATCGCCAAATATACAACTGCATATCAAAACCTTGCCCCGGATGCTCGGATCCTTCTCATCGAGTCAGATGTCCAAACCGTCACAAGCAGCTACCAGAAACAGCGCGAATTTATCAAGCCTGCTGTATCCGCCGTGCTAGATACACTCACCGAGTGCGGTTACTATAGTCTCCCAAGCGGAAAGACATTGACTATGGAACGGTGCAACAAGCTCGAGTCCAAGCCAAGCACATCCTCTTCGATGACGGTAACTGAAACGCCGCCGAAAATCCTACTCCACATGTTCTCCAATGGCGGTACCAACAGTGCCACACAATTCCTCATCGTGCTCCACGAGCGCCTCCGTCAGCCCCTGCCACTTGCAGGCCTCCTCTTCGACAGCTGCCCCGCTAAAGGCACCTACTGGAAGTCTCACAATGCAATGGCCCTCTCGCTGCGGCCCAAGAGCATCGCGTCACGGATTCTCGCCGCTGTGGTCGTTCATTGTATCTTGATCATCCTCTATACGTGGATAGCGTGTGGGAATGATAACCCAGCAACCTTAATGCGGCGGACGCTGATAAATGAGGAGATGCTCGGCGGTGCATCCAGTGGCGGAGATGAGGTGAAGGGGAGGGTATGTTACATATTCTCTGAAGCTGATGAACAGGTGGACTGGATGGATATCAAAGACCATGCTGAAGAGGCGAGGAGAAAAGGGTGGACGGTCCAGGAGGTCGTGTTTGAGGGGAGTGGGCATTGTGCACACTTCTCGAAGGATGCAAAGAAGTATGTAGAGGCTATGAAGGGCATGTGGCTGGGTTCTGATAGACAGGAACGAAAAGGAGCCTATGATGATATTCATCACACCTGACTGAAACTAATGTTTAAATACTTGGGAATATAAAAACTCCCTGTCCTCTAAATACATGACGGAAAATAAGAGAAATCAGAGCCCAGTGGCTGGGAGGATCAGCTATCCTAGGATTGGCTTACAACTCCGTGATTGATTTACCAGAGACCAAAAAAATTGACGACAGATCAAGGCATCATAGGTAAAATCTTTTGATATCAAAGCCTCGACAACAGGGCAAGCCATCTGTGAACATGCTAGATTTATGACGCATCCCGAGTTGCATCGATGAGTTAGTGGGTGGACTAGATGAGCAAAGTAAGACTGAGTGATTTCCAAGGTCACGCGACGAGTACACCACTAGAATGCCAAATATCAAGCATAAATTGACAGACTATACATTAATTGACAAGCCACATGCAGGTCAAAAAATCACTAAAGTAGCTGAGCAATTCCAGGATCACCACATAGACAGTGCATATCATGAAATCCAGTCGTTTGATCCATTCAACCTGACCATAACTCCAGCAAAAGATCATCAATTCCGTCCTGTCGTTCATATGTACTCATTATATCCCTTGAGGATGAAGAAGGTGAGATAATTCTTGATCTAACTCATAGTCTTTTTCCTGGAACGAAGATGAAAAGTACGCTCAGGGCCGCGTCGACCAAGACGGTGACTAGGAAGACCATCATGGCACGCTTGTTCAGCAACTTGCGGACGTAGCCTTCTCTGATTCGCGAGAAACTCATGAATGTGTATTCACTAAAGCCCGCTAGCGCTAGGATGGGATCGAGAGCGTATTGGTGAGACGCAAGAGCGTAGACGCCGACAGTAAAGGGTAGGATAAGCTGTGTCAAACGTCAGCACGTGTATAATTTACGGAAGAAAAGAAAGAAAACTTACCCAGCAACGTGTGGCACGATCCTTATCTAGGAAGATCAAAATGAACGCGGCCCAGAAGCCTCCAAACAGAGCTAGCAGACCAATAATCAAACGCATCATCATGGATGTTGGAACGAGGTTGCCAAGAGCTTTCATACGAAGAAAGCCTGGGAAAGCGTCGCGCTCAATGGCCTGGAAGACGTAATCTTTTGCTGCATCGAAGACTTCAGGGTCGTCTCGACCTCGCTCTTCAATAGAAATAATGATTTCCTGGGTGATAGAGTGTGGTAATATGATCTCGCGCTCTGCGCCTGGTAGAAGAAAGGTATAGAGGATCTTCTCGGCCGAGGCTCTGATATCTGCTCTAGCAACTGTATGAGCTGGTGAATTCGAGTCAGAAGTCAACTCAAGAGGACTGCTC
>Ga0335072_10013712_pt1 | contig 11538 bp, 10 predicted proteins | sample Lox_Sample_21_FD_206725 | JGI IMG/M metagenome (GOLD analysis project Ga0335072, IMG submission 206725) | Soil microbial communities from Loxahatchee National Wildlife Refuge, Florida, United States - Lox_Sample_2.1 | ecosystem: Environmental > Terrestrial > Soil > Wetlands | place: USA...
CTTTGGTTGTGGAATGGCCATGAAGCGAAGACGATGGACCTTGGCCTCAGGCACGAAGTCGGCGAGACGGGATCAAACCAGCTGGTCACCGAGACGGCGCCGGCCGCTTTTCTCGCAGCCGACGGCAGCCGCCTCTATTGGTTCGCCAATGAAGAGCGGCGTCTGCAGCGTGAAGATGTCGACCTCACAGTCACCACAACCTGGCGCGCCTGGAGCACCGATTTAAACGGCACCGGCCGCGAAGATCTTGTCAGCCTGAAATTCCCGGAGTGCAGCTGTCCGACCGGAGCCTGCGAAGAAAGTTGTCCTGTTGGCGTAGTGTGGGCCCCGCCGAGCGGCATCACGGATTTTTTTCTATCGATCCAGTTCGTGGCGGGAAAGGATCAGCCTGCGTACACGGCCAGCACCGAATACCGGCAACAAGGCGGCAAGTGGACAGCGACCGCTCTGGCCGATCCTTTGCGCCGCGTGCTGGATACTAATTCCGCTGGAGATGTGATCGTCGAGGCGATCCCTGACACCGGCTGCTGCGGATGGGCGAATCAGAGCGACGATCAGACCATCGTGCTGGCCAATGGAAAGAAGCAGACGGTTTTCGATGAGCTGGCCACTTACAAGAATCCCGATTACGACGTGAGTTTTTACACCTCGAATGCGCGACTATCGGCGGATGAGAAGTCGGTTGCAATGACCATCGTCGCAACCGCGCAACTTAACCAGCCCATTCAGCTGGCCGAGCAAGGACAGGCCAATCCCGAAGAATCGAAACAAATTCGCAAAGCCCTGGCTGAGCTCCCGGCAATCGAGGTTAAAACGCTAGACGACATTCCCAGGAAAATCGCGTTCGTCCCCCACGCCGTACTCGTCGGATGGATCAGCGACAAAGAGTTGTTGACCGTCGAAGATCACATTCTGGTGCTTTACAACATCGCGACGGGGGCAAAGCGAAAGTCAACCGTGCGGGTAGAGGACCCGGCCACGGTATTTCTGCGATAGCGCCACAATCAAAACTGTCATCCCAAGCGTAGCTTCCCCTTCCCGCAGAAATGCGAACCGTAGTCGCGGCAGTCTCTGTCGTTTGGCTATCCCCACCGCCATTCTTACTTTTTCAGTTGTCGCATTTCTTTCACCGCCGGCTTTAACAATAAATCCTGATAGTCGAAGCTGAAATCCGCCAGCGGCGACACTGCGGCCATCTTTGCGCTGTCGATGGATCCATCAGAATTCAGCGAAAACGTGATGAACGCGTCTTCGATCGTTCGCGTACGCCAGTGCGCTTTGAAGGTGTCATATTGCCAATGCTCAAGATCGCCGATCATGGTCGGCGTGTGATCGAAGGTAATCACCAGGCCGCTGTTTTCATGCCGAATCGTGATCGGCCCGTACCACGCGTCGTTGTAAACACCGGCGTACTTCTCTAGCGGCAGAGAAGGTTTGGACTGCGCATCGCGGCTGGCCTCGGCCTTTCTCACAACTTCAATAGCATCTTTTTCCTCTGCGTCTTTCACGGTTTTGAACGCGGCGACCCAGTCCGTGGATGGCAGGTGAAAGTAGTAATCGAGCACGTGATAGAGAATTGCATCGAATGCACCGTCTTCCTCCGCGTTCGTAAGCACAACGACTCCCAGATTCTCTCCCGGTACCAACATCACCCGCGATACAAACCCGGCAACTCCGCCAGTGTGCCCGACAAGTTTCCGTCCGTGGTAATCGCGCAATCCCCAGCCAAGCGCATAATCCGCAAAGTTCGCCTTCAGCCCGGCCAGAGCCGCTGGCGGATCATTGATAGGAAGAATCGTTTGTGGCGTCCACATTTCTTTCGAGCGTTCCGTGCTGAACAGTTGGCCATCGCCGTCGAGAAACTTGCCGCGGTTCAGCTGCAACTGCACCCACTTCGCCATGTCAGCGGCGCAGGAATGAATCGAACCGGCCGGCCCGACATTATCGAGCGCCTCGAATGGGATGACCTGCAGCTTGCCATCGACGCGTGAGTGAGGGTAAGCGTAATCGTCGCCAGGCTTGAAACTGGTGTTCGTCACTGTCGAATGCTTCATGCCGAGCGGCGTGAAAATGTGCTGTGGAATGTAGTCGTCCCACGAAACGCCTGTGACCGCAGGGATGATTTGCCCGGCAGTCATGTAAAGCAGGTTGTCATACGCGTAGTGGCTGCGGAAACTCGACTTCGGCTTCATGAAACGCAGCTTGTAAATAATGTCGTTGCGGGTGTAAGTCGATTGCGGCCAAAAAAGCAGATCGCCTTCGCCCAGCCCCATGCCGCTTCGGTGCGTGAGCAGATCGCGGATGGTCATTTCATGCGAAACATACGGATCGTACATAACAAAACCGGGAAGACGCTGGTAAACGGGGTCGTCCCAGGAGATCTTGCCTGCGTCGACCAGTGTGGCCAAAGCGGCGGTGGTAAAAGCCTTGGTGTTGGACCCGATCGCAAACATCGTGAACTCGTCCACCGGAGTAGGATCGCCGAGTTTGCGCACACCGTAGCCCTTGGCGACGACAACTTTGCCGTCCTTTACGATCGCGACCGCCATGCCAGGGACGTCAAAAGTCCTCATGGAATCCGCAACATAGGAGTCGAGATCGGCAGGCGGCGCTGTGGAATTCGACCCCTGCGCCGGGGAAAGATTCACGGTGATGAGTACAGCGGTCCAAAAAGTGACCAGGCTAAGAAAACAACGTGCTCGACCCTTTGTCATGCGTCTCTCCCGCTCGCACACGTGCGAGATTGCAATCGGAGATTAGAACATAGACGGACCGATTCTCCGAGTGGGCAACGCGACAATTTCGTTTTCAGGCGGGAACGATGCCTGCCCGCGGCAATCGATGACTTTCCCCGGTTCTGCGATACTGAAAGGGATGCCTTCGAAGGATTTCATCTTCTGGGAAGTGGATGTCCAGAAGGATTTCGTGCTCCCCGGCGGAAAACTATACGTACCGGGCGCGGAGAAATTGCTGCCCAATATCCGCCGTCTTACCGATGCTGCACGGCAGGACCGCGTATTCCTCGTTTCTCACGGAGATTTTCACGCGCCCGATGATCCGGAATTCAAGATTTTCCCACCGCACTGCGTGAAGGGAACGTCCGGCTCGGAGCTGGTTCCGGAAGCTCTGACTGAAAAAGTTGTACGAGTGCCCAACGATCCTGATGCCAGGCTGCCAGAAGACCTGGCGTCCTATCAGCAGATCGTTCTCGAGAAGCAGACTCTCGATATCTTCCAGAGCCGGCACGCGGATGCGCTGCTCCGGCAGTTGGCCGGTGACGCCGAGTTCATCGTCTTCGGCGTCGTGACGGAATACTGCGTCAGCTTCGCCGCCAAAGGCCTGCTGCAACGCGGAAAGCGCGTGGCCATCGTGCAAGACGCGATCGAAACGCTAAATACAGAGGCCGGTCAGAAAGCGGTTGCCCAACTTCAACAGCTCGGCGCAAGACTCACTACCACCGATCAGGCTCTTAGCGCCCTGGACGGCTAAGAGCCTGCCGCACAACTTTCTAGTGATGATCATGGTCGTGATCCCCATGATTGTGCCGCCACGTCCAATATTGTTTTTGCTCGCCGGGAGGTAGCTTGCGAAAATCGCGGTCCGGGTTGTAGTGGTTTTCGACTGCCCATTGATGGTAGTACCGCGCCTCATCGCCGTTCCACACGTGATAGTCAGTGTAGTAAGGATCGTAGACGCGATAGTAGTGGTGCTCGCACCCGATTCCCGCCATGGATCCCGCCATCGCCAGACCCAGAAGCAACACCGCCAACTTTCCCGAACGAAGCTCCATAGTGATCCTCCAGTGGAATGTAAACACAAGTGAGAAACATTAGTTCTAGGATGCTGCCGCTTGAAATCCTCCGCCGTAAGCCCGGGAACCGCCGCCGAAGCAAAATTCGCCCCCTAGCCGGAATTCATTTTGGCAAGGCACGGGTTTTACAGCCCTCGGAACAATTCCGGCACGCGCCTCGGGAGGAGCACGAGTTCCACTCGTGCCACAAGGTTGCACAACGCTATCGTGGCTTCAACCACTGGGGCCAGCCGGATTCGTATCAGGGCGGGGATCTCCAGCCATGCCGATACAAATCCAGCAAACACGCGAGCTTTAGCCCCGAGGAAACCCCTCGCCGAAATGAAATGAGACCGGTTTTACCCCTTCTCATTCGGTGGAAAATGGGCAAGCAGTTTGTCGACCGCTTTGTCCAGCTTCTTTTCGTTCTTCTCCGAACTGCCGCTCAGTGAATCGCTGGCAACGCCGCGCCAGATGAGCTGATGATTCTGTGCATTGTAGAAGTCGAGTACGAGCGATCCAACCGCATAATTTACGGGTTGCGTGGTCGTCTCGCCAAAGCCGCCCCAACCCCAGCCTCCCATCCCGTTGTAGAAGGTCTCATACTCCTGCTGATCTCGAGCGCTGCCCACGGCAGTGATCGCGACTTCGCCGCCGCTGTTGACCAGCTGCCACCCCTTGGATTGCAGATCCCGATTCACTGCGTCCTCAATCCGGCTCTCCCACAGAGGATCCGTGGTCTTCACTTTTTGCCAATAGTAAGTATGAAACTGCGAGAAATTCACGTGATGGTCGTAGTCCGTCTTGACATCCTGCGCCAGGCAAACTGAACCAATCACAAGCATGGCCACCAGGCCCGACAATAAGGCCGCAAAATCGGAGCGAAATGCCTTCATAAAGGGTCTCCCAATAGAAATTTGGCGCGCACGGCCGCGGCAGGTTCTCCAGCGGTGGTGCGCTTCTTTTTGATGCCGAAGCGGCCACCGAGGTCATGGGTCTTGAGGCTAGTGAAAGTGCAGAGTGAATGTATTCTGGGCTACGGCGTCCATTGCGGAAATCGCCCGTATTCCGACCGTACTCTCGCCCGTACTGCCAGTACAAAGAAGACTGTATTTATACCTTAGGCGCGAGTGTCTAAAGTAAAGGAGCCGTAAGCCGCCTGGAATCAGGTTCCGCTCTGCTCGTTGTTCCAGAGTTCTGCCCCAGAGATCATGTCGACGTCCACTTCATCTCCGTACTCGCCAGGCGCGCCGAACCCGAGTCTGGCGGGCACCGATCTCGGTCACGTGGTCCGCTTCTACTCCGACGACACTTCCTTTCTTGACGAACTCACCGACTTTGTTCGGTCCGTGCTGCATTCCCGCGAACCCGTGATCATGGTCGCGACCGCGGAGCATTGCCAAACCATTCGCGAGATGTTGACAAGGAAAGGCTGCGACCTGGAACGCGAACCGTTTGTCCTTCTCGATGCGGCTGCGACGCTCGAGCGCTTCATGGTGAACGACGAGCCCGACGCAATGCGCTTCCGCGACCTGATGTTGAGAACTCTGGCGCGCTCCCGTGGAGGCTATGGCCGCAACGGGCAACGCGTCACCATATTCGGCGAAATGGTGGCCGTGCTCTGGAGCCGCGGCAATGCCAAGGCCGCGCTCCAACTGGAAGAATTGTGGAACGACTTTGCGCAGACGCAAAGGTTTTCCTTGATTTGCGCGTATCCTTCCAGGCTGTTCGAAGGCTGTGATCAGTGGGGCGACTTCGCCAATATCTGCGGAACACACTCCACTGTCATCCCCGATGAAAGCTATTCGTCGCTGAAAAGCGACGACGAACGCTTGCGGGCCATCGCCGCCCTGCAACTGAAGGCGCGCGTTCTGGAAAAAGAGACCGCAAGGCACAAAGCACTGGAGACGAGCCTCCAATCCCGCATTCAGCAGGGCTCTGCGGAAATTGAAGCCTCTCAATCCCGTCTGCGGGATCTTTCCGGCCAACTCGTACGATTTCGCGATCAGGAGTGTCAGCGAATTGCACAGGAACTCCATGACAGCACAGCCCAACTGCTCTCCGTTCTTGCCATGTATGTGGACCTCCTGGAAGGAAGCAAGGAGGGTTTTAGTTCCGGTGCGGCGCAACTGATCTCGCGCAGCAATACCCTCGTGAAGCAGATACTCCTGGAAGTGCGCTCACTCTCTTATGGCCTATACCCGCCCACGCTCGATATCATCGGCCTGGGTTCGGCCCTGGAATGGTATGTCACGCGTTTCACGGAGCGCTCCGGCATCGCGGTGACGTTGGAGATCCCCTCGCGCATGGAGCGCTTTCCCCAGCCTGTCGAACTCGCCATCTTCCGCATTATTCAGGAGTCTCTTGCCGAACTGCTCGATCATGAATGTGGTTCCTCCGTCAGCCTTCGACTGAGCCGCTCTGCCGAGGGCGCGGCGTTGCTGCTAAGCGTAACGCCAACCCCACCTTCCCAGCAGTCCACGCAATCGGCTCAGCTGGATGTATTCCGCTCCGTCCCCGGCGGTATACAGGAGCGAGTACGCCAACTCAATGGCCGTGTCTTCACCGTATCGGACGCCTCCTCCACCGGAATCTCTGTGTTTTTCCCCATCGAGCCGCAGGCGGAGGCTCGAGATACAACTCCTTCTACCTCGAACGCACATTAGGGTCCCATCTTGCCGCGAGACAAAAAAATACACCTCCTCTCTACAGTATTTTTCGTTCCGGCGCTTGGTTGCCGTGGCATCTCATAAATGCGAAATGTATGAATCAGCGGTCTTCTTTCCGAGTGTCGATAGCCAGGGAGGAAACGTCATGGCAAACATTAGCCAAACCGCGTGGCATCAAACTACCGGACCGGTCGTAAAAAATGCCTGTCCTCATTGTGGTAGCGTTCAGCGACACGAACCGTGGTGCGTGACTGTCAACGTCAGCGTTCGCTATGCATATGCGATTGTTCTTGCTTCCAGCTTGCTGACTCCCGGAGATGTGCTCATTCTGCACTCTCTCGGAGTCATTTGGTGAATATCGGACTTACGCTCCGCACAACAAAACCATGCTCTCGGGGTAGCGGCTTTCAGGCCGCCAGCGCGGACGCCGGAACCATGGCAGGCTGGAACCGCTGTGCACTCCGAGCTCTCCCTGAAACGCTACCCACCCCGCGCTTCGCATCGACATCAAGATAATCTCGTCGCAGTCGGTTCGCAGCCCTGAGCGCTTTTTCAAACTTCCGCTGCGCGATTCGATAGATCTCAGCGCGAGAGCGTCAATGATGGCCTCCATCCGTCCACAATCTGCGCACGCGCACGCGCGGGGAGGAATCGCCCGCCAGTTTCTTCAACGACTTGCGCAGTTTTCTCGGTTGGCGGCAAACAGTGTCAGCATTAAGAGCCATCGTCCTTTCGATGACGTAGGGGCGGGACGCGTCGCCGCGGAATCCATTGCCCTGACTCGCCAGAAGAGAAAAAGGCCGCAGTGCGAAACGGCCCAAATTCTTGAGGAAATCTGGGCCGTTTCCGAAGTTCGGGCGAGTGCGATTAGTCACCCGCTGCGTTCGCTACCTTCGCCTCGCCGGTATATTTGTGGACAGCCGCCAGGAACGGCTGGCTGCCCGGAGGTGGTTGTACCTTCCCGGCCAGGATCTGCGAGAACGGCACGTCACTTCCATAGAGTGCGCGCGTATCGCCCTTGTCCTGCGTAAGTGAAGACCCATTGAGATCGATTCCAGCGAAGAGCCCTTTCGCTCTCGAGTAAGTAATCACTTCCGCTTTCATCTTCCAATCCGTATCGGCGCCGGCATTGCGCCCCACCGGACCTGCGGCGGCCGAAGCGTCCGCTCCAATCTTGAATTTATCGCTGAGCAAATGCTGCATGCCCTGATCGTTGGTTACGATCATAACCAGATCCACGGCTTGCCCCCCCAACTGCAATCCCCAACTCCCTCCGGTGATCTCAATTGGAGCAGGCGCGCTCCATCCGTTGTCGGTCCGGCAAGTCACTACGCCCTTCCCGTGGCTTCCTCCGAACCCGATAGCTACTTTCAGCATCGAGGGAATCACCGCCACGCACTTCGCATCCTGCATCAGCTTCTCCGGAATTGCTTTGTCCGGAGTCGCCATGATTTCATTCAAAACTTTTGCCGAGTTATCAATCCGCTTGTCGATATCGGCCTTGTCGGCGGCTTGTGCCCGCGTGGCGAAGCCGAAAACCCCAACCAACAACAAAAGCAACGTACCCATGCTGAGGGTGCGCCGCAAACATGTATAAGTCATAGGTAAAGCTCCTTCGTCGGCTTCTAAGCCGCAATAATCGACAGTAGTCGCCAGTGATGGCAAACCGCTATCCGGTAGGGCCTGTAAACGGTTCTTTCCCTGCGCTCACCTCGTGATGCGGAAAGGCTACAGGAGAAACCTGAGATGCCTTTAGGCGTTGCTTTTTGCGCATCCTGCGGAGGGAGTGGTCTCACTGGCTTGATTGCGGGATCCTGTTGCTGCCGAGATGCGCCCCCGTCCGCAGAGGTGCAGCGGCAAAATTCGCCAGTCGCAGTCGATCAGCGGCTGCTCTGGGGAGCGTTCAGGCGGAAGACGACGCTGGCAGTGAGACGCAGGTTATTTTGCAGTTGCACGGTTTCGGCGGAGTTTACGAATGCGGTGCGTAGATAGTCGCCATTCAGGCGAAACGCAAAAGGCCCGAATAATGTCCGTTCCACTCCCGCTCCCGCGCCGTAAGACGGCCGCGCCACCCATCCGTGCAGGTAGTACGATGGGCCACTCACCGGGACTGCGCTGTCGACCAGTCCGGCGCCTCCCAGCGCACGTACTGACACCCGGGTTTCGCCGTGAGTGTACGGATAGAATACTGGACCGACAAGCGCGCTCAGAACATAGCTATCGTGTCCCGTCCCGAATACATTCGAAGCGCGCACGTAACTGGAGTCGACAACCGCGCCCCAATGGCGGTTGAAATCCATTCCAGCGCTGGCGTCCAGACCGTTCAGGTTAACGTTCCCCGCGCTCGGAAGCTGCATCGCCAGGTAACTGTACCCAAAGCTCGTGTCGAATGATGGGCCCGACGCTGCGCCCGGCGGCGTTGATTGCGCCATCGCCGGGGTGACGAAACTCGCGGCGATGAAACTCAGCGTGACGAGATGAACGAGCAGCATGAATCTGCTCGCAAGGGAAACTCTGCTGTCGATTCTGGGGAAGGTCATGGCACTCCATGAATCCAGCGGGCAAGATTCGAATTAGCGTTTTCACAATAAGCGGCTTCTCATGGGCGGGAAACATACCCACCGGCGCTGACCTTTGGTAACAGATTGGTAACAGAACCGATGGTGACCCTTGCCCGCAGGAACAAGTACTCTTTGGCAGGTTGACAGTTCCTTCACGAAAGAGCACACTCCCGATTTCTACTTCGACGGCTTCGGATGATGGGTTTCGTTCATGGCCGCCAGAGCAGAACCGAAAAGGAGCTTCGTTCAGAAAGTATGTCTCATAACGGCAAGAAGATGACCATGGCGGTAATCGTTGGCAATCGTGGTTTTTTCCCGGACCACCTGGCCCGGAGCGGCCGCGAAGAAATGATCCAGGCGCTGGCCCGCGCTGGAATGGACTGCCTCGTGCTCGGCCCCGAAGAAAGCAAGCACGGCGCGGTCGAAACCTATGAAGAGGCCAAGCGCTGTGCGGCACTTTTCCAGAAAAACCGTGAGCGCATCGATGGCATGATTGTCACCCTCCCGAATTTCGGCGATGAGCGCGCAATTGCCGACACCGTGCGCCTCGCCGATCTCGATGTCCCCGTCCTCGTGCAGGCCACTCCCGATACCCCTGCGAAAATGACCATCGCCTCCCGCCGCGACAGTTTTTGCGGCAAGATGTCGGCCTGCAACAATCTCCGCCAGTACGGCATTCCTTATTCCCTCACGCGTTTACACACTGTCAGTCCCGATTCCAGCGACTTCGACGACGATCTCGCCTGGTTCGCCGCCGTCTGCAGAATCGTCAACGGATTTCGCAACCTGCGCGTCGGCAGCATCGGAGCCCGTCCGTCCGCCTTCAACACCGTTCGCTACAGTGAGAAATTGCTCGAAGCCTCCGGCATCACGGTTGAAACCGTTGATCTCTCGGAGATCCTGGGCCGGATCGCCCGTCTGAAAGACGACGACGCCGGCGTGCAGAGCCAACTGGCGGAAATCCGCAAGTATGTCACTACCACCAGCGTCCCCGATTCTGCTCTGCTCAAGATGGCGAAGCTCGGTTATGTCATCGAGCACTGGATGAAATCGACCGACGTGAAAGTCACCGCCGTGCAGTGCTGGACCGCCATGGAAGAATACTTCGGCGTCGTCCCCTGCACCATCATGAGCATGATGAGCAACAACCTGCTGCCCGCCGCTTGCGAAGTCGACGTTTGCGGCACGCTCAGCATGCACGCCCTTGCCTTGGCTTCCGGTACGCCCAGCGCTCTGCTCGACTGGAACAATAATTACGGTGACGATCCCGACAAAGCTGTGTGTTTCCACTGCAGCAACTTACCCAAGCATTTCTTTCAAGACGTCCGCATGGATTTCCAGGAAATCATCGCCGGCACGGTAGGGAAAGAAAACACGTTCGGGACCGTGGTCGGTCGCGTGAAGCCCGGTCCCATGAGCTTCGCCCGCTTTTCCACGGACGACACCGCCGGCACAATTCGCGGTTACGTCGGTGAGGGTGCATTCACCAACGATCCTTTGAACACCTTCGGAGGCGCCGGCGTCGTCCAGATCCCGCACATGCAGAAGCTGTTGCACTACATCTGCGAGAACGGCTTTGAACACCATGTGGCGGCAAATTTCTCCAGCGTAGCCGCCGCAACTCACGAAGCCGCCGTTCGGTATCTGGGCTGGCACATGTACTCGCACGGAAACTGAATCGCCGCGATTTTGTTTGCGTCCTTCGCGAAAAACTATCGCTCGACCGCATCCGCTGGGGCAGAAGTTTTCCACAGTCTTCCGCCCGTTCTTGTGACGGACAACCTTGACTCAAAAACCTGGGTATGGAAACTAGAAACGTGCCCAGCCTTCCAACCGACGCACGGTTATCCCGACCGCAGTTTCCCGTGGCCGTGGCCAAGGGGAAGCGGAACGGAGAGCCTGCCCTGAGCCTCCCGAGGCGGACCTCCTCTTGCTCAACCCGCCGCGCCCAAAACGGGAAAAATGGTCCCAAGGGCCCCTCTAACTCCTTATTTCGCAATATTTTCCATATAAAATCTTATGATTCAAGAATTTGGCCCGATCAGAGGGAAATCATAATTCGCAAGCTACTGCAAACAGGGTTTTTACGGGAGAGACTCAAAAAAAATTAGTTCTGCAGTCAGACCCAAAATGGAACATCCCCGGACCTCGAAGACCGCCGCCGTCCGACAGATCTGGGAGAGCGCATTTCGGCGTTCTCCCATCGGAGTGAACGAAGATTTCTTCGACTTGGGAGGCGATGCCTGGCTCGCGGCGGAATTGATCGAACGAATCAACTCAGAATGCGGCGCAAACTTCGATGCCACCATACTGTGTACAGCGTCAACGATATCTAGGTTGGCAGCGATGCTCGAAGCGCCCCAGCCTCATCGCACTGTAGCCTTGCTGAACTCCGGGTCCGGCTATCCCTTGTTCATGCTTCATGGCATCGGCAGCAGCGTCATCGATCTGGTTCCTCTCGCCCGTCGCATGCAATTGGGCCAACCGATCTACGGTCTCGAGGCCAAAGGGAATGATG
>Ga0335072_10013713_pt1 | contig 11538 bp, 5 predicted proteins | sample Lox_Sample_21_FD_206725 | JGI IMG/M metagenome (GOLD analysis project Ga0335072, IMG submission 206725) | Soil microbial communities from Loxahatchee National Wildlife Refuge, Florida, United States - Lox_Sample_2.1 | ecosystem: Environmental > Terrestrial > Soil > Wetlands | place: USA: Florida...
ACCACGACACCCGGACCGGCAGCCCCAGCTCCGCGGGTGTCGGCAGGCACATCGAGCGGCACCTGATGATCGCCGACCGGCTGTGGCGGGGCGACCCGCCCGAGCTGTGGACGGCCGCCCAGAAGCTTCTCGACACCGGCGAGGACCGTCACCTGGTCCTGCACGCGCTGATGGACGTCCTCGACGCCGCCGGGGACGACCAGGCCGTGCTGGCCGCGCTGCTGCGCGACCTGACAACCGGCATGGACGACCTCGACAACGGCCTGGGCGACCTGGAAATCTAGGTTGCGCCGTAGCCTCCGCCGCCGGGGGTTTCCATAACGAACACGTCCCCGGCCTCCAGGCGGGCGCTGTCGCAGGCGTCCATGGGGGTGCGAGAGCCGTCGGCTCGCTCGATCCAGTGGCGGCCGAGCGCGCCCGGCGAGCCGCCCGCGAGGCCAAATGGGGCCACGCGACGGTGGCCGGCGATCGTCGTCACGGTCATGGGCTCGCTGAAGCGGAGCCGCCGGGTGCCGCCGTCGCCGCCCCGCCAGCGTCCGGCACCCCCCGACCCCGGGCGGATCTCGTAGGACTCCAGCCGCACCGGATAGCGCCACTCGAGGACCTCGGGGTCGGTGAGCCGCGAGTTGGTCATCTTGGTCTGCACGACCCCGGTTCCGTCAAAGCCGCCGCCGTCGGAGGTCGCGCCGGCTCCCGAGCCACTGGCGACCGTCTCGTAGTACTGGTAGCGCTCGTTCCCGAACGTCACGTTGTTCATCGTCCCTGACCCCTCCGCCTGCACGCCCAGGGCGGCGTACAGCGCCCCGGTAACGGCCTGGGAGGTCTCGACATTGCCGGCGGCCACCGCGGCCGGGTACGAGGGCGACAGCATCGTTCCTGGCGGGATGATGACCCGCAGCGGGCGCAGGCAGCCGGCGTTCAGCGGGATGTCGCTGTCGACCAGCGTGCGGAACACGTACAAGACGGCCGCAAGCGCCACGCTCGACGGAGCGTTGAAGTTGCCGGGCAGCTGGGCCGACGTGCCGGTGAAGTCGATGGTGGCGGTGCGCGCGGCCCGGTCGACCCGGACCGCGACCCGGATCCGGGCGCCGGAGTCGATCTCGTAGTCAAACGAGCCGTCCGACAACGCGGTGATGACCTCGGCGACGGCCTCGGCCGCGTTGTCCTGCACGTGCCCCATGTAGGCCCGCACCACGTCGAGCCCGAATTCGTCGGTCATGCGGCCCAGCTCGGCGATGCCCCGCTCGTTGGCCGCCACCTGGGCCCGCAGGTCGGCCAGGTTGACCTCGGGGGCGCGCGATGGGTACTGGGCCCCGGCCAGCAGCTCGCGCGTCTCTGCCTCCCGCATCCGCCCGTCCCGCACCAGCAGCCAGTTGTCGATCAGCACGCCCTCCTCTTCGACGCGAGTGCTGCTGGCGGGCATCGAGCCGGGCGAGACGCCGCCAATCTCCGCGTGATGCCCGCGGGACGCGACGTAGAAAATCGGCGCCTGATCACTGGAGTCGGCCGGGAACACCGGAGTGACCACGGTGACGTCAGGAAGGTGGGTGCCACCGTGGTAGGGATCGTTCAGGACGAAGACATCACCGGGCTTCATGCCCCCGCTGTTGCGCTCCATCACCACCCTGATCGACTCCCCCATCGATCCCAGGTGCACCGGAATGTGCGGCGCGTTGGCGACCAGGTCGCCGGCCGAGTCGAAGATCGCGCAGGAGAAGTCCATCCGCTCCTTGATGTTGACCGAGTGCGCGGTCGACTGCAGGCGGACGCCCATCTGCTCGGCGATCGACATGAACAAATTGCTAAATACTTCGAGCAGAACGGGATCGGCCTCGGTTCCCGTACGCACCGCCGCCGATCGTGGCGCCGCCCGGGTCAGCAGCAGGTCGAGGCGCTCGGTGACGGCCGCCTGCCAGCCCGGCTCGACGACCGTGGTCGCCAGGTCCTCGGCGATGATCGCCGGGCCGTCGACGCCCTGCCCGGGCCGCAGGTCGCCCCGCCACCACAGCGGCACCTGCTGCCACCGCCCGCCGGTGAACATCCCCACCCGCTCGGGCTCCGGGCCGTCGCCGTCGCCGTCGGCCCCGGCCTGCGGCAGCCGCGGCGGCGGGCCGGGGTCGCGGCCGCCGTCGCCGCAGGCCGCCTCGACGCTCACCGCCTCGACGATGATCGACTTGGCGGGCATAAGGAAGGAGAACTGGCGCTGGTAGGCGGCCTCGAAGGCGTCGGTCATCTGATCGACCGTGCCCAACTCCACCTGCAGCGCGGTGTCCGTCCCCTCGTAGCGCAGGTGCGCCCGACGGGTCACGGTGGGCGGCCCAGGGAGCTGCGCGGCGGCTGACTCCTCGAGCGCGTCGAAGGTGGCGGGCAGCCGGTTGACTAGCTGCCTGGTCAGCGGGGCCTCCACGGCCTTCTCGCGCATCTCGATGACGTCTGCCAGGCCGATACCGTAGGCGGACAGGGCGCCCGCAAGCGGGTGGATGAGCACGCTGGTCATGCCGAGTGCGTCGGCGACCGCGCAGGCGTGCTGGCCGCCCGCGCCGCCGAAGGTCGACAGGACGTACTTGGTGATGTCGTAGCCGCGCTGCACGGAGATCTTCTTGATCGCGCTGGCCATGTTGAGCACGGCGATGTCGAGGAACCCCGCCGCGACCTCCTCGGGACCGCGGCCATCGCTGATCTGCCCGGCCAGCCGGGCGAATGCCGCCTGGGTGGCCGCGACGTCAAGCGGCCCGGTGCCCGCGGGCCCGAAGACGTTCGGGAAGCGGGATGCCTGGATTCGCCCGAGCAGCAGGTTGGCGTCGGTGACCGTCAATGGCCCGCCGTGGCCGTAGCAGGCCGGTCCGGGCTGGGCCCCGGCCGACTGCGGGCCGACGTGGTAGCGGCCGCGGTCGAAGCGCACGATCGACCCGCCGCCCGCCGCCACCGTGTGGATGGCCAGCGTCGGGGCGCGCATCCGGACCCCGCCGACCTGCGTCTCGTACTCCCGCTCGAACTCCCCGGCGTAATGCGACACGTCGGTGGAGGTGCCACCCATGTCGAAGCCGATCACCTTGCTGAAGCCGGCCGCGGCGGCGGTACGGGCCATGCCGACGATGCCGCCCGCGGGCCCGGAGACGATCGCGTCCTTGCCGCGAAAGCTGGTCGCGTCGGTGAGGCCGCCGTTGGACTGCATGAACAGCAGCCTGACGCCGCGCAACTCGGCCGCCACCTCATCGGTGTAGCGGCGCAGGACGGGCGACAGGTACGCGTCCACCACGGTGGTGTCGCCCCTGGACACCAGGCGCATCAGCGGGCTGACCTCGTGTGACTCGCTGACCTGCGTGAACCCCAGCGAGCGGGCCACGGCGCCGATGCGCTGCTCGTGCGCCGGGTACCGGTAGCCGTGCATGCAGACGATGGCCACCGAGCGGAAGCCCTCGTCATAAGCCGTCCTAAGCCCGGCGGTGATGGCCTGCTCATCGAGCGGCGTGATGACCTCACCGTGCGCGCCGACCCGCTCGGTGGCCTCGATGACCCGCGCGTGCAGCAGCTCGGGCAACACGATGTGCCGGTCGAAGATGCGGGGACGGTTCTGGTAGGCGATGCGCAGGGCGTCCCTGAAGCCCCTGGTGATGACCAAGACGGTCGGCTCGCCATTGCGCTCGAGCAGCGCGTTGGTGGCCACGGTGGTGCCCAGCCGGACCTCGTGGACCTGATCGGCCGGTATCGGCTCACCCGGCGCGACCCCGAGCAGCTGCCTGATGCCCGCGACCGCGGCGTCCCGGTAGGCCCTGGGGTTGCTCGACAGCAGCTTGTGCGCCCGCAGCGCGCCGTCAGGCCCGCGCGCGACGATGTCGGTGAACGTCCCGCCCCGGTCAATCCAGAAGTCCCAGCCTGCCACCAGGCCAGCTTAGTGAGGCCGCCCGCGCCCGGGCGGCCGCGCCTCGAGTCAGACCGCTCCCTGCACGGTCAGCTCTTCGAAGGCCGCCAGGACGTCGGCGGCGGTCAGCGTGGTCAGCTCCTCGGCGGTGGCGCTCTCGGCCAGGCCGAGCCGCACCACGCGCACGTCACGGTAGGCGCAGGCCCGCTCGAACAGCGACCGGGCGAACCGGCCGTTGCCGAGCTCGTCGATCCGGCCCGACCTGACGGCCCGGTCAAAGATGTCCGCCAGGGCCCGCTCGGCATCCGGCTCGAACATGTCACCGGCCTGCTCGGCCAGCAGCAGCGCGACCTCGGACAGGTCGCGGGCCGAGTAGCTGGGGAACGCCACCCGCGTGCTGAACCTGGATCCAAGCCCGGGGTTGCTGCGCAGGAACCTGTCCATGTCGGCCGGGTAGCCGGCCAGCACGATCACCAGCCGGTCCCGGTCGTCCTCCGCTCGCTTGAGCAGCGTCGCCACGGCCTCCGCGCCGAAGGCGTCGCCGCCGGTGTAGCCGCTGTTGATGAGCGAGTAGGCCTCGTCGATGAACAGCACGCCGCCCAGTGCGGAGTCGACCAGCTTGTTGGTCTTGATCGCGGTCGCGCCTAGGTGGTCGCCGACCAGGTCCGCCCGGTGCGCCTCGATGACCTCGGGCCGCACCAGCAGCCCGAGGGCCGCGAAGATCCTCCCGAGGATGCGGGCCACCGTGGTCTTGCCGGTGCCCGGCGGCCCGGTGAAGACGAAGTGCCTGGCCGGTGGCTGGCTGGATAGCCCCTGGCGGTCGCGGAGCTTGGCCACCCGCAGCTGCGCGGCGATCGCCTGCACCTGCTGCTTGACCGGCTCAAGGCCGATGAGCTCGTTGAGCTCGGCGAGCGCGCTTTCCAGCGTCGGCGTGTCCTCGTAGCCGCGTAGCCGCGACGTGAGCTCGTTGAACGCCCGGTCCAGGTCGCCGGCGTCGACCGTGATCAGGTCGACGGCGTCGGGCTCATACCCGGCCCCCATGACCCGCACGTCGCGGGCCTGGCCCGCCTTCTCGAGCAGGGTCCGCACGAACCGGCCGTTGCCGAGCTCGTCGGTGATCCGGCGGCGGCCCACTTCCTCGAGGATGCGCCACAGCGTCGGGCGGGCGGGCGGCGCGAGCACCTCGCCCTTGGCGGCCAGCTGGGCGTCGGCCAGCGCGAGCAGTTCCGATGGTGAGTAGGTGGGAAACCGGATCCTGCTGGCGAATCGGGACGCCAGGCCCGGGTTAGAGCCGAGGAACGCCTCGGTCTGCTGCTCGTATCCGGCCAGGATGATGATCAGGTTCTCCCGGTCGTCCTCAGCCCGCTTCAGGAGCGTCTGGACGGCCTCGATGCCGAACCGGTCGGCCTGCCCGTCGCCCTCGTTCACCAGGCTGTAGGCCTCGTCGATGAACAGCACGCGGCCAAGCGCGGTGTCTATCAGCTCGTTGGTCTTGATCGCGGTCGCGCCCAGGTACTCGCCGACCAGGTCAGAGCGCTGTGCCTCCACCACGTCCGGCAGGTCGAGCAGGCCGAACGCGTAGAAGATCTTCCCGATGACCCTGGCCACCGTGGTCTTGCCCGTTCCTGGCGGCCCCAGGAAGACGAAGTGCCGCATCGGCTTGTCGGTGCTGACCCCGGCGACCGCCCGGCGGCGAGCCGCCTCGATGGACGCGGCGATCGACCGCACCTGCTCCTTGACCCCCGCCAGCCCGACCATGGAGTCCAGCTCGGCCATGGCGTCCTCGATGCTGATCTGGGGTTTCGGCCTGGGGGCCGCGGGCGGCTGCTGCCTGCCGGCCCGGTCGAGATGGCCCTGCGCGACGCCCTGCGCCCGCGCACCGTAGCCGACCGCGTGCGCGCCCGCCATGGCCATCGGCGGCGGCCCGCCCAGCGGCATGCCGCCGGGGCCACCCGCGGCGGGGTCAGCGTATCCGCCCGGCCCGCCGGCCGGCTGGCCGCTCCGGCGCGGCTCGGCCGGCGTGCCCTTGGCCACCCGCCAGCCCAGCGCCAGGATGGCCACCACCCAGACGGCCACCACGAACGCGGGCACCGGGATGAAGCTGGGCAGGTTGTTGAGCAGGATGATGATCAGGATGACCGGCCAGAGCAGCACGGCCGCGACCGTCCGGCACGGGACGTAGCGGCGGCTCAGTGGCCTGGTGTGGGCGAGCAGGGCGATGACCACCGGCAGCGCGAAGATCGTCCAGCGAACTTCCGTGGTCGGCCCCTTCCTGGCCGGGCTGTTGAAGTCCAGGGCGAAGATGATCCAGATCGCCAGCATGGCCACGTAGGCCGAGGCCATCTTGGAGCGCGCCTTGCCGAGCAGCGCCGCCGGGGCGAGCACCGGGCAGAGGAAGATGACCGCCCCAGCGATCGGGGCGATCCTCTGCGGAAAGGGAATCCGGTCTATGGCCCGCTGGACACGATCTACCAGGGTTACTTTCTGTTCAGCCGGGGACTGGATCCTATTGCGTGGCAGCATCGCGCTCCCTCGGACAGCCGTAGTCCCTGTATAGCGCATCGACCAGGATTACAACAGCGCACTCACCCGATACACTGCGTGAAATCCGCGGGGTTCGTCCCTGCCACCGTCGCATGAAGGTAACGATAGGCTATTGAGGGCGACTGGGGTCGTTCCCGGCCCGGACTGAATCCCGGCGTCGCGGGTCTGGTCGCGGGCCTAAAGGCTGTCGTAGCTCACGATCTGGACCAGGTTGCCGTCCGGATCACGGACGCTGACGCTGGTGACCGGACCGTTCGCGCCCTCCCGCCTGATCGGGCCGGCCTCGATCTCGACGCCGCTGGCGACGAGGTGCCCGACGACCGACTCCAGCGGCGCCTGCGTCACCAGGCACAGCTCAGCGCTTCCAGGGACCCGGCAGCGTGCTCGCGGGACCGGCCCGATGTCCGCCTCCCGCAGCCATATCTTCTTCTCGCCGAAGGCGACCGCCCACTCTCCCTCTCCGAGCTTGCTCGCCTGCATGCCGAGGGCCAGGGTGTAAAAGGCAACTGCCGCATCCGCGCTGGTGACCGTCAGGGCGAGGTGATCGAATCCGCTCACGATCACGGGCACGTCCACAAGAGTCCTCATGGTTACAGCGTGCCATGCGTATTTTACGATCTGGTTACAGACTTCGGCCCCCGCCCGAGCGGGCGGGGGCCGAAGGCCGCGATTACCGCCGAAGATAACGCGATGATGGAAATCGCGTCATCATCGGCCAGGCGGGCCAGCGGCGGGCGCTCAACCAGGTCGTTGAGGTGCTCGTCGAGGCGCAGGCCGTTCTCCGTGGCCACCGCGTGCAGGTAGGTCTCTGGCTGGTGGACGTCCCACAGGCCGTCCGCCTGGTCAGCCGGCCTGGCCACGATGCCCTCGCGCGCCGCCACCGTGCGGAGCACGACCGAGCTCATCCGGCTCAGGCTGGCCAGGGCCTGGTGACGGTTCTGCCTGGTGCCGATGTCGACCTGGGCCATGGCGGGCAGGCCGATCTCGTTGTAGACATCGATCAGCATGCCGATCTCGACGCCGTAGCCGGTGAAGAACGGTATCGCGCCGAGCAGCTCACGCCGGGCGGCGAACTCCCCGGCCAGCGGCTGCACGAACCCGGCCAGCTGCGGGTAGAAGAGGTTCACCAGTGGCTTGGCCATCAGCTCGGTGACCCGGCCACCGCCATCGGCGACGGACCGGTCACCCGATGTGAAAGGCCGCCTAAAGGCCGCCTTGCAGAACTGGACGGCCGGGTCGGCCAGCAGCGGACCCACCGTTCCGTAGACGAAGTGCTCACGGAAATCCGACGTGTCGGCGTCCGCGAACATGACGATGTCGCCGCGGGCCACCGATAGTGCCCGCCACATAGCGTCGCCCTTGCCCTGCGCCGGACCGTACTGGTGCATGAGCTCGTTCTCTGAATAGACCTCGGCCCCGTGCTGTCGTGCGACATCCGCGGTGCCGTCGGCCGAGTCCGCGTCGACCACGATGACCTGCTCGGGCATCCCGGTACGTTCTCGCAGGCCAGCGACCGTGTCGAGGATGGTTCCGATGGTCTCGGCCACGTTGCGGCCTGGAAGGATCAGGGTAACTGTGGGCCGCTTGGGCCCGTCAGCCGACCGGTCGGCTGGTAGCAGTGCGAGACTCTGAAAGTCCCTGTAGTGAAACGAGCGCTGCTCGAACCATTGCCAGACAGTCATGCTCATATGACGGCGTCCTTCCCCGATTTGTTGCACCCATGCCCTCTAGTGGTGCCCCCCTGCCTCGAAATCGGCTTGAAATTGGCTGAAAAATGTAGTTTGCCGGGTTAATTTCTTCAGGATCCCTCTAGGGATCCTTGCCTCCCGCGTCGCCGTCTGCGCTTTCCCGCGTCAGCGACAGACGACTCCCGCACGTTCGCCCGGAACCACACCGTACCGAACCTAATGCTCCCCGTTCGGTTACCCCGTACCAGCGGCAAGAAACACGTTCCGCCAGGCAGCCACGGTCAGCGGACAGCGGCTCCGGATAGATCGGTAATCATCGTACGCACGACACTTTTGCGAAACCTAAGGGTCGCCCGCGCGTCAGCTGGGTCCGCTTCGATTAGGCGGATGTCTTACGACATGGGATGACAGGAGGGGATCATGCGTCCAAGAACCGGCATCGTGGCTGGCTCGACCATCCTGCCCCCCGGGGCCGGGTCGGCCGGCGTGACCGCGATCGCCAGCGGCAACTACCCGCAGGTATTCAACAACGTCACCGTGGACCCGAGCTTCGGCGTGACCTCGCCGCTGTACCTCAAGGAGATCACCCCCGACGGGCGCCCGGTCACCACCATCGGTGTCCCCACGCAGTACCTGAGCACGAGCTTCTCCTCCAAGTCCGAGGGCGCGCTCAACCTGTCCACCGATGGCAAGTACGTGACGTTCATTGACTACTCGGCCGCGCCTGACACGGTCGACGCGTCGAACGGCAACACCCCCGGCGCCATCGACCCGACCAACCCGGTCCCGAGCTCCTTCTACCGCACCGTCGCCCAGCTGGACGGCAGCGGGCACTTCACCTTCACCGAGACCAACGCCTACAGCGGCAACAACGGGCGCGCGGCGGTCGCCGCCGACGTCGACGGCCACGAGTACTACTACACGGCCGGGAACGCAGGCAACGGCAGCAACCCGCAGCCCAACGGCGTCATCCTCGGCGCCGGTGCCCAGATCGTCACCCCGTCCACGGTGAACCCCTACGCCCAGGCTCCGGGCGCTCCCACCCCGGTCGGCAGCTTCAGCGTCGCCCAGCTCGGCGACAAGGCCGACAAGGTCGGCAAGGACGACAACTTCCGCGGCCTGACGATCTCGAACAACGTCCTGTACTACACCAAGGGCAGCGGCAGCAACGGCGTTGACACGGTGTACTTCCTCGACACCACCGGCAAGGCCTGCCCGAGCGGCACCGGCCTGCCCGTGCCGGGCGCCACCCTGCCGACCACTGGCCTGTCCTATGACCTGAGCACGCTCCAGTCCGGTGGCCTGCCCAGCAACATGTGCGTGCTGAAGGGCTTCCCGACCGGGCTGGCCAAGAGCGCGACCGACACCAGTGACTACCCGTTCGGCATCTGGTTCGCCAACCCGGACACGCTGTACGTGGCGGACGAGGGCTCGGGCGACAACACCTACGCGGGTGGCTCGTACACGGCCGCCGCCGCCTCGACCACGGCCGGCCTGCAGAAGTGGGTCTTCGACTCGGCCACCGGCCAGTGGAACCTCGCCTACACCCTCCAGGACGGCCTGAACCTCGGCACGCCCTACCCGGTGGCTGGCTACCCGACCGGGATCAACTCGGTGACCGGCCTCCCCTGGTCCCCGGCCACCGACGGCCTGCGCAACATCACCGGCCAGGTCAACAGGAACGGCACGGTCACGATCTGGGCGGTCACCTCCACCGTGAGCGGCGGCGGCGACCAGGGCGCTGACCCGAACAAGCTCGTCTCCGTCACCGACAACCTGAACGCCACCTCCCTGCCGGGACACGAGGCGTTCCAGACGGTGGTCGCCCCCAGCTACGACAAGGTCGTGCGGGGCGTGTCCTTCACCCCCGGGACCGCCGTGGCGGGCAACCACGGTCACTAATCGCCGGCTGCCTTAGCGACTGCCCAGGATCCCGGCCGGGGTCCTGGGCAGTGGCGTCCCGGTCGGCATCGCCGGCGGCGACCCCGGGCCATGAGGTGTCAGCGCCGCCGGCCTCCCGGCGGCTCGGGCGGGTCCTTCGGATTCCCCTTGGCCTCGGGCTGATCTCTTAACAAGTGGGCGAACTCGGCCGGCCGCGGCTGGCCGGGCCCGAGCGACTGGGGCGGAACCGCGGCCAGCGCGGCGACCTGCACGCGTGAGGAGAAGCCCAGCTTGGCCAGGATGTGCTCGACGTGCGCGTCGACCGTCCGCTTCGACACCACCAGGCGGGCCGCGATCTCCCGGTTGGTCAGCCCCTGGGCCACCAGCCCGGCCACCTGGCGCTCGCGCGTGGTCAGCTGCTCCCACGGGCTGGCTGGCCCCGGCTCGGCCGCGTGATCGCCCGGCCGGCCCGCCGAGTCGGCGTCACCCGCGTCCCGGGCGTACCGGACCGCCTCCTCCGGGCTGAGGGCCGTACCGGCCGCGTACTCCCGCCCGTACGGCCGCTCGCCGAGGGCCTCCCTGGCCCGGCTCTTGGCCACGTCGTGCTCGGCATCGAGCCGGGTCATGCCGAACCTGGGCACGCTGGCGACCGAGCGCCACATCCGGTCGGCCGCCCCGAGGAGCCGCGCGGTCCGCACGAAGTCACCTTCCAGGGAGGCCAGCCAGGCCAGTCCTTCCAGGCAGCCCGCCAGGCCGAGCATGTCACCGAAGCGCAGTCGCAGGACCAGGCCGGCCCGCTGGCAGTCGGCGAACTCGGCCAGGTCCCTGGTCCGCCAGAGCGCGATGCTCTTTACCCACAGCCCCCAGCCCCGCAGCCAGCACTCTCCGTCCGGCAGGCGGGCCAGCAGCCGCCCGCATTCGTCCACGCACTCCGCGTGCTCGTCGGCCAGCTCGTGGAAAATGGCCTTGTTGAGCGAGTTGATGCAAATGCCCGCCATGTCCTCGAGCCGGGTCATCCTGGCCAGCACGTCGGTGTAGTCGTCGGCGACCCCGGCGACCTCACCGCGGTTGGCCCGGGCGTGCGCGGTAAAACCATCCACCCAGGCCAGCGAGAGCTCGTCGGAGGTGGCGACGGCGATCGACCTGGCCTGGTCGAGCAGGGACTCGCTGCCGCCGCGCTCGCCTTGCGCCTCCTTGAACCAGCTGGACAGCCACAGCCCCTTGACCTGGAGCACCGTCTGCCCGCCCACGCGGTCCAGCATCCGCCCCAGCCAGTACCGGCCCTCGCCCGCCCGGCTCGCGCAGGCCCAGAACCCCCACAGCGCGGTCGCTAGCTCAAGCCCGATCTCGGCGTCATCATCGGCGGGTGGCTCGCCAGGCGCGGACGGCTCCGTCGCGGCCCTGGCCCCCGGGGCCAGGCAGAACTCCAGGGCCAAGCGCAGGTTGGCCTGCTCGGCGCTGATCCGCCGTACCCAGGAAACCTGCCCTGGCCCGATGAAGGCCGCGTCGAACTCCCGCGCGACGGCCCGGTAGTAGTCACGGTGCCTGCGCCGGTAGACGTCG
>Ga0335072_10013714_pt1 | contig 11538 bp, 16 predicted proteins | sample Lox_Sample_21_FD_206725 | JGI IMG/M metagenome (GOLD analysis project Ga0335072, IMG submission 206725) | Soil microbial communities from Loxahatchee National Wildlife Refuge, Florida, United States - Lox_Sample_2.1 | ecosystem: Environmental > Terrestrial > Soil > Wetlands | place: USA...
CTGAAAGCGGCAACATCATCGCCGGCAATCACCTGATGGTGAAAGCGATGGCCGAAGCGATCAGTGCCCATGCAACACCGTCGTTGCTGAAGGCCTGAGTCGTATCTGCGAACAAAAAAAAGCGCCACCAGGCGCTTTTTTCAAGGTGACGAATCGCGCAAGCCGAGATTGAACGTCACACCGAACGGATCCCGAAGATAGCAGCGCGGAACGGAAGCATCTTCTTCGATCAGCATGCATCCGGAAGCGAGCAACGCTTCCTTCGCCGCTTGCACGTCAGGCACCAAAAAGTCGAACACCGGCCCATGCGCTTGGCCTTTTTCCACATAAAGGCGAAACGAGCCCGTCTCGAATCCGACCATGTTCTCGTCGCGATGGACCGCTTCGAAACCCAACGTCGACGTGTAAAACGCTATCGCCGCGGCCCAATCATCGGTGCGAATAATGATGTCGCGCGAGGAATGCATGGAAGCTGTCATGTCGGGAACTCCTCGAACGCTAGGCGTTCAGCGGGATGTTTGTTCGGCCACCACCTCGAAGTGTTGCACTTCGGGTTCGAATTCGAGCAGAAATCCCGCATCTTCCGGATAGTACTTGGCCTTCAGGATATCTTCGCCGGCAAACGCACGGATGGCCTGCTCAGATGCCCAGTGCGTAACGGTAAGGAAATGCGAAACGTCGCCGTCATCGCGACGCAGTATCGCGACGTCGATATTGCCGGCCACCGAGCGATAGTCGGAAATGGCTCGTTCTTTCAGGAATGCGGCGTATTCGTCGGCCTGCGTGCGTCGCGTTCGCCCATGCCAGATACGGCAAATCATGCGTATCACCTCCAGGGATCAGTTCGGCAGATTGAGCTGCCACGATACGCCGAAACGATCGTTCACCCAGCCGAATTTTTTGCTGAACCCATAGTTGTTCAGCGGCATCAGCTCTTTGCCGCTCGCCGCAAGTTGAGCGAAGGCGTGGTCCAAGTCGGATTCGTCGTCCAATTCGATAAACAGCGACAACGATGGCGTGAAGGTAAAACCATGCTCTATCGGACTGTCCGAGCAATAAAACGGACGCCCGCACAGCGTGAAGGAAGCGATCTTTATCGACCCTTCGGGCCCCGCTTCGCCCGCGCGATAACGCAAGATGGAATCGATATGGGAACCGTCGAACAAGGATACGTAGAAATTCATCGCCTCTTCGGCGGCACCTTCGAACATCAGAAACGGGGTGATGGTTTTGGCCATGCATCGACTCCTTATGCGAATGCGCCGCCCGAAGCGACGATTAAGAACTTTCTCGTAGCAATCCTCGTAAAAAAGGCACCGTAACGCGGCGTTGCGCGGCCAGTGAGGCCTGATCCAACCGGTCGAGCAAATCGAACAATGCACCCAGGTCGCGTGCATAACGCGCGAACAGCCAATCGAGTACCGAGTCGTCCAGCTCGATGCCGCGCAGCGCGGCCTGGCGTTTGAGAACTTCGCGACGTTCGTCGTCGTCCAGCGGCTTCAAGGCAAATTGCGTGCACGCGCCCAGACGGGAACGCAGATCGGGAAGCGTGAGCGCGAGCTGCGTCGGCACGGCTTGTGCCGTGAAAATGAGCGCGGTGCCTTCGGCGCGAGCACGATTGTACAAATCGAACAAAGCGTGCTCGGCGTCGCGGTTGCCCGCAAGCGCATCCAGATCGTCCAAGGCAATGAACTGGCTGCCCATCACGCCACGAACAACGCTGGCGCGATCGTGCAAATTCCTTAGCGGCAGATATTGTACCGTGCGTCCGGCTTCATGCGCCGCTTGGCACGCGGCCATGAGCAGGTGACTTTTGCCGCTGCTGGCAGCGCCGCTCAAATACAGCCACGGCGCCCCCGCTTGCGTAGCCAGCGCCTGCACGGCAGCTAGCGCCGCCGCGTTGGCCCCGGCATGAAAATGCTCGAAGCGCTGCCGTCGTGGCCAGCGCAAACCCAGCGGAAGTTGCGTGGTCATGACTTGTCGCCATCTTTGGCGACCGAAATAGGCACGCCGCCTTCGCTATCTGAGCGGGCGGAGACATCGACTTCCGCAATCACACTGTCGGGCGGGCCTTCTTCCGTGTAGAGATCGCTGAGCTGATAGCGCTGCGCAAGGTAGCGAAGCAGCACCAAAATCACCGAAGCCGCAGGCAATGCCAGCAGCACGCCGAGGAATCCAAACAAATAGCCGCCGGCCAACACCGAGAAAATCACGGCAACCGGATGCAGACCGATTTTTTCGCCGACCAAACGGGGCACCAGCACGTAGCCTTCAAGGAGCTGCCCAACCACGAACACGCCGACCACAAGCAACAGATTAGTCCAATCGCCATGCTGCACCAGCGAAGCGATGATGGCGGCGACAAAGCCGGTAATGAAGCCAAGATACGGCACGAAACTGAGCAACCCGGCCACCATGCCGATAAGCGGGCCGACCGAAATACCCACCAGTGTCAATGCAACGCCGTAATAGATGGCAAGCGCCAACATCACCAGCAATTGCCCGCGTACAAACGCGCCAAGCACGGCATCGGCTTCGCGTGCCAGATGCGCCACGGTGGGTTCGACCGACCGAGGCAACATGCGATCGATCCATGTGACAAGACGATCCCAATCGCGCAGCAGATAAAACCACACCACCGGAATCAACACGAGATTGGTCAACCACGCCACCACGCCGATGCCGGAACGCGAAATGGTGCCGATCACACTGCCGATGGAGCCGATGTGCTCCTTGATCTGCGCCATAAGGCGATCGGTATCGAACGCCTTGGGATCCAGATGCAACCTGGTCTGCAGCCACGGCAATGCCGTGTCCTTGGTCCATTCCACGTAGTGCGGAAAGTTGAGCACCAGATTTTCGATCTGCCGCACGATCAACGGCACCAGCAGGAGCAACGCTGCGGCGATCACCAGGATCAACACCACGAACACAATGCTGACGGCGAGCGCGCGCCCCAGTCCCAGGCGCTCCAGTCGATTGGCCAGCGGATCGCCCAGGTAAGCCAGCATCGCCGCAATGGCAAAGGGCATGAGCACGGGCGCGAGCAGCCATATCAGCAAACCGATGGCTACGATGATCGCCAGCATCTGCCAGCGGCGGGATGTCTCTTGGCTTATGGACACAAACGTTTGCCGATCGTGGGGAGGCGGTGAAAGTGTCGCCTATGTGGCGGGCCGTTCAAAGTCTTGCGTGTCGATTCAAATACGCTTCACGAGGTTCGATATACCAACCAAGCCCGGCGGGACCAGCGCACCAGGTAATCCAGGCCGCTCGCTACGCAAAGTCCCGCCACCAGCCAAACGAATAACCCTGCCGGAGGCGCCGGCCATCGCGCCAGCATCAGCAATACCGCCAGCAGATACACGATCTGCATCAATGTGCAGGCTTTCGACAGCAGACTCGGCTGCGGTTCGATGGGACCGATCAACACACGCCAAAACAGCGCGCCGATCGCGATTATCAAGTCTCGCCCACATACGATCCAAGTGAGCCATATCGGTGCGAATCCGAGCCAGGCCAGGATCACGAAACAGCTGATAAGCAACAGCTTGTCGGCGATCGCATCGAGCATGCCGCCCAGCCGGCTCTGCCAGCCGAAGTGACGCGCCAGAAAACCGTCCACGCCATCGGACACGCCCGCGACCGCAACCAGGGCGAGCGCCGTCGGCCATCTTTCGTGCCACAGCAGCCAACCGATGGGCGCGACGAGCAATACCCGCAGCAAAGAGATGGCATTGGGCAGATGCCGCCAGGGCGATTGCGACGCGAGCGGCATCGCTACGCCCATGACATCAATGCAGCCAGCGCAGGCTAGCGTCCGCGCCGTCGTGGGAACTGCCTTCCATCATGCGCCCGCCCGCGGTGAGGTTGGCGACCAGCCCATCCAGCGGCATGCCGGCTTTGATGGCAAACAGCACGCCGTCATCTTGAGCACCCAACGCGGTGATGGTTTGAACGGAAGGATCGGCGCGCAGCGTAGACATCAGGTTGGCGTAATCCATGGCCGAGTGCAGGCCCGAGACCCACAGCTTCGCGTTTATCTGACTTGCACCGATCACATTGAGCGCCTGGCCCAGCCGATCAGTCGCGCCCTTGCCCGCATCGGCGAACATCCCGCCCTGATCGGTGCCTTGCGTGCTCCAGTGCTGTGCCTGGCCGCCGCTGATCAACGTCCAGTCGGCACCGTTTGCATGAAGATCGCCGATCAGCACCAAACCGGTGTGATAGATGCGGCTGATCGCTACCAGCGCGGCGGGATCGGCGGACGCGAGCTTGTCCACATCCGGCAACTGGGCAGGGTCGGCGTAGCTCACCTGGTAACCGCGCTGACTGACCGCGCTAGCGAGCGCGCCAAGGCCGTCCTTGTCGAGCAACTTGCCGTCGCTACCTTTCACCACCAGCAACAGCGGCGGCTTGACGCCTGCCGACGTGGCGCCCAACTGCGTCACCAGACGCTGTACCGCACCCTGGTCGAAGGTGACATTCAACGTAAAGGTGGGCGGGTTGCCGCCATCGCCCTGGTACTGGAACTGCTTCACGATGCCAGCCGCATTCTGCATGGCTTCGGGATAGCCGCTCTTGGTGCTCAGGTCCTGCCCACCGGACACGCGCACCAGTACTTGCCCCAGCGCCGTCTGGAAGGCCTGATTGCGCTGGGCCGCGCTGGTATCGGTAACCGGTACCACGACGGTGTAGGGAGAGGTCGTCTGACTTCGGCCGATGGGAGAGAGCCCCGCGAGGAAGCCAAGCAGCAAGGTAGCGATCAGCAGGTGTGACAGACGCATGAGGGGGGCCATGTTCAGACTAGGGGATCGAACAAAAGTCTGCCCAATCCAACCCCCAACGTCTATCATTGGACGTTTCTTCAACGTCAGGTTGGCCATGTCCGACGCCCTCACCTACCGCGCCGCAGGCGTGGATATCGATGCCGGCAATGCCGTGGTCGAACGCATCAAGCCGCTCGTCAAGCGCACTTTCCGTCCCGAGGTCATGGGCGGCCTGGGTGGTTTCGGCGGTTTGTTCAACCTTGGCACGCGCTACAAGGAGCCCGTGCTGGTATCGGGCACGGACGGCGTGGGCACCAAGCTCAAGCTGGCGCAGCAGTTGAATCGGCACGACACCATCGGCATCGATCTGGTGGGCATGTGTGTGAACGACGTGCTGGTGCAAGGCGCCGAGCCCTTGTTCTTCCTCGACTACTTCGCCACGGGCAAGCTGGATGTGGACACCACCGTGGCCGTGGTCGGCGGCATCGCCAAGGGTTGCGAGCTGGCCGGCTGCGCGCTGATCGGCGGCGAAACCGCCGAAATGCCCGATATGTATCCGCCGGGTGAATATGACCTGGCGGGCTTCACAGTCGGCGCCGTGGAAAAAGAAGCGCTGATGAGCGGCGACGGCATCGTCGCTGGCGACGTCATCCTGGGTGTCGCCTCGTCGGGCCCGCATTCCAACGGTTATTCCTTGGTCCGCAAGATCGTGGAGCGTGCCGGCAGCCCGCTCGATCTGAATGTGGGCGGCGTGAAGCTCGCCGATGCGCTGATGGCGCCCACCACGATTTACGTAAAGCCCATGCTGGAGCTGCTCAAATCCGTGCCCGTGCACGGCATGGCGCACATCACCGGCGGGGGCCTGAAAGAAAACATTATCCGCGTGGTGCCTGACGGCCTTGGCCTGCAACTCCACGCCTCCGCCATTGTGCTGCCGCCGGTGTTCGATTGGTTGATGCGGGAAGGCAACGTGGCGCGCGAAGAAATGTGGCGCACGTTCAACTGCGGCGTAGGTTTCACGGTGCTGTTGCCGCGCGATGCCGTGAGTGCCGCGTCGGCGTTGCTGAAGAAGCACGGCCTGGCCAGCTCGGTCATCGGCGAAGTGATCCCCGCAAAGGGCGACGAACGCGTGCACATCGGCTGATTGCCGTCATGGAAAGCGTCGCCTCGACATTATGTCGGGCGACGCAAAAAAACATCTTTCACTTATGTCATCACCGCTTCGTATCGCAGTACTCGCCTCCGGACGCGGCAGCAATTTCGCCGCGCTGCTGGCGGCGCGCGAGCGCGGCGAATTGCCTGTCCAATTCGTACTCGTCGCCAGCGATAAACCCGATGCCGCCGTGCTTGCACTCGCGCGCACCGCGAGTGTGCCAACGCTCGTGCTCAATCCGCGCGATTACGCCGAGCGACGCGATTACGACTTTGCATTGTTTGATCGTATCGCGGCCAGCAAACCGGATCTGATCGTGCTCGCCGGTTTCATGCGCATCATCGATGGCGATGCGTTGAAGCCGTGGGCGGGAAAAATGATCAACATTCATCCCTCTCTGTTGCCCAAGTATCGGGGCATGCATACGCACCGCCGCGCGCTGAAAGCGGGCGACACCGAGCACGGTGCGAGCGTGCATTATGTAACGGCCGAACTGGACGGCGGCCCTGTCATCGCACAGAGTACGCTGCCGATCGAAGCCGGCGACAGCGAAGACGCGTTGGCTGCCAAACTGCTTCCACTGGAACATCGTCTGCTTCCTTCCGTGGTGGCATGCATTGCTGCCGATCGCCTGGCGCTTGGCGACCAGGGCATCACCTTCGATGGCGAGCTGCTTCGCAAACCTTTGCGATGCGTGGATGGGAAACTCGTTCGCTGATTGCCATCGGCCGTTCAGCATTCCGGCGTACACTGCCGATCCATGCGCACACTCAACCTTACTCGCTCTCTTCTGGCCGGCTTCGCGCTGGCCGTCCTTTCCACTGCTGCGTTCGCCGCTCAGCCGACGCCGTTTACCGCGACCTATCAGGTTTCGCGCGACGGCGAAGCGATGGGCGAAGCGACGATCACGCTCAAATCGCTGGGCAACGGCGAATACGAATACAGCAATCAGATTCGCGGCACTTCCGGCCTGGCCGCGATGCTGGGCGCCAATTCCAGCGACATCACACGCTTTCGCTGGAACAACAACGCGCCCGAGACGGAGACCTATACGTCTAAGGTTTCCGCGTTGAAAACCAAGCAACGCACCATGCAAGTGAATTGGGGCACCAAACAAGTCAGCGTGGACGAAGGCAAAGGCGCCACCAACTATACCGCCGCGCCGGGCATGGTGGATCGAAATACGATGTCGTATGCGCTTGGTCTGGCGCTGCGTGCAGGAAGCCGTAGCGTGACGCTTCCCGTCGGCGTAAAGCAGCGGGTGGAACAACAGCAGTTCAAAGTGCAGGGCACCGAAGCCGTCGACGTGCCCGCGGGCAAGTTCCAAGCCGAGCGCATTACGCGCACCGATTCGGATAAACATTTCGACGCGTGGTATGTACCCAAGCAATATCCGCTGCCGGTAAAACTCGCACAAAGCGAGGGCGGCAATTTGACCTTGCAGCTCGTCCGCTACAGCACGCCGTAGCGCTTTTGCGCGCCATTCCGGCGAAAGTCGGATCCCGTACGAATACGCAGTGCGAAGCACGCCGAATTTTCAACAGGCGTGCTTGGCGCGTCGCTTTTACCGGATTGACCCGCTTCGCGGTTGAAAAGCGCCTTGGCCTTCGTCGGGATGACGGTATCCAGCATCACGTCGGCAAGCGACGGATCCTCGCACCCAGCGTGCTGAGTTTCTCTTCGATGTTCTCGTAGCCGCGATCGATGTGATACACGCGATCCACCGTGGTATCGCCTTCCGCCACCAAACCGGCCAACACCAGGCACGCCGATGCGCGCAGATCGGTGGCCATGATCGGTGCGCCGCTCATCTTGTTCACGCCCTGAATGATGGCGGTGTTGCCTTCCAGGCGAATGTCCGCACCGAGACGCTGCAGCTCATGCGCATGCATGAAGCGATTTTCAAAAACGGTTTCGGTGATGATGCCCACGCCTTCGGCCACGCAATTGAGTGCGGTGAACTGTGCCTGCATATCCGTGGGGAACGCCGGATAAGGTGCCGTGGTGATGTTTACCGCCTTCGGGCGGCGACCATGCATATCCAACTCGATCCAATCGGGACCTGTGGCGATATGCGCACCGGCTTCTTCAAGCTTTACCAGCACGGCATCGAGGGTGCTGGCGCGTGCATTGCGGGCGCGCACTTTGCCGCCGGTCATTGCCGCGCCCACGAGGAAGGTGCCGGTTTCGATGCGATCGGGCAGCACCTCGTAATGGCCGCCGTGCAACCGCTCCACGCCATGAATCACGAGCGTGGACGTACCCGCGCCCTCGATCTGCGCACCGAGCGCGTTGAGGCAGTTGGCCAGATCGACCACTTCCGGTTCCTGCGCCGCGTTGTCGATGATGCTGGTGCCTGAGGCGAGCGCGGCCGCCATCATCACGTTCTCGGTACCGGTGACGGTGACCATATCCATCACGATGCGCGCACCCTTTAGACGCTTGGCGCGCGCTTTGATGTAGCCGTTCTCGACGTCGATGTCCGCACCGAGCGCCTGCAGGCCGCGGATGTGCTGATCGACCGGACGCGACCCGATCTGGCACCCCCCGGGAAGCGAGACCTCGGCCTGGCCGAAGCGCGCGACCAGCGGCCCCAGCACCAGGATCGAGGCACGCATGGTTTTCACTAGCTCGTATGGCGCGAAATAGCGATCGGCCGGACGCGGGTCCACTTGGATCTTCATACGATCGTCCAGCACCAACTGCACGCCCATCTGGCCGAGCAGCTCCATGGTGGTGGTGACGTCGTGCAGGTGCGGAACGTTGCTGATCGTGACTGGCTCGTCGGCCAGCAGGCAGGAGGCGAGAATCGGCAACACAGCGTTTTTCGCGCCGGAAATACCCACTTCACCGCGTAGCGGCTCACCGCCGCTGATCAGGATTTTGGCCATCGGGAATCCTTGAAAAAAGCGAGGCCGGAGTTGGCTGCGCCGCCGTTATCGGCGCGCAGCGACTTCTTCCGGCGTCAAAGTCTTGAGCGCGAGCGCGTGAATGGCGCCCCCCATGAGATCGCCCAATGTGGCGTACACGAGGCGATGGCGCGCCAGGGGCAACTTGCCCGCAAACTGCGCGGCCACCACTTCGGCCTCGAAATGCACCCCATCGTCACCCTGCACGCTCGCCTTTGCGCCGGGCAGGCCGGTTTCGATCATTGCCTGGATGCTGGCTGCGTCCATCGGTTTTCCAAATGCTGAAATGCTGAACGCCGGCTCCCACTTGGTTCAGGGCGAGCCATTGGCGTCGGGCATCAAGATAGAATGCGAATATGCCATGTTAATGGAAATCCGCTGTCGCAGAAACGACACCTACGTCGATTCCCTGTCCAGCTGCCCTCGAGGACGCATGAACGCACCCATCGCCAAAGCCAAATCCACCCGCGTGGATGCCGCCGCCATCGTGCGCAGCGCGCGCACGGTCATTGCCACCGAGGCGGCCGCCATCCGTGCCTTGGAGCCGCGTATCGACCAGACCTTCGTCGACGCTTGCCGGCTGATCCTGGGTTGCAAAGGGCGCGTGGTGGTCACCGGCATGGGCAAGTCCGGACATGTGGGGCGCAAGATCGCCGCCACCCTGGCCTCCACCGGCACGCCGGCTTTCTTCGTTCACCCTGGCGAGGCCAGCCACGGCGACCTGGGGATGATCCTGCCGCAGGACGTGGTCCTTGCCCTGTCCAACTCGGGCGAGACGGACGAGATTCTTTTCATCCTTCCCGTGATCAAGCGCCAAGGAATTCCCCTCATCGCCATCACCGGCAACCCGGATTCCTCTCTGGCAGGTCAGGCCGACGTGCATCTGGACGCCGGCATTTCCGCCGAAGCCTGTCCGCTGGGCCTTGCCCCGACCGCCAGCACGACGGCCGCCCTGGTCATGGGCGACGCCCTGGCTATCGCCCTGTTGGAAGCCCGCGGGTTTACCTCCGAGGACTTCGCGCGTTCCCATCCGGCGGGCAGCCTAGGGCGCCGGCTGTTGCTGCACATCAGCGATGTGATGCACACCGGCACGGGCGTCCCCACGATCTCCCCCGACGCGAGCCTGACCGAAGCATTGATGGAAATGACCCGCAAACATCTGGGCATGACGGCGGTGGTCGACCATGACCAACGTCTGCTGGGCGTCTTCACCGACGGCGACTTGCGCCGCGCGCTCGACGATGACGGTGTGGATCTGCGCAGCGCACGCGTCAGCGATCTGATGACGCGCGGCCCCAAGGTGATCGGTGCCGACAAGCTCGCCATCGAAGCGGCGCAGCTCATGGAGAAGTACCAGATTCACGCCCTGCTGGTGGTCGACGATACGCAACGCGTTGTGGGCGCCCTGAATATTCATGACCTGCTGCGCGCGCGCGTGGTCTGACGGAACCCATCGCTCCATGGAATATCTTTCCAACCTCCCTTCCGATGTCGTCGCCCGCGCCGCCAAGATTCGCCTGGCCGCATTCGACGTCGACGGCACACTGACCGATGGCCGCCTGTGGTACAGCGAAAGCGGCCACGAAACCAAGGTCTTCCACGTGCACGACGGCCTGGGTCTTAAACAGCTGCAGGCGCATGGCGTGCAAGTGGCCATTGTCAGTGCGCGCATCAGCCATCCGGTCGCCCTGCGCGCGGAAGAACTGAACATCGCCCACGTCTATCAAGGCCAGTCCGACAAGCGCGAATGCCTGCGCCAGATCCTGGAAGCACTGAACCTACAGCCGGAGCAAGCCGCTTTCGTGGGCGACGATCTGCCCGATCTGCCTGCCATGAGCGTCGTCGGCTTGGCGGTGGCGGTGGCCAATGCGCACCCTTGGGTGGCGCAGCGCGCGCATTACCAAACGCGCCTGGGCGGCGGCAATGGAGCCGTGCGCGAAGTGTGCGACCTCATTCTTCACGCGCAGAACAAAAGCACCGCCGAACGGGAGCATTGGCAGTGAATTTCCGCCAATACCTGCGCGACAACCGCGTCAATGTCGCCATCGTGCTGCTTGCGATCGCCGCGCCGGCAAGCTGGATGTTGCGCAGTTGGGTGGTGGGCGCGCCGCCGGTCAACGACTTCGTCGGTCCGCCCATTTCCGACTACGTGCTTTACAACTCCAAAGTGTGGAGTTACGACGTCGACGGTCTTTTGAGCCTCAACATGACCGCGCCGCGCATCGATCGTCGCGAGGGCGATGAGTCGCTCTATCTCAATGCGCCCGTGTTCGAGCTCATTTCGAAAAAGCCCGGCGTACCGAACTGGCAGGGCAACGCACCCTTTGGCCGGGTCAACAAAAGCGGTACCGAAGTGCATCTGGACGGCGCGGTGTACATGCACCGCCCTGCCTATCCGCAAGGCCCCATGGCAACATTATGTACTTCCAATGTCACCGGCTGGCCGAAAGAGAACCGCATGCAGACCGCGGACGCAGCCACGATGACGCAAGGCGCAAGCGTAATGAACGGCGTGGGCATGCGTGCCAGCCTCAACGATAACCATCTGGAGTTGCTCCATGACGTGCACGGCACGCTTTATTCGAGCCAGAACAACGCTACGGCTAAGCCTGTTGATTGCCGGGCTATTGCTTCTGCAACCGGCACTAGCAAGGCAGGATGACCGCAACCAGCCGATCCATGTCGTGCACGCGGACAGCTTCGACGG
>Ga0335072_10013715_pt1 | contig 11537 bp, 10 predicted proteins | sample Lox_Sample_21_FD_206725 | JGI IMG/M metagenome (GOLD analysis project Ga0335072, IMG submission 206725) | Soil microbial communities from Loxahatchee National Wildlife Refuge, Florida, United States - Lox_Sample_2.1 | ecosystem: Environmental > Terrestrial > Soil > Wetlands | place: USA...
AAACGTGCGTGATGAGATGCCCGTCGTCTGGCATACGTTGCGTTATAGCATCCCCGCATGATCCCGCAGGAAGTCGCCGAGCTGACGCCGGCTTTCTTTGCCGAGGCGCTGCAACGTGACGTGGCTCCCGCCGAGCTCGTCGACCAGCATTCCGGCACCACCGGCCGGTCGCGTTTTCGGCTCAGCGGTGACCCCACGCTGCCGGCAACCGTTTTCGTCAAATTGGCGCCGTTCGACGCGAGGCAGCGCAAGTTCGTCGCCGCCGTGGGCATGGGCGTCGCGGAGGCGCGCTTCTACCGTGACTTGGCGCCGGAAGTGCCGGTGCGTGTTCCGCGCCCGTACCACGCCGGCACCGACGGCGAGCGCTATGTGATGGTGCTCGAGGACCTGGAAGCGTCGGGCTGCCGGTTCCCCGGTCCTGGGGATCCTGACATCGAGCGCCGCGGCGGGGACATCGTCGAGCAACTTGCCGCGTTGCACGCAAAGTATTGGGAGTCAACCCGATTCGATGACGACCTGGGCTGGCTCGCGAGGACCGGCGCGGGTATTTCCGGCGGCGGGGGGCGACGATGTTCGTGCAGATGGCCGTCGACACCCTCGGCGACGATCTCGACGCGTCGTTTCACCGGATCGCCGACTACTACCTTGCCAACGCGGCAGCGATCGTGCGGCTGTGGAATTCCGGACCGCGCACCCTGATCCACGGCGATCCGCACATCGGCAATCTGTTCGTGGACGTTGCCGACGGCGATCGCACCGGCTTTCTCGATTGGGGGTGCTGGGCCGGGCGCCCGGCATGCGCGACGTCGCATACGTGCTGTGCAACTCGATTCCCGGAGAGGTGCGTGCCGCCAACGAGCACGACTGGCTGCGGCGCTACTGCGCGCTGCTCGGCGAGGCCGGTGTGACGCTGACCGAGGATGACGCGTGGCGGCAATACCGGCTGTTCGCCGTCTACTCTTGGGTCGCGGCCACGTCGACGGCGGGCATGGCGTCGAAGTGGCAGCCGCTCGAGATCGGTGTAGCCGCCACCCGACGGACAACGCAGGCGTGCACGCAGCTCCAATCGGTCGAGCTGTTGGCAGAACTGATCTAGTCGGCCGGGTTCTTGGCGGCGGTGATCGCCGACCGCACCGCGGAAATGCATTCCGCCGCATCGGCTTCCGGGCCTAGCCCGATGTAGAAGCTGCCGGTCTGCTCACCGGGGAAGCCGGTCAGCGTGAATCCAGTCCCGTCGATCGCGGCAGACGTCAGCGCGCCGGTCAGGCCAAGCCCGGTAGCCAGCGACGCCTGCGCCAACGGTAACGACAAGACCGAGGTCCCCCGCTTCGCGCCGTCGATGGCCACCAGCACTTGTGTCGGGTGCAGCACCACAACCGTGCAGTGTTCGTCGTCGGGATCGGACGGATTCGCACGGCGCTTCAGCAGCTTCCCGAATCCCGAACTGGCGGGCGGGTTTTCGCTGTGGGTCAGCCACGCCCTGACACTCCGGAGGTCGATCTCGCGGGACTCGGCGTGTTCGGCCAACTTGTCGCGTATCGGGCCTGAGAGCTCGTCGAGTTGCACCGCCCGGGTGTGGCGCACGTACATCGGCATTGCTGGCATGGGTGAATCTTGCCCGATGCCGTTCGGGGATGGTCGACTAAGTCGGGTCGAGCAGAGGAGTCGTCGGGATGACCGGGTTGCGGGTTGGCGTGATGAACAACACGATCAACTCCCGCTACGGCCCCAAACCTCCGGTGCAGGCCGACTACCTGACCGCCGCTGCCTGTGGGGCCGACTCCTTCTGGGTGGCCGACCACCTGCAATCGGTGCTGCCGCCGTCGATGTGGACCCCCAAGCACGTGGGCGCCGCCAAGGTGATTCCCAAGATGGATGCGCACCTGGAGCCGTGGACGATCCTGGGATATCTGGCCGGTCACAACAAGGTTGGCCGGATGCGCCTGGGCGTGGCCGTCACCGACACCGGTCGGCGCAATCCCGCCGTGACCGCACAGGCGGCCGCGTCACTGCATCTGCTGACGCGCGGCAAGGCGGTGCTGGGCATCGGAACTGGTGAACGGGAAAGCAACGCGCCGTACGGCGTGGACTGGTCCAAGCCGGTGGCGCGGTTCGAGGAAGCCGTGGCCACCATCCGCGCCCTGTGGGATTCCAACGGTGCCCTGGTGAGCCGGGACTCGCCGTTCTTTCCGCTGCACAACGCGACGTTCGCGCTGCCGCCCTACCGGGGCAAGTGGCCGGAGATCTGGGTCGCCGCGCACGGCCCGCGGATGATGCGCATCACCGGTCGCTACGCCGACGGGTGGTTCCCGGGGACAACCCGGGCTGACGAATACGGCGAACAACTCGGCCTGGTGCGGACGGCGGCGTCGGACGCCGGCCGCGACCCGGCGGCCGTCACGCCCGCACTGATCCGGTTCATCGTCACCGGCCGGTCCCGCGACGAGATCGACGAGGTGGTGGAGTCCGAAATCGCGAGAATATTCACCCTCAACTGCTCGGGTGAAGCGTGGGCACGGCACGGCGCCGAGCATCCGCTGGGCGCCGACTTCACCGGCTCGCAAGACCTCATACCTCAACTGATCGACGAACAGACCGCGCTGGGTTACGCCGCGAAAGTCCCTCGCTCGCTGGTGGAAGAGTTGTTCGCGGTGGGAACGCCGGACGAGGTCGTGGAGCAGCTAGCGGAGTTCCACGACCGCGGCATGCGTTACCTCGTGGTGGGAAACGCCGGCGCGATCCAACCGAGTCTGCGCAGGAGCGCGGCCAACACCGCGCCGTACATCAAGGCCGTGCGAGGGCTGAGAAAGCTGGGAGAGAATCGATTTCGCTGACTAAGGAGCACGATCGCAATGCCGATGATCGACGTGACGTATGTGCGTGATTCGTTGCACGACGAGGCGCTGGGCAGGCTGGCCGACCAGTTGGTCACGGCGTTGCTGCGCGCCGAGCGCGCCCCCGACACCCCATTCATGCGCGACAACACTCTGGTCTACCTGCACGCGCTGGAGCCCGCGGCCCAGTTGGTGGGTGGCCGCCAACCCGGCCCGCCCCGATTTCGCGTCGACCTGACGGTGTTCGGCGGCGCGCTGTCGAAGGACCGCAAGGAACAACTCGTCGCCGACGTGCACGCGGCGGTCTGCGCTGCCGCCGACATCGATCCGCAGGGTCCGCGCGCGTATCACGTGTGGTCGCTGATTCACGAGATACCCGAGGGCAATTGGGCCGGGGCCGGCAAAGTCGTTTACTACCAGCAGGTGAAGGGGCTTGTCGCGGAAGGCTTGGACGACCAGGAGGGGCCGAATTGACGGACACACACGGCCGCGTTGCGGTGGTGACCGGCGGCGCGTCGGGCATGGGTGAAGCCACCTGCCACGAGCTGGGCCGACGCGGCCTCAAAGTCGCCGTGCTCGACGTCGACGGCGAGGCCGCGGGCCGGGTCGCCGAAGAGTTGCGCTCGGCGGGCGTCACGGCGTTGGGCGTGGAGGTCGACGTCACCGACCGCAGTGCCGTGGAGGGGGCGTTCGCCACGGTGCGGGCCGAACTGGGGCCCGTCGCCGTGCTGGTGACGAGCGCCGGCAAGACCGGCTTCTCGCGTTTCGCCGACATCACCGTCGAGGCCTGGTCGGAGATCATCGACATCAACCTGACCGGAACATTTCACTGCTGTCAGGTGGCGCTGCCGGACATGGTGGCCGCGGGCTGGGGCCGCGTGGTGATGATCTCCTCGTCGAGCGCACAACGCGGCTCCCCCTACATGGCGCACTACGCCGCATCCAAGGGTGCCGTCATCACGTTGACCAAATCGCTTTCCAGCGAGTACGCGTCGAAAGGGATCACGGTCAACAACATCCCTCCCTCAAGCATCGATACCCCGATGTCACGCCAGGCGCAGGCCGAAGGCAGGCTGGGCTCACCGGAGCAACTGGCCAAGCGTATCCCGGTGGGCCACATGGGTTCTTCCGACGACGTCGCGGCCGCGGTGGGCTTTCTGTGCTCGGAGGAGGCGGGATTCATCACCGGTCAGGTGCTTGGCGTCAACGGTGGAGCAGTGGTGTGAAAGGAGCCGAGGCATGAGCGAGATCCAAACCGTCGATGCGAACGGGCTGACATTCGCGTATCTCGAGGAGGGCACCGGGCCGCTGGTGCTCATGCTGCACGGGTTCCCGGACACCGCGCATACCTGGGACCACCTTCGTCCGCTGATTGCCGCCAAGGGCTTTCGCGCGGTCAGCCCGTTCATGCGCGGATACCATCCGTCGGGGATCCCGGATCGAGACGCCGACCAGGAGACCCTGGCGCGCGATCCGCTGGCGTTGATCGAAGCGCTCGGCGCGCCTGACGCGGTCGTCATCGGTCACGACTGGGGGGCCGCGGCGGCATACGGCGCCGCCGCGCTCGGCCCGGATCGGGTGAAAAAGCTTTTCGTTATTGGCATTCCGCACCCGGCGGCGCTCAAGCCGTCGCTGAAGAAGCTGTGGGGCGTCCGCCACTTCGCGGTCTACAAGTTGCCGGGAGCCCCAGACCGCTTCGCGCGCAACGACTTTGCTGCGCTTGCCGCCATCTGTCGGCGCTGGTCCCCGCAGTGGAATCCCGACCCGGCGGAGTTCGACGCCGTGCGCGCCAGCTTCTCAAACCGGGCCAGCCTGAATGCGGCCTTCGGCTATTACCGCAAGCTCTCCCCCATCCCCAGCGCATCGCTGAAGGCGCGAATCACCGTGCCGACGGTCGTGTTTGCCGGTCTCCACGATCCGATAGCCGCGCCGTCGGACTATCGCGGCGCCGCCCGGATGTTCGAGAACGAGTACATCGTCGAGGAGGTCCCGGGCGGGCACTTCATGCATCGTGAGCACCCCGAGACGTTTGCCGAGCGACTCCTGGCACATCTGTGATTCCGACTTTTGCGCATTTTGCTCATCGGCGGTGGTAAGGTCTCTCCATGGCTCACAGGGGCCGGGTCAACTTGCGGCTTGCCACCCAGATTGTGTTGCTGCAAGTCGCCATCGTGACATTGACGTTGGTCATCGCGTTCGCGATGTTCGCCGAGTTCAACCGCCAGCGCCTATATAGCCAGTACAGCAACCACGCATTGGACATCGCGCGGGTAGTGGCCACCGCCCCTGTGGTACTCACCAACATCTCCCGCTATGACAACGTCCCGCTGGACCCCGGGCCCGAACTCGTCAACGAGCTGGCGAACGGTCCGCTGCAGACCAACGCGCTGCGCGTCAAGGCGCGCACCGAGGTGATGTTCGTGGTAATCACCAATACCGAGGGCGTGCGGCTGGCACATCCCGATCGCGCCAAATTGGGTCAACGGGTTAGCACCGATCCCAGCATGGCGCTGTCCGGACGAGAACAGGTGGTTCGTCAATCCGGCACCCTGGGGCGGGCGATAGTCGCCAAAGTCCCAGTGTTGGAGCCGGGTTCCAACCGCGTGTTGGGCATGGTCAGCGTGGGCATCTCCACGCTGGAGATGCATAACCAGTTCGTGCACAACCTGTTCGTCTTGGCCGGGTTGGGAGCGGTGGCGATGCTGGTCGGCGCCGGCGGCACGGCGGCCCTGGCCCGACGGTGGCGAGGGCTGACCCACGGTTTGCGACCGACCGAAATGACCGAGCTGTTACGCGCCCAGGCTGTGGTGCTGGAAGGTATCGGCGAGGGCGTGCTGGCGGCCGACACGTCGTGGAAGACCACCTTCGTCAACGACAAGGGGTGCCGACTGCTTGACATCGATGCCGAAACCGGCAAAGACGTCGACGAAATCGGGCTGACCCCACGGGTGCTCGACGTATTCAAGGCCGCCGATTCGGCGCCCGTGCTGGCAACGGTCGGTGAACGGGTCGTCGTGGTCTCGGCGCGGCCGGTGTCGCGCGACGGACGCGAGCTGGGGACCGTTCTGGTGGCCCGCGATCGAACCGATGTCGAGTCCCTGACCCGGCAACTCGATGCGGTGCAGCTGATGAGCACGGTGCTGCGCGCGCAGCGCCACGAATTCGCCAACCGTCTGCATCTGCTGAACGGGCTGCTGCACAGCGGTCACGTCGACGAGGGATTGGAATATCTGGAAGAGCTCCTCGGGTCGGGCCCGCTGGGATCCGCGATACCGGGTATCGACACCATCCGCGATGCCTTCCTGCAGGCATTCCTGGCCGCCAAGGCGGCGTCCGCCAGGGAAGCGGCCGTCAACCTGAAGATCGGTGAGAACACCCTGGTGACTGGACGGCTGGTATTGCCTGTCGACGTCACCACCGTTTTGGGTAACCTGCTGGACAACGCGATCGACGCGGCGCGGTTGGGCAAGAACCCCATCAAGGAGGTGGAAGTCGAACTGCTGCAAGAAGGTTCGACATTGCATGTGATAGTCAGCGACAGCGGCGACGGTGTGGCACCCGAGTTCGTCGACGATCTGTTCACCGAAGGCAGAACGACCAAGCCGGATTCCGGGATACCGGGCGGCCGGGGTCTGGGGCTTGCCTTGTCGCGCCAGATCAGCCGCTCGCTCGGAGGCGACCTGTGGTTGTTCAGCTCGGGTGACACCGACGGGGAGCCCCGGTTGCCGGGCGCGGAGTTCATGGCCTGGCTGCCAGGCGTGCTGGAAGAGATCGAGGAGGAGGCGCAATGGGCGATGCAGACCTGACGGTGCTGGTGGTCGACGACGACTTCCGCGTCGCCAACATGCACGCCGAGGTCGTCAACACATTTCCCGGCTTCTCGGTGAGTGGCACCGCCAACACCCTCGCGGCCGCGCGAAAGGCCCCGGAAGTCGACCTTGCCCTGGTCGACGTCTACCTGCCGGACGGGTCCGGAGTCGACTTCGTCCGCGAACTACGCGGCGACAGCATGATTTTGTCGGCGGCGACCGAGGCGGTCACCATCCGCGCCGCCATGGCCGCCGGGGCGCTGAGCTACCTCGTCAAGCCTTTTCCGACCACCGAGCTCGCCGCCCGCCTGGCGGGCTATGCTCGGTACCGCAAGATCCTGGCCCGCGCCAACCTCAGCGCCGGCGATGTGGATGCGGCACTCGATGCTCTTCGCCCCAAAATCGCCGCCCCCGCGCCCCCGACGATCGCCGCATCATCCACCAAACAGCTTGTGCTGGATGCCTTGCGAACATCGGAGCAGCCGATGTCGGCGGCGGAGGTCTCGTCGGCGATCGGGATATCACGGGCAACCGCGCAACGGTATCTGGCGTCGTTGGCGACCGCCCGCCAGGTCAAGGTCGGGCTGCGTTACGGCACCACCGGCCGGCCCGAGCAGGAATTCGCAGCGAACGAGCAGCGGCCAACTCGTCCCACCCGCTGACGGCCGGGTAACTCCCGCCATACGCTCGCCGAAAAGCGCCAGCTCGTCGAGCAGATCGACGAGCTGGCGCATTTTCTTCTCACATCCCTGCTATTTCGCGCCGGCGACCGACGGACGACGAACTTTCTTGTCGTGCTGGGCAAGTGCGCGCCGCCGGCGAGCCGCCGAACGGTGAATGTTGTCGACAGCCAAACGATGAGAGCAGTCCTCCGGATTGTGGCCGGTGACCGGCTGGACCGGAGTTTCGACAGTGCCGGGCACCGCTTCGGTGCTGTCGGTGCTGTCGCCCTTGACCGCTGCGGTCCGGTGGGCCAGGGTGGTGCGAATTGCCTTGGAGGGCCACCAGTTCGCCTTCCCGATCAGCGCCGCCATGGCCGGCACCGTCACGGTGCGAACCACGAACGTGTCGATCAGCAGGCCCATGCCGACGATGAACCCGATTTGGGTCATGGTCGTAAGGCTGCCGAACACCAGGCCGAACATCGATGCGGCGAAGATGAGGCCGGCCGAGGTGATGACCCCACCCGTCGAGCGGACCGCACGAATGATGCCGGAGCGGATGCCGACGCGCGACTCTTCGCGAATTCGCGTGATCAGCAACAGGTTATAGTCCGCGCCCACGGCGACCAGCACGATGAACGCCACTGCCTGCACACTCCAGTTCAGCGGCTGCTGCAGTATCCACTGGAAGAAGATGACTCCCACGCCCACCGCCGACATGTACGAGATCACCACGGAGGCAATCAGGTACAGCGGTGCCACGATCGCCCGCAGCAACAGGATCAGGATGAGCAGCACGACCAGCAGCGTCATGACGATGATCAGGTGAAGGTCGTGGTTGTAGTAGCCGCGCATCGCCTGGTACGTCGCGGTCGTGCCGACGATCGAAATCGACGCATCCGCAAGGGAGGTGTTCGGCTGCGCACTGCGAGCCGCGTCGAGAATCGATGTCACCTGGTCCATCGCGGCCGGGCTGAACGGGTCGAGTTTGGTTTCGACCAGGTAGCGCACCGAATGGCCGTCGGGCGAGAAGAACATCTTCGCGGCCTTCTTGAAGTCGTCCGACGTGAGCACCTGGGGCGGAATGTACATGCCCGCCATCGCAGGTGTTGTGGCGTCGCGCTTCATCGACGTCAGGAACTCTGCGGCCTGGTTCATGCCCACACCCATCTTCTTCACCTGGTCGACGAGCATCCGCACACCGTCAGCCAGCCGCCGGCTGCCATCGGCCAGCTGCTCGGAAGCCGTCTGCATTTGCGCGATCTTCTGCGTCATGCCGGCGGTGCTGCCACCCATGGACCGCAGGCTGCTCGATGCCGCTGCCAATTGCGCGGTCAGACCCTGCATTGCCCCTTGCAGACTTTGCAGCGCGCCGGTGTTAGCACCCTGGGCGAGCTGTTGGAGCTGGGCGCGCGCGGCGCTGCAGGACGGGTCGACGTTGCACAGCGGCATGTTGTTCAGCGCGTTGAGCATCGGGCCCACTGCGCCGGCGGCGCCGTTGACGGCCGTGGCAGCGGATCCGTTCGCGAGCCCGCGTAGGTTGTCCAGCGTCGTGGCCGCCGCGCCAAGCTGCTGCTGCACCTGCGCCAGCGTTGCGGTCATCTGGGTCATCGGCCCGCTGGCGTTACGGATTTCGTCGCGCACCTGGGCGAGGGCTGCCGCCAGTTGGTCAGCGCCATTGGTCAGCGCGTCGAGGTCTGCGCTTCTGTCGCTGATCTGTGTCGAGGCGTCTCCGAGCTTGGACCCGACCTCTCCGGCCTGATAGCTCACCTTCGCCTGGTCCAGCGGCTGGCCGGTGGGTCGGGTGATGCCGCGCACCGCAGCGATATTGGGCAGCTGCGACACACGTTGCGCCATCTGGTCCAGGTCGGCCAGGGCCCGCGATGTCCGCAGGTCCTGCGACGAGCGGACGTAGATGTATTGCGGCAGCAGCGTGGCCGTCGAAAAGTGGTCGGTCATCGTGTTAAAGCCGACGTTGCTCGGCGCCGACTCCGGCAATTGCAGGCGGTCGTTGAAGGTGGGCTGCAGGAACGCCGCGCAGCCCGCCAACACGAGCAACAGCGACAGGCTGACCACCAGGTGCGCTTTGGGACGACGAACCAGGTGGATCGCCGAGCGCTGCCACATGCGGCCGGTGAGGGCCGCTCGTGGCGTGATCCAGCCGCGTCGACCGGTGAGCACCAGTACGGCGGGCAGCAGCGTGACCGCGGCCAGGAACGCGATTCCGATCGAAACCGCAAGTGCCGGGCCGATACTCGTGAACGCGGGCAGCTGGGTGAAGTACATGCCGAGGAAGGTGACGCCAACGGTGGCTGCCGAAGCCGCGATGACCTCGCCGATGGAGCTCAGTGCTTTCTTCACCGCCTGGTCGGAATCAATGCCGGACCGGATGTACTCGTGGTAGCGGCTGATCAAGAAGACGGCGTAGTCGGTGCCGGCGCCCGCGATCATCGCCGTCATCAACGCGATCGTCAGCGGCGAAACCCCGAGCCCGATCTGTGCCAGCCCGGACACCACGCCCTGGGATGCACCCACCGAAGCTCCGATGACGATCAACGGCAGCAACACGGTCACCGGTCGCCGGTAGATCACCAGCAGGATGATCAGCACCAGCGCGATGGTCACCATCTCGATGACGTGCATATCGGTGGCGGTCACGATCGACATGTCGCCGACCATGGCGGCCTGCCCGGTCAGCTGCGCGGTCACCGAAGTACCCGCGGTGGACTTTTTCACGATCTCGGCGATTCGTTGGTAGGACTGCGAGGACTGCGGGGATCCGATAGGTGCCTTCAGGATCGCCACCATGTACTCCGCCTTGTTGTCCTTGCTGACCATCAAGGCGCGCAATGGGGGCGTGGTGATCATGTCCTGCACGCCGGATACGTCGTTGGTCTCGCCGCGCAATGTGGTTGCCAGCTTGCTGTAGACCTCGTCATCGGCGGGCTGCAGTCCCTTATTGTCGGTGAGCACCACGACCAGGACGTTCTGCGCGGATTCACCGAAGTCCTTGGCCATCTGCTCGGCCGACGCCATGGCTTCCGGCGGCAACAGCTGAGCTTGCTTGCTCTCGACGACCTTCGTCAGCGGGGGGAAGGCCACGGCCAGCACGGCTACCACAGCGATCCAGCCGGCGATGACGAGCCAGGGCGCGCGCACGGCGAAGCGGCCCAACAACGAAAAGGCGTTGAAATGCGGCTTGGCAGGTAGCGCCTTTGCTGCGGCGGACTTTTTGAACATCGTGAAATCCCTCATTCGTGTCAGGGCGGGCAAAAAGGAGCGCCGGCGCTGGCGATAATTGCTTTCGCGCGGCGGATCGTGCGGGTAATTCGGTTATCTGGTTGAGACCGAACGTACGGCGCCGCGGGTACCGGTGTCGCGCTTGTGGGCGATAGTCGGAGTAAGCACCGATTTCCTGGTTTTGCGCATTATGCTCGCCAGCCCGCGGGACTCCTACGTACGTGCAGCTGGGCGACCCGGCCGGCCGGCTCGCGGCGCGTAATCGGCCAGCCGCTGGTGGCGGGAAGCCCGAAGTCGTCCACCGTGCGCCACAGGATCCGCCGCAACTCGTCATTCGAGTTGGACCGGCCCGGCTGATACCCCAGGACCGAGACGAAGACCTGTCGACCCAGTCTTCCCGCCACCACCGCCAACATTCCGCCGGTGCGGTCCATGACCGCCCTGGTCACACCCAGGTTGTAGCCCTTAATGGCGAAGCAGTCGGCGTCCGTCCCGTCCGGCCGATACACGGCCGGGTCGATCGCACCGAGGTTGGATGAGGTGATGGTGGTCGCACCGCCGGCGGCCAGCCCGATCATTCGCCTGGCCAGCCACTCGGGGACCAGAGGAGTAATCGGCAGCAGTGCCAGCCGTTCGTCGGGGAACTCTTCCCGGCGGGTCAGGGCTAGCTTCGTTGCGGCCCGGATCCCGCGCAGGTCCGTCGTCGCGTCTGCAATATCGACAGGGACCTCGACAGGCGCCACGGCGTTGGCGCGGGTATCGCCGGCGGTGCGTTCGTTGACGGGCATGCTCAAGGTGACGGACCCGTCGGCGTTGACCCGTCCCATCCGCTGACCGAGCCGGGCCGCCAATCCCGCGACCAGGGAGTTGCTGGTCCCCCCCAGCGAGTGTGCGCGGGCGTCCCACTCGTCGGCATCGACAAAGATCGTTGCCATCGGGAGCGACACGCGTTCGTCCGCGCCGGCGAGCGGAGCAGGCGTGTTGGTGGATAG
>Ga0335072_10013716_pt1 | contig 11536 bp, 7 predicted proteins | sample Lox_Sample_21_FD_206725 | JGI IMG/M metagenome (GOLD analysis project Ga0335072, IMG submission 206725) | Soil microbial communities from Loxahatchee National Wildlife Refuge, Florida, United States - Lox_Sample_2.1 | ecosystem: Environmental > Terrestrial > Soil > Wetlands | place: USA: Florida...
GCCGTCGGAGACCAGAATCACGGCCCGCCGGACGCGGCGTCCGCGCAGGTCGAGCGCCTGGATGACCATCTGCGGATTGCGGATCCCGACATCGACGAGCGCGACCTCGAACCGGCGCTCACGGCAAACGCGCGCCGCGGCGGCGCCGGTCACCTCCCACTGGAACTCGATCCCGAGATCGTCGAGCGCGGGTTCGAGCGTGAGCTGGAGCTCCTCGCGTCCGACTACGAGCACGCGCGAGCGGCCGGCGCTGACCGCCGCGCCGAGCACGGACCGCAGCTCGTTGGCGTCGATCGGCTTGGACACGACCCATTCGCCGGCGAGGTCCTGGCGACCCGAGAACACCGACACGAACACGATCGGAATCATCGACAGCTCGCGGTCTGAGCGGATCTGGCGCAGTACCTCGAATCCGTCCATCCCCGGCATCAGGATGTCGAGCGTGACCGCGTCGAAGTGGTCCTCGCGCAACCGCGCGAGCGCCTCCTCGCCGCTCACCGCGATCGTGGCCTGCACGTCGAGCACCGAGAGTTGGCTGGCGATCAGCTCCGCGATTTCGCGCTCGTCGTCGACCACGAGCACGCTGCGGCCACGGATCGACTCGAGCGCGCCCGGCGAATCGAACCCTGGTACGGCGGCAGGCAGGCGCACGCGAAACACGGTGCCGCGCCCGGGCTCGCTCTCCACGGAGACCTGCCCGAAGTGGAGATCGACGAGCGACTTGACGATCGACAGGCCGAGGCCGGTCCCGGGATTCGATCCGCTTCGGTTGCCGGCGCGGTAGAAGCGGTCGAAAATTCGCGAAAGCTCCTCTTCGTTCATCCCGACTCCCGAGTCCGCGACGACGATCTGGACCCACGCGCGATCGGCCTCGACGCCGACGTGGAGGTTCCCTCCCTCGGGCGTGTACAGGTGTGCGTTGGTCAGGAGGTTGGCGACGATCTGGCGCACGCGCCCGGGATCGGCGAGCGCGGGCGGGACGGTGGGGGCGACGTACGAGCTGAGGTGCTGGTTCTTGTCGAGGACACGCGGCTCCATCAGCACGAGCACCTCGTGCACGACCTCGCCGACGTCGATCGGGCGCCGGTTGATCTCAACGTGCTGGGCCTCGATTCGCGCCACGTCGAGCAGGTCGTTGACGAGCTCGACGAGCCGGTCGGTCGACTTGAGGATGATGTCGACGAACTCGCGCTGGCGCTCGGACATGCTCTCGGGCGAGCGCTGGAGCAACTCGACGAAGCCCTTGATCGAGGTCAGCGGGCTGCGGAGCTCGTGCGAGGCGGTGGCGACGAACTCGCTCTTGGCCCGCTCGAGCCGGGCGTGTTCGCTCATGTCGCGCACGGTCCACACGACGCCGGCGTCGCGGGCGCCGAGGTTGGCGGCGGTGACGGCCAGCGAGCGCCCCTGGTGGTCGATCAGCATCTCGCGCTGGAGCGCGGATTGCTCGGGGGGCAGCGGGCTGTCCTCTCCGTCCGCGAGCGTTCCGGGGGTCAGCTCGGGCACGAGCTCGGCGGCGCGCGGGTTCACGGCGACGATCATGGATGAGCCCGGCGCGGTCACGATCAGGGCGTCGCCGAGGCTTTCGATCGTGACCGCGAGGCGCCGGCGTTCCTCCTCGATTCGATTCTGGGCGGTGGCGAGGTCCTCGCCCATCTGGTTGAAGGCGCCGGCGAGGTCCTGGAGCTCGCGCGGTCCAGACGGGTTGACCCGTTGCTCGAGCTTGCCCTCGGCCAGGCTGTGGGTGGCTTGCACGAGGTCGTCAAGCGGGCGGCGCATCGAGCGGACGAGCACGGTGATCAGCGCCAGCGCGCCGGCCAGCGCGAGCACGCCGGCGACGACGATCAGGAGCAGCGCCATGCGCGAGGCGTCGCGCGCCTGGTGGCGCGCCTGTGCCTGGCGGGCTGTCTGGCGGGCCTGTAGCTGGGTCGCGAGGGCGCGGGCGGTGGCGAGGGGTCCGCCTGCCGCGGTGGCGGCCGGGAGCCGGTTGTTCGTCGCCAGCGCACGGGCCTGGTTCTCGGCCGCGATCTGGGCTTTGACGAGGCGTTCGCTGGTCGGGTCGCTGGCCGCGAGGGTTGTCGCCGTGTGGGCCGCGGTTGCGTAGGTAGATGCCACTTCGGTGCGGGCGGCCGCGGCGCTCGGTCCGCGCGCGTCGCGCAGCACCTCCTCCTCGGCGATCCCGGCGCCCGCGAGGTTGGCCGCGGCAGTCGCGAGCGACGATGTCTGCTCGAGCTTGTTTTCGTAGCTTTGGCGAGAGTTGTAGAGGCTCGCGACGCCGAGTGCGGCGATCACGGCAAGGGCGAGCGTCAACGCAACGAGCGCCAGACGCAGCGAGCGGGCGATGGAAAGACGCTGCATAGGAAGGACGTTGGGGCCTGCGGGTAGCCCGGCGTGATCGTACCCGCGGTGGTGCAAATCCAGGCATGTTGAAGCCGAGTTGTAATGGGCTTGTGGTTCGGATTGCACGGGTACCATGCGCTCCATGAGCCTTGCCAGGGCGTGGAGGCGCCACCTGCTCGGCGCGTCGACTGCCGCCTTGATCGTTCCGTCCGCGATGCTCGCGGCCCTTGTCGCGCTTGCGCTCAGCGGCGCCTTCAGCCAGGTCGGAGTGCTCGGGCAGTTGTTCGTCGGGCCGTCGCTGCCGGTCGCCGGAGCCGGGTCTGGCGCGGGTGCGGGTTCCGAGTCGGGCGCGGCGGCGAACAGGTTCGCGGCGGTGTCGCTGCCGGTGATTCCGGATTCGGATTCGGGTTCTTCGGCTTCTTCGGGTTCGCGGGCGCGCGGTGGGGTCGTGCATCGGGCGCCGACGAGCCACCCGGTGCTGACCGCGAGCCGCGGCACCGGCGTCGCCGGCGGCGCGATCGGCGGGACCGGGGGCACGGTGACCCAGGGCGCCGGCGGGTCGGGCGGTAGTTCGGGAGGCGGTGCCGGCGGCGGCTCGGCCGGGTCCGGTGGGTCCGGTGGCTCGGGTGGATCCGGTGGCGCGGGGTCGTCGCCGGGGTCCGGGTCGAGTTCACCCCCGCCTCAGCACCAGCCGACGCCGGTGGACACGGCGGTCACGGTCGTGACGTCGGTGACCCAGCAGGCGCCGGCGCCCGTCGGGCCGGCGGCGACGCAGGCGGTTCAGACGGCCGGTTCCGTGGTCGACAACCTGATCCCGCAGACCGGGCAGCCGTGAGGGGTCGACGACCTGATCCCGCAGACCGGTCAGCCGTGAGATCGATCCCCGGCGTTTCGGCGCCCTCGCCTGGGCGGGTGCGCGTCAGGCGGCCTGGAGGAGCGGATCGCTCGAGTGCGCGCCGGCCGGGACCGCCGCGCCGGCGACCAGTCGCACGCTGAAGACCGACCCGGCGCCCGGGTTCGACGCGACGTCGATCGTCCCGTCCATCGCCTCGACCAGCGACTTCGAGACGGCCAGGCCAAGCCCGTTGCCCTCGATTCCACGCGCCGGCGCATCCAGTCGCTCGAACGGATGGAACAGGCGCGTGAGCTGCTGGTAGGACATCCCGACGCCCGAGTCGATCACGTCGATGCCGACGCCGTCCGCGCCGTCGGGTCGGGAGCGGATCGTGATCGAGCCGCCGGGCCGGTTGTACTTGATCGCGTTCGAGATCAGATTGAGCAGCACCTGCTTGAGCCGGCGGGCGTCGGCGAGTGCTGACAGCGGCTCGTCGCCCGTATCGACGGTGATCTCGAGCGATTCGGTGGCGGCGAGCGGCTGGCACAGCGCGACCGCGTCCTCGATCTGCTCGGCGATATCGACCGGGGCGAGGTCAAGTCCGGCGGCGTCCAGACGCGAGACATCGAGCAGATCCTCGATCAGCGCCAGCAGGTGGCGGCCGCCGGCCATGATCTGGTCGACGCTGTGGCGCTGGGTGTCGTTGAGCTCGTCGAGCGCCAGGAGCTGACCGAAACCGAGGATCGCGTTCAAGGGGGTCCGGAGCTCGTGACTGGCCCGGGAAAGCGCCTGGCTGTTCGCGAACATGCCCTCTTATCGTCGTAGTCGGCCGAAAGCGTTAGCAGTAGTTCTCCCGAGGGGGTGCGGAGAACTACGGGGCGGTGCGTTCCAGCAGCTCTTCGGCGATCGCGAGGCTCGACGTGGCGGCGGGGGAGGGGGCGTTGCGCACCCAGGCCACGTTGCCGCTGACGCCGAGCCGGAAGTCGTCGACGAGCGAGCCGTCGCGGTCGATCGCCTGGGCCCGGACGCCGGCGAGCGCCGGCACGACGTCGTCGGTCGAGATCGAGGGGACGTAGCGCGCCACCTCGCCGACGAACACGCGCTTCGACGCCGAGCGCTTGAGCTCGCCGACACCCGCCCGCCAGTGGCGCCGGAGCATCCGCACCGTGCCCGGCCAGCGGATCGCGTCGTAGGTGTCGCGTAGGTCGAGCCGGCGGCGGTCGTAGGCATCGCGGGCCGTCGCGAGCACCGCGTTCGGCCCGAGCACGACGGTCCCGTCGACCCTGCGGGTGAGATGGACGCCGAGGAATGGGAGCGCCGGATCGGGCACCGGATAGATCAGCCCGCGGACGAGGTGGGAGCGGTCGGCGCGCAGCTGCCAGTACTCACCCCGGAACGGAACGATTCGCGGTTCGGCCGGTTCGCCCGAGGCCAGGGCCAGGCGATCCGCCTGGAGGCCGGCGCACACGATCACGCGATTGCCATCGATCACAGTGCCGTCGCTGAGCTCCACGCGGGGTGTGCGTCCACCGTTCCGGTCGACGCGGGCGACCGGCGCGCACACCCTGATCTCGCCGCCGGCCGCGGTCACCTCGGCGGCGAACGCGCGCGCGACCGCGGCGAAGTCGGCGATCGCGGTCTCGGGGGAGTGGAGCGCCGCGACGCCGCGTGCGTACGGCTCGATCGCGGTCAGCTCGGCTGCGTCGAGCCATTTGAGGCCGGGGACGCCGTTGGCGGCGGCCCGTTCGGACAGCCGCCGGAGCGGCTCGACCTCGCGCTTGTCCTTGGCCACGACGAGCTTTCCGCACGCGTCGTACGGAAGCCCGTGCTCGGCGCAGTAGTCGCGGAGCAGCGCCAGCCCGCGCCGGCACAGCCTGGCCTTCAGCGACCCGGGCGCGTAGTACAGGCCGGCGTGGACCACGCCGCTGTTGTGCGAGGTCTGGTGGCGGGCGAGCGCGGGCTCGCGCTCGAGCACGACGATCTCGGCGCCGGCCGAGGACGCGGCCAGCTGGCGGGCGGTGGCGAGACCGAGGATCCCGCCTCCGACGACGACGTAGCGCATCGCCGGCAAGACTAGAGCCGGCTCGAAAAAGCGAACCCCACGGACGTTTTTTCGAGCCGGCTCCGAATTGGGGCGTGCTCAGGAGCCGCCGAGGCCGCGGTCCTCGGCCGCCTTGTACGCGACCTGGAGGAAGTCCGACAGCGTGAGCGCGGTCAGCGTCGACGCCGTGACTCGCGTGACGCGGGGCGCGAACACGAGGCCGACGTGGAACGCCCCTGACGCCCACAGTCCGAGGCAGTAGGGGCACGTGAGCAGCTCGCCGATCGCCCTGCGGGCGCCCCCGCCGCGCGCTCGCTCCTCGACCTCGGCAGGGCCGCCGCGCCCCTGGTACTCGGTGAACGGGGCCCGGGCGAAGCTCGTGACCTTGTCCTTGGCCACCAGGCGAGAGAGCTTGTGGCTGGCGGTGCCGATCAGGACGACGTCCTGCGCCGAGACGCGGTCCGGGAGCCGGCCGGAGCGCTTGGCGGCGAACATGGCGCCGGCGAACCCGGCGTTGAGGGTCGCGGTCAGCGCCGCGTAGGTGCGGAACGGGGGCCGCTGTTCGGGCGCGGCGTAGCCCTCGAACGCCTCGCGGGCTCCCTCGTGGGCGCTCTCGCGGGCTCCGCGAGTTCGTCGGGTCAGGGCGTCAATGCTCATCTACCAAGCCGTACCCGTGCGGTCGGGCGGGAAACGGCCTCGAATATCCGATTAGGAGGGGGTTGGGGTCTCATCGCGCCGGGCAGAAGGGCTCGATGACCTGTTCGAGTGGCGAACGTCAACACCCTGCGCTCCATCTCGGCCAACGGGCGCGCCCTGCGCGCCCGGCTCCAGGACGCGGTTGCCGGCGTTCAGCGGCAGGGCGTGTGACCTTTGCCCCGAAACGAAGTATCTAAGAAGAGCGCCTCGTCGGGTAGAAGAAACGCGAGGCGATTGGCGTCTTTCTCTTTTGGCCGCAGATTTTCTAAGTGGCCGGACTTACGAAACTCATCAGTTCGATGACCGTCGAACAATGCTATAATTCGATCTGCATCGAACTATGGATGACAAGAGGACTACATTGGACAATTTTGAAGTAGATCGCCGGACTGATTCCCCCCGGTCCGGCTCTCATGAAACCCCCAGGCGCCTTCGGTCAAGCGGCACGAAGCGGCGCCCGACGACCGCGAACCGGCGTCAGACCAAGCGTCGGAGCGCGCATTCGGGCACCGGGGCCGAGACCGGCGCCGAACTGCGGACTACGACCGACACCGATCGGGGCGTGGGCGCGCTCGACTCGCTCGAGCTGTTCATGCGCAAGGCCCGCGTACACCCGCTGCTGACCGCGGCCGAGGAGATCGAGCTCGCCAAGAGGATCGAGCGCGGTGATCTCGCCGCCAAGGAGCGGATGATCAACGCGAACCTCCGGCTTGTCGTCTCGCAGGCGCGGCGCTATCAGGGCCACGGCCTCCCGATGGAGGACCTGGTCCAGGAGGGAATGTTGGGTCTGATCCGCGCGGTCGAGAAGTTCGACTGGCGGCGTGGCTTCAAGTTCTCGACCTACGGCACGCTGTGGATCCGGCAGGCGATTCAGCGTGGGCTCCAGAACCACGGTAGGACGATCAGGGTTCCGGTCCACGTATCGCAGCGCCAGGTCAAGGTGCGCAAGATCGAGAGCGAGCTGAACACCAAGCTGGGTCGCGAGCCGACCGACGAGGAGATCGCGGCCGTCGCAGGCCTCGAGCTCGACGAGGTCATGGAGCTTCGTGAGCTCAGCCGGGCGATGACAAGCCTCGATCAGCCGGTCAGCGAGGACGGCGAGACGGCGCTCGGCGATCTGCTCGCGAGCGATCGTCCCGAGCCCATGGAGGAAGTGGCCGATCTCGAGCGCGACCAGCGCGTCAACGAGGCCGTCGAGCGGTTGCCGGCGGCCGAGGCGAGCGTGATCCGGTTGCGGTTCGGTCTCGCGGGCGAGGAGCCGCGGACTCTCCGGCAGGCTGGGTCGGAGCTCGGAATCACGGCCGAGCGTGCCCGCCAGCTCGAGGAGCAGGGCCTCCGGCGTCTGGCGGCGACCGCCGAGCTCGAAGGCCTGAGCGCGGCCGCGTAAGCGCGACCGCAGACTGAATTTGGGGACGGGCCCGGGCGATTGCCTCGGGCCCGCTCTCGTTAAGCGGCCGCGCGCGTGGACGCGTCCCGCGCGATCAGGACGTCGCACGGGGCGCGGGCACACACGCGCGCGGGCAGCGAGGACGTGCTCCAGGGCGTTACTCTGCTCGCCGCGCGCGGGTCGATCACGATCAGCGCGGCCTCGGTCGCCTCGGCGACGTCGATCACGGCGTCGACGGTGTCGCCGCCCCGCAGGTGTGCGGTGACGTCGAGTCCCTGCCGGCGTAGCTCATCCGCGGCGGCACTCAGCCGCTGGTCCGCCTCGGAACGATTCGACAGCACCGGCCAGTAGCTCTCCACGAGGTGGATGTGCGCCTCGCGGGCGGCCGCCAGCCCGGCGGCGACTGCCAGCACCGGCGCGTCCCCGGCGGCGCCGTACGCGTGCGCGACGATCACGTTGGCGGGCTCGGCCGCAGGCTCGGACCGCCGGTGGGTGAAGTCCGCGACCTGGCGCCACATGCTGATCGCCGGGATCAGCAGGCCGCGCGCCGCGCCGGCGAGGATCAGGCGCAGAGACGCACTCGACTCGGCGCGTGCCGGAAGCTCGATCTCGAGCTCGATCTGTGAGCCTTCCCCGTGCCGCACGGTGTTGCCGAGGCGCTCGAGCAGCCTCCGGGCATCGGTGTTCTCGGCGAGCACGAGCGCGGTGAAGCGCTCGACGCCCTCGTCGCGGGCACGCTCGACGAGACGCTCGAGCAGTTGCCCGCCGAGGCCGCGGTTCTGCCAATCGTCGGCGACGACGATCGCGCACTCAGCGACACCGTCGCCGACCCGTACGAAGCGGGCGACGCCGACGGCTTCGTCCTGGTCTCCGTCGACAGCGATCAACGCCTCGTGGTCGTGATGGTCTATGTCGGTCAGGTAGGACAAGGTTTCATCGCTGAGCTCGGCCAGCGGGGTCTGGAAACGCAGGTAGCGAGACCGCTCGGACAGCCTTTCGAACCCGGCCCGCAGCAGCTCTCGATCGGCCGGCTCGATCGGGCGAATGACCACGGAGGAGCCGTCGCGCAGGAGGGTGCGAGACGGGTCGGTCACGACGGGTCGCTCAAGACGCGCTGAGCGGTGCCCCCGCGGCCGGCGCCCTGTCGGCGGCGTGCGCGTGGTCGGCGATCGCAGGCACGAGCTGGGGCCAGGCGGCTTCGGGGAGGTCGTGGCCCATCCCCTCGATTGTCAGCAGGCGTGCTCCGGTTATCGCCTTCGCGGTCGCCTTGCCACCGGACGGGCTCACCATCGGGTCCTTCGATCCATGGATAACGAGCGTCGGCGCCTTGATCCGGCGCAGCTGCGCCGTGCGGTCCCCCGACGCGACGATCGCTCCGAGCTGGCGGCCCGACGCATCGGGGTCGTGGCCGCGGTCGTAGCTCCGCGCCATCATGTCGCGGATCCGCTCGGGGTCCTGGGGCAGCCCGGTCGAGCCGATCGTCGCGAACGTCCGCGACATGTGCTCGATGTACGCCTCGCGACCGGCGGGGGCGGGTCGCAGTAGGTATGGGTAGATCCGGAACGCCGGCTGGCCCGACCAGCGGCTGCCGGTCATCGACATGATCGACACCAGCGAGCGGACCAAGTCCGGATGCTCTGCGGCGAGCATCTGGGCGATCATGCCGCCCATCGACGCGCCCACGACGTGCGCCGGCGCTAGGTCCAGCTTCGACAGCAGTCCGGCAGCGTCATTCGCCATGTCCGACAGGGTGTAGAGAACAGGATCGATCCGGCGGGTGAGCAGCTGACGCGGTGTGGGCGGTCGCCCGTGGATCCGCGTCGAGCGTCCGGCGTCGCGGTTGTCGAACCGCACGACGTAGAAGCCGCGGTCGGCCAATTGCTCGCAGAAGTCCTCGGGCCAGCCGAGCATCGACATCCCAAGGCCCATGGTCAGCAGCATCGGCGGGTCCGACTCGCTGCCGAACGTCTCGTAGCAGAGCGTGATCGCGCCTCCGATGTCGGAGAACTGCTCAGGCATACAGCCCCTCGAACACGTCCGCGTACCGCTCGCTGACCACGTTCCGCTTCAGCTTCAGCGTCGGCGTGAGCTCGCCCGCCTCCTGCGTGAGGTCGTGATCGAGCAGCGCGAACTTCTTGATCTGCTCGACCTGGGCGTACTTGGCGTTGGCGCGGTCGAGCACCTCCTGGATCAGCTGCTTGATCTCGTCGGTTTCCACCAGCGACGCCATGTCCTCTGGTAGGCCCCGCTCCTTGGCCCACGGGGCGATCTCCTCGGGGTCGAGCGTGATCAGCGCGACCGGGTACGGGCGGCGGTCGCCGTACATCACCGCCTGCGACACCCACCGCGACTGCTTGAGGTCGTTCTCGAGATTCGCGGGCGTCAGGTTCTTCCCGCCGGCGGTGATGATGATGTCCTTCTTGCGCCCGGTGATCGTCATGTAGCCGTCATCGTCGATCGAGCCGAGATCGCCGGTCTGGAGCCAGCCGTCGTCGGTGAACGTGTCGCGGGTCGCGTCGGGGTTGCGCCAGTACTCGCGGAACACATTCGGGCCCTTGATCAGGATCTCGCCGTCGTCGGCGATCTTCAGCTCGACGCCCGGGAGCGCGCGCCCCACCGTGCCGAGCCGCATGTGCTCGAGCGTGTTGACTGTCCCGAGCGCGGTGGTCTCGGTCATCCCCCAGCCCTCGAGCACGGGCACTCCGCACGCATAGAAGAACTCGAGGATCTCGACCGAGATCGGGGCGGCGCCCGAGACGGCCTTCTCGAGCTTGCCGCCGAACAGGCCCCGGACCTTGCCGTACAGGGCCTCCTCGGCCCGGTCGTAGGCCGCGCTCAGCTCTTCGGGGACGTCCTCGCCGCGGGCGCGGAGCTGGCGGACCTTCAGACCGACCTCGACCGCTCCCCGGAGCTGCTCCTCGCTCTCGGCCATCGACAGCGCGAGCGCGTACAGCTTCTCGAAGATCCGCGGAACCGACGGGAAGTACGTCGGGGAGGTCTGGATCGTCTCGGCGATGATCTGCTGGGTGTCGCCGCCCCAGTAGACGATCCCGGTGCCGACGTCGAACGAGGCCAGCTGGATCGTCAGCGCGAACACATGCGCTAGCGGCAGGTACAGGTAGCTGAGGTCCTCCTCGGTGACGAACCCGATCTCCTGGCACATCACGCCGACCGATGCGCAGTTGCCGTGGCTGAGCACGACGCCCTTGGGTGCGCCGGTCGTGCCGGAGGTGTAGATGATCGTGTACGGGTCGCCGGGCGCGACCGCGGCGCAGCGCCGGTCGAGCTCGGCGCGGTCGCCACCGCGGGCCTGCTCCCGGAGGCCGTCGATCGAGATGTGATCGCTGGTACCGTCGCCGGCGGTGGCGGGGTCGATCAGGATGACGTGCTCGAGGTCCGTGAGGCCGCTTCTGACCTTGTCGATCTTGGCCGCCTGGCCCGCGTCCTCGCAGATCACGATCCTGGAGTCGGAGTTGCCTGCGACCCACTCGCACTCCTCGGGGGAGTTCGTCGGGTAGATCGGCACGACCACGGCGCCGGCGCGGGAGATCGCGAGGCTCGAGAACGTCCATTCCGGGCGGGTGTTCGCGAGCAGCGCCACCCGGTCGCCGACCTCGATCCCGAGACCGACCAGCCCGAGCGCGATCTCGTCGACGATCTCGGCGACCTCGGCGAACGTCAGCTCGCGCCACTCTCCGTCGCGCTGGAAGCGGACCGCGACGCGGTCACCGTGTTGCTCCGCGGCGTTGGCCGCGGCTCGTGCGATCGTCCTGTTGCTTGCCTCTACGGCCTCTGTCGCCATTGGTCAACCTCCTGCCGTCGTTACTTCCGCGATGATAGGTCTAGGCCGAGCAGCCGCTCCGCGTTTGCGAACGCGAGCTTTTCGCGGTCGGCCTCGCTGATCGGCGCGCCGAGGACGAAATCGCGGCCTTCCTCGTTGCTGCTGTACGGGTAGTCGACCGAGAACATCACCCGGTCGGCGCCGACCACCTCGAGCAGGCAGGCCAGGGGCGGGTAGGTGAACATCCCGCTGGTCGTGAAGTGGAAGTTCGCGGCCACGTAGTCCTCGAGCGGGCGCGCCAGGCCCGCCTGCTGCTGGAGCACCCGCGAGGAGCGGGCGAGGAGGAACGGCAGCGCCTCGCCCATGTGGCCGATGATGATCTGGAGCGCCGGGTGCTCGTCGAGCACTCCGCCGACGATCAGCCGCAGCACGTGCAGTCCGGTATCGACGTGCCACCCA
>Ga0335072_10013718_pt1 | contig 11535 bp, 9 predicted proteins | sample Lox_Sample_21_FD_206725 | JGI IMG/M metagenome (GOLD analysis project Ga0335072, IMG submission 206725) | Soil microbial communities from Loxahatchee National Wildlife Refuge, Florida, United States - Lox_Sample_2.1 | ecosystem: Environmental > Terrestrial > Soil > Wetlands | place: USA: Florida...
GAACTACTAACAGTCGGCACTCAGGCGCATTGCACACCAGATGCTTGCGGCCGGTAATTTCTATTCCTCTTTTGGTTGTGGTGACGCGGGTCGCCATACGCTCAAATGTGGAGCCGCCATTGGGTTCGGTGACGGCCAGTGCGCCGACCATGTCGCCGCCTGCGAGTGCGGGCAGCCAACGTTCGGCCTGGGCGGGTGTGGCGTGGGCGGCGATCGGCACGCCGCATCCGAACACGTGTGCACCGCAGGCCATCAGCAGGCCGCGATCGGCGCCGCCGCGCCCGAGCGCTTCCAACATCGAGGTGACGGCGAGCGCGCCGTGACCTTCGCCGCCGTAAGCCGCGGGCAACGCGATGCGAAACAAGCCGTCGCGGGCGAGTTCCCGCCATGCGGCGTGGTCAAACTTGGTACTGGGCTGGCGATCGGCGAAGGCGGTGCGCGCCCAATCCTCGGCATGGAGCATGCGGTTCCGCAGATCAGCAGAAGGCGAGGATGTCACGGTATGAGCCGCCGCAGGACAGACGCAATCTGTCGCGCCTGGACAAACCTGGCGGTACGGCTGAGCAAATGGCGCGCAGCAGCCATTGTAAGAGTTGGCCCCAACAAGTCCGTTACGTACTAATTAGATAACTTTAAACAGGGGTCGGTTGCAACATGTTTAGATAGTTCGCATCGGGCAAACGTGGAATTAACGATGAAATGACGATGCCTGGTTTGGTTCGTGAATTCAGTGATTTGCTCTACGACAGTTTTTATTCCTGGCGACCTGGCAGGAAGAAATAACTTGCTTGGGGGAAACGATCGGGTTGGTTCGTTGCGGCGCGCGATAGGCCAGGCCGGATCAGTTCACCGCTCCGTCGCGGCGCAAGGCGGCGATCTGGCTCTCGGTGTAGCCCAGGGAGTGCAGCACCTCGTCGGTATGCTCGCCTGCCGCGGGGGGCTGGCGACGCAGTTCCGGGGCTGCTTCCCCGAAGCAGATTGGCGTGGTGGGCAGCTTTGCCACGTTGCCCGCCGGCATGCGGATCGCCAGCATGCGCCCGTGGGCATTGAGTTGCGGATCGTCAAACAGATCGGACGGGGTTCGCACCGGGGAAAATGGAATATTCGCCTGGTCCAGCAGGCGCTCCAGCGTGGCGATGTCATGCTGCAGCGCGATGGCGGCGACGTACTCGCGAAGCGCCTGACGGTTGTTCACCCGGTCGGCATTGGTGGTGAAGCGTGGATCGGCGAACAGGTCGGAGCGATCAAATTGCTGGCAGAACGTGCGCCAATGATTGTCGGACGTTATGCCAATGAACAGTTTTTCGCCATTCCTGGTGGGAAACGTCTCGTAGATGCCCCACGCGCCCTTGCGCGCCGGCATTGGCGGCGGGGCGGTTCCGGTGGCGGCTTCGCCGGCCATGTGCTGCGCCACCAGGAAGGCGGACGATTCGAACAAGGAACTGGTGACCTTGCGGCCGATGCCGTCGCGGTCGCGCTGGCGCAGTGCGGCGAGCAAGCCGACGACGCCCATCACGCCGCCCATGATGTCGATCACGGATGATCCGGCGCGCAAGGGCTGGCCTGGCGGGCCGGTCATGTAGGCAAGGCCGGTCATGAACTGCGCCAGTTCATCGAGCGAAGGGCGGTGCTCGTATGGGCCGGGCAGGAAGCCCTTCATGGCGAGATAGACCAGCCGCGGGTTCAGTGCGTGCACCGTATCCCAGCCGAGGCCGAGCCGGTCCATCGTGCCGGGACCGAAATTCTCGATCAGCGCGTCGGCGTTGCGCACCATGTCCTTGGCGACGGCGAGGCCCGCGAGCGACTTCAGGTCGATGCAGATGCAGCGCTTGTTGCGGTTGAAGTAGACGAAGAAGCCGGTGGCAAAGCCGTGCAGGCGACGGGTGCGATCGCCGTCGGGCGCGGGCTCAACGCGGATCACGTCGGCGCCGAGGTCGGCGAGGACCATCCCACAGGAGGGTCCCATGACGGTGTGGGTGAATTCGAGGATCGTGAGATCGGCGAGGGGGGTGACGGACATGCCAGCCTATTACCGCTTCTGCGCCGGCGGCGGGAGAGGTCAGCCCGCGGCGTCCCAGGCGATGCGACCGAGGCCGCCCGGCGACATCCGCCGGTCGGTCCTGGCCGGACGTGTCAGCCCGGCCGGAGGATCAATCCCGCGCGCGAGAGAGGGCCAGGGCGAGGGTGAAGAGGCCATGCGCCGGTCCCTCACCGGAACCCTCTCTCGTGCCAGGAATGGGCGAGAAAATCCCGTTTCCCTCAGGCAATCGATGAATTGAACGCGCCGCCATCGAGCAAGAGATTGTGCCCGACGATGAAGCTGATCCTGGCGGAGCAAAGGAACGCGCAGGCATCGCCGAACTCCGCCGGATCGCCGGCGCGGCCGGCGGGATTGCCCTTCATTCTCTCGGCGACAATTTCGTCGATCGGCCGATTGGTGGCGCGCGCGGCCTCGGTGAAGCCCGAACGCAGACGGTCGGTGAGGAACGGCCCGGGCAGGATATTGTTGATCACCACGTTGTGCCGCGCCACCTGCCGCGCCAGGCCGGCGACGAAGCCGGTCAAGCCGGCCCGCGCGCCATTGCTCATGCCCAGTTCGGGGATTGGCGACTTCACCGACGCCGAGGTGATGTTCACGATACGCCCGAACTTCCGTTCGATCATGCCGTCGATCACCGCCTTGATCAGCATGATCGGCGTCAGCATGTTGCCGTTGACCGCCTTCTCCCAGTCTTGATGACCCCATTCGCGGAAATCGCCGCGCGGCGGGCCGCCGGCATTGTTCACCAGGATGTCGGGTTGCGGGCAGGCGGCGAGCGCGGCCGCCCGGCCCGCTTCAGTGGTGATGTCGCCGGCGACGGGGGTGACCTTCGTGCCGGTCTCCTTGCGGATTTCGTCGGCGGTGCGTTCCAGGTCGGATGCGGTGCGGGCAGTGATCACCAGTTCGACGCCTTCGCGTGCCAGCGATGTGGCGCAGGCGCGGCCAAGTCCCTTGCTGGCGGCGCAGACGATGGCTTTTTTGCCTTTGAGACCAAGATCCATGGATCATTCTCCCCCTCGGGTATGGAACGTTGTCCGGGTATCCGGGGTCTGGGATGGCCGGTCAAGCGGCGGGACGATGTGGCCGCGGCAGGGGCGATCGGACACGTTTGCACGGGTGCGAGGTCGATGATAGATTCCGCTCATGCTGATCACACCGGCGCAGATACGAGCGGCGCGCGCCCTGTTGCGGCTGGATCAGAAGAGCGTGGCACAGGATGCCGGAATTTCCGTCGTGACGCTCCGCCGGCTGGAAGCTGACGACGGGCTGGGCAAGGTCGCCCCTGCCACAGTCGATGCGGTACGCAAGGTTTTGGAGCAAGCGGGGGCTCAGTTCATTGACCACGGCGTGCGGCGAAATACGCTCAGTGACCAGGACATCGCAGCCGCCAAGGCTCGCGTCGACGCAATCGTCGCCCGCAGTGCCGCGTTGCTGGCGCAGCATCCACCACTGACCGACGATGAGCTGTACGACGAGACCGGATTGTGACCGCGATCGTCGTCGATACGTCAGCGATCATCGCCATAGTGCGAAATGAACCAGAGAAAGACCGCTTCACCGACGTGATCCTGGGAGCGACTCCTGGCTTCATCTCCGCCGTGTCACTGCAGGAAGCATACATGGTTCTTGCAGGTCATGACGGCACTGAAGATCGCTGGAGTACGCTGCCAGAACTGATTGCGGCGTTAGGGCTGGAGATTGTCCCGCATGATGCGGCGTCGGCCCGTGCTGCCGGCCAGGCGTTCCTGCGTTTCGGTAAGGGAAGGCATCGGGCGCGGCTGAATTTTGGCGACCGTGCCTCGTATGCCATGGCGAAAGCCCATGGCCTGAAGTTGCTGTTCAAGGGGGGCGATTTTCCGGAGACCGACGTGGAACCGGCGGTATAAACCGGGCAGCCGCTCCGTTGGGAGACTTGCAATCGTTTCCGATCGCAAACCGAGGACATAACAAGCAGATTGCCGAGAGCAATACGAACTGTCGGGGCCGGACCGAGGCGTTTTGGACCAACTTGGTCGCCACTCAATCGGTGCCGGACGCATCGCCCGTTGCCTCGGCCAGCCCCAACAACTCCCGCAGCACGTAGTCCGTATGCGCCCCCGCCGCGGGTCCTGGCCACGCGACCACATCCTCCGGTGCCTCGCCGTCCAGGCGGATTGTCGGGCCGGGATGCAGCGTCGGCCCGATCAACGGATCGTCCACCCGCAGCACCGATCTGCGTGCGAGGAAATGCGGATCCTCGGCGCAATCGGCGATATCGAACAATCGCGAGCAAGGCACTTCGGCTGCTTCCAACATCGCCTCTGCCTCCCTTGCGGGATGCTGCCTGGTCCAGGCGGCGATCGCCGCATCCAGGTCTTCCCGCCGTGCGCAGCGGCCAGCGTTGGTCGCAAAGCGCGGATCGTTGGCAAGCTCGGGCCTGCCGATCGCCGCCATCAACCGCTGAAAGATCAGATCCGAATTCCCGGCTATGCACAGCCATTTCCCGTCGGCGCAAGGATAGGTGTTGGTGGGTGCAGCGGTCTCGATCGCTGCGCCTACCGGCTGGCGGATGCGCCCGTCCAGCGCATATTCGGGCAGCATTCCCTCCATCAGGCTGAACACGCTGTCCACGAGGTTCACGTCGATCACCCGGCCACGCTGGGATTTTTCTCCCGCATCGCGTTGCCACAGTGCCGCCAACAGACCGATCGCGGCGTACATGCCGGCGAGGTCGTCGCTGATCGAAATGCCGCAGCGGGGCGGCGGCAGTTCGGTGGCGCCGGGGGGATGGGCGGTCAGGTGCCGCAACCCGCCCATTGCCTCGCCAATCGCGCCGAATGCCGGTCTGTCGCGATAGGGTCCGTCCTGGCCGTAGCCGGAGATGCGGGCGATCACCAGCCGTGGATTGATTTCATGCAGCGCGGACGGACCGAGGCCCAGCCGCTCCAACTGCCCCGCGCGCAGGTTCTCCACCAGCACGTCGGCACGTGCCGCCAGTTTCAGCGCGATGTCATGCTGGCGCTTCAGATCCAGTACCATCGACAGCTTGTTGCGGCCATGGATGCTGAACCAAACGGAGTGCCCCTCTTTTGCCGCGCCCCAGCCTCGGAACGGATCGCCGCCCGGCGGTTCCACCTTGATCACTTCGGCGCCGAGGTCCGCGAGGATGCGGGTGCAGAAGGGGGCGGCGATGTAGTGGCCGATCTCCAGGACCTTCAGTCCGGCCAGTGGTCCCCGCCGTTGCGGAATTGTCTGCATACCGAATCCCATTCTTCCATGTGTCACGAAAAAAGCCGCAGAATTTTCGCCGGGCCGCGAAACTTTAACCTTTTTTTAAACAATTCTGCCCATAGTCGTTGTCTGGCCGCTGGTGATTCACCGGTGTCCTGTTTCCTCCCCGACGGTCGCGCAATCCCCCGAATCGCGCGACCCCCTTTGGGGCGGTGCGGTTCGTCCGCACCGCCCCGTTTTTTTGCCGCAAGTCGACAAATTCGACCCCTCGCTGACAAATACTTGTGCTCCGCGCAGACTGCACATGGTCTCACGGAGAGAACTCTATGCACATTTCACATCCCATCGGCCACCGGCGGCGGCGCTAATGCTGGCAACGCTCGTCGCCCTGCTGGCGGCCGCGACCATCGCGGTGCCGCTGACCCGCCGCGCCGGGTTCGGCAGCGTCCTGGGCTACCTCATTGCCGGCGTGGCCATCGGGCCGAACGGACTGCGGTTGGTCACCAATGTCGATGCCATTGCCAACATCGCCAGCCTCGGCGTGGTCATGCTGTTGTTTCTCATCGGCCTGGAGTTGCGCCCGCAACGCCTTTGGGTGATGCGCCGGGCCGTGTTTGGTCTGGGCAGCGCCCAATTGGTCGCATGCAGCGCCGCGCTGGCTGGAATGGCGCATTTGACCGGTGTTGCGTGGCCGGGGGCAGCGGTGCTGGGGACGGGGCTTGCCATGTCCTCCACCGCCATCGCGCTGCCACTGCTGGCCGAACGCATGCTGCTGCGGAGCCGCGCCGGACGGGACGGCTTCGCCGTGCTGTTGTTCCAGGATGCCGCCTTCATCCCGCTGGTCGCCCTGGTGCCGCTTGTGGCGGGCCACGTCGTGACGGACCACATGCCCTGGCGCGAGGTGGCACGGGCCGTGGGTGTCGTGGTGATCATCCTGGCCGGTGGACGCTTCCTCACTCGCCCGTTGTTCCGCGCCATCGGCGGTACCCAAACACCCGAATTATTCACGACCGTGGCTTTGCTGATCGTTACCGGCACCGCGTTATTGGCCACCGTCGCCGGGTTGTCGCCGTCGCTCGGCGCGTTCATGGCAGGCGTATTGCTGTCGGACTCCGAGTACCGCCACGAGCTGGAAGCCGACACCGCGCCGTTCGAAGGGTTGCTGCTGGGCTTTTTCTTCATCTCGGTTGGCATGTCCGCCGATGTGGGGCTCGCGCGCACCGCCCCGCTATTGCTCGCGGGCGGAACCGCCGCGCTGGTCGCAAGCAAGATCGCGATCCTGTACGGGCTCGGGCGCCTTACGCGGCAGGACAAAGCCAATGCCCTGCGCTTCGCACTGGCGTTGCCGATGGCAAGCGAGTTCAGTTTCGTGTTGTTTTCCGCGGCGGCAGCGGTGGGTGCACTTGGCCCGTTTGAAGCACGTGTCGCGACGCTGATCTGCGCGGCATCAATGCTGGTTACCCCGATCCTGTTCTCGGCCTCCGAGCGCTGGGTCGTGCCGCACCTGCGCCAACGCGTGCGGCGCGAGTTTGACAAGATCGAGGATGAAGCGAACCCGGTGATCATCGCAGGCTTTGGCCGCATGGGTCAGGTCGTGGGGAGGCTGCTGCGAATGCACGGTATCGCGTTTACCGCACTGGAACGCGACGCAGGGCAGGTGGATGTGGTGCGCCGGTTCGGCAACAAGGTCTATTTTGGCGATCCGACGCGTGCCGACGTGCTGCGTGCCGCCGGCGCGGCTGGGGCCAGACTGCTGGTGGTACTGATGGACGACATGGAGGCGGTACTGCGCGTGGTCGACGTCGCGCGCGAGAGCTTTCCCCAATTGAAGATTCTGGCGCGAGCCCGCAACCGGCGGCACGCGCATTTGCTGATGGATCGTGGCGTGGACGGGTTGGTACGGGAGACATTCCTTTCCAGCCTGGAACTGGGGGAACGCGCGCTGAACGTGCTGGGAGTCGAACCGGCCGTCGCGGCGCGGTCGGTGGCTCTATTCCGTAACCATGATGAAAAGCTTCTCGAAGCGACGCACGCGATCTACCGTGACGAGAAGAAGCTGATCCAGACGACACAGGATGCCACGGTGGAACTCGAGACGCTGTTTGAGGCCGATCGGGAGGCCGAACACCTGTGCCGCGGAGACACAGGGCAGCCAGCGGAGCAACCAAAGCAGGAAATTGCCGCGAGCGAGAGCCTGCCGGGACCATGATCCCGGAAGCGGGTGCCCGGTGCGCGGTTACCGTGCTCGGTGCTCTGGCGCGCGCGCGTGGGAACCGCCATGTTCCGGCCACTCCCACGGACCATCCACGTCCACCCCCTGGTTGCGCAGCATCTCCACGTGGTCCTCGGCGTTGTCCTGCGGGCGATAGCCGAGTTCTTCCCAGTTCGGATCGAACGTCTTGATGCGTGTGTTGTCGGAGTATCCGTTCACCACGAGGCAGCCAGGGTCCGGATGGCGCAAAGCGCAGTCCACCAGCCGCGCCACGTCGCCCGGGCTCAACCAGGTTGCCAGGGAACGCTGGTCGATCGGCAGCGTCCGGAACGTGCCGATGCGCAGCGATACCGAGCGGATGCCGTGGCGTTCAAAATACTCGCGCAGCATGGTCTCGCCGAATACCTTGAACGCGCCGTACAGGCTGTCGGGGCGCGGCGGCATGGCGGGAGTGACTTGCTCCGTGATGGGATAGCAGCCGAAAGCGTGGTTGCTGCTGGCGTAGACGATGCGCCGCACGCCGGCGAGCCGCGCCGCTTCGAACGCGTCGAACACGCCGCGGACGTTGACGCGGAACAAATCTTCAAGCGTGTAGTCGCCGCCGACGCCGGTCATGTACACGAGAGCCTGCGTGCCATGCATCATGCGTTCGAGCGCCGCTCGGTCGGCGATGTCCGCGATTATTGGTTCTTCGTTGTTTGCGGGATCCGGTATGGGGCGGATGTCGGTCAGACGCAGGTGGCGCCAGGTGGAGCGCAGGCCTATGCGCAATGCCGTGCCGATGGCGCCGGCTGCGCCGGTGATCAGCACACGATCGTTGGCGGGATCGAGCATGGCTTGTGTCCCTTTGTCGATGGGTAGGGGTGTGTGCCGACCCGGTCACCCTCGCCCCCGGCGATTCGCGCCTTGACCTGTCCCGCAAGCGGGAGAGGCTTTGCTACCTTGCTTCGCCGGCAAAGCCTCGTTGCAGTTCGGCGAGACGGGCCAGCGCGGCTTGCGGCAGTGGCCCCTTCTGCACCGCAGCCAGCGAATCTTCGAATTGTTCCGGCGTTGCCATACCGACCAGGATGGTACCCATCGCCGGGTGCGAAATGGCGAAACGAATTGCAGCTTCGGCGAGCGAGGCCGCGAAGCCTTCGTTTACCAGCGCCATCAATCGTCGTGCCCGCGCGAGGTCCGCATCGTAGCTCAGAGCAGAGCCGATCGGGTCGGGTGGGGGGCTCGCCACGGGATGGCGTTCCGCGACGCCGGACAATGCGCCGCCTGCCAACACGCGGATGCCGATGACGCCGACGCCTGCCGCCTGCGTGTGGTCGAATAAGCGGCGGTAATCCTGGGCGGGATAATTGGCCGGCAGTGCGATCGCGGCGCTTGGGTTCAGCATGTTGTAGCTCACCTGCGCGCTATCGAAATCGCCGGCATCCAGCACCTGGTGCAGTGCCGGCGTATCGCCTACCGCGGTGATGCCGAGGAAGCGTGTCTTGCCTTGCTCACGCAGCTTCTCAAATGCGGGCACGACCTCGCCGAGCACCTGTTGCACGCTGAGTGTCTCACCGCCGCCGGCGCTGGTGATCGCGTTGTGCAGATGGAAGATGTCCACGCGCTCCATACGCAATCGCCGCAGGCTGCCTTCCAGGGATTCAGCCACCGCCGCGGCGATGCGGCTGAAATCGGCAGCAGGCAGCCGTACTTTGGTGCCGACGATCGCCTCGGCTGGCTTCAACGTCGCCAGTACCCGGCCGAGGTTCTTTTCCGACTCGCCATTGCCGTATTGCACTGCCGTATCGAAATAGTTGATGCCGGCTTCCAGCGCCCGCGCGATTGCCTTGTCCTGGTCCGCGGGCGCGCCGCGCACCATCAGGCCGCCGACCGCGCCGCAGCCGAACCCGAGCAATGACACCTGCGTACCGGACCGGCCGTACTTCCGCTTTTCCATCGCGTACCTCTGCTTCGAATGGAGAACGACTATTTGTTCCCCGCCGGCTGTGCCGCTTTCGCCGAGACCGTTTGCGCGTCGCTGACACCGCTCGGCGTCGCCACCGAGACCAGCATCTTCGGATCGATGCGGCCGACCCAAAGCGGGACCCATTTCGGACCGGCCCGGCTTTGCACCAGCATCGCGACCAGATGACCGGGCGAGGTGGTGTCGTGCATCATCAGCAGCTTATTCACCTCATCGGCGGAACTCGCCGGCCGCAGCCCGATCTGCTGGATCACGTCGCCGGCGCGCAAACCCATGTTTTCGGCTTGCGACCCCGGGATCACCTGGTCGATCAGCACGCCGGTCTGGTCGCCAATTCCATAGCGATCATGATCCGCCGGGATGATGTTCGCCACGTACAGGCCGAGGCCAATCGCCTCGGCACGCGCGATGTTCTCGGGACTGGCAAGCACTTCGCTCCGCAGCGCCATCATGTCGGGCCATGGCTCGCCCTTGACCGTCATTTTGATGGTCTTGCCGTCGCGCCAAACGGCGAGGTTGACCGGCGTGCCGGGATCATACAGCGCGATGGTCCGCTGCACCTCGCGTGAATCGCGTGGGTGGCTGTTGCCGATGCCGATAACGATGTCGCCGCGCTGCAGGTTGGCACGCGCGGCGGGACTGTTCGGATCGACGCCGGTGATAATGGCGCCGTCGGTATCAGGCAGATGGAACACCTCGGCCAGCATCGTGCTGACGTCCTGCGCGTGAATGCCGATCCAGTTCGGGATGACGTGAGTCGGATCGCGCAGAATGCCAACGACAAAGTCGACATCGTTCGCGGGTAGCGCGAAGCCAAGGCCGATCGAACCGAGCGTCCGGTTGTTCGACAGCAGCGCCGTGTCGATGCCGATGATCTTGCCGGAGCAATCGAGCAATGGACCGCCGGAATTGCCGGGGTTGATCGAGGCGTCGGTCTGCACATAGTCGTCGAACGGCGTGCGCATCAGATCGCGGTTCACGCCGCTGATCACGCCGGTGCTGACGGAGGTGCCGATCCCCAGCGGGTTGCCCACCGCAATCGCCGGCTGGCCGATCTGCAACGCGTCACTGTTGCCGAATGCCAGGGTCGGCAGCGGTTCGGGAACGTTCACCTTCAGCACGGCCAGGTCGGTCTCGGCTGCCGCAGCGACCAGTTGCGCCGGCACCTGCTTGCGGTTGTGCAAGGTGACGCGAATGATAGCGGCGTCCTGGATGACGTGCTTGTTGGTGACGATCAGCCCGCTCGGATCGACGATGGCGCCGGACCCCACGAAAATCTCGAAGTGATCGTCAGTCGGTTCGCCGGCCTCGGTCTTGTTCAGCACACGAATGACCGAAATATTGACGACGGAGGGCAAGGCCCGACCGACGACATCCGCAATATTGCACTCGGTTGGTGCCGTGGCGTGGGCCGTGTCGGCAAAGTACAGCGCGGCGAAGGTGGCGAGAACAACATAACAGAGCACGCGCACGCGGCGCACGAGCCGAGCGGGTGATCGGGACAGATTGCCTGCGCCGGTGACAGGATGCGGGGCGGGGGCGAACCTCATTGCGCTTCTCCTTGGCCGGAAACGAGGACTGCCGCGGTTTTTAAGGCCACCCCGGCAAATAGCAAAAAGTCAGTTTTGCGACGGGGCGGGGCGGCCGCAATCGCCGCTGCCCGGGCGATCGGCGATCCGGGGTTATTGGCGCCGCGGCGGGCGGCGCGTCTGTGCCCATGGCTTGGCGCGTCCATGACCACAGCTTAGCCGGAATACAAACCTGCGCCCCGCGCCCGCACTTTCGCCAGCGCCACGAGCAATTCAAGCGTCGGCACTGCCACGCCGCCAAGCCGCGCCAGTTCGAGCGGCGCATCGAACATGCCATCCACTTCCATCGGCCGGCCCAGTTCCAGGTCCTGCAGAATGCTTGGCTTGTGGTCCATCGAGGCGGTACTGGCGATGCGCTGCGCGAAGTTGCGGTGCGGACGCGAGCCGAGCGCCTCGGCGATGGACGCCGCTTCCTGCATGACGCGCTCGCCGGCGGCGGCACAGGCCGGATCGGCGTAGACCGTCTTCGGCGCAGCGCCGCCCAGCACCGCCAGCGTGCCGCCGGCGAGATTGCTGATCA
>Ga0335072_10013719_pt1 | contig 11535 bp, 12 predicted proteins | sample Lox_Sample_21_FD_206725 | JGI IMG/M metagenome (GOLD analysis project Ga0335072, IMG submission 206725) | Soil microbial communities from Loxahatchee National Wildlife Refuge, Florida, United States - Lox_Sample_2.1 | ecosystem: Environmental > Terrestrial > Soil > Wetlands | place: USA...
CCTTCTCTTGTAGGGCCAGTGCCTGGCGATATATCGGCTCGGCCTCGTCATACTTGCCCTGGCTGTCTAACAGCGCAGCGAGGTTGTTCATGCTGCAAAGCGTGTCAGGGTGTTCCTTCGCTAGCACTTTCTCCCTTAAGGCCAGTGTCTGGCGATATACCGGCTCGGCCTCGTCGTACTTGCCCTGATTCTTCAACAGCCCGGCGAGATTGTTCATGCTGCTAAGCGTGTCGGGATGGTCCTTCCCTAGCACCTTCTCGCTCAGGGCCAGTGCCTGGGGATATATCCGCTCGGCCTCGTCGTATTTCCCCTGGTTGCTCAGCATTACTGCGAGATTGTTCATACTAATCACCGTCAATGGATTTTCTTTACCAAGAACCTCCTCATTTAGCTCCAGCTCCTGTTGGTACATTTCTTGGGAGTTTTTGTCGTTTCCAGTCATCCAGAAGCAGCGTCCTAATTTTCCAAGTAGATTCCGCCTTGGACGATCCTGAACGTTAAATTCTCTGGTTGAAATAATAATGTACTGCGCATGAGGTAGTAGCGTCGTCCAAAATGTTCTATTCTCATGTTCAGGCCATGGAAAGACAGCATCCATCCGGTCCAAAGTGTTCTTATTCCACAGAGCCCATTCTCCTTTTACCTTTAGCCAATTACGCATTGCCAAATGAACCAATCCATGCATACTAATTAGTACCCCCCCTGGTTGTTCGTTAACAAATTTAAAGCCTTTTAGAGTGCCAAGTGCTTTTGTTTTGTCGAAGAGAGGAGCTTCAGGTAGAAGTATGAGAGGGATATTTTCTTCTTTGATACAAGAAATAAACGCTAAATAATCAGCTGCTAACAAATCTCGACCTCGAATTTGGTTAAATGATATAAGCCAAGTAGTGATAATAGGATTTTTTATCTCTGGATATCTCCCTTCGTCCTCGAAATCTTCGCTTAGTAGCTGGATAAACCCGTCACTGCTCTCCTCATAGATCTGAAGATATTGAGCGATTGTGGTAGTGTTTTCGTTAAGGTATGCAGCTGCTTGAACTATAGCCAGCGGTAAGTTGACGAGCAACTCTAATAGCTTAATGACACCAGTGTTATCTTGTAGTACTTGTTTATTCTGAAGACTACGCGAAAAGAGCTCCCTTGACTCTTTATCGTCCATTTCCTCTATGCTGATTACTTGCTCCGCAGCATACTTCGTGGCAGCCCTATGATCTCGAGTAGTAAAAAGGATCGCGCCTCTAGTATTGAATGGAAGATATTTAGATAGTAAAAGTGATGTATTATTGTTGGTACTGTTGTAAAATAGGTTAAGCTCGTCTGCATTGTCGACGATCATAAGCCATTTTCCTGACTCCTGCGCACTAAGTCGTTCCTTGACAAGGGTTTTAACATCCGCTTTTGGGTCATCGAAGCCAGGAATGTTGAGTTTAGAGCCAATCTCGCGATATGATTTCTCGAAACTCGGCGTGTCACTTGCCTGGACCCAGAAGACAGAATGTGCAGGAGATATCTCTTGAAGCTTGAATGCGAACTCTAAGGCAATCTGAGTCTTGCCAACTCCTCCAAGGCCATCTAACGCTGCCCGTTGACAATTCTGTGTAGTGTTATCCGTGTGGAAGATCTTAATTAAGCGGTTGAGCTCGGACTTGCGGCCAACAAAGTGGGTATTGCGCCCGAATGGAAGAACAGTAAGAGGCTTATGAATATCTGTTCAAGTTAGTATGTTGTATAAGGTTATTTTAATAGAGGCATAGTAAAAGCATATAAGACCATAATTAAAGAGCTTTCCATAAATCGATTATCACACCAATTAGAAGATTAGCTTATATAAACTATAACTACGTACGTGGTGTCTCATTCACTTCCTGTTTGTTGATAAATCCAAGCAGCACTCGAGCAAAAGCTGCAGCAGTCGCGGCTGCATATGGTTGCCATGCTTTGTTCTTGTGGGAGTCTGCATAGTCGCATATACCCCTTATAACAAGACATGGGAAATCGTTCATCAATCCAGCTGCTTCCATCTCAAAGCAGATCACGCCTAAGTCCTTAGCTATCTGGTCTCGACGTTCGCCATTTTTCATCACTTGATTTCCGGATGCTATATTACCGTAATGTATTCGAGGAGCCAAGTCGTCCCGGGGAAGCCTCTTTATTACATGGGTTTTCGTACATCCTTCGCACGTGTCATCAGCCATATGCTCGTACTTTGCCTCGAATAACTGATCATTCTCCGCTCCTTGATGTTTGAATTTTGGAGCCATGCGTGGCTTGTGTGTTCCCATAATCGTGAGAGCTTCATCAAGATCGATGCCATCTGTCTCATCATATATCCTCAGTGACTGCAGGGCATGTAACAGTACTGGTGGTGGCCTGTTCAAGGTTCCGCCACGATGAAATTCACCGTCCCCTTCCGTCTTCCCAAAATCCCATTGTACAACTCCGCCATGAAGCCCTGTGGGTTGGCTAACAACAATATCTCCAAGGCGAATATCCGCCTCGGGGCTCCAAACACCACCACCGACGCCAACCATCAGTCCGAATTTGATAGGGAAGCTGCGCTTCATGTTGATCGCGACGGTTGCGGCTGGACCAATGCCTGTTGAGCCGGCTGGTAGGCAGGCGATCACAACATCGTGCTCTCCGATTTGGCCCAGTGTGTAGTCGTTGCTATCATCCTTTTCCATCTTCAATTTAGGATGCGTCTTATCTAGTGCTGCAATTGCTGCCGCTGCCTCTGTATGAAGTGCACATATGATTCCGATCTGGTAGTCTTCTTTCTGCCGAAATGGTGCCATTCTAGCCGCTCGTGGCCACAGCCTTGCGTAGGATTGTTGGGTGGAGTTCCCGTTTTTGGACCTGCCGATATATTCGAGCAGCTTACCCGGTTTGAAGAAGTTATAACACAATGCGGGTTGAGATGATGTGCGCAGTTGGCATCGTTGACGTAGGGAGAGATCAATTGTTGGATTGAAGCGAGGCTGAACCCAGGTCTGGTTTAGGCCGGTCGATTTTAACCAGGGGGTAACGTGGGGGCGGAATTGGCGTTTAAAATTAATCAAACATAAGCTTAAGCTCAAATGTCGATTTCGCTACTATAGCAACTGTATAGGGCTCTATAATAGCTGTACAGCAGTCGAATAGGTAGCTACAGGAGTAAAATACCATATAGCCTTGACTTTTGACAGAGTTCCCCTCATGTCGCTGGTTAATGTAATGATGAGATCTATTTCAAGGATTCCGCTTTTGCTAACTGCCTTTGGCTAGCGGGATCCTGGAGCCATTGCTCGACAGGGGGAAAGAAACATTCCGTGTGCGTGTGGAGGGGAAGCCGGTTTTGCAAGCGATCGATTCCGATGAAATAAGAAGGTTGATTTAATGAGGTAATAGGTTTGTCGGATCTGATCTTCTCCAAGGCTCGGAAGTCTCCTGATTACACCGTCATATTAAAATCACTCGTTAGGAACCAGGTTAGTCGTATTTCGGAAACAAGCCGCGAGGTACCCGAAATTCATTTGCTGAGAATGATAATTTGGCATAAGATCCCTGCCAAAGCCCGGTTCCCATCCCCGTTCTGACGTAAGCTTAGCCTTGCTCGAATCATTACAACTCAGCCTTGTGTACCTATATAAGAGCCATTGAAATTCCCTGCGTCCTTGAATTTTCAAATATAGTCTTTAACATCGACAAGCTCACTGTACAAAAATTCCAACAAACAAAACCCCCCAAAATCCACATCATGTCCTCCCCCGCCCGGTCGTCCTATGCGGCAAAACAACCCAAGTCGGACAAGGCGTTATCATGGCCCTCAAACCCGAGTACGAAGGTACAAGATACACACTATTTCTTTCCCTTCTTCCCAATATCTCACCATCTAACCCCTTCCCCCCTTCCCAGTAATCCACTTCATCTAATCCGCCTCCCGAGGCACCACCGAGCTGCCCTTCCTCCTGAAAGGCTCCGTCCCGCCACCCCGGACTGACGAGACCGCCGACGAATCCAACATCGGCAGCAAGAACTACGCTGAAGCGCCCAAGGCGGTCATTCTCGGCGGCGGCTCGACGGACGAAGATATCAAGCAGATGCGAGAGGCGTGCGAGGGTGTGTTGGGGATTCCGTGGATTAGACCCGATTTGACGAAGGCGACGCCGCCGGTTGGGACTAGAGAGTACGGGCTGGCGATGGTGGAGAGATGTAAGGTTACGCTGAAAGAGTTGGAGGAGAAGGGGGTGATGGGGAAGGATGGGGTTTATTGGTATTAAGGAAGGCGTAGAGGAGGTTGGGCGGTGAAGGAGGTTAGGGATTGATATCTGAGTGAGCTATGAGATAGCTGAAATGATGAAGTTTTGTCCTTTTTTGTGTTTGTGTTGTATTTGATTGAGTAATACAGTTCTAGCGGCTGAGAATCCACACTTAAGATCCAACCAATAGAGTAGCAGGGGTACCAGCATCTCCACCATCAATCCACTTCCCCTTTCAAACGCACTTCTCAAGCCTTCATCAGCGCGACTTTCGTCCCCCACAGACTACTCATCGTCAGATGCTGTTTCGCCGCCCACTCTCTCCCACTTCGATCCTCAATTCCTGAGAAGGTTTGCATCAACCTAACAGTCGCATACCCCGCCTCCGTCAGCGCAAACTGCTGCCCCAAACAGATCCTCGGCCCGCCATTGAACGGTAAATACCCCCACCCTGGCCTCAGTGTTTCCCACCGCTCAGGTCGGAACTCGTCTGCGTCGGGCCCATATATGTCGCGCTGGCGGTGCATCGCAAACACATTGTAAGAGACTAGCGAGCCGGCGGGGATGAAGATTGGGGAGAGCCCGCCTGAGCCGCCGCCGAGGGGGAGCGTTGTAGATTTGTTGGCTTGCCGGTAGTTGGTTGGAACTGAGGGACAGAGGCGGAGGGCTGAGGGTTGGATGTTAGTGGTTTGCGAGATGTAGTGTAGAGAGCGAATTTGGGGATGTGTGTATGTACTAACCCTCGTTGAGAACAAATTTTAGGTATCTCATGCCGCGTAGCGTCTCGTACTCTGGACTTCTGCCGTTAAGTTCTAGCACTTCGTTGCGCAGCTTGGTCCAGACACGGGGATGTTTGGCGAGCATGACGAAGAGATTGCTTAGCAAGCCAGCTGTTGTGTCTCTGCCGGCGATGAGGATATTCATGGCTTCATTCCTTAGAGTGATAGGGTCGTTGGTCTGTTTGGCGAGTTCGTTGATGAAGACGTACTTGCCTGGCTTCTCATCGGTGCCGAAATCCGCTCCGGCACCAGTCATATGAACCGATTTCGTATGACGCTGCTCAAGCGCCTTATATACGAAGCGATCGACGAGACTGTGGCAGAATTTGCAGGCATAGTCGAACTTTGCATCACGGTGTGTCCAGTATAATGGACCAAGACGGGTTCGTTTCGCAATCCCTGTCTGGGCGTAGTCGAACTGGTATCCGAAATCTTTCTCTTGAGGTAGGTCGCCACTTGAAAGTGAATAGACAGATTCGCCAAGGAGGAACTCTGTGGCTGAGTCGAGAGTAAGGCGAAAGAAGAGGGGTTGGAGGTCCACAGTTTCTCCTACGGGTATGTTACTAATGAGATTTTGGATATGGCTTTCAAAGGTATCCAGATCCGCTACTTGAGCGCGCGAGAAGTTAGGTCGGATCATTTCTCGTGAATGCTAGGGTTGAGTTAGCCATATTTCGGCGCAAGGAGCAGTCAGATGAAAGCTATCTTCCAAGAAGATATCTCAAATGCCGTCGTATTTCTTAAGATTGCATAAAAGTTTCTGAAGGATGAAGAAATCACTTACCTCCCAGTGCGCGCCATCAGTCGTGAATATTCCAGCCCCAGCAAGCGACGCCCATAGAGCAAGTCTTTGACCCAGATCAAAGTCCTCGAACTGAGTCGCAAGGATAGCTTTAATGTTCTCGGGTTCAATCGTCGCAAACATAGTCTGGCCCATGATCACAAAACTGAAAGTATTGCCGACATTCTGAAAGCGTTCTATCGCACGTGGGAGCAAATTGTTGTTTTTTCCATCTTTCAAGCGCTGTAGAAACAAATTAAGTCCAAGAAGACGTTCTGCTTGAGGGTATTGCTTAGGTGGGAGACAACCGTAGGTTCTCCGAAATCTAGAGTTCGCGATCAAGCGCATCACTCTTGTATATAAGTAATAGGCGATTAGGAGGACGGCGGCCTCGTAAGCGCTTACCTGGAGTGGTCCCATCTTGTCGGAGATCCTTCATGAAGAGTTAGGAACGTGCAGTCTTATATGACGGAAATGTACGTGTATGAGATGAAGATATTACTTATAAGGATTTTAAGTTGTTCTAAGCGCTTTGAATCAGACCACAGAGGAGTGCGGTGCAGATACAACGATATCCTTTACCAGTAACACAAAACTAACAATAGCCAAATCTCAGTTCGTCCTATGGAGAGAACGATAGGTTATGTCTTGATTCGTGTAATAGCAACTGACTTTACTCTAGAATGGTGAGTAAGAGTACTAGATCAATTTTATTGAATTCTAGGGAAGAGTGGTTATATATCTCAAATGCGAGGACAGCCATATTTGAGAGAGAAGCCTCGGCGTGCAAAAGGAGACGCGGAGGATAGTTGCTCCGCCGCGTCAGATACTTTCTTGATGCCTAGAATGTACAAGGGGGACTAACAGCAGAAGATCGGCGTGTATAGTGGCCGTCCTCGTGTGGCTGACGTGGCTAGGTCCGACTCTTGAAGCTGAATCTGTAACGGCAGAGTAATATGTTATAATTTTAGGTAGGCATGAGCGGGGTATTCAAAGTCGATACAGTAGGTTGCGGACGCGTCAATCGAGACAAATACCGAAATATCGCCGACCACGAAGCCGAATCGGCGGAATCGACCTCTAAACCAAATATGATGGCACTACAACCCCAACCGAAACAGAGGATAGCTGTTTAGATGACAGTCATATCTCAGTGTTTATTGCAGCCTTCAGTAACTTTTTATATCAACCATATTCAGCTTCCCGCTTTCAACCATCGCCAGGGTCCCGCCTTGCATAATTCCAGCAACGTAGCACGGCAAAACTACCTCAAAAATGTTCTCAACTGGGCAACGCACTAAAGGGTCACGACAACCTAGAAGAACGCAAATAAGATCTTCTGGACGAGCGTCTCTGGGAGCTGCCCCCACCTAGCCACAGGAAGTCGTCATCAATCTCTGCGGACTAAAGTACTCGACATACCCGCTAAGGGCTTGGTATGATAGCATGCCGCCTAATAGCCAGGGCTTTGAGGAGGGCATCTAGCATTTGGGTTTCGGAAGGATATCTTCTTGCCTTCTTTAGAGCAGTCCAAAGAACGTCAATGAGTTCAACGGTTTTACCGCTGAAGTCAGCCGCGGTTCCGATCCAAACAAGGACCCTCGATATAACACCGAATATGTTACCCATCCGTTTTACCTCTCAACCTCCCTCAAGGAAGTCCTCTTGGTTAATACAGAGAGCATACACCTAGAACTTCATGCCACGTGTTCGGTTATTGTCACGCAGCATCCTCAGCGCTGCCTCCAAATTCCGTGTGACTTTCACGGGAACTCCATTAACGAGTATATCAAATGTATCAGTTACATTGCCCCGCGCAGGATAGTGCTACATAATCTCCCTAGGTAAAGCGCCAACAGCGACTTCGTCGATCCGAAGAGTTGTAATCACAAGCCGCTCGCTCAGCTTCAGTCAAGAATGATGGTAGTCTTCGTCCTGGCGTCTATCGTTCAAGGAGACATGTTCTAGCCTTACATGGGCCATATCGCTTGTGAACGAGTATGGAACTCCGAAGTGGCATGGATGATGGGCCAGTAAGTCGTTGGATGCGTTCCAGAGAACATATCTCGTGGTTGCGTTTACACTGTTCGAGCCATTTCCTAAGCCGAGAAAAGTTGGCTTCGCATGCAGCATGGCTCCTAATCTCTCTGAGCCTGGGAATTCTGGCCTGCTCGGCAGCAGAATCTAAGCAAGATGAGTAGATGCAACCAATTGTCCTCAGAATTGAGCGGATATACCTTTCAACGCATACATCTCAAGCAGTATTGACCAAGACGGGCTTATAAACAAAACTTGTTGCAATTTGCCCACAGTCACAACTACTTTTGGAGACAGTTGCCCTCCTTGAAGTGCTTCGAGGGTTCGCCGCTCCATTCCTGAAAAAACTGTCTTTCCGGTCTGTCGCAAACAGTCGAACTGGGCCCAGATGGCCAGTTTTCGCATTAGCTTCCACCCTGTTCCTCCCCAAATAATGAATACAAGCCTCTGCAATCAATTTGCATAGCTTGCAGCTACTTGCGCTGTCCACAAGCGCCTTGAATGATGGTTGATGGACGCAGCCGTATGCTCCCTTGAGATTCTCCAAGTTCATTTGATTGCATCTTTCACATAAAATCTCTGGGTCGGAAAGGTCCGCCATCGTGCGTATTATTTGAAGTAGTACTGCGGTTTAGAGAGTATTGATGGTAGTTAGGCGCATTCCGCGGAAGCGAGAGTGGGATTGTGAGTAAACGTCGGTGAGGCAGCATAGAACTATCATAAGGTGGTCAGCCGCAAGGCTAAGTGCCGGCGAGCATTCTTGCTCTTACAGTCGCTAGCGAAATCGGCTTCTGCCTTAACGCTCTAGATTTTATGTTACGTAAACCCTCTATTGTAATATCGCTACTGAAATAACGTCCCTCCCTAGGTGGCGAGATTGATTTCAAGCAACTTAGACTCTGTGCACACATCGATATTTCCCATAGTTCTGTATAACTCGTGTGCTGTGCGCACTTCTGAACACTCAGGATCCCTCTCACCTAACGTACGCCATCGCGCCTAATTTGCGAAGAGCCTCTTCATGGCGTAACAGAATTCTAATAGCACCACCATCAAGCTCTTTTCACCTTTCAAACTTATAAAAGAGTTTGATCCGAGCCTCAGCGTCCTAATACGATGCTGTAATCGGCAATCTCTCACACGTGGCATAATATTTTGCCACGAATCCTAGTACCTCCCGGTTAGCGCGGAACAACCCCGCAAGTTCCATACTGTATACAGTATTGTCAGAATTATACGCGATTGAATCAGTCACGTACATATAAACTTGGCAGCGGATGGCTTCAATTCAGGCTGTTAGGCCTGCACATATATGTATTCAATTGATTAGTTGATGAATTGCTTAATTAACTCAACTCTACGGATGCCCTGTATAAGAAGAGGTATCCCAGTTATTAGGTAATATCATCATATTACGTAAGCACTTCCTGACAAGTATGACAGGATTGCGTCCTCACCTGATCCGCACCAGCTTCATTTATTATTACGCGATCATTCGTATCCATTTAAACGGAATCATTCTCATCCCTTCGCGTCGAACATTCAACCGTTCTCGTCATGCCTCCCAAAAAACTGAAGCCGACCAAGAAATGGTCTATGTACCCATCACTCCACAATGACGTGTCCGACCTCCTTCGCGAGCACGACCTTTTCTTCCAGTTTTACGAGAAGGACGATGGCAAAAGTTGCATCAATGATTATGACACGAATATCATGGGTCGATTTACTTGTCGCAATCGCGCATGTCCAGCTCGTGTCTGGACAAGTAAGCAAATAGCCATCACTATACGAAGATATTCCGGAAATCGATATAATGCAAGAGTATATCATCAATCCTGCAAGAGTTGCGGGACGCCGAGTAAACCAGAATTGGATCGTTCATATGCAGAAAGAGTCGCATATCGTATCAAAAAGTGGTGCGGAGTGCAAATGGACGCCCCCCCTTTCTCAGGTCGGAGCGATGGTCCACATAGGAGCGATCTATGTGAGGGGTGCAAGCAGGGTCGTTGCAGCGGAATGGGACTTGGGCTTTAGTGAACTAGCAATAAAGCTGAAATTCAAAATGTCGTCAATCGACCAGGTCAACGGTAGTAGCTTAGGAGAGCAGGTCGTGCATATCGTTTCCTTTTCCATCACCATCACCATCACCACAGTAAGCTAGCATGGACCGAGCCAGCTGGCGCAAGGCCCTCATCTAGACGTGTCTAGAACATATGCTGCCCTAGCAGAACGGGGTGATGCGTTCGGCCTTAGACATCCCTTTATACGCCACAGCGGATTCGAACTATAATTGGGCGAATAAAACGAGATGACTTCATGCCTGCGCCATTCCTAAATTGCACCGCATACATATCACGAATCCGCAATCCGTGCAAAAGGACAGCGATTTCGCAGATATCCCGCAAGATTGACAGGTTTTGCGTGCCCTACACTTCCACAGACCCGAAGGATGGCTGCAATCAGGCTTTGTTCGCAGATCTGGTTTAGTTGTCACTCGACTTCTCTGGTCAGCATCCTTTCTCATCCTAGACCAAGCCTCCCTTGCAGCATCGTGTCTCTCTGACCGAGCCTTCTCAATTCTTGCCTCCTCCTCAACTACCTTCTGCGCAACAACAAGTTTGTCGGCCCTTTCCTTTGCATAGTTCTGAGTTACTATCTGAGCTTCTCTTCTTCTTGCCATCTCTTCTTGCTCCCAAGATTTCCCTATGGCTACTCTCTGTTCTGCCGCAATTCTTTTCTTCTTTACTTTCTCACAGTCTCGCTCTCGTTTCGCACGTTCGATAGCAAGTTGCTTTTCTTTCTTTTCCTCTGCCCACGCTGCCTCTTCATGTCTTTCCTTCCACATTTCGAATAGCTCTTGATCTTGCAACGAAATCTCATACGCTTCAACTACCACACCTTTCTCCGATAGCATTTTGATGATAGGGTTCGAGCGCCTTTTCCCAATAGAAACTGGGCGTCTCCCCTGTGAATCCTCCGTCCTAGGGTCCGCATTGCTTAATAAGAGCCTCATCACCACCCGTGCTTGCTCTAGCGGGTTCTGGTGTCGCATTGTAACGGCGTAGTGTAATGATGTTCGAAGCTGCTTGTCGCGAGCTTCAACATTCATACCCTGATCGATTAAGGTTTTCAGAGTAGATGTAAGTCCCATCGCGGCCGCCATGTGGAGATTCGTGCAGCTGCACAATTCAGGAGGATAGGACGACGAAGTGATAGCGCCGCGATTGATCATGAACCTTGCGACAGAATCGGATCCGTAGCATAGAGCAATTTGAAGTGGTGTTAGGCAAGCCGACATAGAACCGAAGCCTAAACACCTTAGCGGACGTGGTATCGTCACTACATTTAATGCTTCAATATCTGCGCCTTCAGCAAGTGATAGCCAAGCCGTTCGCCTCAATCCATGTTGTGCAGCCCACATCAATGCCGAACCTCCTGTAACTTGCACATCAAGAAGGTATAAGTGGTTGTTGAGATGCCAATACAGCCGTTTGTTCGTTCGGGCCAAGGCATTGATGTAACCGAACCGCTCTAGTAGCTTGCCTATCTCAAGAAGTAACTCGAGAGGAAGATCAGGAAGAGACATCTCAGTAAAGTTTCAGCTTAGAGATTAACTATTAGGGAACTTGAAAGCTGCAATATTCAGTTTTTTCGATCCTCAAGGCTCTTTGGGCAAACCGCTCGCGGTTTTGCGTCACCT
>Ga0335072_10013721_pt1 | contig 11532 bp, 11 predicted proteins | sample Lox_Sample_21_FD_206725 | JGI IMG/M metagenome (GOLD analysis project Ga0335072, IMG submission 206725) | Soil microbial communities from Loxahatchee National Wildlife Refuge, Florida, United States - Lox_Sample_2.1 | ecosystem: Environmental > Terrestrial > Soil > Wetlands | place: USA...
TTCAATGCTCCGTTTGAAATCTAGAGAACTTGAGCTACTTTCCTCCGTTATCCCGTAATACGAGTGCAGAATCGGAGAACAGACAAAATCTTCCAACACGCCGCCTTTCTGTTTTGTGGTATCTCATCGTCGGTCAAAGCAGATTGACTTGCTACAAAGATGCGGTGCTGGACGTGAGTCGGATATTGAGAACGAACGACATGAGAGATCTCGGAGTACATTTTGTAAACCAGATCGTTCAGAGTACTCTGTGGGATTTGTAGGATCGAAGACAGCTCTTTTTCATGGACATGTACTCGTTGTTGCTCAATCTATCATGAGCGACAGCATGTCCTACTGGTTAAGACTACTACAAGCTTGCCTCTCCACTCATGCCGTGATACGAAACCTTCCGTTGGCTTTTCATTCGCCTTTTCACAAAAAGGCAAACCAATGACACTCCAACCACATTTTGGCGAGTATCATTTTGAATCCTGAAACGCGAGTATTCGGAGAGACCCTTCTTTATCCTCTCCAGCATAAGCAAGCCAATGCTTCCCAGGATGCCAGGCGAGACTGTTAATAGCAGAGGTAGTAGGCACCTTTCTTGCTTCCAAGCCTGTCTCCACATATGCAATGTCAATATTAGAATCCTCAGATCCCGATGCTAAATAAACTCCGTCATAACTAAAACTTAAAGTTCGAATTGGCCAACTAGAAGAGTTAGTTCGTTTTGAGGAGAGAAAGAGCAAGTACTCTTGTCGATCAAATGTTCGTACTGATATCCATTCTTTGAGATCCCATAATGATACGATTGCGTCTGCTCCTCCGACCGCTAGATATCGTCCACGAGGGTCGAATTCGAGACAGAAGCAGTTACTGGTATGTGCATCGAGAGTATGGATGAGGTTGAGATCAGGCCATCCGTAGATTTTAACTCTGCCAACTCCGTTCGTAAGAAGAAATAGATCTCCACTGTGCGACCATGTCATTTCATTTGTCTTGAATTAGCTTGTAGAAAGGGTGGAAAGGGGTATACTTCTACAGGTTCTTTGAATGAGTTCAATATGCGCATTTGGCGTGCGTCAAGGATGGTGACTATATCGTCCTATCCGACATCAACCAGTGAGAGGAGGCGTGAACCAACCTTACTTGCTACAGCAACGTGATTCCCATCCGGACTCCACGTAATATTAATATTCTCACCCTTCGTAGGAACTTCCTTGACACATTTCCCTTCTATCAAGATTAGCATGATCCCAGCCTGCGTGTGTAAATCAATTGCGGGGGAAAGTACCTCGATAATCCCAAAACCGAACAGTCTTGTCAAGAGACGCACTAACAAGATGATCTATATTCGTAGGATTCCAACATAACTGCTCTACAACCTGATTGTGTCCCTTTAATTGAATGGAATAGCGGACTTCTGGTTTTTCAGGATTCCACACACGGATAGTTTTGTCGGTTGAGCCTGAGGCAAGACGAGTTCCTGTTATGTTCCAGGCTACTGTTCTGACACTGTCTTTGTGTCCTGAGAGGACAAGTGTGGAATTAGGAGCTGGAGCCATTCAATCGGAAACGTGAAAGAAACTTGAGAAGTGCGTTAAATACAACTTTACGCGATGAGAACGGCGTAGCCCTAACCCTAGGTCTGACGGCATAATGCGCGGGACCTGCGTCAAGATACACAACCCAAACTCTGAAGGTTTTGGGCACTTCCTTCTTTCCTTTTTTCATCACAGTCCACCCAGACACACGACTCCCTTGTCATCTCCTCAACAATCTAACTAGCTCAAAGATGCTCTCTGTTGTCCATCAGTCTGATTCAGTGATGCTAGCAACTCCTGTCGGACCCAGACGTCGCAAGCGCGTATCTTTATCCCCACCAAAACCAAAATTAAAACCCCGATCCTCTGATCCGTTCCCCCAGTCTCCCGCGACACCTTCTTCAACAGAGACACCACCACCGCCTTTGGAAGCGATAGCTCGTCTCGAGCTTGACTTCCCTTATTCTTATTTTGACGAGACTCGAAATTCTTTCACAATGCTCAACCAGGAGCAGTCTCTCCAGTTGCTCGAACTTCTCCGCAAAAATTTCGACGAAGTGTTGAACATCCTTCCTGTCGCGCCGTTTCTCATTATCGAATGCGACAAAGCGATCCCTGACCCTTCCACGACTCCATTCATGATCGCAGGCCTCATAGCAGTATTTATGTTGCAAGGGGAAGACTATCCTTTCGGGATCGAATTTATAGGTGCTGACGGCGGTGCAATGGGTCTTACAGAGCAAGAGATGCCTCACGCCGTGTGGAATGATTTAAAACCTTTTCACATCCCCAAACTATCAACATTCGAATGGATTCACCAATACTTTTCGCCTTACGTAGCCCACGTCTCCACATTTCCCCAGCAAATCGTTGTTGAATTCCATCCGATGACAGATGAAGAATTCGATAATGCCTTAATAAAATTACCAGATACCCTTGGAGTCCTCAATGTGGGTTACGTCAACGGCACAATTCTCACCAAAAGACTTGCCCGGGCTCTTCAACCTCAGCCTCGAGAACTCGACGGTCAATACGACGACACAGACTATCTCCATACCGATAACGGCGGAGTACTCAGGCCGGGAATGTTGCTAGAGTGTGCTGGTTATGTCGACGAAAAGGGAGTTCGGAAGGGAATTTTTATGAGCAACTCGGGGGTTAAAGTCCAAAAGAATGGCGTGAACAGGATTACAGTCGCTGCGCATGGTTGGGACGAGGTAGAAGAGAAAATTGTATACCATCCAACTAGGAACGGCCATAAGGTTGGGACTGTGGTTGAACAAATCGGAGAAGATATTGGGCTCATGTCGTTTTGTTGCAATTACTCCAACGAATTACCGGATGCTGGAATTACTGCAAAGTCTTTGTTTCCTTCAACGCAGCTTCAATATAACCAATATGTTATGATTGACTCATGCTTCACTGGCATTCAAACGCTCAAAGTACTCGGAGTGAGGACCGGAGCAGATCGTCGTATCCCAACTGGCGAAGGCGCTGGAATAGCTGCAGGACCTTTGAACGATCATCATTATATCAAGATTGCCCAAGGGATTTACGGCGTAAATGCGGCTGTAATTCCGAGAGAACCACAAATTCGGGAAGGAATGTGTGGTACACCGCTTATCGTTGCGGGAAAGAACAAGCGCGAAATGGCTGAGGTTATCAAAGATGGCAAGGTGGCTGGATTCATGTTGTGGAACGACATTCAGGGTCGCTACGGACTCGATCGACAGATATACTCCTTCTGTCAACCGGTAGATCCATTGATTTCTGAAGGGTGGTCGGTGAATAACGCGTAAGATTTCCAGATTCAGTCTGAATGGTGATTTCAAAGAAGGGCATGTGCAGGGTTATTCTATTTTTCTAGTTCTATTTCCATATGATTTCGCAGGTCGCTAGTTCACGTATTCCCCAGGTCGGTAGATCATGTTGCATAGTTGAAAAAAGTTGGAATAAATAAGATTTGGGCAGCTCTTACGTTCATCCCCGTGGATTTTTTATAGAGCAGGGAATTTTGCATAATACCGAGACGTTGACGTTATTCTGGATCTCAAAAAAAGACGCTGGAACAAGACACCGGCTGGCAGGTGTGAAAAATTGCCAAATCAAGCGTGGTCGGCGAGGACCGAACGTAAACGGCAATTTCTATATAGTTATTTAGTTATGTATTATCACTTGTGGGCAGGAACTTTGACTTTGAAAGCCAGAAACAAGAAGAATGCTTCTCTCCGGAAGGGATACGGCGTGGGTTTTAGGACGATGATGGTCGTCGAGTTGGGCCCAAACCGAACTATAGGCCTACAGATCGATCGATCGGAGTTCAGAGTATCTGGTGCACTTCAAGTCTGGCAATCCCTCCATTCCTTCAAGTATATATGTCAGCAATCCTACCGATTGATCTCTCTGCCTGCAGCGACAGCGAATATATTTGTAGGTATTTCAGAGCCGTTAGCCTCGGTCTGATTAATAAATGGGGCGTTTTTGCGACCGGCGGAAATTTCGCGTGCCAAAATTTGGGATTTGTCACCACAGCACCCCCATCACGAAACCTCACATTTTTTTAACAGTTTCTGACTGTCTTCCTTTTCACCATGCCACCTCCGTTCCTGGATCCAGATTCTCTCGACGACTTGAACTTTAGTAATCCTCTAAAGTCATTATCACAGTCATCGTCGAATACATCCCCTCTCCTAGTCCTCTCCCCTTCATCGCTTTCACATCAACCCGAAATCTTGGAATCTTTGTTGTCATCCATCCCCGCCGGTCAGGCTCATGACCTCCAAATGTTAGATCGCATAGCTCTCGACTTTGCTCCGTTGCCTCCAAGTACTTACAGTGAAGCTATTCTTGCGCTTCCTCCCACCGAAGAGAAACGTGGCGAATTGGAGAATGCATACTCCGAATTGAAGAATGTCTTTGATAAAATCATCAATACGCTGAGACCAGGAGGACGACTACGAATAGGCCAACCGCAAGAATATGTCAGGTCCGATGCTGTTCTAGCTGGATTCTTAGTCGAACAGGACGGAGAACAGGTTTCATCCTCTCCCCCAAGTTTTCTAACATTTCCAGACTGTGCTAGTAAAACCAGAATCTACAACAGCGGTACCACTTCGTCTAAAACCCAAATCATCAAAGAGACCAAAGAAGCGATTAGATTTCCTTTCACTAGACTTGTCCGATACAATAGACGAATCCACCCTCCTTGAACCCAAAGATTTCACAAAACCCGTCATTCAACCATTAGAATGTCAACCGGCTCCTGGGAAACGTCGAAAGGCTTGCAAGGATTGTACATGTGGATTGAAAGAGTTGGAAGAAGCTGAGGATGCAAAAGCAAGACAGTTACCGGTAGTTGTGTTGGGTGAAGATGAATTGGATTTCACTGTACAGGGAAAGACTGGTAGTTGTGGAAATTGTGGATTAGGAGATGCTTTTCGATGTTCTGGATGTATCACTCTTCTGAATTACTTGTCTAACTTGTAGGTCCTTTTATTGGAATGCCTGCGTTTAAGCCGGGTGAGGAAATCAAGTTGTTGCGAGAGGCAGCCAGATGGGCTGACGATATTTGAGAATTGTTTGTATTTGTCTTAGAAGGGTGAAGCCGTGCTAAAGAACGGCAGTGCAATGTGTACTTTTGTAAATCCACTGATGTGTTCGTAAATGACTTTCACATCGTCAGGGTCGCTGATAGCCACTTCTTGTCATAATCTCACTGGAAGATGTCTTGAACAAACCTCGTTACACTTCAAACTTGCTCTTAATTTTTTGGGCCATATATTTCTTGGCTAGTCGGGACTGAAATCGGCACTGCCACAACTTTTGAAATTTGAGCTACGAAATTGGGTGATTCTATACGTCGGCCCACCGACATTTCTTAAGCGTCAGCCCATAGTAGGAGCGGTGCCATAAACCCGGGGATTTGTGTGCTTTTCCAGCTTTAGGCCCACCTTGCCGAATTTGAGCTTTCGTGCTACTTTGTCCCGTTCAAAGCAGCCAATGACAGTCGTCAAGTCCTTGTTCTCGTGGTCTTTTGTTGTGCTATAGTGCAATGTCGCCTTGCATAAATTCTAGAACCTACGTGGCGATAGCTTGGAATTGTATTTGCACCCCAACGCCCGCTGTCGAACTCTGAGCATCTACAATCTGCTGTCGGCCACTGGCAGTGATCAACGTTGCCTTCCCCCAGCGCGTCTGTAGTCAGACGTTATCCTCCACCACCGTTGTCGGAGTGTCTGAATGCAGTCGCTTTGGATCCCACGGCATTCTCTCAACGACGGCATTCAACTCTCACTGACCATTTTGAACCAGACCATGCATATGTAGACACCAAGAACAAACGCGTCCACGCCCCCTCACATCAACACTTTCCCAATATTGTCTTCAGAGATGCAGACTAGACGCAGTCGCCTGAATTCGCATGCTGAACCTCAAACCATCGTGGAAAGTACTGAACCCAACTCTGGTGCACAACCCACCGCTCCCGCTGCTTCTACTGCCCCCACTCCATCCAGCCTTCCAACTCCAAAGTATAGATGTCCATTTTCTATCCCGAGGGGCAACAAGCCGACTTGTCAGAAACCTGCGAGTCGTAAGCACCAAACTGTACGTATTTCCCACCTGCAAAGCTTATTCTGCAGATCAAAAATCACCTGGTTTCCATTCGCATGGAAAACGGACAACCCATCGGGTACAATTATTCACACCCGCGCAACGACCCGCTCTGGAATTCCCAAGAAGTTCGTTTTTTTCTCTTCGAGAAACCCAAACGTGCAGCAAAGACGGCAGAAGAGAAACGGCAGACGAGGAAAGCCCGTAACGACAGGTTTTATGAGAAGAGAATGGCACAATATCGCGAGGCTCAAAGCGAGTGGAAACCCAAATTGGAAGCTGGTCTTATTACTGAAAAGGAATATCTTGAAAAGCTCAAAGCGGTTCGACCTATTGGATTCTACAAAGTGCACACCGAGGCCAGTCTTGCCAAAACTGAAGTTTCCCTTGCCAAAACAGTACAATCCAATTACTACGGGGAGGTTACTCGCCTGGAACAAACATGCGATCGTGTTGTTGAGACATTCTGGCCACCGCAGCTTTGCGACGAAGATGGCCATCCGCTTTCGGAACCCCAACGCGACGCTCAGGGACGCCCAATCCACGATGCCGACGGTAATGTAAAACTACTTGACGTCTTGGGTGGCAGAGGTCAGCAACCAGTGACACGAATAATATCACTTCTTCCCCTTCCGAACTGGGCACGACCAACCTTTGAGCATTATTGCCAGATCTTGGCCCTCATACTTCCTGTCGATGAATGGCCAACGGATCCGTTGAACAGAAAATCCCACGCTCGAGTGGTGAAGATGTTGACATCGAACGACACGTTATACAAAGAGCATAATCTCCTCGGAAATTCCCTTGACTCCTTTGAACGCAATTCTGTTTTACAAACATTCAACACTGCCCATGGTGATGCTGTTTCGGCGGCCAAGAATCGTGATGAGAAGGAACGTCAGACGGCGCAGTGGATGAAGGTTCAGGATGCCGTCAAACGCGTATTTCTACCCGTTTCGAAGCCACCTATTGTATTCCTCAAGATGATAGAAAGTTTGAAATACGAGAGAGCTAATGCACTAAGGAACAATGTAGCACAGAGTTCAGATGAGGATGAGAATGAGGATGGGGATGAGGATGAAGATGAGAATGAGAATGGGAATGACGATACGAACGAGGAGAACGAGAATGAAAACTGGAATGAGAATGGGAATAGGAACGAGAATGAAGACATGGTTGAGTAGAAATCTAAGTAGAAATCTGGATCTGTGTCTCTAAAAAGGATCTGTGTCCCTAAAAAGCCTTTGACCTAGGTCAGTATCTTTATCTTGTAGTACTGGAAATAAACCTTTCTCCCGAAATGCACATTCATATCCCGACACGTGACTTTTTGAGCAATGCCACCTAAAGGGTCGGTTCCCACTGGGGGGTTTTTGCTCAATAGCTGAATACACAGGCGGCTCCACTTAGTGATTCCCCTTGTCACGCCTGCGAGTGTTCTATAAGAAGTGTCTATTACAACTCGCTCTATGTTACCACAGATATCCCACATGTTATACAACGCGGCTGCGCCTTGAAAGTGCACCTCATCCTATGACATTCGATTCTGAGTATTCGAGATCAAGATGCCCAAAAGACTTGAGGAAAGACAATTAACAAAACCACCAATCCGGTGATGTCGATCTTTTACCCCTGAATGTGTCCCTGATTCTCCAGTCCAATCTTTTCCCATCCATCTTTGAAAACAAACTCCATCCATATCTGAGAACAAGATGGCTCCCAAGCAAAACAACAAAGTCATCCCTGCTAGGGAGTTGGCACCAATCGTGAAGAAACGCAAGGTGATCGTCCTTGACGAAGAACCGACAACTCTCTCACACCAGGCCCGAGGCCCAACCTGGAGTCAGAGTGACATGGCGAAGCTTCTAGAGGCTGCAAACGAAGTGCAGAAGGCTAAGAAACGTACCCAAATAATCGGAAACATAAACTAATCAGTAGCACATGACCACCACTCCGACTTGGACAAGAAAACGTGGGACCGTTTCAAGGCACTCGGGCCAAAAGAGACAAGGACGATTAAGGCCATCCACGATCGACTCAAGATGCTCACTACGTCCTACAAGTACTGCACCCTGAAGGGTTGTGACTAATGTAGGATTATCCATGAATACACTACCGCTAAGTCGGTGGGATCATCTGGGGGTGAAGCCTGGTGGAGGTTGCCTCAAGAGGAGCAGAAAAAACGCATGAATGGAGCGGTATTTATATCACCCCACACGTTGCTTATCATAGATTTACCTGACAAGAGATATGTATGACTCCATGGAGGAATATCAGGGTCTTCGTGCCACGGTCGCGCTCCCCCTCATCATCAATGCTTCCAATGCAACGCAAGTGGGACAAAAGGGGAACGCAGCAGAGGAACCCATTGAGGTGGACGACTCAACCACATCTGATAGTGAGTCTGCCGGAGAACAACCCCAAAAGCAGGAAGTAGCAGCCAGGAAATACAAGAAGGAGAAAACTTCAAATGCAGGCATTGCCGAAGCAATGGTGGACAAGCTTGGAGAATGGATGAAAAAGGCTGAGGACAGGGAGGAGGAACAAGCGAAGGCGGAGGCGGAGTACCGCCAACAAAGTCTCGCTCAATCGGCCCTAATTACTGAGATTCTGAGAGAGATGGCAAAGAAATTCTGAGTAGTACGTATTTGTATTCTCATATCCATTCTCATATCAATTCCATCTTACTAGCTTTTCTCATTCAAAACTCCTTCAGTATAAATACTAACTATACCTCCAATCCGGTGAGAAAATGTACCTTTTCCGTCTGACCGATTGTTTCATGGAGATATTTCAGGCGACGCAATAGGATGTCTTTGGTGTTGCCTTGTTCATCATTTGCATCAGGCATGTCATCATCCATTGCATCGGCCGTGTCATCGTTCTCATCCACATCCTCACCACCTGCAGACCCCATTTTCACTTGATATAAATCATCGACTCCCTGGATGTCCCCAACGTCTATCAGGAAATTATGGAGGACGCATATCGCGGCAACCAAGCGAATTGCGAAGGGAAGGTCTTCCGACGCACATAGAAGCGGCTGATTGAGAATGCGAAACCGTCCTTTGAGTGTTGCAAACGCATTCTCAACTTTAGCTCGTCCCGCGCTAAGGCGTTGGTTTAACTTGGCATCTATCGACCCAGGTCGGACTTTTTTGAAGTGATAAGTGGGCACCAGTTCTGGTGTACTTGGGTAGGCCGAGTCGGTTAGAATGAATGCAGGTATTTCTTGTGTCGTCGGATTTCCGAGTCCATCATCTCCTGTCACTACAGGGGTCGTATCAAATTGTTGGAGATAGGGACTGTGTATTTTGGCCAGTTGTGACCTGCGAAAGATGCCGGCGTCCCCGAGACATCCTGGCCAGCCAACATCTAGGTCGATGAACCTTCTTCTGACGTCGATAAGAGCTTGAACCTTGATCATAGGCAGGCCCTTACGGTTGAGGAAATCTTCCTTGTTCGAGAGGGGCCTTCGAATAGGGATCTCCGTGCAGTCGATGGCCCCAATTATCCCAGGAATCCCGTCTGTTGCCTTGCTCCATTCCTCCATATCTCTGGTGGCTTCTTGGTGGTTCGGCAGACGGACATGCACATGGTACATGTGTTGAAGGACAGCATTTGTGCATTCATGGACGCATCGACATACCGATGTAGGGCCAATTGCCAATTTATCTGAAACATTCAGGTAACTCATCCCATGCATTACATGTAAGAGCAATGCCATGATACGAATCTCTGGCCGAATGGCAGCCCGAAAGTTGGTGTCTCGTTTGGTGATGTGTGGTTCTGCCAGTTAGCCGGTATCCGTGAGAACATACCATACTTAGAATCCTATAAAGCATCAAAAATCCATCTCGCGTCATGCGGAATTGCTTATAAAACTCTAGCGGAGTATAGAGAGTGCCGTCGCGTACGCCATTTATCCAGTGGGGACTGCGTAGAAGAGTCCACTGGCTACGAGGAGTGACAGGGCAAGTCAACCCAGTTGACACAATCGCACAAACGAAAGACGCAATCAGCATCCGAGACTGGCGTCTTCGCAAGCGAGCAACTCTGGCTTGCTCCATTTGTTTCTGTATACGGAGAGTAGCCAGCAGTAGAAAGACATAGGCGACGAATAGAGCACGACGCCTGTTGCTGTCGAGAAACATGGGGATGGGTTGGAGGTTGGGTTTTAGGGGTGATGATCAAAAAGGGAAATTTCAGGGGTAACGATCCCCTGAAAGGTGATCGACGGCCGTCAGGATTCTGTCGGGCGAATGATACAGTATGCGCAGAATTGTTGGGATTCAGACGGTTCGAAGCTCATCCGGGCGGCGACGTGTCTGCATTCAATTAGGCAGCAAGCGGGTGAGGCACCGAAAAGTCGAGATTCAGCCACCGATCATCTTCCTCATGCAAAGTGATCACCAGGACCATCGACTTATGGATGGAAGATCACCACCACTCCTTAATCGATCGGGATCCTTGATTTAGTTCATGGAACAATTGTAAAATGTTGAGTACAACCTTCAGGAGTTCATATATGTAGAGACCTGTGGCTAGCGTGACAGTATGTCAAGGATCTCAGGATCTCTCACGGTCAGATTGCATTGAGTGCTATCAGAACGACAACTATAAGAACGACAATAAACAGAGTATAACACTGTACACCTGGCAAACTATTTCTCAAATCATGTGGAACTAACTTTCTTCGACTTCCTCGACTTCCTCTTGTTCCCATCCTCCACGCACGACTTGAGTCTAGTGGTTCTCTTGCGCCCAGCTTGGCTGATTACCAGAGGTTCCGACACAGCGGTAACGGATTGAGGAACCCCAACTGCACCATACATCATATTATGTTCTTCGTCTATCTCCTGTTCTATCGCATCAATGGTAGAGTACAGGCGACGTCTTTTGGTTGGTGAGTACTCCACTTTGCTATAGACGCGTTTAGTCGCTGCGTCATAGTCAGCGCGAAGTTTCTTCTTGTCGGACAACTTCTGGCGTGGCAACGGGGTCCGCAAGGTGGTTATGTCGTATGAGGATATTGGGATTTGAGAACTTGGTGGGGACGGAGTCACCCGAGAAATTGGTATTTCGGACATTCGGGTGGACATTGTCACTGTTGGGATTGGGAGCTGGGAGTTTCGTGGGGACGGAGTAACTCCAGGAATTGGTATATCGGACCTGGGTGTGGACATTGTAGCTGCAGGCATTGAGATTTCGGTGCGTCGTGTCGACAGATTCAACTTGTCGGAATTTGAGACTGAAACGTTGAGTGAACATGATTTTGTTGCTTCCGTTGTTGACCCTTTGCGACCAAGACTAATCCACGGCTGGCTCGCCGCTTGTTGGCGTTCCACAGGCCAGATCCAGTGACTGTGGATGTGCTTGACATGGAAGAGGTGAT
>Ga0335072_10013722_pt1 | contig 11531 bp, 14 predicted proteins | sample Lox_Sample_21_FD_206725 | JGI IMG/M metagenome (GOLD analysis project Ga0335072, IMG submission 206725) | Soil microbial communities from Loxahatchee National Wildlife Refuge, Florida, United States - Lox_Sample_2.1 | ecosystem: Environmental > Terrestrial > Soil > Wetlands | place: USA...
CAGCAGATGCGTCTCGTCAATCTTCCAGGGCCGAAATTGCTTGCTCATGACCACGCAAAGAATCAGACTCGTCGCAACTTGGCTAGTGACTACTCAGACAGGCTCCTAGTGGTGCAAATCTTACGCTTGGTACCCGTCCAGCGGGCAGTCAGACAGCCGGAATCGACCCTGAGCGGACCTTAAAGATCGGCTCTGTGACCGGGCGGAGAGCGCCGGAAAGCGGTCATTGGCAGAGGGTGCGGATTGAGCCAATCCCGACTCAGATAGCAGCGACGGCCGCCCGCGGCCCGGCCGCTTGGTCGGCTCAGGCGGGTTCAACCGCAGTAGTCGCCCCAAACCTCCACGGAGCCGCCGCCGGGAGTCCGACCATACATGTGAAGCTTTCCGCCTTGTTTGTCGATCGTGAAGGTGTAGACGCCGTGGTCTCCATGTTCAGTCAGCCTGTCGCTAATCAGACTCCACGTGCCGTGGCCCACGAGGTTCGAGTCGAAAGAGCCGTCTTTGTGGTAGGAGTTTTTCGTTCCGCCATAGCTCCAGCAGATCGTCTTCCCCCTTAAGTCGGCGTCTGTGACCGGATTTGCGAGAGCAACGCCGGGGAGGGCGGACATAGCGAGCGACGTGATGGTCAACCTGCATTGCGATGCTTTAAGCATAGTTCCCTCCAATCCTTCGGGACTGTCGCCGATTCACTCGCTGGACGGCGACACGCCCAAGCGGAGAGCTTGGCGGTTTCGGTGTAAATGGCGCATGTTCCGATGGTAAACGGCTTGTAAACGACCCCGCGCGGAGCGTAAGAAATGAGCGTTCCCACCTTGACGAGCGCTCGATGCGCGCCGCACCGGAACCTGTTGGATTGACGCCTCCGCGCGAGGCGGCGTCGCTCGTTCGCTTTGCGGGTCTCGTCCTCGATCTCGACGCTTGCGCGCTTGCCCGCGAGTCCGGCGAGGCGATCACCCTCACTCGCGGCGAGTTCGCGATTCTGCGCATGTTCGTCACCCGACCGGGACGGGTCTTGAGCCGCGACTTGCTCCTGGATGCGCTCGCCAACCGGCGCTTTGAGGTGTTCGACCGTAGCGTCGACGTGCTGGTCGGTAGGCTTCGTCGCAAAATCGAGCCCAATCCAAAGCAGCCACGGCTGATCGTCACCGTGCCGGGGGAGGGCTATCGGTTCGACGGGCTGACGAAGTCTCTGACACCCGGTCGCGCGGCGTCGATAGGGGCCCCGGCGCCGGAGGGAACGGAGCTCAAGCTCGCAGCGGTCTCGGAGTCACGCCCGGAGCCTGCGCGGGCGGAGCCGGTGGATCTGGAGGCGGCGGTCCCTGGGTCCAAGCCCGGAGACGGCGGCTCCTTAAGGTCAATGACGTCGATCTCGGGACCTAAATCCACGTATCGCTCGGGCTTCGTCAAGCTTGCAGCCGCGATCGCCTCGCTTCTCCTCATGACGGCCGCCGGCTGGTTTCTCCTCGACCGGGGCAAAACCAAGCCGCCCGAGGCCGGACATCTTTCCATCGTGGCGCTCCCTTTCGTGAGTCTTTCCGGCGACCCTGGTCAGGACTACCTGGCCGACGGTATCACCGACAACCTCACCACGGAGCTCTCGCGCATCCGCGACAGTTTTGTCATCGCTCGCAACACCGCCTTCACCTACAAGGGCAAAAGCATCGATGCCAAGGCGATCGGCAAGCAGCTCGGCGTTCGCTATGTTCTCGAAGGCTCAGTGCAGCGTGACGGGACCCGAGTGCGCGTCAATGCGCAGCTGGTCGACGCCGAGTCCGGCGCGGATTTGTGGGCCGACCGCTTCGAGGAGGATGTAGCCGACCTACTCAAGCTGCAGGATGAGATTGTGACGCGAGTCGCGCACGGCCTGAACTTGGCTCTCATCGAGGCCGAAGCCGAAAAGGCGGCTCGAACCCGGAATCCGGACGTGATCGATCTGACGATGCGCGGGACGGACCTGCTCCTGCGCACCCTTTCACAACCTGAGGGCGAGATGCGCAAGTTCAACAGCGAGGCGCGCGCTCTGTTCCTGCAGGCGCTGAAGATCGACCCCGCCGACGCCGATGCCTTGTCGGGCAGCGCCGCGACTTATCTCAGGGAGTTTGTGTTCGGGTGGGGCGACCCTAAGACCGACTATGAGGCCGAAGTGCTTGGGCGAGCAAATCGGGCGATCGCGCTCGACCCCAACGGGACGGCGGCCTATCAGGTCAAAGCCGACTATCTCAACTCGTCAGGCCGTCCTCGCGGCGCCCTCGGTGTCGCCGACGCCGGCCTTGCCGTCAATCCGAACAGCGTTGCGCTCTATGCGCCGCGCGCCGACGCTGAGGACGCGCTCGGCCGCTTCGATGATGCGAAGGCCGACGCGGAGCGGGCGATACGACTCAGTCCGCGCGATCCCTTCCTCGGCACGTTTTTTGACATCTTGGGCGACGCCGAAATCAATCTCGGCCATTTAGGGGCCGCGATCGACGCCTATCGCAAGGCGCTCAATGCAGGCCATCGCTATTTTCACGTCTACGCAAGCCTCGCGGCCGCGTATGCGCTCGCCGACAAGATGGACGAAGCGAAAGCCGCGCTCGAAGAGGCGCGCCGCCTCAATCCCACTCTGACGGTGACATCGATGAAGCAGCAAACGCCGAACTTTCAACCGGTCTTTGACGGCCTGCGCAAGGCGGGACTGCCCGAGGAGTAAGCGTTGAAGATGCGGTCGTCCCCGCCGTTGCCGAGGGCAGGCCTACTCAAAATCTACATGGCAGTAGACCGTGTTCCCTGTTGTCTTGCTCGCCGCCCGAGCCGCCGGCGAGCCCCAGATCCCACCATCCTTTAGGGACGCGGTGTACAATAGTTTGCACTGCGCGGGCGTCCCGTCTGCGCTATGTAGGCAGTAGTCATAGCGATGGCGGCAGGAGCAGACCTCCGAGCCCGCAGCCGGAAGCGCGGCCCAACAGCTTCCAGAAAGCCCAATGACTGTCCAAATCAGAGAGGTTTTCATGACGATCACTCCGATAAAAAGGTCGCTGCACAGCTCCTTGCAGAGGTCCCGCTTCAGCTAAGGTGCGCAAAACCAGCCAAGTATCACCTGCCCGTACCGTGGCGCGCCTCCGTTCGGCGCTGCCCCCGCCTTCAACGTTTTCAGTAACGTAGCATTCTGGAATCCGGGCGCCAATCCGAACATCGCGTGCACCCGTTTTCTCAGTGTTCATGGCAGCGGGGCGGTGTGGGTCAGTCCACACTGAAGACTATTAGGCGGTCGCAATTGAACGACGGCTATGTCGCGGTCTCCGGTCCTTCCCGAGGCGACCGGTGCAGGTCTGCAGTCCGCCCTTTTGAGACGTCGCCTGTCGGGTACCAAGCGTTTGATTTGAACCACTAGCAGAATCGTAGTCGAACACGCCCCGCAGCTCATTCGTCTCCGTATCGACAGCGATATTATGCAATCCGAGATCGCTGTGAACGAGCACTTGATCATCAGCCGCAACGGCCACGCCCTCATAGGCGTCAAGCACATCATCGATTTCAGCAAGAAAACCCCGATCATCGATCACATAGGGCAACCGTTGCCGGATCCAATTGCTAGGCGCTGGCCATGGGGGCGCCGCCGGCGCCATCCCGAACCCGATGGTGACGACTGCGCGGTTTCCGCCAACTGCCGGACCTCGGCCTACAGACCAAGGAACATGAACCCGCTTATGTTGCAGGTGCCTGCGCGTGCAGCCTGCTTCTCTTTGTGCAGGCACTTGCACAAAGAGAATGTCGACTTGCCATAAACACGCCGGCGGGATGTCATTCGCCTTTAGGCGGCTCAGAGCTGCTGGAGCGCCTTCATGAGGACTTTTTCCTTGCCAGAGATGCCCCCGCCCTTCTTTGGACGCGGAGCGCCGCGCGCGAGGAGAAAGGGCTCGAAAGCGTTCTGTTGCCTTTCCCCCCACGCGGTCAACGGGTAAGGGGACGTCAAGTATTTCTGTCTCGGCGGCACAGGCCGACGACTCATGCGCACCGTGCGATGCCGTTGACGACGATAGGCTCGGACACCTGCCAGGCGTACGCGACCCACGACGTCGTCACCTCCCCGCTCTCGACCAGTCGCTTGGCGTGCCAAAGGTCCCCTACGCCGAGGCGACCCCAGCGCCCAAAAAGGCGCGCTTCGTAGTCAGTGCCGGTCAGGTGGTGGTCAGGGTTGATGCAACCGCGATCCCGACAGAGGGAGATGACCTTGGCGTCCTGGTCGAGCTCGACGCCCGAGCACTTGATCATCTCGCGCCGGACGTAGACGCAACGGCCATCGACCTTCATCCGGGCATAGCCACTCGCGTCGTGCGCTCCCATCCATTTCCAGCACGGCGTCGCCAGCCCAGGCGGCGTGTCGTCGGTTACATGTATTTTTGACGTTGTTGTCGTAGTGCCCGGTTTCATTGGGGTTTCCGATGTCGCATTGTCGGTTTTCATGTCGGGTGCGACACGAACGACAGTCGCCGTCGCGATCCTGAGGTGGCAAACTGGGTAGACATTTTGTTTCTGCGCCGATCGGGGCCGTTGCTCAAGCAGGGCGTGCGCGCCGCAGGCAAGCTGAGTGCAGGTGCCTGCAACGCATCCCGCAAGAGCCGAACCCCGAAACTGGGAGGGCGGGACTGTGAGTGCAGGCTCCGTCACTCATCCTTATCGTCATCCGTCGTCATCATCGCAACCATGAACTGCATCTCGAAATCCGGCCATGCGGCGTCTTCCGACGGCTTTTGAGCCTTCGCAGGAAAAGAAAGTGGCGATGCTCCCAAGTGACCGACATCCCCAAGGCCCATACTTTCGCGTTCGCCGGAAATGTTCGCCTCAACATCGCAGGAGGGCGACCGGCAGGGCGCTAAGGCGACGATAACCTAGGTAAGTTTGACGCAACCCGGTTCTGGGAGTGTGAGGTCTCATGGCGAGGTGCGAACGTCGCGGCATAACACAATCGAGATTGTCGGCGCGTCGCCGGCGGTGCAAAATCCGCTTCTCTTTGGGAACCATTCTGACGTTCTCATCTTGAGTCGGCGGTTCCTTGCGGGTTCGTCTTCATGTCGCGTATCGTTAAGCGTTCGACTGCGCGTGTTATCAAGACCAGCGCGCCGCGCTGGCGTGAGGGCGTGACGTCGCCGCTTCCGCGCTGGATACCCCCGCAGCTCTGCCAGTCTGTCGAGAAGCCTCCGTCGGGGCCTCAGTGGCTGCATGAAATCAAGCTCGACGGCTTTCGGATGGCCGCGCGACTCGACCATGGCCGCGCGCAACTCCTGACTCGGACCGGGCTCGACTGGAGCGACAAATATCCGAGCATTGTCGCAGCGCTTGCGAATGTGAAGGCGAAGACCGTCTATCTCGACGGCGAGCTCTGTGGTGTCGATGAGGCCGGATTGCCAAGCTTTGCGAACACTCAAGCGGCCACCGATGGCGAGCGCGGGGTGCGGCTCGTCTACTACGCCTTCGACCTGTTGCATCTGAACGGCCAGGACATATCGCGGCTGCCGCTCATCGAGCGCAAGGCGCTGCTTGAGGCTTTGGTCGGTGACAAGCCTGGCCTTCAGTTCAATAGCCATGAGACGGGCGACGGCGAACTCATTCTTAGGCACGCCGGCAAGCTCGGCTTTGAGGGCGTGGTCTCGAAGACGATCGACGCGCCGTATGCGCCAGGAAACCGTGGCCTCTGGCGCAAAGCCAAATGGCTCAACCGCCAGGAGTTCGTCATCGCCGGCTGGTCCGACCCGGAAGGAACGCGGCCATATCTCGGGGCGCTGCTGTTGGGCTACTACACCGATGACGGCAAGCTTATTTACGCTGGCCGTGTCGGCACGGGGATGCCCGTCAAGGTTCTCGCCGATCTGCGACGACGTCTGGACCCGCTGGCCCGCAAGACATCGCCTCTGAGCGTCCCGCCGCCCCGCAGCACGCGGTTCGGCTCGCCGCTCGTTCTTTCGCGGGTGCACTGGGTCGAGCCGAAGCTTGTCGCCGAGATTACGTATTTGACTTGGACGGCCGACAACCTATTGCGGCATACAGTCTACGTCGGCCTCCGCGAGGACAAACCGGCGGAGCAGGTTGCGCGAGAGGGTGGCGGAGTTCGATAAGGCAGCGAGCGCAAGCTCGGCGTACCAGTTCTTCGTCGGTCACCCTGGACCGGAGCAGCAAACGCGAAGTTTCGATACCGAAGCGGTTATTTGCGAGGCCGTGCGACTTCGGGGCTGTCCGCAGCGTTGGACAAAAAATGTTGAGGCAAGTGATAGTGGGGCGCACCCACGATCGACAAAGGGAGTGCGGCGAGTGACAGATGTCCACGTTCATCGCCGTGGGCTGCTGCTTGCGGCGCTCGCTCTGTCTATCGTCGCCGTCCCTGGCTATGCACAGCAGGAAAACGAAGCCGGCAATGACGCCGCGCCGCCGCTGCCTGAGCGCGCGCCATCGTCCGACGCCATCCGGTCATTGCTGGCGTCGCGGATCGACGCCGGCCAAGAAAGTCTCGGCTATGTCGCTCTGGTCCGGGACGACGCCGGCCCGCGCCTCGTCACTTACGGCACAGCGGGCGACCCACAGAGCCGCCCACTGGACGGCGACACCGTCTTTGAGATCGGCTCCATCACTAAGGTGTTCACGGCGCTGCTGCTGGCGGACATGGTTGCGCGTGGCGAGGTCAAGCTGACGGACCCGGTGGAGGAATATCTGCCCGCCGAAGGCCGACCCAAGTCCTTCGACAACAAGCCGATCTCGCTTCTTGATTTGGTCACCTATACGTCGGGTCTGCCGAGGTTGCCGACGAATTTCAAGCCGCAGGACAAGGAAAATCCATATGCGGATTACACCGTCGAGCAGCTTTACAAATTCCTGTCTGAATACACGCCCCGATACTATCCAGGGTCGCACTACGAATATGCCAATCTTGGGTTCGGGCTCTTGGGACACGTCCTGGCGCTGCACGCAGGTCGCAGCTATGAGGAGCTGGTCGTTTCGCGCATTTGCGAGCCGCTGGGACTAACCGATACGCGTGTCACGCTGACCCAGGCGATGCGCGAGCGGCTCGCACAAGGCCACGATAAGTCGCTGCACCCCGTCCCAAGCTGGGACCTCCCAACACTCGCCGGCGCCGGCGCGCTGCGCTCGACGGCAAACGATATGATGCGCTTCCTGGACGCCGCTCAGGGCAAGTGCAAAACCGACCTGACGCCTGCATTCCAGAGCTTGCTTGAGGTGCGCCGCCAGACCGACACAAACGGCGTCTACGCGGCAGCCGGCTGGTTCGTAGAAACCTCGCATAACGACGAACTCGTCATGAAGGATGGCGGGACCGGCGGTTATGCCGGCTTTATCGGCTACTCGGCGCGGACCGCAATAGCGGCCGTGCTGCTGTCCAACACGGGTTACTCGGCGCCCCCGGTCATTGCAGACTGGAGCCCGACGCCCGGGCTCGGGCGCCGTCTTCTCAATCCAAATTTTCCATTGCCGGCGCTGCACCGGCAGGTGCCGATCGACCCCGCGAAACTCAGCGCTTATGCGGGGCGCTACCCGTTGACGCCGCGCTTTGTTCTGACCGTGACGCCGAGGGGCGGCCGATTGCTGGTGCAGGCCACTGATCAGGACGAGTACGAAGTCTTCCCCGAAAGCGACACGCGGTTCTTCTACCGGGCGGTGAACGCGCAGATCACCTTCGAGCTGGCGCCTGACGGAACCGCCACAGCGCTAGTGCTGCATCAAAACGGCAGAGACCGGCGGGGGGTGCGATCACCCTGAGCGGCTCGCCGACATAGGATCGCGACAGCGGAAGGGTCGGGTGCCGCCCCAACGGCGTCGGTCCGGCTCCGGCAGCGCAAAATCGGTTATCCCCCTCTCTGAGACATGCCTCGCGCCACGCACTTGATCGTCGGCGCGATCCCGGCGTCGACATCGCCTCGACCGAGGCCCGGCATCTCAGTGTGCACCGCCGGCACCCCGCTCGGGGGTTCAGAGCATGCCCCTGGTGCCGCCTCCACGCCGCCATCTCCAGCGCCTCTCATGTCGGCCCCGCGAAATCGAGCATCTTCCCCATGGGCGCTTGGGCATTTCTCCAAGCAATTCCTAGCGAAACCGCAAATGTCGCAATGTCGCAAATCGGGATTTTGCGACACGATGCGACATCACTTTTGGGGTCTGCGACAGGCCGTATTCGATAGCCGCCTGCTCTATCAGATCGGTTGGCAGACGTTGGATTTGCCCATCAACTGACCGGTGGCTGGGTCTAGCTCCAACGCCACATCCATCACGACTCGCGGATGAGCCATGAAGGTGACTACCGGCGCAAGCCACACCTTGAGCCAGAGTCCGCTTTCTCGCGATTCCGGCACGTTCGTAGGGCCGATCTCGTAAGTCCGCAAAGAGTCCAGGCTGTGTGAAAACTCTGAGCGGTCCCGCGCGCTCCCAGATTCCGAACCCTATCGCCTCGCAGAGCTAGTGGACCAAATCTAACATTTGAATCCTGCGATCTCGACATCGTGCATCGGTAGCAGGTCGAATGGCTCGCTGAAGCCGGGCAACTCCTCAACGCGTTTGGCCCAGGCAGTGACATTCCGCACCGCCGTAAGGTCCTTGCCGCTGAGGCGCGCAAAAGCGATGTCGCTATAGCAGCAAAGGTCGGCAATCGTCGCTGCGTCGCCAACCAGGAAGCCACGGCCGGAGAGATATTGGTCGAGGAGGTCCATTGCTGACCCGCCGCGGCGATCAAACTCAGCTACGAGGACAGGATCAAACGACAGCGGCAACAATTTGCGGCGGCCCAGTTCGACGCTATACCAAGCATAAAGCGGCGGCATCAGCCGGTCGGCATCCCAAAACAGCCATTCCCGGACGACCTGACGAGCTTCATCATCACCCCCGTCGAAGCGACCGAGCGTGTGTGCCAAGTACTCCAGAATTGCCGCCGACTGCACGAAGACCCGGCCGTTGTGCTCGATCACCGGCACCTGACCCCAGCGGGATAAGGATCGGAACTCGGGTGTCAGGTGCATACCGCGTTGAAAGCTCACGTATCGAAACGTGAAGCCCTCGCCGCACAGGCGTAGCATCAGCGCGACCCGGTAAGTCGGCAGGGAATGTGGGCTTCCGTGTAGCGTGAATCCGTCATTCATCGCCGCCTCCTCTTTTTCAATAGGAACCTAACACAAGAGTCCTTATTGGCGTATGCTGGCGATGGCCTCTTTGGAGGGGAGCGGGGTATGCGCGAGGGGATCAGCGTCGAAGTGAATGCGGCCAACCGCGCGCGCTTGGAGGCGATCGTCGACGATCGGAACAGCCGGCAAAAGCACGTGTGGCGGGCACGGATCGTATTGCTCACCGCGGACGGGGTGGGCACCAACGAGATCATGCGCCGGGCCGGCACCAGCAAAGTCACGGTATGGCGCTGGCAGGAACGGTTCATGCGCGAGGGGGTCGCCGGACTGCTCTACGACAAGACGCGGCCCTCACGCATCCCGCCGCTGCCCGCGAGCGTGCACGAGCGCACCGTGGCGCTCACCCAGGACAACCCGCCGAGCGAGGCGACACACTGGACTGCCGCGCTGATGGCCAAAGCCGCCGGCATCAGCGTCTCTTCGGTGCAGCGCATCTGGCGGGCGCATGGCTTGCAGCCGCACCGGGTGCGTCAGTTCAAACTGTCGCGCGATCCCGATTTTGTGCCGAAGCTCCGCGATATTGTTGGCCTCTATGTCGACCCCCCGGCGCATGCGGTCGTACTCAGCGTCGACGAGAAGTCGCAAATCCAGGCGCTTGACCGCACCCAGCCGGGTTTGCCGTTGAAGCCGGGCCGTTGCGGGACGATGACCCACGATTACAAGCGCAACGGTACAACCACTCTGTTCGCCGCGCTCGACGTGCTCGACGGCAAGGTCATCGGCCGATGCATGCAGCGGCACCGGCACCAGGAGTTCATCCGCTTTCTCAATACGATCGATGGCGCGATCCCTGTCGGCAAGATCGTTCACGTCATCCTCGACAACTACGGCAGCCACAAGCATCCCAGGGTGCGCGGCTGGCTCGATCGCCACCCCCGCTTCGTGTTCCATTACACGCCGACCTCGGCCTCCTGGCTCAATGCCGTCGAAGGCTTCTTCGCCAAGCTCAGCAAACGCCGGCTCAAGCGCGGCGTGTTTCGCTCGCTGGTCGATCTCCAGGCCGCCGTCAACCGCTTCCTTGCAGAGACGAACGACGATCCCAAACCCTTCATCTGGACCGCCGATCCAGACAAGATCATCGCCGCCGTCAGGCGCGGGTATCAAGCTTTAGATTCGATCCACTAGTTATTGCCTCTTGGACGGCCAAGAGCAGCTTCTCGGAGGTGACGGGTGGGTTGATATCTCTTTGAACATACCCTCCCTGGTGGCTTGATTTCGTCACTTGGTCCCGGCACGACAGCTGGAAGAGACTTTCCTCCTCGGTCGATAGACCAAAAAACGCGAACGCGCAGGTTTGTGCATGCACCTGCACAAAGTAAGTCGAGCGTGTCATTGGCCTTTGGCGGGCCAAAGTTGGTCGAGCGCCTTCATCAGCGCTTTCTCCTTACCGGAGATACCCCGGCCTTTCTTTGGACGACGAGCGCCATGCGCCAGCAGTAAGGACTCGAAGCGTTCATGCTGTCTGCGGGTCAATCGCAGCAGGATCGTGCGCGCTTTCGGCTTGGCGCCCATGCCTTTCAACCTCGCAGGAAGCTCCTTCAGAACGCAAGCTTCGGCGAGCTTGAGGGCGTTCTGTTCGTCCCCTGAGTCGCAGTTCTCGGCAATAGCGGCTAGCTTCGTCCACCCAATGCGGGAGAGGCGATCGCGGGGGATGTCAAGGCTGCTGACCTGGCGGCGTTGATCAGCGCGTTCCTCGATCTCGGCGTACCCTCTGACCTGGTCTCAGCCACTCACTTCGCTGCCATGCGAACTCGTGAGCCGATCGTGGTTATGGCACCGCTGATCTGGCTCGCGTCGGAGAAAGCCGGTGGACACCACGTCTTTGATTGTCCAGTCCCGCCGGTGACGATGGTCGCGGAAGTGCCGGCATACGCCCTCGACAAGCACACCGCGCTGGGTAAAGCCGCCATCCATCGCTTTGCGCGCGAACGCCCGGCCGTGCGCAGCGCGCTCACCGCTCACGTTCCGGAATATCGCGCCAACGATGCGGCCTGCATGGCGGCCTTCTACGCCGACGCTGCCCCCGTGGCGCGACGTTTCGACTGGGACGGCTCGGCCGAGCTGGAGCGCCTAGGTACGGAAAGCGACATGCTGAAGGTCGGAGTGAGCCGCCAGGGCATCTGTGCCGTGCTTGAGGCGGTTCGCGACAATCTTGAACAGCTCAACGCGATCCGCGCCGAGGTCTTGGGGAGCGTGCGACATGGCCGACGATCCGCTCCTAACTCGCGATAACTCCCTCTTATCAAGACCCAAAATCGAGAGTCGTGATGATCGGCGAGGGGCCGATAAGGGCGGTTTGGCGCACCCAACTCAGATGCTGAATTGTGCAGGTGCCTGCACAGAGCGGGCCGAGATCGAGGCGTATGTTGCAGG
>Ga0335072_10013723_pt1 | contig 11530 bp, 8 predicted proteins | sample Lox_Sample_21_FD_206725 | JGI IMG/M metagenome (GOLD analysis project Ga0335072, IMG submission 206725) | Soil microbial communities from Loxahatchee National Wildlife Refuge, Florida, United States - Lox_Sample_2.1 | ecosystem: Environmental > Terrestrial > Soil > Wetlands | place: USA: Florida...
GAAGGGAAGATTCGCCGACATCGTCGCCGTCGCGGGCGACCCTTTGCAGGACATCACCGAAATGGAGCACGTGAAGTTCGTCATGAAGGGCGGCGTGGTCTATCGGGACGAGTTCAAATAGCGGAGATGTGTACATGCGACATTTCTTGACGCGACGCCGGATTTTGCAAGCAGCCGGTGGGCTGGCCGCCATCTCCACGCGAGCCGCACGTGCGGCCTTGCACACCAGCGACGTGATGGTGCGGCTGAGCGCTTACATGACCGAAGCACGCAGCCGCGCTCTGCCCGCCGAAGCAGCCGAGGCAACCAAGCAGCACATCCTGGACACCTTCGCGGCCATGGTCTCGGGCTCGGAACTCGCGCCCGGGCGCTTTGCGATCGGATTTGCCCGAAAATACGCCGGCGATAAAGTAGCAACCGTCGCCGCGTCGCAGGTCGTCTGCGGCGCCATCGAGGCCGCCTTCGCCAATGCGATGCTGGCGCACTCCGACGAAACCGACGATTCGCACGCGCCTTCGCAATCGCACCCGGGCGCCTCGATCGTGCCCTCCGCGCTCGCGGCCGGTGAACAGTTCGGCATCGACGGCACGCATTTCCTGCGCGCGGTCGCGCTGGGCTATGACGTCGGAACCCGGTTCACCATGACCGTGGGCGCGGGCGCGTTTCAGACCGCAACCCACATGAGCACCCACGCACTGGCTGGAAATTTCGGTTCGGCCGCCGCCGCCGGATGCGCGGCCAGTCTGAACGATCAGCAAATGCGTTGGCTTCTGGACTATGCGTCGCAGCAAGGCTCCGGCATCAAGGTCTGGCAGCGCGACACGGACCATATCGAAAAAGCGTTCCTCTTCGCCGGCATGGGGGCCCGCAATGGCGTCACGGCCGCACTCATCGTGCAGGCCGGCGGCACCGGCGTCGACGATGTCTTGTCCGGCCCGGACAACTTCATTACGGACTACGCGCCCAACGCCGACCCGCACAAGCTCGTCGAGAAACTGGGCGAGCGCTACGAAATCGTTCGCACCAACATCAAGAAGTGGAGCGTCGGATCGCCCATCCAGGCGCCTATGGACGCCCTCCAGGCGCTGATGAAGAAGCACCGGTTTCAAGCCGATCAGGTGCAAAAGGTGGTGGTTCGCGTCGCCTCCAGCGAAGCAGCGCTGGTCAACAATCGCGAGATGCCGGACATCTGCATGCAGTATATGGTGGCCGTCATGCTCCTGGATAAAACCGCATCGTTCAAGGCTGCGCACGACAAGCCGCGCATGCAGGACGCCGCCATCCAGCGCGAGCGCGCGAAGGTGCAGCTCGTCCAGGACGCCGAACTGGAGCGTCTCCTGCCGGCCCGCGTCGCCATCGTCGAGGTCACGCTCAACAACGGCACGACTCTCACCGAACGTGTCGGCGCCGTCCGCGGCACCGAAGAAAACCCAATGACGCGCCAGGAAGTCGTCGACAAGAGCCGCGATCTGATGGCGCCCATCCTCGGTGAGGCCAAGTGCTCGAAGCTGATCGAGACGGTGCTGAATCTCGATCAGCTCAAGCCGGTCCGAGACCTTCGGCCGCTATTGCAGCGCGCCTAAAAAGAGTATTTCAACGCAAACTGAATCAGCCGCGGATTCACGCTCTCGCTCGTGATCACGCCAAAGGTAGCGGGCGTCGAAATCGCAGTTCCTGGATTGTTGAACTGCGGATGGTTGAAAGTGTTGAAGAATTCCGAGCGCAATTGGATCGTCTGTCTTTCGGTGATGTGCGTGGTCTTCACCAGCGAGACATCCCAATTGAACTGCGGCGGACCGGGAAGGATGCCCGTGCCGGAATTGCCGTAACCGAATCCGTTGCCGATGGCCGGCGGCGCGCAAATTGCACTGGCGGCCAGATAGCCCGGACCGCCGCTCGCACCGCCCAGCCGCGCTTCGGTGCCTCCGGATGTGGACAGCGAGTTGTAGGTCGCGCCGTTACACATCTCACCGCGGCCGACGTTGAACGCACCGAATGTAACCGTGCTCAACGTGGGCACCGTGGGAGAAGGTCCGCTGACGCCAAAGATCGTGCCGGCTCGGGCGTCCGTAATCGTCAGCGGTGTGCCGTCCTGCGCTACGCTCACACCCGAAAGGTTCCATCCTTCAGCCAGTTTGCCGACGAAGCCGCTGGGATGGCCAAACGGCAGGTCCCAGCTATAGTTCACGATGAAACGCTGCGGCCGGTTGAAGTAAGCCGGTCCGTATTGCTGCCCCAGGCTGCTGGCGTCGTTCATGTTCGCCGCATAGCCAATCAGGTCCGTAAGAGACTTGCTCCAGGTATAGGAGGCCTGCATGGAAACACCGTGGGAGAATTGCTTGCGGACCGTTGCCTGCAGACTGTTGTAGTTGGAAATCCCGTCGAAACCCGTGCCCTGGAAGCCGCTAGCGGCGAAACCCAGGAACGGTACGCGCAGGTTCGCGTTCTGAACCGTGTTGGTGGTGACGCCGTTGATGGGATTGGACGGGCTGGCTAGCAGCGCCGTATTGTAGTTATGGTTGTAGTCCGCCAGGTTGATGCCGCTCGATCCGACATATCCGAGATCCAACACCCAGGTGGGCACAAACTCCCACTGCACGCCCATATTGTATTGCCGTACCAGAGGCGTGTGGATCACCTGATCAATGAATGGCAGGTTGAGATTGGAGGTCTGACCGGTGGTCAGGTTCACCCAACGAGGCGTAAATGCCAGTGAGGCGGACGGGAACAGTTGCTGCAAGCTGGCTGGCTGCGCGGCCGGACCCGCGTAATCGAGTGTGACCGCGTACGGATTGCCCTGTTCGACGGAGTGCACGAACAGGTTCCCGCCAATGCGGTCATAAAACATGCCAATGCCGCCGCGCACCACCACCCGCCCGCTTCCGAGCGGTTGCCAGGCGAACCCAAACCGCGGAGCGAAGTTGTTCAGCGGCGGACCGGATTGAACCGGAAGATTCCGGCTGGACTTCAGCACGCCGGAGGGCACCGGCCCTTGGAAATTCGACGGCACGACGTATCCCGCCAGGCTGCCCGTGGCCGGCGTATTTCCAGGCACCGGCACCGAGAGCACCTGGCTTTGCCAGACGTTCGTCAGGTTGCCGTATTTGTCGCTCAGCGTTCCGTCGTACTCCCAGCGAACGCCCATGTTCAGCGTCAGACGCGAGCTCACCTTGTAGTCATCCTGCACGAACCAGTTGAAATCGTTGGCCCGGTAACCGTGGATGATCCCATCCGGACTGCTCAACACGCAAAACAGGCAGGAGGCGATATTGCTCAGCGCCGTTCCGGTGGTGTTTCCCGGATTCGCGGGCGTGCACGCGGCGTTGCCGGGCGTGCATCCGGCCCGGCCGATCAGGAAGTCCGGGAACGAGTAGATGGTGGTATTTCCGCGCTCGATGCCCTTGAACACGATGTCCCAGTTGATGTGCTCGGCTTCTACACCGGCGCGAATCGTGTGCCTGCCGTGAGACCATGAAATGGTGTCGGCGAGCTGGAACTGGTCCGTCGGATCAAAGACGTCGTCGCTGATGCTGCCGCCTACGTTAAACAAGCCTTGGATGGTGATCGGATTCATGATGTTGATCGCCGGATTGATGGGCGTCATCCCCAGTTGCGTCGCCGTGTAGGGGACTCCATCGGTGTTGGCCGCCAGGTTGCGCTGGTACGACATGCGGCCCTCGTTGACCAACGTATTCGTCAGAATCGAAGTCAGCTTCAGCGCCGCGTTCGTGTTGGCGTAGAGATAGCTGGCCGGCGTACCTGGCAGCTCGCCGTTGGCTGACGAGAACGGAATGGTCTGAGGATCTTGGGACGTGAAGAACCGCGCGGATAACGTATGCTGGCTGTTGATCACGTAATCGATGTTCGCCACCGCTTGATGCTCGGTAAACCGCGCGGGGTCGCTGAAGGGCGCCAGCTGGAAGCCTCCGTTCGTCGAGCCCGGAATATAGTAGCTGCCGTTGGGCAGTTTCAGGTTCAAAAAATTCAGAGCCACCGGGTTGATGTTGGAGCCGTCGCAAGCCACCTGCACACCGCCCGCCACCGTCGTATAACGTGAATTGCCGGGATGATTCGCCGGACACCAGGCAGCGCCCAAAGCAGCCTGGAACGCGGGCGTGCTACGGTCGCCCGCCGGGATCGGCGGCAGCGTCGGCGTCGAGTAGCCGTTCGTGCCTACGCCATTGATCTGCCGCGTCTCCTGATAGCTGAAGAAGCCAAACAGCTTGTCTTTCTTGATGGGCAGGCCCACGGTGCCGCCGAACTGGTTCTGGTTCAGCACCTGCCGCGAGCCTCCGGCGCGATTGCGAAAGAAGTCAACCGCGTTCAGATCCGTGTTGCGGAAGAACTCAAACAGCGACCCGTGCCAGGCGTTGCTGCCGGACCTGGTCACGACGTTCACATTGGCGCCTGGATTCCGCCCGTAGCTGGCGTCGTAAGTCGACGTCTGAATCTTGAACTCCTGCAACGCGTCCGGATTGGGGATCCCAATCCCCACGTAAATGCCGGAGTCAGCACCCAGATTGCTCCCGGCGAAATTGTCGATGTTCACGCCGTCCATCTGGTAGTTGTTCTGGTTCGTATTGGCGCCGTTCACGCTGACATCCTGCGATCCTTTGCCGAAGGCCGACGCGTTGTTCACGCTTACGTTGGCGCCCGCCGACAAGCTCAGGATCTGGGTGTAGTTGCGATTGGTCAGCGGAAGCGCCACCACCGCACGCTCGCCGACCACCGTTCCCAGTGTGGAACTGGCGGTCTGCAACGTCTCCGCCGTCGCTTCCACCGTCACCTGTTCGTTGGCCGCGCCCACTTCCAGCACGCGATCCAACACCGGCGTCTCGGTGACGTTCACGTTCACCGAGGCCACCTCGGCCGTCTTGAATCCACTGGCCGAGAAGCGTACTTTGTACGAACCCGGCGGCAGCAGCGTGAACTTATAGGCGCCGTCGTTCCCCGTAATTGTGCTTCGAGTCTGATTGGTTTCGGCGTTGATGATCGTCACCGTCACCTCGGGCACAACGGCTCCCGAAGGATCGGTGACGGTTCCCGTGAGCGCGCCCGTACCGGCGGATTGGCCATTCAGAAGGACGCCCCAAGAAAAGACAACTACTAACACAGCCCAGCGCAAAAGCGACGTGGCTTTCATGGAATCCCCGTTTCTCTGACGGCGCCGGTTACGATCGAAGCCGCCAGTTACAACTGTTCTTGGGGCGGAAGTATATCACCGGGAAAATTCGGTGTCCAGCGTCCTGGCGGAATTTTCAAAGCGGAGGAAATCCGGGCCGGGCGGCCCCGGCCGCTTCCATCCAGTTCAGCGAATCCTTTACTTTCAACTACATAAGATGGTACGCTGAAGAACCTATAATGCGAACTGTCGATTTGATCCACCGAAAACGAGATGGTGAAGAACTATCGCCAGAAGAAATCGCCGCGCTGGTTGACGGCTACTGCCGGAATGAAATTCCGGATTACCAGATGTCTGCGTTCTTGATGGCCGTCTTCTTTTCCGGAATGACGGACCGGGAAGTGAGCGCGTTGACCGATTGCATGGTGCGCAGCGGGGAAAGCATCGACCTGAGCTCGGTTCCGGGCGTGAAGGTCGACAAGCACTCGACCGGAGGCGTCGGAGACAAGACCAGCCTGATCGCCGCGCCGCTGGCCGCCTCCGCCGGAGTCGTGGTGCCCATGATCTCCGGGCGAGGTCTGGGCCACACGGGGGGCACTCTCGACAAGCTGGAGGCCATCCCCGGTTTCCGCACCGACCTGAGTGTGGACGAGTTCCGCGAGCAGCTCGGCAAGCATGGCTTGGCCTTCATGGGACAGACCGTCGAAGTGGCTCCCGCCGACGGCAAGCTCTACGCGTTGCGCGATGCCACCGCGTCCGTCGAATCCATCCCCCTGATTGCGTCGTCCATTATGTCGAAAAAGCTGGCCGAAGGCATGGACGCCCTCGTGCTCGATGTCAAAGTGGGCAGCGGCGCTTTCATGAAGCGGCAGGTGGATGCGCGTCGTCTGGCGCAGATGATGGTGGGCATCGGACGCCGCGCTGACAAGCGCGTGCAGGCGCTCATCACCGATATGAATCAGCCGCTCGGTTATGCCGTCGGCAACGCGCTCGAAGTGATGGAAGTTTCACAAACGCTGCAAAATGCCGGTCCTACCGATCTGACCCGTTTGGCGCTGGAACTGGCCGCTCGCATGATCTTCCTCGCCAAGATCGCCCACACGCTGGATGAAGGGCGCGAAGTGGCGCAGCAGAAGCTGTTGGATGGCTCGGGCTACAAGAAGTTCAAGGATGTAATCGAAGCGCAGGGCGGCAACCCGCAGGTGCTGGACCGCTTCGATCTGCTGCCCAACGCCACCGGCGCCCGTGAAATCACCTCGCCGCGCGCCGGCTATGTCAGCGCGATTGCCGCCGAGGACATCGGGATGGCTTCGTCCAAAATCGGAGCCGGACGCAACACCAAGGAAGACGTGATCGACCCGGCCGTGGGTGTGATTCTCGAAGTCAAGGTCGGCCAGAAGGTCGACGCTGGCGCGGTCCTGTGCCGCCTGTACTATACACGGGATGAAAATGTCGAAGAGGCGGCGGACCAGATCGAAGACGCCTTCCGCATTTCGGCCCAACCCCCGGAAGAGCGTGAATTGATCCTCGAAGTAGTGAGCTGACGCCTTCATGCAGCGGTTCACGGGCGTTTTAGGAATCCTCGCGATTCTCCTGGTGTGCTTCGTCTTCTCCAGACACAGACGTGCCATTCGCCCGTCGCTGATCTTGTGGGGCCTGGGCTTGCAACTCACCTTCGCGTTCATCGTGCTGCGCACGCCCGCCGCGCGGGCATTCGAAATCCTCAGCGATAAAATCAACGCGATCATCGCCTACACCCAGGTCGGAAGCAAATTTGTTTTCGGCGATCAACTGGGCGGCAGCCAGCCCGCCATCTTCGCCTTTCAGGTGCTGCCCATCGTCATCTTCATCTGCAGTCTGTTCGCGGTCCTGTATTATCTGGGCGTCATGCAGCTGGCGGTGAAGGCCATGGCCGTCATCATGCAGCGCGTCATGGGCGCGAGCGGCGCCGAATCCACCAACGTAGCCGCCAGCATCTTCATGGGCCAGACCGAAGCGCCCATCACCATCCGTCCCTTCCTGGAAAACTTGACGGAGTCCGAGTTGTTCACCATCATGGTCAGCGGCATGGCGCACGTTTCGGGCGCCACCATGGCCGCCTACGTGGTGATGGCGCACGTGGAACCCCGCCATCTTCTGACCGCCGTGATCATGACCGCACCGGCCACCATCATGCTGGCCAAGATCCTCTCGCCGGAAGTGGACAAGCCGGTTACCGCGGGATCGGTCAAAGTGGCCATCGAGCGGCCCGGAGTCAACTTGATCGACGCAGCGGCCCGCGGCGCCGGCGACGGCCTGCATCTGGCGTTGAACATCGCTGCCATGTTGATCGCCTTCCTCGCGTTGATCGCCATGTGTAACGGCATCCTCAGCTATGCCCACACGTCGATGGAACAAATCTTTGGCTACCTGTTTGCGCCCGTCGCGTGGCTGTTAGGCGTCAGCTTCAACGACTGCCGGTCCATCGGAAACTTGCTCGGAACCCGCCTCGTCACCAACGAATTTGTGGCCTTCCAGCAGCTGGGGCCGATGAGGCCGCACCTGGACCCCCACTCCTTCGTCATCGCGACCTACGCGCTCTGCGGCTTTGCCAACTTCAGCTCCATCGCCATCCAGATCGGCGGCATCGGAGCCCTGGCCCCCACCCGCAAGTCCGACCTGGCGCGGCTCGGTCTGCGCGCCGTAGCGGCCGGAACCATGGCGAACTTCATGTCGGCCTGCATTGCGGGCATGTTGATCCAGTAATGCAACGGGCCGTCGATTACATCAGCCTTCAGACCAGCCGCGAGCCGCGCGTTGCCGTCGTGTTGGGCAGCGGCTTGAGCGCTTTCGCCGACGAGCTGAGCGACACCATTGAAATTCCCTATGCGGAGATTCCGGATTGGCCCCCCTCCACCGCGGCGGGGCACGCCGGCAAGCTGGTCTTTGGAAAAATTGACAGGCTGGACGTCGTCGTCATGGCGGGGCGCAGCCATCTGTACGAAGGCTACACGCCATTGCAAGTGACCTTCGGCGTACGTGTGCTGCACCGGCTGGGCGTCCGGGCTGTCGTATTCACCAACGCCGCCGGCGGCATCAACCTCTCTTATCGCCCTGGCGCGCTGGTGCTGATCTCCGATCACATCAACCTGCAACACACTCATCCCCTGATCGGCCCCAACGACGACGCGATCGGTCCGCGCTTCCCCGATATGACCGAAGCATACACCTCCAGTTACCGGGCCATCGCGCACCAGGTCGCGGAGAAGCTGAAAATCCCCCTTGCCGAGGGCGTCTACGCCGCGATGACCGGCCCCAATTACGAAACCCCGGCGGAAATCCGCTACCTGCGCACCATCGGCGCGGACCTGGTGGGCATGTCCACCGTTCCCGAAGTGATCGTGGCCAACTATCTGCGGATGCGTGTTCTGGCCATCTCCTGCGTGACGAATATGGCGGCAGGTATCCTGCCGCAAAAGATCCATCATGAAGAAGTGCTCGAGACCGGCCGCAAGGTCCATGACACCCTGGGCAGGCTCTTGAAGGAGCTGCTGCCGCGCTTATGAGTCAATTCCGCCTATGAACAGCCTGACTGAGGCCGCCCTCTCCGCGCGCGCTCATGCGCACGCTCCTTTTTCGAAGTTTCGCGTCGGCGCCGCGCTGGAAGCCGAGGACGGCCGCATCTTCACCGGCTGCAACGTCGAAAACGCCACCTACGGTCTGACCATCTGCGCCGAACGTGTCGCGGTCTTCAAGGCCATCTCCGAAGGCGCGCGAAAGTTCCGGCGCATCGCCGTGGCCGCCGACACCGAGGAACTCACTCCGCCCTGCGGCGCCTGCCGTCAGATTCTCTGGGAGTTTCTGGGCGATACAGAACTGATGCTGGTCAATCTGCATGGCAAATCCGAAACGCTCCGGCTCAAAGATCTTTTCCCGAGGCCCTTCGATGCGTCGTTTATTTAGTACCGCTCTCCTGGTTCTGCTGCTGGCGGCGAGCGCTCAGGCCGAGCCCGCCGACTGGATCTACACCGCCCGCTACGTCGTGACCATGGATGCGCAGCGCCGCCTGATCGACGATGGAGCGGTAGCCATCCGCGGTGAAAACATCGTCGGCGTCGGCAAGCGCGCCGAGATCGAAAAGCAATTTCAGGCCCGCCAGCATCTGGACCGGCCGGACGCCATCCTCATGCCCGGTCTGATCAACACGCACGCACACGCCGCCATGTCGCTGTTTCGCGGCATTGCCGACGATCTCCGCCTGCAGGACTGGCTTCAGAACTACATCTTTCCCGCCGAGTCCAAAAACGTCACGCCCGATTTTGTTTTGTGGGGAACTCGTCTGGCCTGCCTGGAAATGATGCTCTCCGGCACCACCACCTTCGTCGACATGTACTACTACGAAGACCAGGCCGCGAAAGCAACCAAAGAGGCGGGCCTCCGCGGCGTGCTGGGCGAAACCATCATGCGCTTCAAGACGCCCGACGCGCCCACGCCGCAGGACTCCCTGCGATTCACCGAGAAGTTCCTACAGCAATACCGCGGTGATCCCCTCATTGTCGCCGCTCCCGCCCCCCACGCCGTCTACACCAACAACGACTTCACGCTGAAGGCCGCGCGCGCGCTGGCCAACAAATATCACGTTCCCCTGGTCATTCACCTGTCGGAAACCAAGCAGGAAAACGACGACCTCCTGAAAGCCCGGCACGTCACCCCGACACGCCTGTTGGAAATGTTAGGTGTCCTCGACGGCCCCACCATCGCGGCCCACGGCGTCTGGCTGAACGACGCCGATATGCGTATCCTCAAGGCGCACGGCACGGGCATCGCTCACTGCCCCTCCAGCAACATGAAGCTCGCCAGCGGCGTCGCGCCGGTGGTGAAGCTGCTCGCACTCGGCATTCCGGTCGGCGTCGGCACCGATGGCCCCGCCGGCAGCAATAACGATTTCGACCTGATGGAAGAAATGAACCTCGCCGCCGACCTGCAAAAGGTGAGCACCGGCGACCCGACTGCCATTCCCGCTCAGCAGGCCGTCGCCATGGCCACGGTCCTCGGAGCGCGCGTCGCCGGACTCGAAAACCTGATCGGTTCGCTCGAAACCGGCAAACGCGCCGACCTGATCACGCTGCGGCTCGACCGCCCGCACGCCGTGCCGCTCTATAACGTGTATTCGCAAATCGTTTATGCACTCAAAGGCTCCGACGTTGAGGATGTCATGGTCAACGGCAAGCCCATTGTCCGCGAAGGCCGCTCGCTGACTCTCGATTCCCACGCGATCCTCGCCAAGGCCGTCGAATATGGTGCCAAGGTCGCGGCGTCGCTACGCAAGAACTAGCCTGTGCTATAACCTCCCGGAATCCAGCCGATATGCTCAGCATGAGCATGTTCGAATGGAAACCCGAATACAGCGTGGGCCACGCCGAGATTGACAGCCAGCACAAGAGGCTCTTCGCGCTGGCCAACGATTTGTACAATGCCATGACCTCCGGCAAAGGCAAAGGGGTCTTGTCCAAAACGCTGGCTGACTTGGTCTCCTACACCAAGCTGCACTTCGCTACCGAAGAGCGGTTAATGCTAGCGCATCACTATCCCGAGTATGCGCAGCACAAGGCCAATCATGACGCTTTAACCACAAAGGTGGTTGAGTTTCAAAAAGAATTCGCCACCGGACGCGTTGCCATCACGGTGTCTTTGCTCCAGTTCTTGAAAGACTGGCTCCAGCACCACATCGGCGAGACGGATCGCAAGATCGCCGTCTTCCTTAAATCCAAGGCTGCTTAACGTCCGGACACCGGCGCTCGCTCTGATATCGTAGTACCTTGGCTGAGCGCTCCACCATCGACGTTTCCAGAATTATCGAGCAGCAGAAACTCACCCGTTTCCTGATCGGCCTGGTGCTCATCTCCTGGATCATCACCTTCTTCGACGGCTTGGACAGCAACCTGATCAGCTTTGCGGCGCCCTACTTCGGCTCCCAATACCACCTCACCAAAATCCAGCTCGGCAACATCTTCAGCATGGGCCTGCTCGGCACCATGATCGGCGGCTTCAGCCTGGGCTACGTCGGCGATCGCGTCGGCCGCCGCCCCACCGTCATCTTCGCCACCGCCGCGTTTGGCGTTCTTACGATGTGCTTCGCCCTGGCCAACAGCTACTGGTCGCTCTTCTCGCTGCGCTTGATCGACGGTCTTCCGCTCGGCGGCATGCTGCCGCTGGCCTGGGCGCTCAACATCGAATACGTGCCCAAGTGCTACCGCGCCACCATTGTCACCATCATCATGATCGGCTACTCCATCGGCACCGGCCTCGGCGGACCCGTCGCCATCTGGCTGATCCCGAAATTCGGCTGGAAATCAGTGTTCGTTTTCGGCGGCGCCTTCTCGCTGGTCTGCGCCGGCGTGCTCTTCCTGATTCTGCCCGAATCGATTC
>Ga0335072_10013724_pt1 | contig 11529 bp, 10 predicted proteins | sample Lox_Sample_21_FD_206725 | JGI IMG/M metagenome (GOLD analysis project Ga0335072, IMG submission 206725) | Soil microbial communities from Loxahatchee National Wildlife Refuge, Florida, United States - Lox_Sample_2.1 | ecosystem: Environmental > Terrestrial > Soil > Wetlands | place: USA...
CGTCGCTTCCATGCAGCTCAGGCCGTTGTACTGGCCCGAATTCACCAGCACGCCGTCTTCCACGGTGAAGGGCAGTGCCGGCTCTTCGGCGCCGGGATCGGCGGGCGCAATCACGCGGCGGATCGCAATCGCGTATTTCTTCGCGAATTCGAAGTCGCGTTCGTCGTGGCCAGGCACGCTCATGATGGCGCCGGTGCCGTACTCCATCAGCACGTAGTTCGCCACCCAGATGGGCACGCGCTCGCCGTTATAGGGATGGATGGCGAATCGTCCCGTCGGCACGCCGTGCTTTTCAATCGCGCCTACGTCGCCGGTTTCGCGCGCCTTCTTCTGCTCTTCAAGCAGCATGTCAACCTGCGCCTTGAGCGCGGAGTCGGCGGCGGCTAGCGTTCTCACCAGCGGATGTTCCGGCGCAAGCTGCACGCTGGTTGCGCCGAAGATGGTGTCCACGCGCGTCGTGAACACGCGAATGCGTTCGGCGTCGGCGGGCGGTTGAAACACTTCCGGCACATCCGGCGGCCCCGCGACAATGTCCTTGTTGGCCAGAAAGAAATCGACTTCGCTGCCCTCGCTGCGGCCGATCCAGTTGCGCTGCATGGTGCGCACTTTCTCCGGCCAGCCCGGCAGCTTATCCAGACCGTCGAGCAGTTCCTGCGCGTAGGCGGTGATGCGCAATGCCCATTGCTCCAGGTCGCGCTGTTCCACGATCGTGTCTTCGTGGCGCCAGCAGCAGCCGTTCACAACCTGCTCGTTGGCCAGCACGGTGGCGCACTCGGGGCACCAGTTCACCTTGCTTTTCTTGCGATAAGCCAGCCCGCGCTCGAACATGCGCAGGAAGAACCACTGGTTCCAGCGGTAGTACTCGGGGAAGCAGGTGGTGACTTCGGTGGCCCAGTCGAACGCCATGCCCAGCCGGACGAACTGCTGTTTCATCGCGGCGATGTTGGCCAGCGTCCACTGCCGCGGAGGCGTGTTGTTCTTCAGCGCGGCGTTCTCGGCGGGAAGCCCGAAGGCGTCCCAGCCCATGGGGTGCAGCACGTTGTAGCCGCGCATCCACATGTGCCGCGCCAGCGCGTCCCCGATCGCGTAATTGCGCACATGGCCCATGTGCAGAGCGCCGCTGGGATAGGGCAGCATCTCCAGCACGTAATATTTCGGCTTGCCGCAGGTGGCCGCCTCGGCCGCGTAGAGCGCGGGATCGGCAGCCCAGCGCGCCTGCCATTTCGCTTCAATTGAAGCGGGTTCGTATCGTTGTTCGTTCTCTTCCGCCATCACTTCTCAGTGTAAACGGAAGCGCCTGATCGCACTTGAGGAGCGGGCGCAGCCGGCAGCGCGAATGCAGCGATGTGACGGCCGCTCTTCGCACGCGCATGCCTGTCCGATCGGATCAAACGCGCGGACTGGCGCAGCGCGTCTATTGTCGCTGGCAGTCAACCCGGTGCATCTCTTGCGTCAGAACCTCGTAGCCATCCGGCGGCTGGAACGCGGATGCGGGCGGCTCGGACAGATCGATGCTCACCAGTTCGCGCTCGTGCCTGCCGCTGCGCGGATCGTCGGTGACTTCGCGCAGGAGCAGGCCGATGCTTGTTCCCCACCAGGTCTCGCTGGTGCGCACCAGCGGCGCGTCATTGCCCACTTCGCCGGCAGGAATGGTCCACGTGTTACGCGTCCCGTGCGCCTCGACGTCCAGGATGGTGGTGTCGCCGAGGTCTTCGCGGGTGGGCTCGCGGTGCTCGGCCCGTGCCGCAGGGGCGGCTTCGCTTCTGTTCCCTGGAGCCTGACCCGGCGTCGACGAAAATGACATCCTGAAGTTGCCGGCTTCGGTGGCCCAGCAGCCATGCCGCTCGTCCCCGGCCGGCTCCTTCACTATCGTGGCGCGCTTGCCGCGCGTGTCCCAGTTGATCGTCGTGCCCTCCACCGGATCGTAGACGTGGACGCGCGTGACGGCGGGGCGATCGCTCGTCTCCGGCAGCTGAGTCGTCGCGGTCATCTGCCGGCCCTGGGAATCGAGCGCATGAACTTCAGTCGACTCCCGCGTGATCGTGGTCCCGTTGGCCAGCGTCTGCACGTTCGTGATCTTGAATTCGGCCGTGTAGGGCTGCCGATGCGCCGATGAAATCCGGTGCCTAGGTTGCGGCTGAGCCAAAGCCGTCTGCGGGACGAACAGCAGGGCCGAGCCCAAAGCCACGGCTGCCGGGAAATGACCGGAAAGCACTCGCATGGGGCCGTCCTCCGTGAAATTCGTGAGCTTATCAAGTCTGACGTGGAAATCGGCCCGCGGCAATCCTGCTCCGCAAATTATTTTGATCTCGCGGTTCGCTTTGCAGCCCTGGCTGGACTTTGCTCCACAAGGCTGCGCAGAACCCGCACGTTGCGCTCCTCGTCTCCCGGCTCGTCCACCGGCGTTTCGGCGATGAAGGCGGCGTGGGCAAAGCGGGAGTCGTTCAGCAGCCGGCGGAAGGGCTCGATGCCGATCATTCCCTGGCCGATATGCTCGTGCCGGTCGAGCCGGGATCCACGCGGAGCCTTGGCGTCGTTGCAATGCCACACGCGCACCGGGCCGAAGCCGATGGTACCGGCGATCTGCTCCATGGTCTGGCTGTAGCCGCCTTCGCTTACAATGTCGTACCCGGCTACGTGGGTATGGCAGGTGTCCAGGCAGACGCCCACCGGCGCATGAGCCTTCAGCCGTTCCACCAGCTCGGCCACCTGCTCGAAGCTGCCGCCGAGAGAGAACTCGGCGCCGGCCGTGTTTTCGATGAGGATGTGAAACGGAGTTTGCTCCCACGCCTGTCCGTCGAGCGCCTTTTGTATGGATTCAGCGGCGAGCCGCAGGCCTTCTTCGCGGGTCAGGCCTTTCCACGAGCCGGGATGGAGGACAAGATAGTCGGCCCCGAGCTGGAGCGCCCGTTCGATTTCCCCTCGGAAGGCGGAAACGCTCTTGGTGCGGATGTCGATCGCCTGGCTGCAGACGTTGACCAGATAGCTGGTGTGGATCACCAGGGGGCCGATGTCCAGCTGATTGCGAAGCTCGCGCATGCGCTCGGCTTGCCCGGGGTCGACCTTGGGCGCGCGCCACATGCGCGGGCTCGAAGAGAAGATCTGGAAGGTGTTGGCGCCGATTTCGCGCGCACGCTCCACGGCGTTCGATGCGCCGCCGCCGCTGCCGAGATGGACTCCGATGCGCTTCACGATGGGTCCAGTCTAAATCTCCCGTGCAGTCCGGATTCGGCCCAGTGACAATGATTCAAGCCAGGGCCGAGGTAAAGAGAAAGTCGCCCTGGAATCCAGAGGAAAATCCTGCGCCTCGCACCAAAGTGGCAAGCTGCGCCCAATGACGCTGGCTGTGAAGGAGCACGTGAGCAAGGGCTTTTCGTGGAGTGGGTTGGGGCTGCTCAGGCCGCCGCCACGGGTAGTGCACTGTCCTCTTATCCCATTCCACGGCAGGGTTCATGAGGAGGCTTTGAAAGTTGCGGACGGCCGAGAGGTGCAAGTCGAAGAGCGCGTCGAGGGGGTCTCTCGGCCAAACGTCGTAATCCGTCACGGGGAGGCCGGCGAGAATCTGGCTCCACACCAATTCGGCGCCCCAGATGTGGCGGACGAAGGCTTGAACGTTGGGGTTTCCCCCGATGCCGCAGGGCAATTCAAGAAGCCCCGGACTCGCTTCGAGATAGGCCTTCCAGAAACGCGAGGACTCGACGTTCCAGGTCAGCAGTTCCTCATGAGTGATTGCGGGAATCATGGCCTCATTTTAGGCGGTCTTTGAGTCTCGGCGGACACTCCCGAACCGGCATTCGCGAATGTCGGCGTGACCACCTTCGCCTTGTCCGCCAATCCTGGGTCCCGGTGACGAATTCCTCACTTCGTCGGCCCATCCGTCGCTCCCTTCAGCGTCACCGCGCCGCTCACGGTCTTGGGATCGACCGTCAGCTCCTTCAGCTTCGCTGCCACGTCGTCCGGAACGTCCTTCTGCGCACGGCCGCCAAGGTGCTTTTCGAAGAACTGCTCCATCGCCGTGACCATGGCCAGATTGTTGATCGGCCGTGCGAAGCCGTGGCCTTCATCCGGCGCAACCAGGTACTCGACCGGTTTGCCGTTATCGCGCACCGCCGCCACAATCTGGTTGCTCTCGCGGATATTGACGCGGGGATCGTTCTTGCCCTGGACCACCATGAGCGGCGTGACGATATCCTTCGCCTTCGTCAGCGGCGATTCGGCGATGAGCAGCGCCTTGCCCTCCGGCGTGGTCGGATCGGCCATGCGCGTGTACATCTGCTTGCGCGCAGCCTCCCAATAGGGCGGCATGGCGTCGAGCAGCGTGATCAGGTTCGATGGTGCGACGATGGCGACGGCAGCCGCGTAAACATCGGGCGTGAAGGCGACGCCGGCCAGCGTGGCGTAGCCCCCGTAGGATCCCCCGGCGATGCCGACGCGCTTGGCATCGACCGTTCCATCCGCGACCAGCGCCTTGACGCCCCAGGTCAGGTCGTCCTGCATCTTGCGTCCCCACTCCCCGTTGCCGGCATTCAGGAACTTCTTGCCGTAGCCGGTCGATGCCCTGAAATTGGGCTGGAGGACGGCGTACCCGCGATTGGAAAGGAATTGGGCAAACGTGTCGTAGCCGTACGAGTCGCGGCCCCACGGCCCGCCATGCGGCCAGACGACGAGTGGAAGATTCTTCGCCGCCAGCCCTTTGGGCAGCGTGAGGTACGCGGGAATATCCAGGCCGTCGGACGACTGGAAGTGATACGGCTTGCGTTCTGAGAGCGACGCACGCGGCATTTCCTCGCGAATGCGGTATTGCTGGTCGAGCGTCTTCGTCTTGCGATTCCACAGATAGGTCACACCGGGCTCGGTGTCGCTCGATGCGCTCACAATCCACACGTTCTCATCCTTCGAGCGCGCGCCAAAGTTGATCTCCATCCCCGGCAGCTTCGACTCCAGCCACTGATAGTCCTTCGCGAAGCCCTTGTCGCGGAAGTAGCGGCGGAATCGGTCGTCCTCGTATTGCGTGAAGAAGATGTGCTGGTCGATGTCGGAGGTTTCCATGGTCTGGAAGTCGACGCGCTTTTCGGGATCGTTTTCCACCAGCGACGTTGCGCCGGTGGCGGGATCGAGCAGGTCAAGCTCGGTCAGATCTAAGTCGCCTTTGTTGGTGATCAGATAGGCGTGCTTGTTCCTCGGGTCGAATCCGGCAACACCGCACGATTCCAGCACCGTGCAGCTGTAGATCTGCTTGAAACCGTCCTGAACCACGCTCAGGACTTCTGTGTCGCCGGCCTGGTTGGTGCGCTCGGCGAGGCGCAGGTTGCCGTCGTTGTCGAATTCCCAGCCCGCGATGCGATCCGTGTTCTTGCGCACCAGCGTCTTTTCGCCTGTGGAGATGCGCAGTTCGTAAAGATCGTGCCATTGCTTGTCGCGATCGTTCAGGCCGATGTAGAGAATGTCGGGCTTGGCGCGCGGAGCGGCAAAGATCATCGTCCGCACACCCTTCAGGTCAGTGAGCGCGCGCGTCGGCGGAACACCGGTCTTGGCATCCGCCGCCGCCGCCGGATCGATCGCGTAGACATTGAAGTTCTCGTCGCCGCCCGCGTCCTGCGCGTAGAGAACATACCTCGAGTCACGGCTCCAGAAATAGGCGCGGACGGGCCGAACGGCTTCGCCGCTTAGCGGCCTCGCTGTGCTGAATGGCTCGCTCGCTTTCTTCACCCAGATGTTGCGCGTGCCCCTGTAGGGCTTGAGAAACGTGAGATACTGCCCGTCCGGCGATATCTGCGCGCCGGAGATTTCGATCTCTCCGAAAAAGAGCTTGCGGTCGATAATAGGCGGCTGCTGTGTCTGCGATGTCATGGGCGCGAGGAATGCGGTCAGCGTAACCGCAAAGCGGACGAACCGTTTCATAAAGAGCTCCGTGCCACAACGCGGCTCCTCGCCAGATTACCGTAATTGGCGCGAATCGGCTCCGGAATTGTTTCCTCGGCGCGCTCGCTGCGCGCATTTCGGAATCCGTCCCTCCGATCGCCGGCGCGGATCTGAGCGGCAAGGCAGCTTTACTTGGCCTCGTTCCCCGATAGGCGGAAGGTGATCGTCCCCCAGAACAGGCGCGCCCGCATCTGCACTGGCAGATGCCGCTCGTCGTCGGTGTACCAGATCCAGATGTTCCCGCGGTTCTTCACCACGCCGGCATCGGCTGTGGGCTGCACGCGCAGCGTCTTGAACGAGCCCACCGGGGTCTTCACCTCTTCGCGGCCCTCGACCTTCATCGTCACGGCGACCGTGTGCATGGCGTCAACCACCGGCAGGACGAAGGACTTGCCTGCTTCCATGGGTTGCGATGCGGCGTAGAAGATGCCGGTGAGCAGATCGGTCAGGCATCCAGGTATCGGCGATTCAACGTGCTTGGTTTGGCCTTTGACCAGGTTCTTTTCGTCGAGAATCGACTTGGACTGAGCGTAATCGACGCGAAGCGTCGAGTTCACCTGGCGGCGGCCTTCGACCGTCTGCTTGTCGAATTCGTAGGTGCACCCCTGAGTGCGATCGAACGTCGACTGAAACCGGTCCGATACATGAAAGATCAAGTTAATGGCGCCGCTCGTGTCGGCGCTGGCGGAGATGCGCTCCCGGTCGCCGGCGGCCTCGAAATGCAATACGGCGATGCCGGCCGGGAAGACCCGCCAGTCCACGGCATAAGTGAGCGTCTGCTTCTCCGGGAAAGTAAAGCCCGCCCGCGGGGGCGCGAGCGTCGGCATCTGTCGGGGGGCCGCGGCCGGCTGGCCATGAACAACGGCGGCCGGCGCAAAGGCGCAAAAAACAATGGCAGCAGTCGTGCGCGGCTTCAACGTCAGACTGTCTCCTTGGTGAGTTGGACGGTCGGTGGGTTGATTCCGGTCATTGCGCGCGATGCAAGAGCGCGCCCAGCGCCGGTTGGAGGAAGAACAGACAGAGGTAAAGCAATGCGGCCCCTAATGCTGCATTGTACTCGCGGTGTCTGAGGTACAGCGGAAGGCAAAACCCCGGCGGAGTTGCACGGCCAGGTTCTCCGGAAACGCTGCGCAAAGTCACAAAACGCGGGATCAGGCGCGGAACGCGGCGGCAGTATTCGTCGAATGCGGGAAAGTTGGCGCGAAGATAGCGCTCCTCCGCAGCAATCACCGGAACATAGATGACCAGAAAGCCGAGCGCGAGCACCAGCGCCACCGCCCAGCTCAGCAGGGCGAGAGCAAAACCGGCGGCGATCAGCATCGAACCCAGGTAAAGGGGGTTGCGCGTGAAGGCGTAGGGGCCGGTGGTGGCGAGCTCGCGGTTTTTCTTCACCGTTCCGGCAGCATAACCGCGCAGCCATAGGCCGGGCACGACCAGAGCCAGGCTCCAGGCCACGGCGGCAGGGCGCGGAGCGTGCCGCCACAGCTCGAACACGTAGAGCCCGGCCGTCGCAAATCCCAGCGGCACGCGGATGCGGCGGGCGACGCGCTGCCACCGGCCGATCCAATCCACAGGAGAGTGCTCTGCCCGGCGAATCGATGGGGCGGGGCGCGATTCAGCCATGGTACGCCTCTTCCGCGGCAAGCTCGTCGGCGGCGCGAAGCACGTCTTCGGGAGCGATCGTGAGCATACCGGCCTCGGGGAAGGCGCGGCGTGTGTGATCGCGGCGGCTCGCGAGGCTTCGCAGTACGCGGAACCGCGTTCCGAACGGGCCGTTGCGGCTGGGATCGGTGGGCCCGTAGATTCCAATGACCGGGCAGCCCAGCGCACAGGCGAGGTGCAGGGGGCCGGTGTCTCCGGCTACCGCCAGCTGGATGCGCCGGGTCAGAGAGATCAGCTGGTTCAGGGTGCAGGAAAGCGGTACCGCCAGACCTCCGGTCCTTTCTGCAATCAGATCGGCGAGCGGCTCCTCGCCGGGTCCGGCATTCGCCAGCACCTTGAATCCGCGCTCGATCAACCCCGCGGCGACCGCGGCGTACCGTTCGACGGGCCAGCGCTTTGCGCCCCAGCCCGCACCAGGGGTGATCAGTGCAGCCGGCTGGCCGGAAGAACGGCGAAGAACCTCGCAGGCCCACGCTTCCGCAATGGGGTCTACCGGAAGCCAGGGCTCGGCCGGCGCCAGATCGTCCCCCGCTACCGCCGCGCCCAGCACCATATCCTGCTCGATCACGTGCGCCCCTTCCGCATTCACCCGCTCGGTGAACAGCCAGCGCGCGCCGAACTCGCGCGGCCTGGCTTCGCCAATCAGCCTGTGCGTTCCCGCCATTCTGCCGATCGCCGCCGAACGCACCGCGCCCTGGAAGTCGAGGACCGCGTTGTACTGCGCCGCCTTGAGCGCCGCTCGTAGTCCGCGAATCCCGCGAACCGTCTGCGCGCTGAACGGGCTGCGTCCCCAGTCCTTCGTCGGCGCGAGATAGATGCGGTCGACCAGTGGCTGCGCAGGATTGCGCTGGCCCTCCGCGGCCGGCCCGCCCGCAACCCCTTCATGCGGAGGATGCGGCGCTGCACCGTTGAAGCCGTTGCTCCGGTCGTCGACCGCTGACAGCAGCGCACGCCAGCGCGGCTCCACTACCCAGTCGATGATCCACCCTGGATGTGCGATGCGGAGTGCGGTTACGGCGGGAAGGGCGTGCAGAATGTCGCCCATGGCGCCCAGACGGACCACGAGCAGGCGGAAATTGGACTGCGTGTGCAAAGAAAGATTCTCTCATAGCCGGTGCGCGCCAATCAGCCGGCTTCCCGTAGTCCCTCAGTTTGAAATTCGGGTTTCGATCCGAAGCGGACCTGTCGGGTCGGCGCAGCCCGTCGCGCGAGTCGCGCGATTAAGCGGGAACGTACGTCAGCCTGATTACATCTCCGCCAATGCGGTCGCTGGCCACAAGGCGGAGCCGCGGCCGGGGACCGGCGAAGAATGGCTGGCCGCACCCGAGCACGACGGGATGGATGTAAAGTCGATACTCATCGATCAGACCAAGGTCGGTCAGGCTCCCTGCCAGGTTGGGTCCGGCTACGTCGATCTCCCCTTCCAACTCAGCCTTCAGCCCGCGGATCACCGCCGCGACGTCATCCCCGATGAGTGTCGCGTTGGGTCCAACCGACTGCAACGACCGCGACACAACCCACTTCCGCTGGCTCCGCCAAACCGCCGCGAAGTCGCGGTCCTCCGCGTCCCATTCCGGATGATCTTCGTTCCAATAACACAGGATCTCGTACATGCGGCGACCGTACACCGCGGCCGTCAGGCCGCGCGCCCGCTCCATGAAATGCCGGGAAAGCGCGGGATCCGGTGGCCCGATTTTCATGTGGTCGACGTAGCCGTCCAGGGACTGGTTCAATCCATACACGAGCTTCGCCATGCTGCAAAACCTCCAAACCGGGTTCTTCAGAATAGCTTAAGCCGGCGTCGCTCGGTGAGGTTCGACGCGATCTCGCGCCGCATTGTCGGTGTGACCATGAACCAGAGGTCCGCTCTCCATCCAGCGCGCGCATATTTCAAACGGAAACACCACCCGGCTTCGGGTATCTTTGAGACGATCCCAATGTCACGGCTCGCAAGCGGGGAGCCGCGCATGCACAGTCCCGAATTCAGGCCGGGGGCTTTGGCCCGGGCTGCGGCGGCTGAGGGAGGCCGCCAGCAACTTGCAGAGGAACCGATTGCCGTCAACAAAGCTCATCCGTCCTGACTACTCCGAGCGCTTTCGCTGTATCGGGCCCGCGTGCGAAGACTCCTGTTGCGTCGGCTGGGGAGTGCCGATCGATCAGGCCGCCTATGAGAAGTATCGGGCGCTGCCTCCGAGCCCCTTGCGCATTCTCCTCGACGAAAATCTCGAGCGTACCCCCGATGATCCGAATCCCGCGCACTTTGCCAAGGTCAAGATGCCCGCGTCGTGTGCGTGCCCGCTGCTCACCGAAGATCGCCTCTGTCGCATCCACGCCGAGCTGGGTGAGGACTTCCTGTCGCGGACCTGCGCAACCTATCCGCGCATCGTGCACTCGATCGACGATCTCGAAGAGAAAGCGCTCACCCTCTCCTGTCCCGAAGCGGCACGGCTGGTCCTCTTGGACCCCGGCCTCATGACGCCGCAGCCGGGCGGGCATTTCGAGATGAAATGGGACCGCGAGATCCGCAACGCCCACGCGCTTCTTCCTTTCTTTTGGCCCATTCGCGAACTCGTTCTCGCGCTGGTGCGGAACCGCGACTATACGGTGTGGCAGCGGATGTTTCTGGTGGGGGCCCTGTGCCGCCGCCTCGACGCGGCCGCGCGCGCTGAATCCGACCGCGGCGTCGCCGACGTGCTGAGCAGCTTCTCCGCCGCGATCGCCGGCGGAACACTGCGGTCGGCGATGGAGGCAATCCCCTCCGATCCCGCGCTTCAGCTCGACATGGTGCTGCGGCTCGCCGGCCTGTGCCGCGAACGGAGCCCGATCGGCCAGCGATTCATCGATTGCATCGAATCGTTCAAGCAGGGGATTGGCGCCGCGCAGACAGCCACCTTTCCCATGCTCGTCGCGGCCTATTCGGCGGCCTGCGCGCAGTTCTTCGAGCCGTTCTTCGCCGCCCATCCGCACATGCTCGAGAATTACCTCGTCAACACGATCTTTCGGCGGCAGTTCCCCTTCGGCTCGAAAGACGGCCGCATCGTGGAGAAACCGGAAACCGCGCGCGAATTCGCGCTTCTGGCCACCCAGTTCGCGCTCGTGCGCGGCCTGCTGATCGGCGTCGCCGGCAGCCGCAAACAGAGTTTCTCTGCTCAGGATGTGGTGCATACCGTGCAGTCCGCGACCAAGCATTTCGAGCACCATCCGCAGTTTCTCGATCAGGTGGGCGAACTCCTCGCTTCGAGCGGGCGCGACAATGCGCACGGGCTCACAATGCTGCTGAGGAACTGAGAGACGAGGGGCGGGCGTCCGAGAACAGAGAGTCAGGGATCAGAGCGCGGCGGAGGGCGGTGTCGCGCCGGCGCGCAGCACGGGCGCAAGCCGCTGGCCGGCGGTGGCCGCGCTTGCCGCGGTAGTGGCGGATCTTACGAAATCACGATGGTCCATGTCCGGTTCCTCCGCGCGCCGCCGGCGGATCGAAAAATCGGCCCGGCTTCATCCCCTTCAGGACAACGATGCCCCAGCTGCCGCCTGCGGCTAGGCTGGTACGCATCCTTGGACTGCACTCGAATCTCACCACCTGGAATTCGAGTGTCGAGCGCATCCGGTCAGCTGCGGCTTTCTTCAGGGGCGCGGACTTCCGGCGCTTTTCGCGTCTCCCGCGTGAGCCTGGCTAGAACTGCCAGCTCGCGCAGCACCTGCTTGAGGGGACGCGCCGGCGTGCCCCACAGCACTGTCCCCGGCCTCAGGCCTTCATTGGTCACGGTCTTCCCGCTGAAAACCCCCGCTTGTCCGCCGAGAACCACGCCCGGCCCCACATGCGCGTGGTCGCCGATGCCTACCTGGCCCGCAAGCACCGCGCCTTTGCCGACCGAGCTCGAGCCGGAGATCCCGGTCAGCGCCACCAGGATCACGTTCTCTCCAATCTGGCAGTTGTGGCCCACGTGC
>Ga0335072_10013726_pt1 | contig 11528 bp, 9 predicted proteins | sample Lox_Sample_21_FD_206725 | JGI IMG/M metagenome (GOLD analysis project Ga0335072, IMG submission 206725) | Soil microbial communities from Loxahatchee National Wildlife Refuge, Florida, United States - Lox_Sample_2.1 | ecosystem: Environmental > Terrestrial > Soil > Wetlands | place: USA: Florida...
ACGGGCGGCCAGCAGGCCACCCCAAGCTGGCACTCGACACCGCCTGCACCCTCTACCTCGCCGGCACCAGCGACCACCCGGTGCAACCGGATAAACCCCTCAAGGACTTACGCGGTGCTGCACTAGATGTCCAGGGCGGCGCGGGCCGCGGACCGGACCTCGTCCCGGTACGAGGCGCCGAACAGGCACGCGTGCACCAGCAGCGGGTGCAGCTGGTGCAGCGGGACCCTGGACCGCCAGCCCGCGGCCAGCGGGGCCGTGTCGTTGTAGCCGGCCAGGATCCGGTCCAGACCGGGCGCGCCGAACAGGGCCAGCATGGCCAGGTCGGTCTCGCGGTGACCGCCGTGCGCGGCCGGGTCGATGAGCCAGCCCCGGCCGCCGGACCACAGGACGTTCCCGGCCCAGCAGTCGCCGTGGATCCGGCTCGGCGGCTCGGCCGGGCCGGCCAGCGAGCCGATCCGGTCGATGACCGCCTCCACCAGCCGCGCGTCTTCGGGCCGCAGCGCGCCCGCGTCCACGGCCCGGCTCAGGAACGGCAGGAGCCTGCGCCGCGCGTACCACTGCGGCCAGTCCGGCGGGTCCGGCGTGTTGTCCAGCGGGAGGCTGGCGATGAACCCCGGCCACGGCGCTCCGAAACCGTCCGCGCCGGCCGCATGCAGCCGGGCCAGGTCCGCGCCGAAGCCGAACGCCGCCTCCGGCGTGGGCCGGCCGGGCGGGATCATCGAGATGACGAGCGCCTCCGGACCGACGGCCAGCACCTCGGGTACCGGGACGGCGGCGGCTTCGGCCAGCCAGCGCAGGCCGTTCGCCTCGGCCGCGAACGCGGCCGCGACCGTGGCCCGGGTCTCGTCCGCGTTTGCGGCGCGGGTCTCGTCCGGGTCCGCGGCGCGGGTCTCGGCCGGCGCCGGAGCCGGGGCCGGGACGGCCTTGGCGAACGCGCGGCGCCCGCCGGACAGCGTGATCATCAGGTGCTGGTAGCCGTGCTGCACGCCGACGACCCGGGCCTCGCGGACCGCCAGGCCGGTCAGCCGCGCGATCAGGTCGGCCGGGACGCCGGAACGCCTCACGCCGGGTCGCCGGGGCGGCCGAGCAGCGCGGCCAGCCGGGCCGCGACGACCGGCGCGGCGGCGCCGAGCAGGTCGAGCACGTAGCCGAAGTCGGCCTCGTTCCCGCCGTACGGGTCGGGGATCTCGCCCCGCTCGCCCAGCCCGCCCACCTCGCCGAACAGGCGGATCCGGCCGCTGTCCCCCGGGCCGGCCATCCGCCGCACAGTGGCGAGGTTGCGGGCGTCCATGGCGAGCACCAGGTCGCGGCCGGCCAGCCAGGGGGCCTGGAACTGGCTGGCCCGGTGCGCGGAGCCGTCGTAGCCGCGCCGGGCCAGCGCCTTGCTGGCCTGCGGGTACATCGGCTCGCCGACGTGCCAGTCCCCGGTGCCTGCGCTGTCCAGTGTGACCGCCTCGGCCAGCCCTGCCTCGTTCAGCGAGGCACGCAGCACGGTCTCGGCCATCGGCGACCGGCAGATGTTCCCGAGGCAGACCAGGCAGACCCGATAGGGCGAACCCGGCTCGCGCGGCGGCGGCAGCGGTGCCGCGAGCGGCGCGGGCGTGGACGACAGGGGGGACGGTGGCGTCATGACACCAGCATGCAGCAGCGCGGCCTATTTGGCCGCACGGGCACTGTGCGCCAGCGCGGGTTCCGGCGCGCGCGTCCGGACCGGGAAGCGGTCGGGACCGAACCGGGCATCGAGCCGGCGGGCCAGCCGGCGGCCGACGTTCTGCATGGGCCGTTCCACCAGCAGGTAGGTCACCGAGCACAGCGCGAGCAGGATAGCCAGGAACAACGCGTCGACGAGCACCTGGACCCAGAACGAGTTGTGCGCCGTCCAGCCCAGGTGACGGTACACCTCGATAAGCGCCGGATGCAGCAGGTAGACCGAGTAGCTGATCAGCCCGAGCCAGGTCAGGAACCGGGGCCAGGCGACGTGGCGCAGGGTCAGCCCGATGCCGAAGGTCAGGCCGGCCACGAAGACCGACATGAACCAGGTGCGCGCCCAGACGACCTGGTCGTGGGCGGACATGTTCCCGTAGTTGTGGTGCCACACGCCGGCCACGATGGCCAGCCCCAGCACGGCGACGGCGATGGCGATGGCCTTCGGCCAGGAGTACTGGCCCCGCTCGGCCCGGTACAGCATCGTCCCGGTGAACATGAGGGCCAGGATCGACAGGGCCTCCCACGGGAAGAGCCAGGTGCCGTTGAAGGCGAGCAGGGTCAGCCCGACCATCGCGGCCAGGGTCGCCCCCACCAGGCGCGGCATGCCGCGCAGCGCGACCGCGACGGCCAGTCCGGTGAGCACGACCAGGTCGGCGACGAGCGCGATGATGCGCGGGCTCCACAGGTTGCTGGTGAAGTACGCCTGCGGCAGCAGGCCGCCCAGCGCGACGGCGGCGGCGGCGAAGGCCAGCGCGAACCGGCTGCTGCGCTTGTGCACCCGGGCCATGAACAGGGCCGTCAGCAGCAGGTAGAAGATCATCTCGTAGGAGAGCGACCACACGACGTTGGGCAGGTTCTGCCCGGCCAGCACGTTCGACATCATCAGCATCTGGGACAAGATGGACGTTTCCGGGTCGCTGCCCTCGCCGCGCAGCCCGCCCACGTGCACCAGGAACAGCGTCACGGCGATCGCCACCGCGAGCAGGTACAACGGGTAGAGGCGGAACAGGCGGCTGACCCAGAAGGTCCGCACGCTGCCCTTGCGCTCCAGCGACGCGGGCACGATGTACCCGCTGATGAGGAAGAAGACGAAAACGCCGTAATCGCCAGGGTTGATCCACTGGTAGACGGGGTTGTTCAGCCGAGGCGGGACGAAGTAGCCGAAATGGTTGAAGACCACGCACAACGCGGCCAGTCCGCGCAGGACATCCAGCCAGGCCAGCCGGTTCCCGCCCGCCGCCACGCCCGGCACGGCCGGCGGCGGCGTCTGGGGCGGCTCGGCCTGCGCCGCTGGCTGGACTGGACTGGGACTGGTCGTTTCCGCTGTCACCGGCATATGCCCCGCTCGTCATCCAAAAGTTTGCCCTCCGCGCCCGATTCGGCGCACGCCGTAACCATCGAGCCACGGCGTGCACGGGCCCTGTCCCTCTCCTGGCTACCACGGACCGTTCAGAATATGAGTCTTCTAATTCTTTTCTTCCGAACATCACACGGTACCCTCAGCCGACCTCCGGAATTCGCCATGCCTGGGCGATTGCTGCTACGATCACAGCGTTCTGAACGCGCCGCTAGCTCAACTGGCAGAGCAGCGGACTCTTAATCCGCGGGTTCGGGGTTCGAGTCCCTGGCGGCGCACCCGTTCTGACCTGGGGTATTACCGCTCCAGGTCATTTTTTATGTGTCCGTTTTGTCCGCATGTTGGATCTGTGTTGGCTCGCGTGTCGCGGACGGGTCGCGGCGGGCCGGTCAGATCTGGGCCGTAGCGGGGACCGGGTTGGCCGGACAAGTCTCTAGACCAATGGTCTAGACCTCTGGCGGCAAGTCCGCCGGGCGCTTCCGGCGGCGGCCGGTTCCCGGAAGGTCAGGGCGCTCATGCTTCCCCGGCCGTATCGGCCGCGCAGATCAAGGTACGTCCGGGGGGTACGCGCTTCCGAGCCGGGGTTATGCAGCACGAGCGGGTCATCGCTGAGCTGGCGCACCACGGCTAGGTTGTGGCTGGCCCCGCTGGGGATCATCCATTTCCACCAGGGCGGCCTCGACGTCATGCCCCAGCCCGGCGGCCAGGCCGGGAACGGCGCCGACGACACGGCCGGGCCGGCTACCGGCGCAGGCGGCCCGCCCGCCCGGCCGGATGACCGAGCGGGTGATCGCCGCGGCCAGATCGTCGGGCATGGCGATCCCCTCGAGGGCCCGGCGGATCTGCGCGCTGAGCGTGCGGGTCGCCTCCCGGTCGTCGGGGTCCGGGCGCGACCGCCGGTCGAGCTGACCGTCGATCCAGGGCGCCGTGGTCATGATCCGCCGGAAGGCGCCCGTCGTCACGCAGAAGCCAGCCGGCCTACGACCGGCTGGGCTTCTACGCCTACCACCTGACCGAACACCACGGCACGCCGCTGGCCATCACGCCGTCGCCGCACCTGATGCTGGCGGCGGGCGCGCAGCGGACCTCGCGGCTGCGGCTCGGGACGCTCATCACGATCTTGTCGCTGCACCACCCGATGCGCGTCGTCGAGGAGGCGGTGACGCTGGACCAGCTGTCCGGCGGGCGGCTCGACCTGGGCGTGGGCCGGGGCGTCTCACCCGCCGAGCTGGCCTTCCACGGCGTGTCGGGCGAGGAGGAGGCGCAGGGCCGGTTCGACGAGGCCTTCGCGATACTGCGGCAGGGCCTGACCTCAGACGGCGTGACCTTCGACGGGAAGTACTACAAGCTGCTCGACGCGCCGGTCATCTCGCGCCCGGTGCAGCGGCCGCACCCGCCGCTGTGGTACGGCACCCGGACGCCGGCCAAGGCCCAGTGGTGCGCGCGGCTCGGCATGCCGATGATGGCGCTCGTCCCGTCGGAGGCGGTCCGGGTGCTGACCGACGCCTACCGGGCCGAGTGGGCGTCGCTCGGGCGCTCGCTGGACGACCTGCCGCCGCTGGGCATCTCGCGGAACATGGTGCTCGCCCCGACCGGCGAGGAGGCGATGAAGATCGCCGACCGGGCCTTCGTGCGGTTCAAGGGCAGCCTCTGCTACCTGTGGAAGAAATACGGCATCCCGGTACCGCCGGTCTTCCCGGCCGAGACGTTCGCGGGCATCCACGCCGTCGGCCACTTCTACGCCGGCGACCCGGCGGGCGCCCGCGAGTGGGTCGCCCGCCATCGCGACCTCGGCGGGATCAACTACATGGCCCTGGAAACGTGCTTCGGCGACATGACCGGGGACGAGGCGCTGCGGTCAGCCGAACTCCTGGCCACCGAGGTGATGCCGCACTTCGCCTGACCCCGCGCGTGGATCGGGGCCCGCGCCGGCGCCGCGAGGCGGTCCGGGCGACGGCAGGGTGATACCCCGCCCCGTTCGGGAAAAAAGGAATTTCATTATCCAGAACGGGCCGTCGTGCCTGCGGCGGTGACTGGGTGATGCCGCCCTGGCGGGCGCGGAGTGATCCCCTCCAGCAAGATGTCGAGGAAGCGTCCGGCCTGGGCGGGCTCTCCGGCGCGGGCGACGGCGGCGGTCAGTGCCATCAGCTCCATGAGGCCGAGATCGGGCCGGATGGCCCCGGCGCCGCGGGCGGCGGTCAGCAGCGGCAGGGCCGCATCGTATATCGCGTTGTGCCAGGCTGCGACCTGCGGCGGCTCGGCGCCGGCGGGCCGGGCCAGGCAGCGGTGAACGCTTCGGCCAGCAGGCGGCTCTCGTTTGCGTGGCTTGTCACGATTCACCGGCGGCCCCGCCGCGGTCCGGCGTGCTCCCGGCCCGGCGGCTGCGCCTGGTTCCCGCTCGGGAGAACACGAAACGGCGGGAACCTGGGTCATCACCGGGAGGCCGGGCGCTCACGCGCCCGCGCGGAACCGGCGGGGCGCCGGAAGGCGAGAAAGGTTCTGGGAGGCGGTGGCGGGCCTGATGATCCGGTTGAGCCCGCCAGCGGCAAGCCGGGGCCGTGGATCGACCGGGGAACGTCAGTACACGCACGGGATGCCGTACTTCGCGTTCGCGGTCACCGTGAGGGGGCCGCCTGTCGCGCCGTTGTTGGCGCCCGCCGTTGTGGAGGCCGAGGCGCTGGCCCCGGAGGGCTGGGTGGCAGGCGTGCTGGACGCGAAGCTGGCGGGCACCGCGGTCACGGTCGAGCCGAGCAGCACCTCGACCTGGCCGGCCGGCAGCGAGGTCAGCGGGGTGGCCGTCGTGCCGAACCTGGCCGCGATCTTCGCCGCGTTGGCCGACGTCCCGGCGCCGTAGAACACCTGCGTGCCTGGCTGGAGGGACTGGGACTGGGCGGACGCGTTGGCCACCGTGCCGGCCCGGTAGCCCAGCGCGGTCAGCGCCTGCGAGGTGTCGCCGGCCAGCCCGGTCACGCCGCTGCCGTTGTAGACGTCCACCTTGACCGTCGAGGGCGCCGGGGCCGGGCTGGTCTTTGGGGCCCGCCCCTTGGTCTTCTTGACGACGGGCGGGTAGAAGGCGTTCTTCACGTACTGCTGGATATAAGGCACGTTGATGGTGTTGACGTCCTGCGGCGAGCCGTTGAGCGGCATGTCGTTCACCTGGCCGGAGAACGGCAGGGTCTGGAACGTCAGGTGGCTGCCGCTGAGCGCGCGCATGTTGGTGACGAAGGAGAACGGGTCGAAGGTCGAGTCCGTGATGAGGTACTGGCTGGCCGTGCCGAGCAGGTTGTTGAGCAGGCCGAGGTCGGTGAACGCGCCCTCGTTCTTCAGCTTCCAGACCACGTAGTCGATCACCGCCTGCTGACGCTTGGTCCGGCCGATGTCGATCCCGGGGAGCGTGTCGCGGGCCCGGACGAACGCGAGCGCCTGAGGTGCCGCCAGGTGCAGATATTGGGGCCCCCCCTTGCGCCGGTTGTAACCGTCGTTGAGCGCATCCCACCCGGAGGCCGCGTCGCGCAGGTTCGCCCCGGCCGGCAAGCCGCCCTGGGCCGGCGCCGGCTTCACGCAGACCTCGATGCCGCCGAACGCCTGGGCCAGGGAGTAGAACCCGATCAGGTTCGCCTCGACGAAGTGGTCGATGCGCACCCCGGTGACCGCCTCCACCGTTTCGATCTCGAACCTCTGGCCCGCCTGGTTGGCCTCGAGGTAACGCTGGCTCTGGCTCATGGACGAGCCGTAGGTCTGGCCCAGGGACTGGTTGTAGGCGAAGTCGTAGGCCTGGTCGATCTTGCCCTCGGTGATCCCGAGGTAGGTGGCGGACGGGTAGGTGACCAGGTCATCGCGCGGGATCGAGAAGCCGACCGCCTTCTGCCCGCCCGCGAAGATGTGGATGAGGATCAGCGTGTCGGTGTCCTGAGCGCCGACTTCGCCGGACGAGACGGACTGCTCGTTGCCCGAGTGCGTCTCCACGAGCTGCTGGACCGACAGCGGTTGCCCCTCGTAGTTGGTCCGGCTCTCCAGCCCCATGACCAAGATGTTCATCGCGCCCACCATGGGGCTGCCGTTGATCGCGATCCCCTTGCCGGTGGCTCTGACCCGTCCGACCACTTCGTGGGCGTAGCCTGCCACGACGAGCGTCACCGCGGCCAGGAAGCAGGCTCCGACATACCCCACCTGACGCGCGACCAGGCGCGATGTGGACATTGCCGTCCCTTCCGGTGCTCCGTCACCGCTGCCGGTAAGGCTACCGAACTGATCACTCCGGGGGCGGCAACTCTCACCTTCCGCACAAACCCCTCCGCTACCGCACGGCGCTCGCGATGACTGTGGTCACGACCTTGCGGACGGCTTCGGGTTCCGAGGGGGGACCGTCCCGGTCCGCGAACAGCAGGTGCGCGAAGCTAGCATCGCAAGGGTGACCGATCCCGCCGCCCGCCCGCTGCACCTGATCCGGTCGTTCGCGGGCACGCTGAGGGCCGAGCCGGATCCGCTGGGCAGCCGCGAGGAGGCCGCCGGGTGGCTGCGCGCGGCGGGCCTGCTGCCCGGCCCGGCCGGCCTGACCGGCTCCGAGCACGCCGCCCTGCTCCGGCTGCGCCACGCGGTCGCGGATGTCCTGGCCGCGTACGCCGGCGGCCGGGAGGACCCCGCGGCCGCGGGCCGGCTGACCAAGGCGCTGGCCGAGGGCCGTCTGGTCGTCACCGTGGACGCCGGCGGCACGGTCCGGCTGGCCAGCGCGGCCCGGGCCAGCTATCCCGGCGTGGTGGCGGCTTTCGCCGTGGCCATCGCCGACTTGGCCGCCGCAGGTACCTGGCGGGATTAACGGGGTCCGGGCTGGATGCGCCGGCCGCTGATCCGGGTCGGTGTGATGCGCACGTATACGTCGCGGGCGCCCGCGGCCCACGGCTGGAGGTGCGTCCGGTCCTGCAACTGCTTGACCGCGCGCTCGTCGCGGACCTCGTGCGCCCGGCCTTGCACCAGGACGCTCCAGCCCGCATGGAGCGACTCATCGAGGCGGTCGGCTTCGAAGCCGACCTGCGCACCGGAGTACAGGGCCAGCAGCGTGTCCGGTGCGGTGCGGAAGATGATGGTCTTGGCCGTCACGGCGAAGTTGACCGGCAGCATCATGATGCCGTCGGCGCAGGTGAACCCGACGCGGCCGACCCCGCCCGGCTCCAGCAGGTCGAAGCACTCGGCTGGGCTGAGCGTCTGCAGGGCGTGCGGGCGCTCGTCGGGTCCGGCGGGTGGCGCGGCCCGGCTGTCGGCCGGCCCGTTCACGGTTGTCATGGATGTCCACCTCCGCCATCGGCAGGCTGTCTGGTCTCTTCAGCCTTCTCCTCGCGCACCAGCGGGCACTGCGGACCGACGTCCCGGCCGGACGGGACGTTCGGCCTCGGCCTCGGCCGCGGCAGGCTTTCGGGCAGCCTTGAATCGGGCCGGAGGGGATCGCGGCCGCGGTGATACCTCACTGACCAACGGGAGTTTTCACGCCATTCACCCGGCATGGGGATGTTTCGGCAGGTATAACCATGGGCGTGAGACCGACCAGATTCACCGCGGGCGCGGCCGCGCTGCTCAGCGTGGGCCTGCTGGCCGCGTGCACCAGCGCCAGCAATCCGGGCAGCGCCAACCCGACGAGCAACCCCACCGGCCCGATCACCATCGGCGCATCGCTGTCGGAGACCGGCCAGTTCCAGGCGGACGGCCTGGCGTTCAAGGCGGGGTACCTGCTGTGGGAGCAGGACGTGAACAAGCACGGCGGCCTGCTGGGGCGGCAGGTCAAGCTGATCATCCTCAACGACAACAGCTCGCCGGACCAGGTGGTCACCAACTACCAGACCCTGTTCGGTAAGGATCACGTGGACCTGGCCTTCGGGCCGTTCTCCTCGCTGCTCTCCGCCCCGGCCTCGGCGGTCGCGGCCAGCTACGGCATGGCCTTCGTGGAAGGGGCGGGCGGCGCGCCGTCGGTCTTCGACACCACGTCCAACCAGGCCGACCACAACACGTTCGACGTGAGCCTGCCGATCGCGGACGAGATGGTCCCGTTCGTGAACTGGGTCCTCAACACGCTGCCGGCCAACGAGCGCCCGAAGACCGCGGCCTACCCGATGGCCCAGGACCCGTTCGCCGACCCGCCGGTCCAGCTGGCCCAGACGCTGCTGGCGAACGCCGGCATCAGGACCGTGTACTCGAACATCTTCGCGGAGGACGGGCAGTACAAGACCCCGGCCCAGCAGGTGGCCGCAACCGGCGCGCAGCTCGTCGTGCTCGGCTCCACCGACGTGCCCACCGTCCAGCAGTTCATGCAGGCGTTCGAGCAGGCTCATTACACGCCCAAGTTCTTCATCGCGGCGGCCGGGCCGGACCAGGGTCAGGCGTTCACCTCCGCGGTCGGCACCGGCAACGCCGACGGCATGATGGTGCCCGACGGCTGGTATCCCGGCTACCCCAACGCGACCAGCGAGCAACTGGTGAACGAGTACGTCAAGGAGTACGGCGGCCCCAAGTCGGGCGTCAACTCCGACGTGGCCGAGGCCTACTCGGTGGGCGAGGTCCTGCAGCAGGCGGTCGACGCCACCCACGGCACGGACAACGCCAAGATCATTGCCTACCTGCACAGCGGCGTCACGCTGAGCAGTGTGCAGGGCCCGGTGCGGTTCGATGCGCTGGGCGAGAACGGCGCCGCGGCGGCGTTCGTCTTCCAGTGGCAGAACGGCCAGTTCGTGCAGGTGCTGCCGACGCCGGGCGCAGGCTCGTCGGGGCTGCTGTGGCCCAAGCCGGCCTGGACCAACGCGGGCGGCACATCCCCGTCGGGCTGAACCGGCGGTACCAGCGGCGGTGGGCGGATTTCCGGTTAGGTCACTAGATCAGCATTTGCCGGATATTTCGTGCCTGTCCCACTACAGTTGCGCCATCCCACCCGCGTGCGGCCGGAGGCCGCTGATATTCGCGGGTCGGCAGTGCGGCGGTTTACATAAAGCTCGTAACCAGCAAGGACATCAGTGATGGGGAACCATAGGGTGGCGAGCGCCGGAACGCGCGCCGGAACCGCCAGCGAGGCCACGACCGCGCGCTTCACCAGCCCGAGTGCGCTGGCCCTGCGGAACTGGCCGGTGTCCACGCGGCTGATCGCCGTGATCGTGCTGGCCCTCCTGATGGGCCTGGTCTTCGGCGGCCTGCGGGTCGCGTCGGCGGCCGACAGCGCGGACGAGTTCGGCCGCGTGTCACAGCTCGCCGTCCTCGGGCAGCAGGTCACCGGCCTGGTCCAGGCGCTGGAGGACGAACGCGACCAGACGTCCGGGGTCGTGCCGGTCACCGACACCGCTGCCCTGGCCGGCGTATACGGCGCCACCGACACCGCGGCGGCCAAGGTCAAGTCGCTGGCCGGGGGGATCGGCGGCTCGTTCCCGGCCAACATCCAGGCCCGCGTGGCCACCGTGATCTCCGACATCAACAGCCTCAAGGCGCTGCGGACCTCGGCCCAGGCCAGCCAGTCCGCCCTGGCGGTAATCGCCGCCTACGGCGGCCCCATCACCGACATGATCGCCCTGAACGACCAGATCGCCCAGGGCACGTCCGACTCCGTCCTGGTCAACGACGTCCAGACGCTCAACGCGCTGTCCCTGGCCAAGGACCAGGCCGCGCAGCAGCGCGCGCTGCTGTTCAACTCGTTCAAGCAGAACATCTTCGCCGACGGCGAGCAGCAGGCGCTGGGCACCGCGCAGTCCGAGCAGCTCACCGACCTGACCGCGTTCAAGACGACGGCCACGCCGGCCGAGCAGAGCGTGTACAGCAGCACCGTGGCCGGGACGAAGTTCAACCAGGCCGAGAACATCGAGATCTACGTGGTGAGCAACGGCACGCTGGCCATCGGCGCGGGCGCGCTGAACATCAGCCCGAAGCAGGCGCCCTCGGTCTGGTACGCGGCCCAGAGCGGCACGGTCGACGAGATGCAGCAGGTCGAACTGGTCGTGGCCAGGAACATCGTGGCGCGGGCCCAGGCGCTGCAGAGCAGCGCGAGCAGCGACGCGCTGTTCACCGCCATCGTGACCGCGATCATCCTGCTCCTGGTGCTGATCGCGACCATCGTCGTGGCGCGGTCCCTGGTCGGGCCGCTGCGCAAGCTGCGGGAGGGCGCGCTCAACATCGCCACGGTGGAACTGCCCGAGCGGGTCCGGCTGCTGGGCGAGGCGCAAGATCCCTCGACCAGCCTGGAGGTGGAGCCGATCGACGTGCTGTCCGCGGACGAGATCGGGCAGGTCGCCCGGGCCTTCGACCAGGTTCACTCCGAGGCGGTCCGGCTGGCCAGCAACGAGGCCATGCTGCGGAACAGCTTCAACGCGATGTTCGTCAACCTGTCCCGGCGCAGCCAGTCCCTGATCGAGCGCCTGGTCCGCATGATCGACTCCCTCGAGCAGAACGAGGGCGACCCGGAGCGGCTGTCCAACCTGTTCGCCATGGACCACCT
>Ga0335072_10013727_pt1 | contig 11528 bp, 10 predicted proteins | sample Lox_Sample_21_FD_206725 | JGI IMG/M metagenome (GOLD analysis project Ga0335072, IMG submission 206725) | Soil microbial communities from Loxahatchee National Wildlife Refuge, Florida, United States - Lox_Sample_2.1 | ecosystem: Environmental > Terrestrial > Soil > Wetlands | place: USA...
CGCATCGACGAAGCGCGCATCTCGCAGAACTTGCGAACGTTCGGTCCCTTTGCCGGAACCGAGACGGTGATGATGATGGCCGCGAAGGCGGGCGCGAATCGTCAAGAGCTGCACGAATCGATTCGGCGCGCGTCGATGCAGGCGTGGGAGGCAATTGCGCGCGGCGAGGTCAACCCGTTGGCGCGCAACCTGGCCGACGACGAGTCTATTTCGCATTATGTGGACCCTGCGGAGATTCGTTTGCGGCTCGATCCGAGCACGCATGTCGGAGATGCCGCCGAACGCGCCGAAAACCTCGCAAAGCAGATTGTGGAGACGATAAAAGCACCGTGAACAAAGGGTTGGAGATTACCCGCGGCAAGACCAAGGCGCTATTCGAGTCGCCCGAGCAACCCGACGTCGCCGTCATGAAAAGCATGGACAGCATTACGGCGGGTGACGGGGCCCGGCGAAACGTCATCGAGGGTAAAGGCCGCCTGGCTGCGCAGACGACGGCTCGCGTCTTCCGGCTGCTGAACCTGTGCGGGTTCCCGACACACTACATTTCGGGCGGCGAAGACGACGACGAGAACGAGATCCTCGTGCGGCGCTGTCAGATGATCCCTCTCGAGGTCGTGGTGCGCGGCGTCGCGGCCGGATCGTACGTCAAGCGCAAGGCGATCGCACGCGGAGCGATGCTGCTGCCGCGCGTTCTGGAATTCTTCATCAAGGACGACGCAAATCACGACCCGCAGATCGAGCCCGACGACATCGTGGCTCGCGGCGTTGCGAGCCCGGGCGAGATCGCGGCAATGGGCGAGATAGCCCGCATGGTGTTCGAAGTGTTGGCCCACGCATGGCGGCGCCGCGACGTGCTGCTGATCGATCTGAAGATCGAGTTCGGACGACTGCTGAGCGGCGAAGGAAAAGGCTCGCTCGTCATCGCGGACGTGGTGGACAACGACGCATGGCGCATCTGGCCGCAGGGTCGCGAAGAGATGATGCTCGACAAACAGATGTACAGAAATCTGCAAAACGTCACGCCCGAAGCGCTCGACCAGGTGCGGACCAACTACGAAAAGGTCGCCGAGCTCGTCGGATCGTTTCCGCAGATGCGCACCGGGATGGTTGCGCTTTTCGCCGAGGACCAGCGCAACCTCGACGCCGCCGGCGACGTCATGCGCCACATCCAAGCCTACGGTCTTCCGCTCGGGCGTCACGTCGCGTCGAGCGCGATCACGCCGCAGTACATCGTACAGCTCGCGCAACAGCTCGACGCATCGTTCGCGCGCCTCGTCTATGTAAGCTACGGACCATCGGGTCTGGCGGCGATGCTCAACGGCGCGACGACCAATCTCGTCGTCGACGCGACGAGCCAATCACCGGATGTCGCGGCGCAAAGCGTCGCCAAGGCGTTTGCACTCGACGATACCGTGCTGTTCGGCCGGGTGATGCTGACGCAGGCGAACATGCGCTCGGCGCTGCTGCAGCTCGATGCGCAGCTGAATCAACCGCATCAACCGCCTCCCGGCGTCGCGATTGCTTGACGTAAACGAGCAGCCCTTACAACTGGCGCTCTCGCCCGACGAGCGCGAGCGCGTAAAACGCGGTCTGGGACGCGAGCCGAGCATCGTCGAGTGGTTTGCCTTCGATGCGCAGTGGAGCGAGCATTGTTCTTACAAATCGAGCCGGCCGTTCTTGCGACGCCTGCCGACCACGGGCGACGCAGTCATCATCGGGCCCGGCGAAGATTCCGGCGTCGTCCGGCTCGGACAGCACGCCGGGAAAACGTACGCGGTCGTCGTCGCGCACGAGTCGCACAATCATCCTTCGCAAGTCGTTCCGTTCGAAGGCGCGGCAACCGGCATCGGCGGCATCGTGCGAGACGTTCTGTGCATGGGTGCGCATCTGATCGGCGTCGCCGATCCGCTGCGCTTCGGCACCAGCCGGGAATCACGCTATATCGCTCAGGGCGTCGTCGACGGCATCGCCTCGTACGGGAATGCGATCGGGGTTCCGAACGTAGGCGGCGACGTCTACTTCGATGCGCGCTTCGACGACAATGTGCTGGTCAACGTCGTCGCGCTCGGCATCGTCGAGGAGAGCGGCGTCATCCATTCGCGTGCGCCGCGTGGTAGTGCCGGTTGGGATATCGTGCTCGTCGGGAAGGCGACCGATCGCAGCGGCTTCGGTGGCGCGTCGTTCAGCTCGCTGCAGCTCGATGCTGCCGATGCCGAGGCCAACAAGGGAGCGGTGCAAGTCCCCGACGCGTTTCTCAAGAGCGTCTTGATGCGCGCAAGCTATCGCGTCTTCGACGTGCTGCGCGAAGAAGGCCTCGAGGTTGCGTTCAAGGATCTCGGAGCCGGCGGTGTCATGGGCTGTACGGCTGAGATCGTTGCATCCGGAGGCCTTGGTGCGCGCATCGAGCTCGATAAAGTGCCGCTCGCGGAAGCGAATTTGCCGCCGCCGGTGATCGCGGTCGGTGAAACGCAAGAACGCATGTGCTGGGTCGTGCCGCCTTCGTTCACGCCGCGATTGCTTGCGATTTACAACCAGGAATTCGATCTTCCGGGTGTGGCGCGCGGCGCCCAAGCGGCGCGCATCGGAACGGTGACCGAAGAAAAGCGCTACGTCGCCACGCATCACGCCCAAACCGTCATGGACGTCGATATCGAATTTCTCACGGGCGGCATCTTGCACGAGCGGCCCTACGAGCTTCCCACGCCGCCCAGGCAAGGCAGCATTGCCCGCCATGCCGATCTCAAAGATCTATTGCCGCGCGTCCTCGCCGATCGCGACGTGTGCTCGCGCTCGGCGATCTTCGAACGCTACGACGGCGTCGTGCGCGGCACGACCGCGATTCCGCGCGGTTATGCCGATGCAGGTGTCGTCGCTCCGGTCCCCGGCGCTCCACTCGGCGTCGCGCTCGGACTCGGCGGGAATCCGCGTTACGGGGCGCTCGACCCAAATCGCGCGGCCGTACAAGCCGTCGTCGAAAGCGCGCGCAACGTGGCTGCCGTCGGTGCCCGTCCCGTCGCGCTCACCGATTGCTTGAATTTCGGCGACGCGGATGATCCGCGGCAGTTCGGTGAGTTCGTGACTGCGATCGACGGACTCGCGCAAGCCGCGACGGCTCTGTCGCTCCCATTCGTCTCCGGCAACGTCAGCTTGTACAATACGAGTGCGGGCGGCAAAGCCGTACCGGCCTCGCCGATCGTCGCCTGCATCGGCTCGATTGCCGATATCTCGAAGATTGCCTCACCGGCCCTCAAAGCGCGAGGCTCGTCACTCTATCTGCTCGGCGCGCGCCAAGACGCTTTGGGCGGCTCGGTCGTCGCGCGGTTCGTCGGCGGCGAGCAGGAGCCGTTGCCGGAGATCGATCCCGATCAGGTGCATAGCGAGATCGCGTTGCTGCTGGATGCGTACGCGACGTATGCGATCCTCGGAGCGCACGACATCTCCGATGGTGGTCTCGCGGTGGCGGTCTGCGAGATGACGTTCGGCGCGCGCCGCCGCGGTCTCGGCGCGCGCGTCTATTCGTGCAACCTCTGGGCGAAAGGAATCGGAACGGCCGGCGCATGGTTCGGTGAAGCCGGCGGATTCGTTCTCGAAGTCGCAGACGTTGCGGCCTTCGAAGAGCTCGCGAAAACCCACGGCGTCGTGCCGCTTCGAATCGGCGAGGTAACGGAAACGGCGTGCGTCGTGCTCGGAGACGCCGAGTTCGATGCGGTAAGCCTCTGCGAAGCGTGGTCCGCGCCGCTGCGCGGTTTTTACGATCTCTCGGAAGAGGCACCGTGAAGCCCAAGATCGTCGTCTATGTGTTCCCGGGGACCAACTCGGAAGACGAAACGAAGCGCGCGCTCGAGGCCTGCGAGCTCGACGTCGCGCTGGTGCGCTCCGACGACAAGACGAGCACCGCAAAGAACGCGGACGGATTCGTGCTTCCCGGCGGTTTTGCGCACGAGGATCGCGTTCGAGCCGGTGCCGTCGCCGCGCACGATCGCGCGATGGATGTGGTCGTCGAGGCTGCGGAAAAAGGCAAACCCGTGCTCGGAATCTGCAACGGCGCGCAAGTGCTTTTGGAATCCGGCCTCGTTCCGGGGACTTCGAAGGCACGGCGGCCGAGCGCCGCGTTCGCGCCCAATATTCCCGGCGGCCGGTTTCGATGCGTGCACACCTACGTGCGCTTGATGATCGATCCGTCGCGCAGCCCGCTCCTCTCAGCGCTGCCGAAGGCCGCCGTCATTCCCGCCTGGGTCGCGCACGGCGAAGGCCGTTTGGCGGCGGCGCTCGACGAGCTGGCGCGTATCGAGCGCGACCACCTTGCTTTTGCATATAGCGCGGCCGACGGTGACGTGAATCCCGATGCCGTACCGAACGGATCGGCGCTCGGAGCTGCGGGCCTGATCAACGAAGCCGGCAACGTGCTGGCAATCATGCCGCACCCGGAACGCGACGCGTGGGCATTCATGCATCGCTACGATCTGATTGCAGCGAGAACGTCGCAGGAAGCGCTGCGCCCGTCGGGCGGCATCGCGCTCTTTCAAAGCTTCGCGAAAGCCTTTGCGTGATCGAGCGGGCCTTTGAAATCCGGCTTGCAATCCCCGACAACGAGGCGTACACCGCGCTTGCGACGTTGCAGCGGTTAGGTGTGGGCTGCGATGGGATCGCGCGCGCGGACATCCACGTGTTCGGAGTCGAGGACGATGTCGATGCCGGCGAGCTCGAGGCGCAGCTGAAGACGATTGCAACGATTTTCAATCCGAACAAACACCGGATGCGAACCCGCGAAGAGCCGCGGCCCAAGGCCGGCGAGGTGTGGATCTCGTCGACGGAGGTGCCGCCCGTGCACGAACGCGTCACGATCGGCGGGGTTCAGCTGCGAGGCGTCCGCACGGCTTGGCGAGCAACCTCCTGGAGGCTCCTCGACGGCGCGGGGAAGGACGTTGCGCAACCGATCCTGGACCAAGCCGTTGAAACGCTTCTCTGCAATCCCGCGTTCCAACGAGCAATTAAAGCATGATCATCACGCCTGAGCTGAGCCCGCTAGCCGCCGATCCGATCGTGGGACGACCTTACACGATCGCGACACTGGGGTCGCACTCCGCACTGCAGATTCTCAAAGGCGCGCACGACGAGGGGTTCCGGACGCTCGCGATTGCGAACCGTGAGACCGAACGGCTCTATCGTTCGTTCGCCTTCGTCGACGAAGTGATCGGGATCGAAGAATATTCGCACTTCATGCGGATCGTGCCCGAGCTGGAGCGCCGCAAGGTCATCATCGTCCCGCACGGTTCGTTCGTCGCCTATCTCTCGCTCGAAGAGCACAAACGGATGCGCGTCCCGTACTTCGGAAACAAAGCGGTATTGGATTGGGAAGCGAGCCGCGAGCTGCAGCGTGACTGGCTCTCGCGCGCCGGGCTGAACCTTCCGCGCCAATTCCGTACGGGCGCCGAGATCGATCGGCCCGTCATCGTGAAGCTGTACGGGGCACAAGGCGGACGCGGCTACATGTTCTTGCGCGACGCGCAGGATTTCGAAGAGCGCGCCAGCGTCCTCGCAAAGCGCAATTACATTCTTCAGGAATACATCATCGGCGTACCGTTCTACATCCACTATTTCTTCTCACCGTTGAACGGAAAGCTCGAAATCATGTCGATGGACCGGCGTTACGAGACCAACGTCGATTCGATCGGGCGCATCCCCTCGCATGCTCAAGAGAGCATGGATATCCAGCCCTCGTACGTCGTGGTTGGAAACTCGCCGTTGTCGCTGCGTGAATCGATGCTTGCGGAGGCCTATCGCATGGGTGAAGACGTCGTGCGCGTCTCGCGCGAGATCTGTCCGCCGAAGGGTTTGTTCGGCGCCTTCTGCATCGAAACGATCATCACGCCGGACGCACAGTTCTACATCATGGAGATCTCGGCGCGGATCGTCGCCGGAACGAATCTGTTCATTGACGGATCACCGTACTCGTACTTGAACTACAGCGAGCCCATGTCGACCGGCAGGCGCATCGCGCGCGAGATCAAGAACGCACTCTTGGGGAATGCGCTTCACGTCGTCTTAGACGACACCGTTGCATAACTACGACCCTCAAAAGCTAACGCTCTGCGCCATCGGCAGCCACTCCGCGCTGGAAGTGGCTTCCGGCGCACGCGCCCATGGGCTGCGCAATCTCGTCATCGTCGCGAAGGGCCGCGACCAGACGTACATGCGCCACTTCAAGCGCATCGAGGGGGCGTATCCGCGCGGTTGCGTCGACGAGACGCTCATGGTCGAAACATTCCCGCAGATTCTCGACGATCGCGTCCAGGAGACGCTGCTGCAGCGCAACGTCGTCTTCGTTCCGAATCGGTCGTTCGAAGTCTATCTGCGCCAGAAATACTCGTACGATCGTATTGAGGCGGGGATGCGCGTCCCGTTTTTCGGCAATCGCCGGCTTTTGCGCGCCGAAGAGCGCGACGAGCCGAAGAACCAGTACGCAATCATGGACGAAGGCGGCATCCGCTATCCCCGGCGCTTTGCATCGGCGCGCGAGATCGATCGCTTGGTCATGGTGAAGGCGCCGCACAAGAAGGTCAGCTTCGAACGTGCATTCTTTTTGGTCCGTTCTCCGCAAGAGTACGACCGTGAGGTCGAGCGGCTCGCGGCTGCGGACATTCTCGATCCGCCGGCTCTCGAGAATGCGGTTATCGAAGAGTATCTGCTCGGCCCGACCGTCAACTTGAATTTCTTCTTTTCCCCGGTGCTGGGCGAGTTGGAGCTCATGGGAACCGACACGCGGCGGCAAACGAACATCGACGGCCTGCGCACGCTGCCGTTCACGCAAGCGCAAGCGCTCGCCGATATTCCATTGTCGATGGAAGAAGCGGGCCACATCGCGGCGACGTTGACGGAGTCGATGCTCGAGCAAGCCTTCGATCTTGGAGAACGTCTCGTCACGGCCGCGCGCACGCTGACGCCGCCCGGAATCATCGGCCCGTTCGCCTTGCAGTGCGCGATCGTCGCGGGGCCGCCGAAAAGCTTCGTCGTTTACGACGTCTCGCTGCGGATTCCGGGGTCACCCGGGACGCGTTACACGCCGTACTCGTCGTATCGCTGGGGGCGCGATATCTCGGTCGGCGAGCGCATAGCAATGGAGATCGTGATGGCGCGCGACGCCGGTTCTCTCGAACGTATCCTTACTTAGCCGCGGAGATGTGATCGAGCCAAGCTGCAACGCGCTTTGCACAGGCGGCGCCGCGCTCGGTCGGGATGCGCGCGTAAACGCTGTGAAGCGCGTTCAGCGACCTGACGATCCACGGGTCGCGCGGATAGTGGCGCTCCCAATCGCGGATTGCATCTTCGGTAAAGACCAGATTGTCGATGACGGCGAGGGAGTCAACGCCTTGACTGAGATGCAGGTTCGCATCCTTGATCGTGTTGGAGATGCCGAGAATGCTCATCTTGAGGCGGCCGAAATATTCGTCGGCCGGAGCAAGATCGGAAAACTGTTGGGCAGCGACCGGCGTGCCCGCTACCAGCACGAACAATACGCCAAGAAAACCGATGCGTGTATGCACTGGCGCCAACTCCCTTCGACCATCTGATTATGACGATGGTGATGGGAGCCAAGCAATGAGAATTCGCTAAGAATTCCGGGCGGCTCTGTTTAGTTTCTGTTTCGGATGCAGCCGCGCACCGGCGAAGCGCTGGAGCTCGTGGAGATGCCTTCGGCAGCGCAAGCGCGAGGATGACCGAGCCAAAGGCCTAAGGGGTACCCGTGGCCGTGGGAACTCTCACGCGGCCGGCGACGGTCGTCATCGTAGACTTCGGCGCGCAGTACGCGCAGCTGATCGCTCGCCGCGTTCGCGAAGCAAATGTGTACTCGGAAATCGTCCCCTACGATACGCCGTGGGAAGAGATCCGGCGGCGCGATCCGGCGGCAATCATCCTGACCGGCGGCCCCGAGAGCACGCTTGCGCCTGATGCGCTGGGCATCGACAAGGCGATCTGGGAGAGCGGGTTACCGATTCTCGGCATCTGCTACGGCCTTCAGTTGATGGCACGCGATCTGGGCGGCAAGCTGGCCCCGCTCGCGCACCGCGAGTACGGTCCCGCCATGCTCGTCGTCGATGCGCGCGAATCTCCGTTGCTGGGCGCGGTACCGAGCGAGTCGCGCGTGTGGATGTCGCACGGTGACAGCGTGACTCAAGTGCCCGCAGGATTTCACCCACTCGCGCATACCGAACGCTGCGCCGTCGCCGCGATGGGCGACGAGCATCGCCGCATGTACGCCGTGCAATTTCATCCGGAAGTCTTTCATACCGACGCCGGCAAGACGGTCTTCGAGAATTTTCTGCACGAGATCGCGCGCATTCCACCCGACTGGAAGATGGAATCCTTCGTGGACCGTTCGATTGCCGAGATCGGCGAACGCGTCGGGAATGCCCAAGTCATCTGCGCGCTCTCGGGCGGTGTCGATTCGGCCGTGGCAGCGACGCTGGTCGCCAAAGCGATCGGCAAGCAGCTGACGTGCGTGTTCGTCGATCACGGACTTCTGCGAAAGAACGAAGCGCGCGACGTCGTTGCCGCGTTTCGCGATCTTTTGCACCTCAACGTCGTGCACGTCGACGCATCCGACCGTTTTCTCGCGCGCCTGCGCGACGTAGTCGACCCCGAAGAAAAACGCATCCGCATCGGGCACGAGTTCATCGCGGTCTTCGAAGAGGAAGCGAAGAAGATCGCCGGAGTCAGGTTCCTGGTGCAAGGCACGCTCTATCCGGACGTCATCGAATCGAAAACGCCGCAATCCAAGGCCGGTCACAAAATCAAGTCCCACCACAACGTGGGTGGACTTCCCGAACGCATGGAGCTCACGTTGATCGAACCCTTGCGGCTCCTCTTCAAAGATGAAGTTCGCGCAGTCGGGCGCGTCTTGGGCTTGCCGGCAGGTATCGTAGAGCGGCAACCATTTCCCGGCCCCGGCCTTGCCGTGCGCGTGCTCGGGGCCGTTGACCGCGAGCGCCTCAATGTCGTGCGCGAAGCGGATTTCATCGTGACGACCGAGATCGAAAGTGCGCCGCTCAATCCGAAACCCTGGCAATATTTCGCCGTGCTCACGCCCCTGCGCAGCGTGGGCGTCATGGGCGACGGCCGGACGTATGCAAATCTGGTTGCGGTTCGCGCCATCGTCAGCGAAGACGGGATGACCGCCGATTGGGCACGCTTGCCGCACGAGCTGCTCGAGCGAATCAGCTCGCGCATCGTCAACGAAGTCGCCGGCGTCAATCGCGTCGCGTACGATATCACCTCGAAGCCTCCGGCAACCGTCGAATGGGAATGAGGACGCTTGTCGTCGGCGGCGGCGGACGCGAAGACGCGCTGTCGTGGGGGCTGTCGCGTTCGCAATCGGTTGAAGCGGTTTTTGCCGCGCCTGGGAACGCCGGTACGGCGACGCGTGGCGAGAATTGGGAAATCCCCCCCACCGACGGAAAGGCGATCGCAAGCCGCGCGCGTGACGAGCGCATCGATCTCGCCGTGCTCGGGCCGGAAAGCGCGATCGCGGCCGGCGTCGGCGATCGCATCCGGGAAGCCGGGATTCCGGTATTCGGGCCGAACCGCTCGGCCGGACGGCTCGAATCGAGCAAGATATTCGCGAAGCGGTTTTTGGAACGCCACAAGATTCCGACCGCCCGGGCGCGCGTCGCGCATTCGTTGCCGCAAGCCCTAACGATCATCGACGAGTGGCCGGATCTCGAAATCGTTATCAAAGCCGATGGTTTGGCTGCCGGCAAGGGTGTCGTCGTTGCGCCTGACGTCAAAGACGCAAGCGCCGTCGTGGCGGATTGGTTCGCGAACGCCGGCGTCCCGGGAGGCGGCACGGACATCTTGCTCGAGGAACGTCTTGAAGGTCGCGAGATCTCCGTCTTTGCGATCTGCGACGGTCGAGCGATGCTGCCGTTTGCTGCAGCCTGCGATTACAAGCGTGTCGGCGACGGAGACAAAGGCCCAAATACCGGCGGGATGGGCGCCTATTCGCCGCCTGCGGGTTTCCCCGGCGACTATATCGATACGGTGCGGCGCGAGATCGTCGGACCCGTTCTCGAAGGCCTGCGTCTGGACGGCGAGGAGTACGTCGGCGTGTTGTACTTCGGCTTGATGTGGACCGCAGACGGGCCGAAGGTTTTGGAATTCAACGCGCGCTTCGGCGATCCGGAGACGCAAGCCCTGATTCCTCGCGTGCAGGGGGATTTTGCGCGCTTGCTGCACAGCGCGGCGACGGGCGTGCTCGAGGCGGATGCCGCGCGGGTCGCCGGTGACTCATGCGTCTGCGTAACGCTCGTGACGGAGGACTATCCGGTGGTCAGCAAGCCGGCGAACGGCCTGCCTGCGACGCTCGATCTGCCGGCAAGCGCGCTCGCGTTCTGGGGGACGTCACATCGCGCCGACGGGCACGTCAACGTCGGTGGCGGACGCGTTCTCACGGTCGCCGAGACCGGGCGGGACATCGAAGACGCCAGAGGGCGTGCCTACGAAGCGGCAGAGCGCGTGCAAAAACAGCTGGCGGCGGTTGTGCGCGTTCGCTATCGCACGGATATCGCAAAGGGTCTCTAACTAGTCGTTTTCGCGAAGAACCTTTGCGGCGCGACCGGCTACGATGCGGATCTCCGGCCAGCGTGAATCTTGCAAGATCGCCTCATCGGTTTCGTCCGACGGATGATCTTCGAGCAGCTTGTCGATAACCGTCACCAGGCTGGCGAGCGCGTGATGTTCCTTGCGCGTCAAACCCGAGTCTCTCAACGGGAGAGCAAGGAGACGCCGCACGTCACCGGTGTCGTAGAGGTCCGCGATGAGGTCGTTGAAGCTATGCGCAACGTCTGACGGAACATGGCGCACCCACGTGTCGTATTGAAAGCGAACGTCGGCAAGAAGCTCGAGCGTGCTTATGATCTCTGAACGACGTTGCAACGTTAACGTTTACCCGTGACTAAGACGCCCAAGGTATTAAGGCGTGGGAAAGAGGAGATACCGGGTCTTCACCGGGCAATATAGTAATATCACAATAATGCGATATTCCTTCCAGGCGGAGTTCTTCAAAGCCCTTTCTCATCCACTCCGCATACGCGTGCTCGAAGCGCTCCGGCAAGGTCCGGTCAGCGTGAACGAGTTACGCGAACGGTTGGGCGTCGAGCAGTCGACCCTCTCGCAACAATTGGCGGTATTGCGCGCGCGAAGATTGGTCGTGACGCAGCGCAGTGGAACGACGATTCGCTATCAGATCAGCGATCCGGCAATTTGGCGCTTGCTAGATTCAGCGCGTGAAATATTTGACGGTCAGCTCGCGAGCGTGCACACCGAGATCGAGGATTTGCGGCGAACGTCTCAGGCTGGTTGAGTGCCGAGGGTCGCAATCAAGTGATCGTGCGCCGTTAAGCCGATCGGTCCCGGCGTTTGCGGGTGCGGTTTGCCGTCGCTGTTGTAAACGAGCGTGATTGCACCGCGCGGATCGAGCGGCTGCGGCGTGCGCACGCTGAGCCGCGCCGAGCCGGCTGCGTCGGCAGTGA
>Ga0335072_10013728_pt1 | contig 11528 bp, 3 predicted proteins | sample Lox_Sample_21_FD_206725 | JGI IMG/M metagenome (GOLD analysis project Ga0335072, IMG submission 206725) | Soil microbial communities from Loxahatchee National Wildlife Refuge, Florida, United States - Lox_Sample_2.1 | ecosystem: Environmental > Terrestrial > Soil > Wetlands | place: USA: Florida...
ATTATACAGCTTAAGGCCACACCAGCCGACCTACTACTAAGGACCATATTATTAGCAGGCATGCTACTAATTTGAACCTTAACCTGCTTAATACTAAGGACCTTAACACACACTAAGATCTAGCTAGCAACCTACTAGTACGAGACCAACCTTAATCTTATACCTAAGCCGTCTTAGCCTGTTAGGCCACTTAAACACTTAAAATAACTAAGGGCTTAAACCTCCTTATCGCTTAAATACAACTTACTAATATAAGTTCTAATCTAATTAGCTAAGCTCAAATACTACTAGCCAGCCGGCCTAATATTAGGCTTAACATCAAACTGCAACTTAAATCTCAAATTGAAACTAGGACCCCAACCAGCCTTAAAGACAACCTTCTAGTCCTATTAGTACTTAAAGTACGCCTTACAGTTAGGACAATTATACTTCCTTCTAGCTAAACCTTAAGCTACTAGGCAACTTCAAACTATCTAGCTAATAAGCCTTTACAGCTGTCTCTTACAACAATAAGACCTATTAGGTGGACCTAGCACTTAAAGATCCTATTTCCAAGTTTAAAACTAGTGCTATAAAACCATCCGGCTACTAGGTAGAACCCTTAAATACTAAGGACGCTTTACAGCTTAAAGTTTACAACGAAACAGACGCATACTATAGTTCTTACAATAAAATAGACCTACTAGATACTACAGCATATTTTATAAAGGTAGAAACTATACTACAAAGTAGCTAGCCTAGTTTAAGGAGTTTCCAGCCTACTAAACAGGGTTTACAGCTTAGTTTAAGGACCTTTCAGCCCTATTTATAACTATATACATAGGAAATCCTAACCGATTACACTTATAAAGCAACAAGGAACTATTATGCGATCTTACTAGCACTAATTTTTAACTGCAACAAGTGCTAGGCATTATTTATATTATAAACAAAGTTATTTAAACACTTAAAGTATTACTTGTATAATATTATAGACAAAGAACTACTACTTACAGCCTAAAAGGCGTTTGTAGCAGACAAACCTACTTGTAAAAAACATTCTAGTACCCTACCACTTAGTATTAGGACTAATATAGGATATTGTAGTTTCACTTACACTATAACACTTATCTGCCTATTTAAAGATTTAAAAGTAGAGCCTTATTGTTTTAATACAAGCTGCTCTACCTTCCTTATCAATTAGCAATTCTTAAAGGCCTAAGACTTATCTGCTAAGATCTAGCTTATAGCTAACCTATTAAAAATTAGTAGAATTGCTAGAAATTAGCATATAACAGCTAAATATGTAATTGCCACCTTATAAGTCTTAAAAAAAGACAAGGACGGCCTAGTAGAAGCTGTTATTACTTGTAAGTTATATGTTGTTAACCATTTAGATGCTAACATACTAGTTGGAATAGACGTTATACTGCTTAAGAAAATAGACATTTTACTCTTAGACAAAATTTTACGGATTAGCACTTACAATGTTAATGTCCTAGTCCAACTACAAGTTCGCGCTAGCTACTAGCAGCACCTTTTCCTAGTACATACTAAGGCAACAACTTCTATTCTACTACGATCAACTAGTATAGTCCTAATTTACTTACTGTTAGTTGTCGCCAACTAGGACTTCTTATTTAAGCCTATTAAGCTTGACTACTTATTACTATTCTTATATATTATAAATGCTAATGTAAAAGGTATCCTAGTAAAAAATAGTACTAGTAGACCTATTAAAATACTATAGAATATGCGATTAAGCTACTTATAAGAGCTTAAGACTAAGCAAACCTTAATAGCATTAGTATTCCTTAAAACTACCAACTAAGACCTTACTATAATAGCAGAGCAGCTACTACGCTAGCGTCGTACTAGATAGTTTATTAAGGCAATTGCTATGCTTGCAGCTATATATGCAGTAGCTCCTACGTTTACAGCTGCTCCTAGCACCCTTATAGCAGCTACTACAATTGCTTTTAAACTTAAAACAGTTGCTTTTAAGCCTAAAACGGTCCTACCTAATAGAGTTACTATTTACAAACTGTTAGACAGCTTAGATGTTGCTAAGCTTGCTTAAGTTGTTAACAAATACCTAAGAATATAAACTAATACTAGGACTTTTATTAATATCTTATAAGACAAGTAGATAAAGATCCTACTACGAAATAACTAGGAGAACAGGATAGCAGTAAAAGCCTTTAAGGTCTATCTGCTAGGCATTAAGGACAAGAAAGTAGTAGATAAGACCTTTAACAAGCTTTATGAATAAGACTGAATGTCTTAGACTACTACTAGTACCTTATTCTCTTACCTTGTATTTGTAGTTTGGAAAACCCTACCTTTAAGGGAATAGAAGGGCCAAGTAGTTGTTAACATTTGCAGACTCAATTAAATCTCTTAGACTGATTCCTACCTGTTACCCCTCTAAACGGATATAATTGTAACTGTATAAAGCTGTAAATATATTATAGTTGTTAATTGTACTTCCTTCTTCTACTAATAGCAAGTCTACCCGTCTAACTGTTACAAACTAACTGTTATATCCTACTACAATTAGAAACACTTTAATGTTTATATTATAAGCTTTAAGAACAGTCTAGCATACATCTAATAGCACATAAACATTTTCTTAAGGGACTACTTGTAAGCTTACACCTATATTAATAATGTTGTTATTACCTCCTACACACTTACAGACTATATTTAACACTTATAAATTATATTTCAATTATTCTTGTCTGTTAGGATCTTTATTAACTTGTTAAAAGCCTTTATTAGTTTCCTATCTATCTAGCTGTTAGGATAGCACGTTAACTTACTCGGCCTATCTACTACAACTAAAAAGCTAGAAGCTATTGCTAATCTTAAATTCCCTAAAACCCTCTAACAGCTTAAGACCTATTTAGGCCTTACAAGCTATTTATAGTAGTATGTTCTATTTTATGCTGCTATTACTAGCCTGTTATAAGACTATAAGACTCTCCTACTACAAGGCAGCCCGTCTGCTAGTCCATAAAAGAGGTCCTTTTCACTAAAAACCTTATTAGACACTCTTACTTTAATAGAAATAGAGTCTTTTAAAGCACTTTAAGAACTACTTGCTAACCCCTAATACCTAGTCCATTTCGACCCTACCTGCTAGTTTTACACTAACATTAACGCTTTTAAGGCATTTAGAATTAGGGCTGTAGTCTACTACGTTAAAGACGACGACCTACATGCTACAGCAAACTATAGCAACAATTTTAAAGCCCTAGCTACTACTACTATAAGGCCTGCTTACCTAAAGAAATCTAGTATTAAACCTATTATGTTTTTAAGTTGCAAGCTCTTACCAGCTAAGTACTACTACTAGCCTACCAAATTAGAAATAGCTAGTCTAATTTGAGTTTTATAGAAGATTTAGCATATAATAAAATCCTCTAAGCTGCCTGTATAGATCTTTACGGACTACAAGGCTTCTTTAAGTATTACTAGGTAGTCCTTACTAAAAACTATAAGTACTAAGCGCTTAAATCTGTAACTAATTTGTGCCTCTAAGTATATTTAGCGTTTCAACATCAAGCTGTACTATAAGGAAGGCAAATCTAATATAATTCTAAATGCCTTATTCTAGCTCTTAAGCCTTAATCCTATTATAAAGGGCGTAGAACTAGACTTTGCTGCTAAAAATATAGCCTTTATAAACTTAGCTTTTACTAACTCAAACGACCTTCTTATAGCATACAACTACACGGCCTTCTTAGTAGAAATGTCAGACAGTTTCAAGTAGCAGCTACTTGAAGGGTACTAATAGGACTCTAACTACAACTAGATTATTAGTGTTCTTAAAGCTAATAGTAACCTTATAGACAAAAATAGGGCTACTATCTTATTCTTAAAGGACGAAGACGGCCTAATTTGGTATACTAAAAGCAATATCCTACAACTTTATATCTTATAAAGCCTAATTGGAGAAGTCCTAAAAATTGCCTATATAGACGTTAAGCACTTAAAAGCAGCTTGTACCTTTAAACAGGCTGCTAGCTCCTAATATATCTGCTATCTCACCTAGTACGTATAAGACTTCTTATACTACTACTTAGAATGCTTAGTTTTCTAGACCTATTAGCACTTACCTTATAAGTTGTTACAGCCCATTTAGAGCTTGAAAGTGCCTTTTCATACAATTACTATTAACTTCATCCTTGCCTTACTAAAATTAAAAGGGGGCTTTAACTGTACCTTATCTGTTACTTGCAAATACTCCAAACAAATCACTTTAATCCCTAAGAAAAGCACTTGGACTGCAAACTAGTAGGTTGAAGCCTTATTAAAGCGCCTTTAAATTGTAGACTAAGGTCTGCTAAAGGTGATTCTCTTAGACTAAGACTGTAAATTCCTCTCCTAGCTTTAGTTAGGCTTATTTGAGCGCTTTAAAGTAGACCTGTTATATTCTACAGCCTACTACTTGCAAACAGACAGGCAAAGCGAACAGACCAATTAGACAGTAGAGATTATACTACGCTTTTTCCTAGCTATAATAAAGGACCCTACTAAATGGACCTGCTGCTTCTTAAAGATCCAATTAGTCCTTAATAATTCTTAGGCTTCTTTTACAGATTGTACCCCTAATAAGATTGCTTATAGATTTACCCCCAACTTCGCTGTGGATTATACAACAAACTTGGATATCAACTTCCTATTAGCCCGAATAGACGCTGCTAATACCTTAAACTTTACTGCTATAAATATGAAGTTCTACTACGACTATCATTATACCCTTATATTCCTTGCCCCTAATAACTAGGCCCTATTACGGTTGCATTATAAATATAATATCCCGTTTGCAACTAACTGTAAACTAGACTAATAGTATGCTAGTCCGTTTAAGGTCTTAGAACGGATTAGTAGGCTAGCTTACAGGCTTAAGATCCTAGATTACTAGAAAATCTACAACGTATTTACTATTACCTAGCTTGAACTAGCACTAGAGCTAGGATCTAACCCGTATAGTCGTCCTATCCCTAACAAACCTGGCCCTGTCAAGCCAGATACAGACGCATACAAAGTAGAGCGAATACTAGATAAACAGGTAATACGTAAGGGTTGCAGGTACTTAATATAATACCAGATTCAGTAGAAAGGATAGGGCCTAGAATATGATTGGTAGTATCAACTAAAAGACCTTAAAGACTGTTAGGAGCTAATTAAGGAATACGAACACCAAATGGATTAAACCGGGCAGACTACAAGTTACTAGCTTAACGTAGGCGTCAAGCTTCTTCTAGACCGAGCAGGTTGTTACAGACCAGCGTCGTCCTTTACGGGCTAGCGTTATATCTTACTAGACCGACCTAGGCCTCTTACAGTCCGTTAAGACCTAACAACAGACTACGCCTATTTGGGCCTGTCACATAACCTGTTTTCCCTTATATATATACTACTCTACGCATTGTAGATTAGCTTTGATTATCATCCTTACTTACTAATACATTATATACACATTTCAAGCACTAGCTGTAGCACTATTTTTATATTCTCTATTATTATTATTATTATTATTCTTATACCAATTAAGCTTAAGGCTATATGGGACATCTGTGTAAATATAGGAGAAAACCCTCTAGGGAAGAAAAACCTCTATCTAAGTCATATTTGCTACTATTATTCCATGCTATGTTAACTTGCAGCCTATAATTCCTAAACATGATACTGTACGAAAGCCCTAACTTGCATCTCATTCTCCCTGCCTTATGCTTTTATATGTATAATTCTACTACGCTTCCAAGCTCCCAGCTCTACAAACTGCCTTAGCCCTATAAGGCAGGGTCCCGTCTATTAGCAGGGGAGGCGGGATTGAGAATACCCAACCCAGTCTGGCTTAGCGCAGAAAAATTTTTTCCATATGGAAGAGCGATAAGAAGAGTATGCAGAATAAGAGCTAGAACTCCTATGTGTTATAATGACATAGCCGTACGATCTAGTCATATAATAATTTAATGGATGAGCGTCCCCCTTATAGTTAAGTTGTCATGTTAATGCCTTAGTCGTACGGTGCTAGATTCTAGCTATAAAGCTAGAACAGCCTAGCCGATTCTACTGCACCTTCTTTGCACTATATGCTGGCTTGTAACCAGGTAATTTGTAGTTTGAGGGAAAGGTCTTAGCTCCAATGAGTCCTTAAATGGTGATTGTGGTTTGTAGTTGCACGTTGATGTTATACCTGCTACAGCAAAACTACTACTACGACTGCTATTCCATCAACCATATGAGTGATAAGCCCACCCAAGCTGCCTATTTGTAAGGGCTGGCAAGCTCTGTCCTTTAGTGTCAAACTATCACATCGTACGGGGCGTGCTATAATGTTGTTGTAGGTGGCAAGGCCACGTCGTCGAACTTTCACATCGTACAGGGCGTCGGCGAGTTTCGGGACAGTCCCATGCGAAAGTGTCACAAAAGAGATCACGTGACAAGAGCTGGGAACTAAGGATTACATGATCTATTAACTAAATAGGTAATCTAAGCGAGCTAGGAAACCTCCTTTTCTAGCTCGTTCGTAGTTAGATATTATTAAGAGCTTTTCCCACCTAATCTTCCCTAATTCGCGAGCTCCCTGTAACAGTTATAAGCCTAGTAGCACTATAGTTGCCAAGTACACTGTTATACGTTTTATAAGCAGTAAAGAGCAAGCGAACAGGGAGTTTAGAGCTCTTCAATTCGTTGAGATCATAGCAGAGCCTGGAAAATGGGCTTAAGAGAGCACGACAGCCCGACTGAGAGATCGAAAGGGTTGGCCTACGTGGTTTAATCAATACAAGATCCAATGCGAAGCTTAGGAACTCTAAACGAACCTTGATCCGGACGCTCCTAACTCCTAAAACCTTATAAGGAACGCTCCAAAGAGGCCTCTAACAATCGCAGAGCTTAAGGCTCAAGCTGCCTCTCTGACACTAACAAGCACTACGTCTTCATCCACGTTGGATCTTTCGGACCTTGCGGTCAAGCTCGCCGACGTGAGCACGGAGTTCAATCTCTTATACAAGGAGTATTAGGTCGAGCTTGCAATCTAGACAATCGAGTCGAGCAAATACAAAGTTGTTTGGAACTAGGTGCACGCATCTATAGATTAAAAGCTCCTCGAGCCTATCAAGCTAACTTTAAGGAGCAGCTTGACTCTCTAAAAGATCGTGCGAGCCTTAAAGGTGCAGCTGGCTCCCTCTACGACAACCACTAAGATCACTGTGCAACAGGAATATTGCTAGGTTCTAGAGAGAGCGAGAACAGGACGAGTGAACCAAGGAATATAGTACTAAGATTAGGTAATAGCACTAGCAAGAGCGCGAGCGTACAACGTGCTTGATGTGCAAGGCCCTTTAGCTATCTAAGACTTTCTTACTGCTATCTCAGAGAAGCTCGCCTCTAACTAGGGACGAGCCTAGCTGATAGAGGTGATAGGTGCCAACAAGCTTGGCACTCGTCATAGAACTCTAAACTAATACGGAAACTAGTTTTCGGCCTTGGCCTATAAGAACACGCTAAGGGCTAATATAAGAGCTCTAGCGATCTTTGCGACTATAAGAGATTAAGATTTAAAAACTCCAAATCCTAAGTGCCCTTATAGAGCAAATTACAAGTAGAAACCAATAAAGTATTAGACGCTAAAGCTTGCAATTATAGGAACAACGGAAAGACTAATAGGTCGCACGCCCTTAAAAGAGCGACTAAAGAAAATCCAAGAAGCTCTTTAGCAAGGTAGGTTTAAAAACCTAAGAAAGAAGCTGGAAAATAAGGGTTGGAAGCTTAATGGCAACACATCCTCAAAGAAGAGCTCTAATCCATCTTACTCTAAGAGTATAAACGCAGCTCTAATCAACCTAGATCTTTTAGCTTAAAGCGCTAGGATCTATGCAACACGCAAGGGATCTCCTTATTATTTGTCTAAGAGCACGCTTTTAAACAACTACAGCTTTATGCACTTAGTAAACAGCCTAGATCTCTTAGACCTAGGCTCTTTCAAGCGTATAAAAGGTAGGACTGTTAAAGCTGGGGTTTTAAGCATCCTAATCTCTAAGTTTAGTAAAAGGACAATAAAGAATCTCCTTAATAGAGCTTGAGGACCTAGCACGGAGGATCTAGTGCTCTTAGAAGTAGCACTCGTAGAGGGTTTTCACGTGAATATTGTTTTAGAAGCTCTTCTTTTAGAAAAGAAGGTTTGGTATAGCAGTTTTAATTGCACTTTTAAGTATAAGGAGCCTAGTAATAGTATAGTAATTAAGAAGCTCGAGCGCCGTTTCCAGCTCGTTTTCGTTGAATATAAGCGTCTTAGCTCTTACTCCCCTACTCCCCATTTGGTGACGTTGATATATGTTACGCTTTAAAGCTTACCTTTTAGAAGATCAAGTGACTTACTAAGGCTAAGAGAGGATTCGGAGCACTTATAGCATGTTCGAGTAAGGCACTTAGGACAAGACGCTCTTTGTGTGCTAGTATTCCAAGCTCGAAGTGTCCGTATTAACAGAACAAGGCGCATTAAATGTGAGTACTACTTGACAGCTTATGCAAAGCAAATTATATCTCAGCGAGCTTCAAAGAGGATCTCTCTAAGGCCATTTTAGAGAGTCATATAGGACCTCTTCGACTTTAAGGAAGGGTATAACAGCTCGAGTTGGCTGCTTGTAATTAAAGATGAGTTTAGTAGGAAGCTCTTCAGCCACGCGCTAAAGAGTAAAGCTCTCCTTAGCATATACCACATTATTAGGGAGCTTGACAATTAGATAAAAAGGCAGTATGGGCTCTCAATCTACATATTAAAGCACGACAATGACACTGCAGTAATCGCAAGGAAGGGGATGACCACTTACTAGCTCTAAGCAAAGGAAGAAGGGATAACTTTAAAGCTCTCCCTAACGTACACTTATAAGAGCAATAGTAGGGCGGAGCGAGCTAGCTAAGAAGTAATTACTAAGGCAATTAAAATGAGCTTGGAAGCTAACCTTCCTAAGAGCTTCTAGCCTAAGACAACCCTTACCGCAATCTACCTATTAAATATAAGCCTATTAGCAGCGCATAGTATGCGCTTGCCGCATAAGATCTTCTATTTGTAGTTCCAAACATATTTCTACTAGTATGCTCTGCAGCTCGTATATAACTATTTAGCAGATCTAAAGCCAGACTAGAGTAGCATATATGCGTATAGAGCTCAAGTATATCCACTTATAAAAGCTTGTAAAGCTGGAAAAGACAAGTGAGCGTTTAAAACGAGCTTAAAGGGCTATATTGGGTATTTAGTAGGCTATGTGAGCTCTAATATTTATAGGATTTAGGTTCCTAAGCTCGACAGAGTAATTATAACGTGGAATGTAGTATTTGATGAGAATAAGAGCTACTCTTTAAAGCTCGAAGACCTTAAGGAAGCTCCAGAGCAGACTAACTTTGCTCTGCAATTAATAGAAATCAATGAAGACGAGATTTAGGACGCTGTTTCTACGCTTGCAAGCTTAATAGACCTCGAGGACGAGCCTATAAGCCTTATAGCACATAAACCCCAGCAAAAGAGCTCTAAGGCTTTGCAACTAAGCTTAAGGGTAGATAAAGCTAGGGGTGAAGTAGCAACCAGATTATTAACCTTTAAGCGCACGCTTAGTATAATAGCGCAAGAAGATGTAGTGCTAGAAGCTCACTTAATAGCAGCGCAGCCTGCTTGTAATAATCAAGTTGCACTTGCAAGGAACTTATATAACCCTCTTATTGCCGGTTTAGGCTATAACACCACTAGGGAACTAGTGTTAGGATCGCTAGAGCCTGAGAATGGACCTTCCTAGGTGCCAATAAGGAAGGGCAGTAGAAACAGAAAGCCTACAGCCAAAAAGGCCGGAATCTACACTGCTCTTTAAGAGTTTGATAACAACAAAGAGAGGATTAGGAACTTCTTAGACACCTATTTTCCTAATCAGTTAATAGAAGAAGATAGGAAAAACAATTACTAGACAATGCACGCTGTAATCGCAGCTGCTGTCCTCTAAAACGAGGTAAAGCGCTTTAAGGTTGCAACAGGCGAGCACCAAAGCATTCTTCTAAAGGCTCTTAGGACATAGAAGGATCTTTATGACTATAAGTATAAAGATTAGTTTAAGGAAGATGCGCAGCTTAAGATTAGGAACTTAGGAGCTAGGAACTGCTAGGAGGTTATACTAATAACAAAGGACACTAGAAGGTTATTGCCTTTAAAGTGGGTGTTTACATACAAAGTGGATTCCTAAGGGCTCTTACAAAAATGCCGATCTCAAATTGTCGTTTAAGGAGATCTCTAGGAGGAGGACACAATCTTATCAACTTATACTGCTACGCTTATAGCACGCTCTTTCCGCCTAGCAATAAGAATTGCAGCTAAGTTTGATTTAGAGATCGACTAGTACGACGTTGTTAACGCGTTTATTAACGCAAAGAGAGAAAAGAGCAGCTCCCTAGTATACTACTAGCTCCCAGACGGTTTTAAGGAGTTCGGCAAGTGTGCTCGGGTGGATCGAGCGCTCTACAGATTAAGGGATTCGCTAGCATTATAGTATAAGGATCTTTGCAAAACGCTTATAGAGCTTAAGCTCTATTAGTACAAGGAAGATCACTATATATTTGTAGACGAGCTACGCAAAGTCTTTTTGTTGTTCTTCGTCGATAATGTTCTTATAATATATTACAAGGATAACTAATTGCAAGCTTAGGACGTTGTTCAAGGACTAAAACGAGCTTACAAGCTAAAAGAAATAGGGGAAGCCAAGTAGTTTTTAGGCATTAAGATAATAAGGAATTAAGCACTTAGGACACTTGTGCTAACCTATAAGACTTACATTAAGAAGATCGCATACAAGTTTGAATTAGCAACGTTAAGCTCGCCGAGCATGCTACTACTAATCTTAGAGCTTACAAAGAATAAGGATCAAGCAACTCCGCTCTAAGTAAAAGCATATTAAGAGATTGTAGGATTAATATTGTATACGGGAATTATAATTAGGGCAGACGTAGCTTACACAGCTTCTATCCTATTACATCACTTAACAAACCTAAGTGCTAAGCACATAGTAGCAGCAAATTAGGCGATTAGATATCTCTTTGGATCTAGGTTCTTAGCTATTAAGTATTATAGAGATCTTTCAGACTAGCAGTTAGTAATTGCAAGCGACGCATTATTTGCAGACGATATAGAAACCTAACGGTCGTCTTAGGGGTATACGATCTCCCTATTTGAGGGGTTAATCGCTTAGAGAGCAGCTTGCTAGGCGACAGTGACAACTTCTACCACTAAAGCCGAGCTTAAAGGAGTGTCAGACACAGCTTGTAAGATTATTGCGTTGCAAAAGCTGTTTGGCAAGCTCCGTTTGGAGCTTGGGGAGTCATAGACGATCCTCTACAATAACTAGCAAACTATAAGGCTAGTAGTCGGAGAAAATGAAAGGATCACTACGAAGCTTAAGCACGTAGATATCTAAAATATGTGGCTCAGGTAGGAGCACTAAAAAGGGCTTTTTGATATATCTTACGTTCCTACAAATGAGATGCCAGCTGACAGG
>Ga0335072_10013730_pt1 | contig 11526 bp, 7 predicted proteins | sample Lox_Sample_21_FD_206725 | JGI IMG/M metagenome (GOLD analysis project Ga0335072, IMG submission 206725) | Soil microbial communities from Loxahatchee National Wildlife Refuge, Florida, United States - Lox_Sample_2.1 | ecosystem: Environmental > Terrestrial > Soil > Wetlands | place: USA: Florida...
AATGAATATATTGCCGCTCAGCAATTGAATGCTGACCGTCCGGAGGCCCACGTCAATCTGGCCCTGCTGTTCGCCAAGCAGCAGCATCTTGATGAGGCCAGGAAGGAACTGGAAATCGCGCTGTCGTTTGATCCGTCCTTCGCGCCAGCTGCGGTGAATTTGGCTGATCTCGACCGTGCGCTCGGACAAGATAGTGATGGCGAACGTGTCTTGCGGAATGCGATCGTCAGGTCGCCCGATGACGCGTCGCTACAGTACGCACTCGGCCTAACCATGATCCGCCAAGGACGAAAGCGAGAGGCGCTCGGCTATCTCGCGAAAGCTACCCAGCTAGATCCAGCGAATGCGCGGTTCGCCTATGTCTACGCTGTAGCGCTCAACGACGCTGGACAGACAGACAAGGCATTGCAAGTGCTGGACAGTGATGTTGCCCAGCATCCTTATGATCGCGATTCGCTGGCAGCATTAGTCGATTATTATCGCGCTCAGGGCAAGGTGGCGAAGGCAGAACCTTTTGCAAAGCGCCTGTCAGAACTAGAAGCCAGTGATTCATCGCAGCCGTGACGAAGACTGCAACTAAGCAGGAAGCTTTCTCAGTTCATCTCTTCGTCAATTACCGCGTCCTCGCGTTCCTCGGCCTTATCGACGGCGGCCGGCGGCGGCGTGATCGCGAGCGTGATCTTATCGATAGTGCCGTTAAACTTGTTGTCGCCTTCCTTGTAATCTTCGGTTACAGGCGTTGCTAAGTCTTCGCCAACATCTTCGGTCTCATCCGCTGAAAAGATGAATGCTTCAGTGCGGTCGACTCGGCCTTCTCCAACCTTTTGATCATTTACATAGAGGCTAACCGTGCCGCCTTTGCCGATACCTCCGCCGTCATAATTGAAATCGAATTTGACGGCCTGCTTACCCGGAGCGAGCACATCCTTTGATTCAATCGTGTAGCGCTCCCGGTCGAGCCAGTTGTAGCAGTATTTGAGCTTGCCGCCTTTCATGTAGAGAGACCAACCGCCGAAGCGCCCGCCCTGAGCGATGATCACACCATCGCCGCCGCCTTGCGGAACTTCAATCTCGGCAGTGACACTATGCGAGCGGTTTTTGATATCCAGCGTCGCGTTCTCCATCAGTGCGCTCATTCCCGGATAGAGCGTCAACGACGTGCGCCCCCACATAAGCGAAGGCCGTCCGGCGAGCACCGGATTGAAGCGCTCGACGCGCCGATCATCTAGAGGTAAAACGTCGTACTTAGTGGCTTCAGCCAGGAAGAGTTGCTGCAACTGCTTAAGCTTGGCCGGATATTTCGCCGCGAGATCCTGCGATTCACTGAAATCGTCGTCGGTATTGTAAAGCTCCCATTTATCGGCAGTGAATTTTGGAAAGTTCCCGCCGATATCCCACGGAATGCCGTGACGAGTAACCGCGGTCCAACCGTCGTGATAGATTCCGCGATTACCGAACATTTCGAAGTATTGCGTACGGTGCCTTGTCGGAGCTTTCGGATTGTTGAAGGTGTAGAGCATGCTGACGCCCTCGATCGGCTTCTGCTTGACGCCGTCGACAAGCTTAGGTGCCGGCAGCTTCGCGCTCTCAAGAATCGTCGGCATCACGTCGATGACGTGATGCCATTGGGTGCGGATACCACCGCCATCAGTGATGCGGGCGGGCCATGAAATCACCATCCCATTGCGCGTTCCGCCGTAATGGGACGCCACCTGCTTGGTCCACGGCATCGGAGTGTCACCTGCCAGAGCCCATCCAACTGGAATATGAGGAAAACTGTTCGGACCGCCGATTTCGTTGAGATGAGCAAGCATGTTCGCGGTGCTGTCCGGAACGCCATTGAAGGAGGCCATCTCATTAAGCGTACCGTTGAGGCCACCTTCGGCACTCATGCCGTTATCGCCAGCTATATAGATAATGAAAGTATTGTCGTAGACGCCCAACTGCTTTAGCGCATCGATCAGCCGGCCCACTTCGTAGTCAGCGTATTCGCCAAAACCGGCATAGTTCTCCATCAGCCGCTCGGCGACACGTTGTTCGTCGGAACTGAGTTGGTCCCAATGCTTGACACCGTCAGGCCACGGCGCCAGCTGAGTATCCTGAGGCACAAGGCCGAGCTGTTTCTGACGAGCGAGCGTTTGGTCGCGGTATTTGTCCCATCCCTGGTCGAACTTATCTTTGTATTTGTCGCGCCATTCCTGCGGGGTATGGTGTGGAGCGTGTAACGCGCCGGGTGCAAAGTAAATGAAGAAGGGCTTGCCCGGTGTCATGGTCTGCTGAAAGCGCACCCAGGCGATCGCATTATCAGTGATGTCGGTCATGAAGTTGTAGCCGGGCGTATGTGGTGGCTCGACATGCGTCACCCCGTCGAAAATCATCGGCGCCCATTGATTCGTTTCACCACCGAGAAAGCCATAGAACTTCTCGAAGCCATCGCCGATCGGCCATCGCGCAAACGGTCCGGAAACACTCACCTCCCAGGCCGGCGTCTGATGCATCTTGCCAAATGCCGCGGTGTTATAGCCGTTCAGCTTTAATATCTCAGCGATAGTCGCGGCCTGATTCGGCCGGATCGAGTTGTAGCCTGGAGCGCTAGTCGCTAATTCGGTAATCGCACCCATCCCGACTGAGTGATGATTGCGGCCCGTGAGCAGCGCCTCGCGGGTCGGCGAGCAGAGCGCGGTGGTGTGGAATTGAGTGTAGCGGAGGCCGCTTTTCGCTAATGCATCGAGCGTGGGCATGTTGATGCCGCCGCCGAACGTACTGGGCGCGCCGAAGCCGATATCATCGAGCAGGATGACGACTATATTGGGTGCACCTTGCGGCGGCTTGAGTTGTTCTATCGGCGGGAATTTGGCATCGCGCGCGTCCAGCGGAACTTTACCGGGATACTTGTACTGCACGTCCGGTATCGGCAATTGCGTCCGGTCAGCTTCCTGCGCGTATGCCGACGCAATGCCTACGACGATCGCCAATACCAACTGAATCCAAATCGTGATGTAGAGCTTTCTTGCTTGTATCATCGCTACTCCCGGAAACTGAGCGCACCCAAGCACGCGCAACCAGCCGTCTATCATGATAGGTCGGCAACGCCGCGTATATTGGTCTTTGGTCTTATCGGAGAGAGGTTAGAACCGGCTCTCGATTGCCGATTTGAGCTAGTGTCTTGCCGCTTACGACTTGAAGCGGCGCGCCCGCCGTACATCGCTGGCGAGGCCCATCATTTCGAGCACGCAGATGATAAGATAACCGGCATCTGGCTGGCGCCAGTTCCATCCCAACCGCGCGAGGGCAGGGCGAGCGTGATGATTACGATGCCAGTTTTCGCCCTGGAAGAACTGCATCAAAGCCAGCCATCGCACGTTGCGGCTCGAATCCTCACCGAGCGGGGTTCCGGGCTGAGTATGACATACACTGTTAACGAAACACTGGGCGTGCAGCGCGAAGACTAGACGAACCGCTCCGAGCCAGAAAAAGGCTGCGACACCGAAATACAAACCGCAGAAATAGGACAGCGTAAGAATTGCAGGTTGTATCGGCTGCCACATCCGGTACGCGAAACTTCCGAGGTCAGGGCAATAACGCTCGGCCGAAGGGGCCTCGACTTGCCATAGCCAGCGAAGGTGCGCCCACCAGAAGCCATGCATAACCGGGCTCGAGATGTCTTCCGGTGTGTCGGCGTTAGCGTGATGCACCCGATGACCGGCTGCCCAGCTAATCGGTGAGCCCGACCCGTTGAACATCGCGAAGAATATCAGGATTCCGCGCACCACCGGGTTGAGTTGCAAGGCCTTATGCGCGATCGCGCGGTGGTAACATACGGTCGTGCCGATCCCGCCGATCCAAGCCAGCGCGAGAGCGCCGAAGAAAATCCGCCAGCCCGGTAACGGAAACAGGATCAGGCCTACGATCGCCGTGACGTGGATCAGGGCGACCCACGGCAGAACGGCTCTGTCATGGGGCGTGGTGCGCCACCATGGCCACGACAATCCTTCAGGCTGCGTCGCAAAAGACTCTACACGCAGGAGCGCTTGCGCCCTCACGCCGATGGCCCTGTGACGCCTAAAATTTCATTTTGGGAGAACGACTGGCCAGCAGCGTAGTTGGGTTCGTCGCGAAACCAGCGGAACGCCTCCGGCAATGCCGGGAACAAAGGTTCTGAGTGAAACAGAAACGCTCCATTTTCAGAACCATTGGATTCTGGTTCGGAAAGCCGAACGTTTGGTTCTAATTGGCGTGGGGAGCCGCGGCGCGGAATCCGGCGCGCGCGTCCAGCCATGATTGGCTGGCAGGAGTTTACGGGTAGCGGTCGGCGCGATCAAGCGGCGAGTCGGTTCGGTTATCCTTTGGGAGCCAAAGTTGAATATTTTGCCGCCTGCCGTCGCTCCGCGCACAGCGCCGAATTTGCTGCCTCAGGGGATGTTGTGATGGGCGACTCGCGCCACACGCCAAGTCAAAAGGGCTGGGCCATCGCACGCCGGACTGTACTAGCAAACCGGTCGCGGGTTTGTTCGACATCCGGTGCCATGACTGGCAAAATCCGGTTAGACGTTGTCCTCTCAAAGCGTCTTTGTGACGACAGGAATGTACCGATACCACGGAAATGCGACGGCCCGGAAGCTAGTTTCTCTGAGCACTAGGTTAGGTCTGTTGCTCATTTCCTGCTTATTCGCGCTGGTCTATGACGGTCCGTCTTTTGCCGCGGACAGTCATGCGAACAATCCAACGCCGGCGGCCCCGCCTAAGGCAAAGGTGTTTCCGAACTTCACGGTCAATATGGATTCTGCGATCGAAGTTGGGAAAGTCTACGCGGTCTATGTGACGGTGACCAATACCGCCAGCAACGCTGATCCATTGGGGACGACGAAAATAGTTCTTCAATGGCCGCAGGCTATTACATTCAGGGGTCAACGCGTCAATCGCCTGGAAGCCCCCGCCGCGATGGAGTTGGCGGGCGGCGGGGACAAGCTGTTGGCCGCGCTGGGTGACCGTGGCAGCGAACTCAAGAAACCCCTGAGTGATCGCGTCGCTGGCGACGTACTCGGAGCACCGGTCATTCCTATCCTCGCGCCTGGACTGATCGTCGCCGGCCCCGCCGCATGGATCTATCACTCAACGCAAGGTCCCGAATATCGCGAACAGCTGAAGGTAGACGCAAAGGAGTTCCAGCTCAGTCCGACGCGTCTCGACCCATTCGGTACGCGCTTGCTCACTTTAGCTGAGCCGCCAATCGATGGCCTGCTTCCCCAATGGTCCGAACAGGGCTATATCTTCTTTCCGCTCGGGGATTACACGTGGCTGGAAGTAAAGGGGCAGGAGTTTCACAATTCCGATCCGAATGGCGGTCCTATGGAGACCGTTACCTACCCTTGGCTATAGCCATTTCTCGGCGATAGTCAGTCGCGCTGCTAATTGAAATATGGCTATCGGCAACGCGGCAAGCCATTTTATCGATCGGCACCTAAGTGAAGGCCGCGCCAGCAAGACTGCGTTCGTCGACGGCCGCGGGTCTCATACCTATGCCGACCTGGCGCGGATGGTAAATCAAGCAGGCCACGCTTTGCGTGGTTGCAAAGTCAGGCACGGCGACCGGGTAATTCTGTGCCTCAACGATAGCATCTGCTTTCCGGCATTATTTTTCGGCGCATTGAAGATTGGGGCAATTCCAGTGCCGATCAACACGCTGCTCACACCCGTCGATTATTCCTTCATGCTGCGCGATAGCGGAGCTGTCGCCGCCATTGTATCGGCCTCGTTGATGGAGCGGCTGGAGACGGCGCTCAGTAGCAACATCGACTCATCGCGGGTTATGATCGAAGGCGGCTTTTGGCCTCCGTACCGTTCACTGGAATTTGAACTGGCTAATGCTGACGATCAGCTGCAGGCGGTCGCAGCCGGCATCGACGATGTGGCCTTCTGGCTCTATTCCTCAGGCAGCACCGGCAAGCCCAAAGGCGTGATTCATCGCCACGGTGATCTCGTCGCCACCGCCAAGCTCTACGCGAATCCGGTGCTGAGAATCACTGAACACGATGTAATTTTTTCCGCCTCGAAGATGTTCTTCGCCTACGGCTTCGGTAATTCTTGCACCTTTACCCTGCATAGCGGCGGGACGGCAGTTCTTTTGGCTGATCGTCCTACGCCGGACGCAATTCTGCGCCTGCTGGAAGAATATCGAGTGACTGTCTTCTTTGGCTTTCCAACCCTCTACGCGGCAATCCTCGCCGGCTTGGTAGATCAGTTTGTGCCTCCCAGCCACTTGCGGCTAAGCGTATCGGCGGGCGAAGCTCTCCCCGCAGTTATCCAGCATCATTGGTCACAACGATTCGGCGTGCCAGTGCTTGACGGTATCGGATCGACCGAGTCGCTGCACATCTTTATGACTAATCGCCCTGGTGAACTGAAGTCTGGAACTTCAGGGAAGCCTGTCAACGGCTATGAAGTAGTCATCCGCGATGAAGTCGGCGTTGACGCGGCAACCAATCAAATCGGCGACCTGTGGGTTCGGGGACCTTCTATAGCTACTGGCTATTGGAACAATCCCGACGCCTCTCGGCGTACGTTCGCCGAGGGATGGCTGCGTACTGGTGACAAGTATTTCCGTGACGGCGAGGGCTATTACCACTATACGGGGCGTGCCGACGACATGCTCAAAGTCGGCGGCGTGTGGGTCTCGCCCAACGAAGTCGAGGGGGCGCTGATGGAGCATCCAGCGGTGCTCGAGGCTGCCGTGGTGGGCGCGATGAACAGCGATCAACTGATGAAGCCCAAGGCCTTCGTAGTGCTTAAGGATGCCTCCGCAGGATCGTCTAAGTTAGCGGAAGAGCTAAAGCAATTAGTTAGAAGCCGCCTCGCACCTTATAAGTATCCGCATTGGATTGAATTCCGTGCGGAACTGCCCAAGACCGCGACCGGCAAAATCCGCCGCAATCTATTGCGCGAAAGCTAATTCCCGGCACGTTACCTGTAAAACTGAGTGGCCATATGACGGTCGTTAAACAGCCATCGGCACACACTGGCTATTGCTTTTGATACCATTGGATCGCGCCGCGCAAGCCTAGTTCCTTCTGCACCTGTCTGATTTCTTCGTTGCCCGGCCCGGCGTGGAAGATCGCGTCGTATTCGGCGCCTGCAATGACTGACGTGCGAAAGCCCCGTAAATCCATTGCGCGATTGATTGCGAGCTTCTCGAGGCGAAGCTTCTGCGCCGGAACCTTCGCAACTCGCTGGGCATACCCATAGGTTTCCGCTTCAAGCTGATCTCCAGGAAAGGCCCGCGTCGCAAAGCCCATCGCCTCGGCCTCCTTGCCGTCAATCTGACTGCCGGGCAGAAAGGCAAGGTATTTCGTCCGATGCGGCCCGACCATCCAATTCCAGAAGCCGCTGACATAGCCCGCGCCCGCTGGAATCGATGGGAAACCGATCCGCGTCTTTTCATCGACGAAGATGATATCCGAGCAGATACAGAGTTGCGTCGCGCCCGCCAGGCAATATCCATGAACCATCGCAATCACCGGTTTCGGCAGGTCGCGCAGCCTCAGCCAGGTCTCGATATAGCGCAGCAGGATCTGGTGATCGTCTTCTATCGTGAACTTGGAAGTGCCATCGCCCCATCCGCCCGCGAGGTCATAACCAGTGGAGAAGGCGCGCCCAGCGCCACGAATCACGACTATCTTGATGTCTTTGTCACGCTCGATCTGGGTAATCGCTTCGCCAAACTCCACGACCAGCGCCGGGTTCATGGCGTTGAGCTTTTCTGGACGATTGAGGGTTAGCGTACCGACACGGTCGCGGGTTTCGAGGGTAATCGTACTGAATGCCATGGCGTGCCTCCACCGGCGCTACTGCCGTCCGCTATCATTTAACTTGGAGTTGCGACGGCGGCAATCATCAGCCTATTGCGACTATGCGTTTCCGATGGATTGGCATTACACACGGTTGTCAACGAGGCTGCACTTGATGACGCCTCGGGGTGCGGGCCGTTAGCAGTAAGATGACGTTGCTAGTAGAGGCCCGAATTGCGGCGATCGGGCAATCATCACATTCCTCGGTTGAGTAAGGGATGGCACGCACACCTTTCGTGAATGCTCGGGTCTCGCTATCGCATCCGATACATTAAGTGTGTCGTGCTTTGGCGCCCAGATGCAATTACTCAAATCACTGTTTGGGCGAAAGGCGCGAAGCGAAGCCAAACCCGATCGAAAAGATATTCTTGGCTACGTCCAGTGACATACTGCTTACGAAGCCTTTCTTCTTCTGCCGATTAAGCCGTGCCGAGGGGCGCTTGAGCGCGCAGATTCGGGGCGGTAGCATCACAATACTGCTGAACAAAGTCGTGCCAGAAGCACGATTATTTCCGAAACGATGTTCTGCAAATAGTTGCAGGGAGGGGTGGCCGAGCGGTTGAAGGCACCGGTCTTGAAAATCGGCAGCGGCGCAAGTCGCTCGTGGGTTCGAATCCCACCCCCTCCGCCAGTTGATACTGCGCTTTCGTCGGCTTTCCTCGGCACCGTGACGGCATTCCCCGACCACACCACAAACCGTCAATCGAGACTCCTGCAGGAACAGTGCATGAGGCCGGACAGACGGTGACGGACTCGCCGCGCGCGTTCGCCGCCTACCGCGATCGGCGTGTGCTCCTGATCCTGCCGCTCGGTTTCGCCAGCGGCCTGCCGCTGTTGCTGACCTTCTCCACGCTCTCAGCCTGGCTCGCGACTGCCGGGGTAAAACGCGCCGCGATTGGCGCCTTCGCTCTCGCCGGGACACCCTACGCGCTGAAGTTCCTCTGGGCGCCCCTGATCGACCGGCTTCCACCCCCATTACGAATCGGACGCCGTCGCGGATGGGGCGTCTCCATCCAGGTTGCACTTATCGCCGCGATAATCGGCTTGGGGCTTTGTGACCCCAGACGCGACCTCGCTCTCATGGGTGTCCTCGCAGTAGCCGTTGCCTTCCTCTCGGCCAGTCAGGACATCGTCATCGACGCCTACCGCGTTGAGCTTCTGACGCCCGAACAACAAGGCCCGGGCGCCGGGATGATTCAGACCGGTTACCGCATGGCGATGCTGGTCTCAGGCGCAGGCGCACTGATCATCGCCGATCACGCCGGATGGTTCACAGCGTACGCGACCATCGCAGCACTACTCTTTGTCGGCATGATGGTGTTTCTGTTCGGTCCCGAGCCCTCGATTGAAGTCAACTCTCCCTCATCAGCTAGTAGGTGGCATACGATGCGTGAGTGGCTTGTTACTGCCGTCTGGGAGCCTTTCGCCGATTTCATGCAGCGTCCGGTGTGGCCTCTGATCCTCCTCTTTATCCTCGGGTACAAGCTGGGCGAGGCGATGGCGGGCGTTATGGCGATGCCCCTCTATATTTCGCTTGGTTTCTCGCTCGGCGAGATCGCTACTGTTTCCAAACTGATCGGTTTCTTCGCGACCGTCGCGGGAGCGCTCGCCGGTGGTGTACTGACCGCACGCCTCGGCATTTTCCGCGCACTGCTCATCTGCGGACTACTGCAGTCGGCGGGGAATCTGTTTTACGTGCTGCAGGCGGTTGGCGGCCATCGCCTCGACTACCTTGCGCTTTGCGTCGCCGCCGAAAATGTCACTGGCGCGATGGCTGGAGCAGCATTGGTTGCCTATCTCTCCGGACTTTGCTCGCCGGGATTTACTGCCACTCAGTATGCGCTGCTATCGTCGTTGGCTGCGGTAGGGCGGACTCTGGTGGCCTCCTCGAGCGGGATAATAGCGGATCGTCTCGGTTGGCCCTCCTTTTTTATGCTCACTACCGTAGTGACCATCCCAGCCCTTCTATTGCTCCTATGGCTCGCTCGCCGCGATCCCGCAGAGCCCGCCTCTCATTTTAATCTTTCGACATCAACTGGAAGCTGACGTTCGGCCAGGTCTTTCCGGATTCAGCTACTGCCTCGTCCTTGGTCCTTGCGAAGAATCACGGGTAGCAAGCAGCCTCGGCCGGTACTCGGCACCCGTCGCCATTTTAATTGACGCCTGCTATGTATAGTGGCCTAATTGGCGAAAGCCATCACGGCCAAGGGAGAATGTGCAATGGCAGCATCAGTGTCATCACCATCCATTGAAAAAGCAGCATCAGGCGTAAAATCAACCGCCGCGCTGGAATTCCTCAAACGTCCGAAACAGTTGCTAATCGGCGGCAAGTGGGTGCCGTCCAAGTCGGACAAAACCTTCGAAACGATCAATCCCGCCAACGAAGAGATTCTCGCGCTCGCGGCCGAAGGCGACAAGGCTGACGTAGACGAGGCCGCCAAAGTCGCGCGCAAGGCCTACGAAGAAGGGAAGTGGTCCAAGATTGGACCGCATCAGCGTGCACGCTACCTGCTAAAGATTGCAGACCTGATTGAGCAGAACGCCGACGAGTTGGCGACGCTCGAAAGCCTCAACAACGGCATGGCGATCGGGCTGGCTCGTGGAATGACGGCCGGTGCGGTTGATACGTTTCGCTACTATGCTGGCTGGGCGACCAAAATCTACGGTGAGACCAATCCTTCTGATCCGGCTTTCTTTAACTACACCTTGCGCGAGCCAGTTGGCGTCTGCGGCCAGATCATCCCGTGGAATGGTCCAATCGCGATGTTCGCCTGGAAGATCGCTCCGGCGCTAGCCTGCGGCAACGTCTGTATCATTAAGCCAGCCGAGCAAACTCCGCTTACCGCACTTCGGCTAGGCGAAATGATTCTCGAGGCCGGTATCCCTGAGGGGGTCGTCAACATTATCACTGGTTTCGGCGAGACGGCCGGTGCGGCAATCGCGAGCCATCCCGATATCGATAAGGTTGCCTTTACCGGTTCGACCGAAGTCGGCAAGCTGATTCTCAAGGCCTCAGCCGGGAATCTCAAGCGCGTATCGCTCGAACTCGGCGGCAAGTCACCGAATATCATCTTCGCCGACGCGAACATGGAACAGGCAGTTCCTACTTCTCTCTTCGGCTTCACGATGCTCTCCGGTCAGGTCTGCTGCGCGGGCACGCGGGTGTTCGTCCAGCAGGATTTCCACGACGAGTTCGTCGATCAGCTGACCAAGTTCGCGGCCTCGACCAAGGCTGGCAATCCGCTCGATCCGAAGACCACGGTCGGACCGCTGGTCTCGAAGGAGCAGTTTGATCGGGTTAAAGGCTACTTGGCGCTGGGCAAAGAAGAGGGCGCCAAGGCCCGTGTTGGCGGCGAAGCTGGAACCGGCAAGGGTTACTTCGTCGATCCGACCGTCTTCACTGGCGTGAAGAATGACATGCGGATCGCGCGCGAGGAGATCTTCGGACCGGTTGCCTCGGTGATCCCCTTCAAGGACGAGAACGACGCCGTGTTGCAGGGTAATGACACTACCTACGGTCTCGCTGCGGCCGTTTGGACAAATGACGTCAGCCGCGCACATAAGGTGGCGCGCGCGCTCAAGGCCGGGACGGTTTGGGTCAACTGTTACAACAACATCGACCCGATCTCGCCCTTCGGCGGCTATAAGCAATCGGGTATCGGCCGCGAACTGGGTAAGCACT
>Ga0335072_10013731_pt1 | contig 11524 bp, 18 predicted proteins | sample Lox_Sample_21_FD_206725 | JGI IMG/M metagenome (GOLD analysis project Ga0335072, IMG submission 206725) | Soil microbial communities from Loxahatchee National Wildlife Refuge, Florida, United States - Lox_Sample_2.1 | ecosystem: Environmental > Terrestrial > Soil > Wetlands | place: USA...
CCGGCCTGCACGGCTCGCTGCGCCAGCAATGCCCCGACCTGCTTGGCCTTGGCCGTCTTGTCGCCCGATCCGGTGCGGATGGACTCATCCAGGGTAGACGCGGATGCCACCGTGTTGCCCACGGCGTCATCGATGAGCTGGGCAAAGGTGTTCTTCGCCGAACGGGTGACAACTAGCCGCGGCCGCACGGCGCTGCCCTCGACCTTCTTCCGGACGCGCAGGTGGCGCTTCTCGCGAGAGGCGATGCGCGGCGCGGTCCGCCCGGTAATCCGGTTATGCGCCCTGGTCTTGGTGCCAGACATGTCTTACTTACCAGCCTTCCCGACCTTGCGGCGGATCTGCTCACCCTGGTACCGCACGCCCTTGCCCTTGTACGGGTCGGGCTTGCGCAGTTTGCGGATGTTCGCGGCAACCTCGCCCACCTGCTGCTTGTCGATGCCCTCGACCACGAACCTGGTAGGCGTCTCGACTCTGAAGGTGATCCCGGCCGGCGCGGGCACCGGCACGGGGTGGCTAAAGCCGAGCGCGAACTCCAGGTCCTGGCCTCTGGCCTGGACGCGGTAGCCCACGCCGACGATCTCCATCGTCTTGCGGTAGCCCTCCGTCACGCCCGTGACCATGTTGGCGATCAGCGACCGGGAGAGGCCGTGCAGTGCGCGGATCTCACCCTCATCGTTCGGCCTGGTGACGGTGATGACACCGTCCTCCTGGCGGACCTCGATCGGCGCGCTCACCTCCAGGCTGAGTTCGCCCTTCGGGCCTTTCACGCGGACCTGGCGGCCGTTGATGGTGACATCAACACCGTTCGGGATGACCACCGGCATCCGTCCGATTCGTGACATAGCTGGCTCCCTACCAGACGTAGGCGAGGACTTCCCCGCCTACGCCCTTCTTCTTCGCCTGCTTGTCGGTCATCAGGCCGGCGGATGTCGAGATGATCGCCACACCCAGGCCACCGAGAACCCGCGGCAGGTTGTCCTTGCGCGCATAGACCCGCAGTCCGGGCTTGGAGACGCGCTTGAGGCCCGCGATGGAGCGCTCCCTGGTCGGTCCGAACTTCAGCGTGATCACCAGGTTCTTGCCAACCTCGGCGTCCTCCACCTTCCAGCTGGCGATGTAGCCCTCCTGCTGGAGAATCTCCGCGATGTGCACCTTGATCTTCGAGTGCGGCATGCTCACGGCGTCGTGGTAAGCCGAGTTAGCGTTGCGCAGACGGGTCAGCATGTCTGCGACCGGGTCGGTCATGGTCATGGCCTGATGGCCCTCCTCGCCGCGGTTTCCCCGTGTTGCGTGAACACCATGGACCTTCGGCGTGGTCAGTGGGCGCTCTTCGCGCGCCCAGGACTGTCTTTCCGGCGAGAGCTGACGCTCCCGATTGGGCTTGTTGGTTTACCAGCTTGACTTGGTGATGCCAGGCAACTCGCCACGGTGCGCCATGGACCGGAAGCAGATCCGGCACAGGCCGAACCGCTTGTAGACGGCCCGCGGCCGGCCGCACCGGGAGCACCGGGTGTAGGCGCGCACCTCGAACTTCGGCTTGCGCTTGGCCTTGGCGATGAGGCTCTTCTTCGCCACTGCTCAGTTCTCCTTGAACGGGAAGCCGAGCCGCCGCAGCAATGAGCGGCCCTCGGCGTCGGTGGTAGCGGACGTGACGACCGTCACGTCCATGCCGCGCTGCCTGTCCACCTGATCGGGATTGATCTCGTGGAACATCAGCTGCTCGGTCAGTCCGAACGTGTAGTTACCGCGGCCGTCGAACTGGCGGTCACTCAGGCCCCGGAAGTCACGGATGCGCGGCAGCGCGATCGACAGCAGCCTGTCCAGGAACTCCCACATCCGGTCGCCGCGCAGCGTGGCGTGCGCCCCGATCGGCATGCCTTCGCGCAGCTTGAACTGCGCGATCGACTTCCGCGCGCGGGCCACAGCCGGCTTCTGGCCGGTAATGATGGTCAGATCCCTGACGGCACCGTCGATCAGCTTGGCGTCCCTGGCCGCCTCGCCGACGCCCATGTTCACCACGACCTTGGTAACCGTGGGCACCTGCATGACGTTCGGGTAGCCGAACTCCTGAAGCATCGCTGCGTGAATCTCGTCGCGGTAGCGCTGCTTCAGGCGAGGCGGAACCCGCAGCGCGCCGTCAGCTGTCGTTGCGCTGCCGGCCGCTGCGACGTCCTTGCTCTTCGTAACAGCCATCAGATGTCCTTACCGCTGGCCCGGGACACCCGGACCTTCTTGTCACCATCGGTCCTGAAGCCGACCCGGGTCGCGCCCTTGGAGTCGGGGTCAACCAGGGCCACGTTGCTGACGTGAATCAGGGCCTCCTGGGTCACGATGCCGCCCTCTTTGGCTCCGCGCTGGCCCTGGTAGTTGACCTTGGTGTTCTTCCTGATGAGGTTCACGCCCTGGACGAGCACCTGCTGGCGGTCGGGTCGGACGGCGATGACAGTGCCCTCGCGGCCGCGGTCCTTGCCCGCGATCACGATCACCTTGTCGCCCTTCCTGATCTTCATCCGCCGTGCCTTTCCCGGCTCACTCTTCTTCGTTCCGGCCATCACAGCACCTCCGGCGCGAGCGAGATGATCCGCATGAACCGCTTCTCCCGCAGCTCCCGGCCGACCGGGCCGAAGATTCGGGTGCCGCGCGGGTCGCCGCCGTCCCTGATCAGGACGGCCGCGTTCTCGTCGAAGCGGATGTAGGAGCCGTCGCCGCGGCGCCGCTCCTTGCGCGTGCGCACAACGACGGCCTTGACGACGTCGCCCTTCTTCACCCCGGCACCGGGGAGGGCATCCTTGACGGTGGCGACGATGATGTCGCCGATGCCCGCGTATCGCCTGCTCGAACCGCCGAGCACGCGGATGCACAAGATCTCCTTGGCTCCGGTGTTGTCGGCGACCTTGAGCCGCGACTCCTGCTGGATCACGTCAACTCCTGCTTCTTCACGCGCCTGCCCCTGAGTCCGTCAGGATCGGCGTCCTGGCGGGAACGGCGGATTGCGCCCGCCGTTCCCGTGCTACTTGGCCTTTTCCAGGATCTCCGCCACGCGCCAGCGCTTAGTGGCTGACAGCGGGCGGGTCTCCATCAGCAGCACCCGGTCGCCGACGCCGCAGGCGTTCTGGCCATCGTGCGCTTTGTACTTCTTCGTGCGGCGGATGACCTTGCCGTACTTAGGGTGCTTGACCCGGTCCTCAACCTCGACTACGACGGTCTTGTCCATCTTGTCGCTCACCACCAGGCCCTCACGGACCTTGCGGTAGCCACGTGCCTCGGCCTGCGTCTCCGCGCTTGCCTCACTCATCGCCGGTCTCCTCGTCCTCGATAACGACGATGCCGAGCTCGCGCTCGCGCTTCACCGTGTAGATGCGCGCGATCTCCTTCCGGACGGCGCGCAGCCGACCGTGGCTCTCGAGCTGGCCGGTGGCCGCCTGGAAACGCAGGTTGAAGAGCTCGATCTTCGCCTCGGTCAGCTTCAGGTTGAGCTCTTCCTCGGTCGAGGTCCGCAGGTCAGCGGCTGCCAGTCCCTTGGCCATCACGCCTCCCCCAGCTCTCGCTTGACGAATTTGCACTTCATCGGCAACTTGTGCATCGCCCGCCGGAGGGCCTCCCTTGCCACCGGCTCAGGTACGCCGGACAACTCGAACATGACGCGGCCCGGCTTCACGTTCGCGACCCACCACTCCGGCGCGCCCTTACCGGAACCCATCCGGGTCTCGGCAGGCTTCTTCGTCAGCGGACGGTCGGGGTAGATCGTGATCCACACCTTTCCGCCACGGCGGATGTGCCGGGTCATCGCGATACGAGCAGCCTCGATCTGCCGGTTCGTCACGTATGAGTGCTCGACCGCCTGGATGCCGAACTCGCCGAAGGTCACCTTCGTCCCGCCCTTGGCCACACCCGAGCGGTCCGGGCGGTGCTGTTTGCGGTGCTTGGTCCGCCGCGGAATCAGCATGACTCAGCTCTCCTCGCCTGACGTGGCCGATGACGGGGTGCCGGCCGGCGAGCTGGTGGACTCGGCCGGCGCGGCAGAGGGCCGGTCGGTGCCGTCCGGCGTGCCCGGCCGGCGGCGCTGACCGCGCTGCGGGCGCTCGCGGTCCCGGTCCCTGCCGCCGCCTGGCCGCTGGCCGGCCCGTAGCGCGGCGGCTGCAGCTTCACGCTCAGCCCTGGTTGCCGCGGCCTCGCCCCGGTAGATCCAGACCTTGACCCCGATCCGGCCGAAAGTGGTCCTGGCCTCGTAGAAGCCGTAGTCGATGTCAGCACGAAGGGTGTGCAGCGGCACCCGGCCCTCGCGATAGAACTCCGACCGTGACATCTCAGCGCCGCCAAGGCGACCGGCACATTGCACCCGGATGCCCTTGGCGCCGCTCTTCATCGCGGTCTGCATGGCCTTACGCATGGCGCGCCGGAACGAGACCCGGCTCGACAGCTGCTCGGCCACGCCCTGAGCCACTAGCTGCGCGTCCACCTCAGGGTTCTTCACCTCGAGGATGTTCAGCTGCACCTGCTTGCCGGTCAGCTTCTCCAGGTCGCCGCGAATGCGGTCCGCCTCGGCGCCGCGGCGGCCGATAACGATGCCGGGACGAGCAGTGTGGATGTCCACCCGGACCCGGTCCATCGTCCGCTCGATCTCCACCTTGGAGATGCCGGCCCGCTCCATGCCGCGCTGCAGCAGCCGCCGGATCGCGACGTCCTCGGCGACGTAGTCCTTGTACAGCTTGTTGGCATACCACCGGCTCTTGAAGTCGGTGGTGATACCCAGCCGGAACCCGTGCGGGTTCACTTTCTGGCCCACTAGCGGGTCCTCTCATTGCTGTCTGCGACACGCCTGGTTGCGGCACGGCCCGTCGCGGCACGGCTACTTGCCTCGCCTTGCGCGCCGCGGTCGGAAACGATCACCGTGATGTGGCTGGTGCGCTTGTTGATCCGGTAACCGCGGCCCTGCGCACGTGGCCGGAAGCGCTTCAGCGTCGGTCCCTCGTCCACCCACGCCCGGCTCACCACGAGCGAGCTGGCGTCAAGGCGGCCGACCTGGCCCGCGTTGGCGATCGCGCTGGCCAGCACCTTGCCGATGGGGTCACTCGCCGACTGCGGCGCGAACGCAAGCGTTGCCTGCGCCTGGTCGGCAGGCATGCCGCGGATCAGGTCCACCACGCGGCGGGCCTTCCGGGGCGTGACGCGCACATACCGCGCCTTAGCCCTTGCTTCCATCTCAGTCTCGCTCTTCTCGTATCCGCTCGGTTGTCTGAATCTGCTGCACCGCGGTTAGCGCCGACTCCGCCGGTCGTCGCGTACGTGGCTGCGGAAGGTCCTGGTCGGGGCAAACTCGCCGAGCTTGTGCCCCACCATTGCCTCGGTGATGAATACCGGCACGTGCTTGCGGCCGTCGTGCACGGCAATCGTGTGGCCGAGCATCGCCGGGACGATCATCGAGCGGCGCGACCACGTCTTGATGACGTTCTTGGTTCCCTTGTCGTTCTGTACATCCACCTTCTTCAGCAGGTGGTCGTCGACGAAGGGACCCTTCTTAAGGCTACGAGGCATCGCTAAGTGCTCCTACCGCTTCTTCTTGCTGCGCCGGCGGGTAATCAGCTGATCGCTGGGCTTGTGCGCCCGGCGGGTCCGGCCCTCCGGCTGGCCCCACGGGCTGACCGGGTGGCGGCCACCGGAGGTCTTGCCCTCGCCGCCGCCCATCGGGTGATCGACCGGGTTCATCGCCACACCGCGGACGGTCGGCCGCCGGCCCTTCCACCGGCTCCGGCCCGCCTTGCCGAGCTTGATGTTGCCCTGCTCGGCGTTACCGACCTCGCCAACGGTGGCGCGGCATGCCGCATCCACCTGGCGGATCTCACCAGAGGGCATACGCAGCGTTGCCCGGCTGCCTTCCCTGGCCAGCAACTGCACGCCGGAGCCCGCTGACCGGGCGATCTTGGCGCCGCCACCTGGCCGCAGCTCGATGGCGTGCACCATCGTGCCGGTCGGGATGTTGCGTAGCGGCAGGCAGTTCCCGGTCTTAATGTCAGCGCCGGCGCCGTTCTCGACCCGATCGCCCTGCTTCAGCCCCACCGGCGCGATGATGTAGCGCTTCTCGCCGTCGGCATAGTGCAACAGCGCGATCCGAGCAGTGCGGTTCGGGTCGTACTCGATGTGCGCGACCTTGGCCGGCACGCCGTCCTTGTCGGCCCGGCGGAAGTCGATGAGGCGGTAGGCGCGCTTGTGCCCGCCGCCTTGATGCCGTGTGGTGATCCGGCCGTACACGTTCCGGCCACCGTGGCCGTGCAGCGGCTGCACCAGGGTCTTCTCTGGCTCACTCCGGGTGAGCTCAGAGAAGTCGGAACCGCTAGCGCCCCGTCTGCCAGGGGTCGTCGGCTTGTACTTTCTGATAGCCATCTGAGTGGAAGCTCCTCGTGATCGCCGGCTAGCTGACCGGTCCGCCGAAATGCTCAATCCGGTCGCCAGCAGCGAGGCTGACAATGGCGCGCTTAGTATCCGGGCGCTTGCCCCAGCCGAACCTCGTGCGGCGGCGCTTGCCCTGTCGGTTGACCGTGTTCACACCAGTGACCTTGACGTTGAAGGTGGCCTCCACCGCCTGGCGGATCTGGGTCTTGTGCGTGCCGGGCGCGACGATGAAGGTGTACTTGCCGTCGTCCGCCAGCCGCAGGCTCTTTTCCGAGATGACCGGGCGCAGCAAGATGTCCCGAGGGTTGACAATCTTGTTCACTGCTGCTCGTCCTCCTGCTCAGCTGTCGCGCTCGCCGTCGGCTTAGCAGCACCTGTAGCCCGCGCGACGAAGCTGTCCAGTGCCTCCCGGGTGAACACGACGTGGTCGCTCACCAGCACGTCCCTGGTGTTCAGCTGGCCGTCCTCGAGCAGGTGCACGCCGGCCGCGTTGCGCAGGCTCAGCCTGGTCACCTCGTCGGCCTTGGCGGTCACCACGAGCACGCGCCCTAGTGGTGTGCCGGTGACGGCAGCAAGAGCGGTCAGCGCGGCCTTCGTCTTCGGCGTCTCTGAGTCGACGAGGCTTGCCACCACGTGCACCCGGCCGTGCCTGGCCCGGTCGGACAAGGCACCGCGCAGCGCGGCGGCCTTCATCTTCTTCGGCGTCCGCTGCTCGTACGAGCGTGGCTGCGGGCCGTGCACGACGCCGCCCCCGGCGAACTGCGGTGCCCGGAGAGAGCCCTGCCTGGCCCGGCCGGTGCCCTTCTGCCGGTACGGCTTCTTGCCGCCGCCGCGCACATCGCCGCGTGTCTTGGTGGCATGGGTGCCCTGCCGCGCGGCTGCCTCCTGGGCCACCACCACCTGGTGTATCAGCGGCACGTTCACCTTCGCGTCGAAGATCTCCGCAGACAGCGGCACGCCGGCCGGCGTGGCGACCGAGCCTGCCTGCGACTTGGTCGTGGAGCTCGTCTTGGCCGGGCTCATCTCGCCTCACTCTTAGCTGGGGACTTAGCGGCGTTACGGACGAGCACGAGGCTGCCGGCCGCCCCGGGGACCGCGCCCTTGATCAGCAGCAGCCCGCGGTCGGCGTCCACGCCGTGCAGGGTCAAGTTCGGGGTGGTAGTGCGCTCGCCGCCCATCCGGCCGGCCATCCGCACGCCCTTGAAGACACGGCCAGGGTAAGCGCACCCGCCGATAGATCCGGGCGCCCGGTGCTTGCGCTTGGTGCCGTGCGACGAGCTCAGGCCCTTGAACCCGTGTCGTTTGACGACGCCGGCCATGCCCTTGCCCTTGCTGGTGGCGGTGACGTCGATCAGCTCGCCGGCCGCGAACGTCTCGGCGGTGACTTCCTGCCCGAGCGTGTAGCTGGCGGCGTCGTCGGTGCGCACCTCAACCAGGTAGCGGCGCGGGGTGACGCCTGCCTTGGCGAAGTGCCCGGCGACTGGTTTGGTCACCTTGCGCGGGTCGATCTCGCCGAAGCCAAGCTGCACGGCCGAGTAGCCGTCAGAGTCCGGCGTCCGCACCGCGGTGACGACACAGGGACCCGCCGCGACCACCGTGACGGGTACGATCCTGCCGTCATCGGCGAAGACCTGGGTCATGCCGAGCTTGGTGCCCAGGACCCCTTTGATCTGCTTGGTCATCACAGTGCTTTCTTCTTCGGGCGTTCTTCTCGGCGTCTGCTACAGCTTGATCTCGATGTCGACGCCCGCAGGCACGTCGAGCCGCATCAGCGAGTCGACAGTGCGCGGCGTCGGGTCGATGATGTCGATCAGCCGCTTGTGCGTGCGCATCTCGAAGTGCTCGCGCGAGTCCTTGTACTTGTGCGGCGAACGGATGACGCAGTAGACGTTCTTCTCGGTCGGCAGCGGCACGGGGCCGGCGACCTTGGCGCCGGTACGAATCACCGTGTCGACGATCTTGCGCGCCCAGCTGTCGATGACCTCGTGGTCATAGGCCTTGAGCCGGATGCGGATCTTCTGTCCCGCCATGTGGCTTCGATGTCCTTACTCTGTTGGCCCCGTGGGATGGCCCCTCGGGATCCCCCACCTCGCGTCCGCTCGCACCGACCTGCGGGCCGGCCGTCGCGACCGCCCGATGGGAGCGTCCGCTGCCGTGCGGCGGCCGCTGACGGGCCGCCGCGTCGTAACGGGCCCGGGAGTTTCCTCCCGGGCCCGCCTTGTTACTTGACGATCTTCGTGACCCGACCGGCGCCTACGGTCCGGCCGCCCTCGCGGATTGCGAAGCGCAGACCTTCCTCCATGGCGATCGGCTGAATCAGGTCAACCTTCATCTCGGTGTTGTCACCGGGCAGCACCATCTCGGTGCCTTCCGGCAGGTGCACCACGCCGGTCACGTCCGTGGTGCGGAAGTAGAACTGCGGACGGTAGTTGTTGAAGAACGGCGTGTGCCGACCGCCCTCATCCTTGGACAGGATGTAGACCTGCGCCTCGAACTCGGTGTGCGGAGTGTTGGTGCCCGGCTTGATGATGACCTGGCCGCGCTCCACATCCTCGCGCTTAGTGCCGCGAAGCAGCAGGCCGGCGTTGTCGCCTGCCTGGCCCTCGTCCAGGATCTTGTGGAACATCTCCACGCCGGTGACCGTGGTCTTGCTCGCCTTGTCCTTGATGCCGATGATCTCGACCTCGTCGCCGGTGTGGATCACGCCGCGCTCGATCCGGCCGGTGACGACGGTGCCGCGGCCGGTGATCGAGAACACGTCCTCGACCGGCATCAGGAACGGCTTCTCGATCTCGCGGGTCGGCTCGGGGATGTTGTCGTCGCAGGCTGCCATGAGCTCGGCGACCTTCTCGCCCCACTCGGCGTCGCCCTCGAGTGCCTTCAGCGCGGATACCCGGATCACGGGTACGTCGTCGCCAGGGAACTCGTAGGTGCTGAGCAGCTCGCGAACCTCGAGCTCGACCAGCTCCAGGATCTCCTCGTCGTCGACCATGTCTGCCTTGTTCAGCGCGACCACGATGTACGGCACGCCGACCTGGCGGGCCAGCAGCACATGCTCACGGGTCTGCGGCATCGGCCCGTCGGTGGCCGCCACGACCAGGATCGCGCCGTCCATCTGCGCGGCACCGGTGATCATGTTCTTGATGTAGTCAGCGTGACCGGGGCAGTCCACGTGTGCGTAGTGCCGCTTGTCGGTCTGGTACTCCACGTGCGAGATCGAGATGGTGATCCCGCGCTCCTTCTCTTCCTTCGCGTTGTCGATCTGGTCGAAGGCGGAGAAGGAATTAAGGTTCGGGTACTTGTCGTGCAGCACCTTGGTGATTGCCGCGGTCAGCGTCGTCTTGCCGTGGTCGATGTGACCGATGGTGCCGATGTTGACGTGCGGCTTGGTCCGCTCGAACTTCGCCTTCGCCACTGCTATCTCCTCGTTGCGATCGTTTCCCCACCACGGGCGGGGTCAGGCGCTCACGCGCTCTGCTTGGTTCTCTCGTCGTTACTTCTGACTATTCGCCGCGTGCCTTGGCGATGATCTCCTTGGCAATGCTGGGCGGAACCTCGGCATACGAGTCGAACTGCATGCTGTAATCCGCCCGCCCCTGTGTCCGGCTGCGCAGGTCTCCCACGTAGCCGAACATCTCAGATAGCGGGACAAGGGCCTTCACGACCCGCACCCCTGACCTCTCCTCCATGGCCTGGATCTGGCCGCGGCGGCTGTTGAGGTCACCGATAACTTCGCCCATGTAGTCGTCGGGTGTCCTGACCTCGACGGCCATCATCGGCTCGAGCAGGACCGCGTCGGCGTGGCCGGCCGCCTTCTTGAATGCCATCGATCCGGCGATCTTAAAGGCGAGTTCGGACGAGTCCACCTCGTGGTAGGCGCCGTCGGTCAGAGTGACCTTGACATCCACCATCGGGTAGCCGGCCAGCACGCCGAATTCCGCCGCCTCCTGGCAGCCAGCGTCCACCGACGGGATGTACTCCCGCGGCACGCGACCGCCGGTGACCTTGTTCTCGAACTCGTAGCCACCGCCGTCACCGCCGGTCGGCTCCAGGTTGATGATCACCCGGGCGAACTGGCCGGAGCCACCGGTCTGCTTCTTGTGGGTGTACTCGACCTTCTCGACCTTCTTGCGGATCGTCTCGCGGTAGGCGACCTGAGGCCGGCCGATGTTGGCCTCAACCTTAAACTCGCGCCGCATCCGGTCGACCAGCACTTCGAGGTGCAGCTCGCCCATGCCCGAGATGATCGTCTGGCCAGTCTCCTCGTCGGTCCTGACCTGGAAGGTCGGGTCCTCCTCCGCCAGCCGCTGGATGGCAGTGCCGAGCTTGTCCTGGTCGCCCTTCGTCTTCGGCTCGATCGCCACGTTGATGACCGGCGCCGGGAACGTCATCGACTCCAGGATGACCTGCTTGTTCGGGTCGCTGAGCGTGTCACCCGTGGTGGTGTCCTTGAGCCCCATCACGGCGACGATCTGGCCAGCTACCGCGGACGGGCGCTCCTCGCGCTTGTTCGCGTGCATCTGGTAGATCTTGCCGATCCGCTCCTTGCGGCCCTTAGTCGAGTTCAGCACCTGGGTGCCGGTCTCTAGCTTGCCGGAGTAGATGCGGATGTAAGTCAGCTTGCCGAGGTGCTGGTCCGACATGATCTTGAAGGCCAGCGCCGCGAACGGCTCTGCCGTGTCGGGGTGGCGCTCGATAACGGTCGCCTCGTCGCCCACGGCGTGGCCCTTGACCGCCGGGATGTCCAGCGGGCTCGGCAGGAAGTCCACGATCGCGTCCAGCATCGGCTGCACGCCCTTGTTCTTGAACGCGCTGCCGCACATCACCGGGGTGACGGCGCTGGCGACGGTAGCCCGGCGGATCGCGGCGATCAGCTGGTCGGCATCGGGCTCGGTGCCTTCCAGGTAGAGCTCCATCATCTCCTCGTCGTTCTCGGCGATGGTCTCTACCAGCCTGTCCCGCCACTCACGGGCAGCCTCGACGTGGTCGTCCGGGATGGAAACGACGTCGTAGGTGTCGCCCTTGCCCTCGGTCTGCCACAGCAGGGCGCGCATCCGGATCAGATCGATAACGCCGCGGAAGTCTGACTCGACGCCCCACGGGAGCTGGATCACTAGCGGGGTTGCCCCGAGCC